>Ga0308005_10000311_pt1 | contig 18362 bp, 14 predicted proteins | sample Neamet67_FD_203142 | JGI IMG/M metagenome (GOLD analysis project Ga0308005, IMG submission 203142) | Marine microbial communities from water near the shore, Antarctic Ocean - #67 | ecosystem: Environmental > Aquatic > Marine > Unclassified | place: Southern Ocean | collected 2014-06-07 | reverse complement strand
AAACCTCCGTTACCTAAGCCAGCCACTTGTCTTTCTTTATGTAAAATGGTATAAGAATTGACGTGTTTATTTACTACTAACAAGTTAATAGTATTGGTACCAATATCTATAATTCCAATTCGACCAGACATTATTTTTAATTTACACGTAAAGAGTAAGTTACGTATAAAATTAGATAAAACGTTATTTTTTATCGATTAAATTCTAGATTAATACATTTAAAGTAATGGCTTATTTATATCTTATCCACTTCAAAACTTCTTTCCAGCTTGCTTTTTTACCATACATTAAGATACCTACTCTGTATATTTTTGCTGCCAACCATGTTGTAGCTAAAAATGTCCCAAATAATAAAACAACAGAGACAATGTATTGCCAAGATTCAGTTGTGCCTTGTGCAATTCTAACCATCATAACAACGGGAGAAGTGAAAGGTATCATTGAGAACCATGTTCCAATTTCACTAGACGGGTTGGAGATCATCATAGAAGCAACAATATAACTCAAAATTAATGGTGCTGTAACAGGTAATACTAATTGCTGAGTGTCAGTTTCTGAATCTACCATAGCGCCAATTGCTGCAAATATTGCTGAGTATAATAAAAAACCACCAATGAAGTAAATGACAAAAGAGGTTAACATTAATGGCCAGTTAATGGCTTCAAATATTAAATATACTAAGTCACTAGATTGAGATTGTGATTCAAAACCAGTTTCAACTAAACCAGAATTCATAGCATCTGTATTCCAATTTCCTGGATCATTCATATCAGTGAATATGAACATTCTAATCAGCATCATTCCAAGGCCTGATAGGATCAGCCAAATTACAAATTGAGTCAAACCTACTAATCCAATACCAATTATTTTACCCATCATTAATTGAAAGGGCTTAACAGATGATATTAATACTTCAATAACACGATTTGTTTTCTCCTCAATCACACCACGCATCACTTGCATTGAGTAAATAAAAATGAACATATAAGTCAATATGGCAAAAGCAAAACCTACACCAGCTTGTTCACTTGAGTAATCTGAGCCTGTAGGATCGGAACCATCTAAAAATTTAAAATCAAAGGATTGCTTAATCTCTCTATATTGTTCTTTAGATATATTTGTTTTTTTTAAGGCAAAATATTCCATCAAACGCGCTTCAACTCTATTTTGAATATAATGTTCGGTTTTTAAACTGGGTTGTTCTCTGTAAAAAACAGGAACTCTTCTGTCTGCAGGAACTTTTTCAGTTAACCATACTAATATATCATAGTCTTGAAACTGTTCGCCATTCATAAAAACATCAACAGAATCAATGTAGTTCTCGTAAAATGAAAATTCAATATTTTTATCTAAATTCTCATTAGGGTTTTGAAAAATTTGTGCATTACACCATCCGGCTGGATCTGCAATTAATACATTTACTTTTTTGTCTTTTTCAAGTGTTAACCACATAGCACCAAACATAAAGCCAACGGCTAAAATAGGAACTAAAATAGTTAAAATTAAAAATGATTTTTTCTTAACTCGTGATGTGTATTCTCTGTTTATAATTAGTCCTAAATTATTCATTGTTTCCTCCTGTTTCTCCACCTACGGCTTTAATAAAAATATCATTCATTGAAGGAATTACTTTATGAATTTCTTCTACTTCTACTGAAGGCAGTATTGCCTTTAATAAATCGTTTACTTTATTACCGTTTTTCATTTTAATATAGGCAATCGCAGTATTATCATCTAATTGCTTTTGATCAATTAAATCAAAACCTGTCCAAAGTGCATTAGCAAATGCCATCATCATGCCTTTAAACTGAACCGCATATATATCAGAGTCATATTGTTTTTTAACAGCTTCTAAAGTGCCGCTTACCACTAATTTTGATTTATTTATTAATGCTATCGAATCACAAATTTCTTCTACTGAATTCATGTTGTGTGTCGATAACATAATTGAGGTTCCGTTTTCTTTTAACCTTAATATTTCTGATTTAATTAATTCAGTATTTATAGGGTCAAAACCACTAAAAGGTTCATCTAATATTAATAATTTTGGTTCGTGTAAAACAGTGGTGATGAACTGTATTTTTTGAGCCATTCCTTTAGACAATTCTTCTACCTTTTTATTGGTCCAAGATGAAATTTCAAATTTATCAAACCAAAATTTAAGTTTTTGTTTCGCTTCAAATTTTGACATGCCTTTTAAACGTGCAAAATAAAGTGCTTGCTCGCCAACTTTCATTTTTTTGTAAAGACCACGTTCTTCAGGTAAATATCCAATTTTAGAAATGTCTTCTCTTGTAATTTCTTGTCCATTTAGCAATACTCTACCCGAGTCTGGAGCCGTAATTTGATTGATAATTCTAATTAAACTAGTTTTTCCAGCGCCATTTGGGCCTAAGAGACCAAAAATTTCACCTTGCTGAGTTGAGATTGAAATATCGTCTAATGCTCTATGGTTTGCATATTGCTTAATGATATTTTCTACTTTAAGTATTTCCATACGTGATTTGAGTTTACGTTATAAAATTAACTAATTTTTTAATTCTATACCAAGTTGGACTCGTTTTTTAACAATTGTTACATTGATTTTGATATTTGTTCTGAGAATAGTGTATTAACATGCTGGATATTTATACCTTAGTAAATATGTATAGAAAATTATTAGTATTTATTTTTATTTCAACTTCCTACTTTTTAAATGCTCAACAGTTACAAACTGAAACGGTTGTACAGTTAGAGGTAAATTTAATTGAAACTTCAGGTTTACTATTCTTAAATGATAAGGTAATTACACATAATGATTCTGGGTCAGATTCTAAATTATATGAGATTGATACATTAACAGGTAATATTTCAAGAACCGTTGTTGTGGATAATGTAACAAATATTGATTGGGAAGATATTTGTATGGATGCGGATTATATTTATATTGGTGATTTTGGAAATAATGCAGGGTCTAGAACTGATCTAAAAATATATAAAATTTCAATATCGGATTACAATAATACTCTAAATGATACGGTAACGGCAGAAACTATTAATTTTAATTTCGGGAATCAAACTTCATTTACCTCCGCTTTGTTTACTACTAATTTTGACGTTGAAGCACTACTCAGTTTTGGAGATAGTTTATATGTTTTTACTAAAAACTGGGGCAATTCAGAAACAAGTTATTATGCTATTTCGAAATTACAAGGAAGCTATGCTGTAAACCCTAAAGGAACTATTAATTCACAAGGTATGATAACAGGTGGGGTTTATAATAATTTATCGAATGAGATTTTATTATGTGGTTATACTTTTTTTCAGCCATTTGTAATAAGAATCAGTCAATTTTTACAAGATGATTTTGAAAATGGTAATATTGATAGGTTTTTAATAAATGTTGGTACTTCTTCAATTCAAATTGAAGGGATTTGTAATTATTCAAATGAAGGTTATTATCTGTCTTCAGAATCACATCTAAGTGGTGATTCTGAGTTATTGAAAATTACTAAAGCAAATGACTTAGGTTTAAATTACAATCAAACGGAAGGTGTGATTTTATTTCCTAATCCAGTTAGTGATATTTTGTTTATAAATAGTTCTAAAAATGTAGAAGTTGAATTGTATAATTCATTGAACGAACTAATAATGGTAACGACTTCTAAACAGTTAAATATTTCAAATTTAATAAGAGGCCTTTATGTCGTTCGTGTTTTTGAAGAGCATGGTGAAAATACAATTCACAAAATAATAGTACAATAACGATTTATTAAAACTCTAGTCTGTAATAGATGTTAGGAAAAAAACTAGTTGATTTAATCTCTACTTCTTTTTCCAAAACAGTATCATATTCTCTATACAATGCATTTCCATTATTGAATAAGTTTTTGATTTGAATAGCCCAAACAGATTTACGTTTTTTCTTATTAATAGTATAGCTAAAGTTGAAATCTAAAAATAGTAAAGTTTTACCTTTTTCTGTAAACGCTAAAGATTCGTCATAAATTGTTTCTTGTTCAATTTTTGAATTCACAAAGTCTAGCGGTGTATATACTTGTCCGCCTAAAATGTTTAAGTTTCCATTCCAACTAAACGCTCTGTACCTTTCAATACCTTTTTTATTTTTTGATGCTCTTAATTTGTATTCTTTACCAATAATAAATCTTAAGTTATAATTATTATCAAAAGCTGAACTTCTTTGTATACCATCTCCAGCAGTATATAAAGAACGCCATACGCTTGAGTTGAAAATGTAATATAATCCATTATCAGTGTATCTTTCAAAACCAATATCAACGCCATAATTTTGACCCGTTCCTGAATTTGTTAATGTTCTTAAATCACTAAGTTCTTCTAAGTTGATAGTAGAAAATGTTAAACTGTCTACAGGTACATCATATAACTGTTGGAAATAAGTTTCAATTCTTAAACGGTGATTTGTAAATACTTTTCCTCTATAACCTAATATGTAATGAACAGCTTTGGATAAACCTAAGTTTTTATTTGGGTTAATAGTTGTACCATTCACATCTGTTTCTTTATATAAATAAGTAGCATAATTCTCAACTTGACTATGCATTCCAGAAGAAATTGATACACTGTGTTTTGAATTCAATTGATAATTAAGACTAAGTCTTGGTTCAATAGTTTGTTGATCGGTAACATCATAAGTTAAGAAGTGTGCACCAGCTAAAATATTAAATTTTTCCGTCAATGTGAATTTTGATTGCGTGTACGCTTTTAAAAGATTACTTCTACCAGTACCATCCATTAAAACAATTTGTTTGTTTTGATTAAAACTATACTTTTCAGCTCTCCAATTATGAGACGTTGTATTATAACTTAAACCTGTAATGTTACTGTGTTTTAAACCAAATTTATGTTTAAATGAAAGTGCTCCAGTTAACGGGATTGATGTGTATTCATTAATTTTTTGATTAATAATTGAAAAATCATTTTGAACAAAGTCTTTGTTGTCAGACTGCTTAGAATAACTTCCAACTACTGTTGCTTTTAGAACTGATTTAGTACCAATATATTTTTTATAAACCCCACCCATAGTAGCAGTAGTGGATGCTAAAAATAATTTAGTTCTATCTAAACTTTTCGACCATTCAGTACTGTCTTTTAGAGCTTCTCTAGTTCTGTCACTTGTTCCTGAAATTGCAAAAAATTGTAGTTTCCCTTTTGACTTAGCTAATGGAATGTCAATGTTAAATGATAAATCTTGATAAGTAGGAGAGGATGGGTTTCCGATTCTACCAAGTCCCACTGTTGCATATCTATAATTAAGCACATAAGAAGCGTTATTCTTTTTTGAAAGTGGACCTTCAGAACCAAATTCTACGCCTAAAGTTCCAATTTGAAAAGTCATTTCATGTTGCTTTGAGTTTCCTTTTTTAAATTTAACATCAAATACACCGCCTAAGGCATCACCAAATTGTGCTGAGAAAGCACCAGTATAAAAATCTGACTTATCCATTAACTGCATACTGAAAATAGTAAAAGTACCACCAGAGCCTCCAATACGAGCAAAATGTGTTGGGTTTGGTAATTCAACACCTTCCATTTGGTATTTTAAACTTCTTGGTGAATTACCTCTAATAGAAACAAAATTAGCAGAAAAACTTGTAGCAGCAGTTACACCAGGGAGTGTACCAGTTACTCTAATCGGATCATCTAATCCTCCAGCTAAACGTCTGGCGTCATTAGGATGAATAGAGAATACACTTGAATTAGCCATTTCATTATTTGGTATTCCTCTTTCTTTATTAAAGTTTACTTCAACTTCTTGTAATTCTTTTGCTCGATTTTCCATTACAATATTCAGAACTGTTTCTTTACTTAAAGTAACTGAAATTGAAGGTCGGATAAATGATTTGTAAGCAATATGAGTGAATAAGATATCGTAAAATCCAATTTGAACATCTGTAAAAGTAAAATCCCCATTAGTATCACTAATTGTTTGTTTATAAGTAGAGTTATCAATTATTAATTTTACAATAACACCTTCAATTACTTGTTCCGTAAAAGATTCTTTTATCGTTCCACGTACATTTTGATACGATTGACCATAGGCAAAAGATGATATAAATACTAAAATTAAACTAACCCTTTGTAACATGTTTTAAATTTTCATACAAAAGTCGTAGTTTAAAGGTAGATTATTGTCATTGTTTTGTCATTGTATTGTGAATATTGCTTGTATTATTTATGATATAAGTCAATAACTTTTTGATTTAATAGTTTTAAAGGCTCAAATTGTCAGTTATACCCTATAATATTGATATATATTGAAATAAGAATTACAGAAAAACGACTTTTCAATTGAAATAGCCTATTTTTGCACAAAATTCAATTTAGTATACGTAATGATTAGATTAAACAATGTTTCATACCATTTGCCTCAAGGCTTTTTATATAAAGATATTTCTTTGTTTATTGACTCAGGTCATAAAATAGGATTAACAGGTAAAAATGGGGTAGGTAAGTCTACTTTGTTGAGGTTGATATCTGGCGAAATAGTACCTTCAAGTGGTAATATTGTTCAAGGTAAAGATTTGAAAGTTGGGTACTTAACGCAAGATATTCAAATCAGAAAAGACATTACAATTAGAGGATATATTGAAAAATCTAATGTAGAAGTATATGCTTTATTAGAACGAATTGAATTTGTTAATAATGAATTAACGACTAGAACTGATTATGAATCTGATGCGTATTCAAATTTAATTGAAGAAGTAACTGAGATTAATGACAGGTTAACAATGTTAGATGCACATTCTTTTGCAGAAAAGATTGAAGGTGTGCTAAAAGGTTTAGGTTTTCAGCAAACTGATTTTGATAAACTAATTGGTGATTTTTCAGGAGGTTGGCAAATGCGTGTTGAGTTAGCAAAGTTATTAGTTAACAATCCAGAAGTATTATTAATTGATGAGCCTACAAATCACTTAGATATTGTTTCTATTCAATGGTTAGAAAACTATTTACAGAATTTTAAAGGGGGATTAGTATTAATTTCTCACGATAAGATGTTTTTAGATAATGTAACAAATAGAACGGTTGAGATTGCAAATCAAAAAATATACGATTATAAATGTAATTACTCTAAGTATTTAGTGCTTCATAAAGAAGAAATGGAACGTTTAGAGCAGACTAAAAAGAATCAGGATAAAGAAATTGAACGTACTAAAGCTTTAATTAGTAAATATAGAGCGAAAGCGAATAAAGCTGCATTTGCTCAATCTTTGATTAAAAAATTAGAGAAAATGGACATTATTGAAGTAGATGCTATTGAGCGTTCTGCTTTTTCATTAAATTTTCCAGTAACTCAAGCCTCTGGTAAAGTAGTGTTAGATATTAATGGATTATCTAAAACATACGGAGATAAAGTTATTTTTGATGACCTAGATATATTATTAGCTAGAGGTGAGAAGATTGCATTACTTGGTCCCAATGGAGTTGGTAAAACTACTTTCTTAAAAGCCATTACAGATGCCATTAAGTTTGGTGGGACAATTGATAAGGGACATAATGTGGAAATTGGTTACTTCTCTCAAGATGCTGCTGAAAAATTAGATCCACAAGCTACAGTTTTTGAAACTATTGATGCTATTGCTGTTGGTGAGAAAAGAAAGAATATTAGAAAAATATTAGGTGCGTTTTTATTCTCAGGAGAAGATGTAGATAAGAAAGTAGCTGTATTATCAGGAGGAGAAAGAACAAGATTGGCAATTTGTCAATTGTTATTTTATGACTTTAACTTCTTAATTTTGGATGAGCCTACAAATCACTTGGATTTGAACTCTAAAGATATTTTAAAAGAAGCGTTAAAATCTTATGAAGGTACTTTATTATTAGTATCCCATGATAGAGATTTCTTAGATGGTTTAAGTACTAAAATTTGGGAGATTAAAGATAAAAAATTAAAAACTCATATGTTTGATGTGAACGAATTCTTAAAAAGAATTGGTGAAGATACCTATGATAATATCGATAAAAAGGATATTAAAGCTAAGGCGGTAGAGGTTAAGACTGAAACTGAAAAGCCAAAATTAGATTATAAAGAAAATAAAGAAGTTCAGGCACAAATTAGAAAATTAGAGACTAAGATAAAAAATGCTGAACGTAAGATTAGTCAATTTGAAGAAAAGTTAGCTAAGCAAACAACAGAATTAGAATCTACAGATTATAATGATACTGTTAATTACGAAAAAGTATTGAATGGTTATAATACAACTAAATCTGAATTAGAACAAGAAGAGTCTAATTGGGAAAATGCTGAATTAGAATTAGAAGATGTGAAAAGTGTATTAGGATAAATTATAGAATTCTAAATAGTCAACAATATCAAACGACCAGTAAGCATAAGTTTACTGGTCGTTTTGGTTATAGGTTTTAATTTAACAGTTAATCACTTCTAAATCTTCGGTATAAAACAATTCTCCTCTTACATTTTTAAAATTCATATTTTTTAAAAGCTTAACGTAATCGGTTACTTGTTTTTTATGTTTGTCGGTTGCTTGTCCAGTTTTAAAATCTACTACAATCGTTTCAGAATTTGTAATAATAATTTTATCAGGAATCAATTTCATTCCTTTTGGTGTAATAATTTCTTTTTCATTTAAAACCTGATGACTACTGTCAAAATAATTTTTGAAATGTACATTGTTAAATAATTCAGTAATGTATAAGTTGATGTCTTTGGCTTTTTCTTGAGTGACACTTCCTTTCTTAATCAAAATATTTAGCGTTTCTCCAAGGTGCTCTAAATTCTCAATTTTAGATAAAACCAAATGGACTAAGGTTCCAAAATTTCGCTTTTCATCAATGTCATTTACATCCCATTCTTCACCACTTTTATAACTCAATTCTGGTTTATTCATCTTTTGATCTAAATAAACTAAATTATAGTTGGGATTTATGTCGTCTTCATCTTTGTCTGTATTTAATTCAAGTGCTCCAAATTCATAATATTTTCCCTTAAGAGTAAATAAATCTGATTTACTGAAAAATGGTTCTAACCAATTTTTTGCAGGAGATGTAACACTTGTGCTTCCACTAATAAATAAGGCAGTTTCAGGCCTTGTAAAAGCAACATATAATAAGTTAAGCTGATCTAAGAAATACTTTCCCTCTTCCTCTTCATATAAGTTACTTAGTTCAGAGTTCTTAACAGCTTTACTCATCTTTACAAAATAGGCTGGTAACTTCCCACCAACGTTATCAATCCAACTTATTTGTCTAGACACATCTAATTTCCAATCAAAGAATGGGCATATTACAACTGGAAATTGTAAACCTTTAGATTTATGAATTGTCATTATTTGAATCGCATTTGCGCCTTCAGGACTAACAATAGATTCTTTAACGCCTTTGTCTTTATACCAAGTTAAAAAATCACGAATATTTGAATTGTTCTTTGTTTCATATTGATGTACCATCTCCATAAAAAACTGTAAGAATGGATTATCAGATGGAGATAGGTTGAAAATTTCAACTAAGGATTCTACAAATTCATATAAATTATGAAAAGTATCAGGTTGAGTAATTGAAATTGAATGTGTTTTGAAATAGTCTATTATTGTATTTGTTTTAATGAATTCTTCATTGTTTTGAATCAATTTAGTGGCAGGAACAGCTATTAAACTAGCAAAATGTTCAATTGCTTTAATTTTATAATTAGAATCTTTAGCCTGTATGATAGAGTTCATTAAGTGAAATAGAAATTTTACACTTCTATCTTTACCAATAAATAAACTATCTGGTGAAATAACAGTGATGTTGTTTTCGGTTAAAAAATTGGCTAACACAGAACCACTTTTATTATTTCTTACAATCAAACAAATATCATTCAATTCAAAACCTGCTGCTAAAGATTTTTGAATTGACTTTAATACATAGTCTAGCTGTTCATCATCAGTTAATTTAGCTTCTAAATATGCGTTAACATATCCTTTATGTTTTTTGATTGGGTTTTGAGCAACATCATCATAAATGTATTTTAAATTAGCACTTAAACTGTTCGCTAAGTCTTTAAACATTGTATTATTAAATGTAACGACTTCTTTAGATGATCTAAAATTATTGTCTAAAGATATTTTCTCTCCCATTTCTTTAAATAAGTATTCAGCTTCATTTAAAGATTCTATATTGTCTGGGTTATGAATTTGATTTGGCAATTTTGTAAATTGCTCCACTTCACCATTTCTCCATCTATAAATAGCTTGTTTACCGTCACCAACTATTAAGTTAGTTTCTCCAGAAGCTAAAGAGTTATGAACTAAAGGAATCATATTCACCCATTGTAAATGAGAAGTGTCTTGGAATTCGTCTAACAAAAAATGCTGATATCTAATCCCTAATCTTTCATATATAAATGGAACAGGTTCTTTGGCTATAATATCCGATATCTTTTTATAGAAATCGGTCATTAATAAAATATTCTCATCCTCTTTAACTTCATCTACAATTTTTAATAAATGATTCAAAAGTGATAAGTTATTTAAGTTTTTATAAATCTCTTTATTTAATTTTAATTTTGGGATACCGGTTAAATAGGCATCCTCAATTTGTTCAAAATGTTTACCTAGTAAGTCTCCAATGCTATCTGCATCAGCTTTGTTTGGGCTTTTTGGATGGCCCCATTTGTTATCAGCTACATTTTTTATAATTGTTTTTGAAGCCGGAGTAGGCATGCCTTTTGATTCTTCAAAATTTCCAGCTGATATTTTTGTGAAATACTTAACAATACTATTCCCTTTTCCTTGAAAATCATCCGCCTCTAAATGCTTAGAGTTAATTAAATCTACGGCAGCAGTTGCAAGATTTTTTAAATGATTTTCAATTTTTATATTTTCTGTTCTGATTTCATCTTTAATTTCAGAAAAGTCTTTTTGTTTTAAATCTTTCAATAATGCAATTGACTTAAAAGCATCCTCTTTAAATAATAAATCACTGAAATCATAAAGTTGTCTTGAAAAATTCCATGTTTTGTCTTCATTCAAATTGTCTGTCGCATATTGCTTCATTAATCCAGTTAATTCTGAATTTCTACCAATTTTTTCAAACAATAAATCTGTGATGTTTCTACGTAAAGATTGAATGTCCATTTCAACATCAAAATCAATTGAAATACCTAAATCTTTTGCAAATGTTCTAATTATTTTATGAGTAAATTTATCAATTGTCATAATTGAAAAACTACTATAATTATGTAATATTTTATTTAATATTTTTACTGCTCTTTGTTCTATAAGTTTAGAGTCAATATTAATGTTTTTGGCAGTATCATTTAAAAAATTTAAATGAGTCTTAGTTTTTTTATTAGGTGGTATACTCAAATTAATTAAAGCTTCAAGCACTCTCGTTTTCATTTCGTTTGCCGCCTTATTTGTAAACGTCATAGCTAAAATTGAACGAAATTTTAAAGCATCTTTATCATGTAGAATGATTCGTAAATATTCTTGAACCAATGTGTAGGTCTTACCACTACCTGCAGAGGCATTGTATATTTTTAAAGGTTTTAAATCTATTGTAGACATTGATGTGTTTTTGAATTAATTAAACTATTCAGGTATTATGATCCTATGTGAAACAAAGCTTTTCCTTGGTTAACAACAGATTTGTTGTCGTGTCCAAAAATAAAACCATCTTGTTTGGCTATTATTTTATTTTCAAATTCATTATAAGGATTTGTTATTATCCCTAGGATATCACCAGTTTTAAAATGATCACCTGCTTTCTTTTTTTGTATAAAAATTCCAGCTGAAGCCGCACGTAGCCATTTGTGCTTTTTTATGATTTGGGTATTTTGAGTCGCAATTGTATCATCAATCATTTTATAATGAGACAATACTCTTTTGATTCCTCTTAGACCTTCATGTATTGAGTTTTCATCAATTCTAAGAGATTCTCCGCCTTCAAAAACTACCATTGGAATCTCATAGAGATAGGCCTCTTTTCGTAATGATTTACTAACCAATCCTGTTTCAACTGTTACTGGCGCGTTAAAAACATGAGCTAAGTCTAAACTTTTCTCATCCTTTTTATTGACTCTTACTTGTGGGTGATTGTGAATACTAGTACCACCTGTATGAAAATCTAAAGCAAAGCTGACATGAGGTAGAATTAATGTTGAAATTGTATTGGCAACGCGTGAAGCTAAAGAGCCATTTTTTGAACCTGGAAAACTACGGTTAATATCTTTTCCATCAGGTAAATCTCTTGAGAAGTTATTAAATCCATCAATATTAACAAGAGGAATAGCAATGATACTTCCAATGTTTAAATTATCAAATAGACCTGATTTTATAGCTTGTCTTACAATTTCAATCCCATTAATTTCATCACCATGAACGCCACCCGTAATTAAAACTGTAGGCCCTTCATTTTTACTTCTAAATATTTGAGCACGTAAAGAAACAATTGTACCAGAAGCTAATTTAGAAATACGTAATTCTACATCTTTATTTTCTCCGGGTTTTATTTCTATTTTATTAATTATCATAGGTGTCTTATGCGAAATGATGAAGGTGTTAGTAAAGATAATTATTCTTATTGGATATTTATTTTAAATAGCCTGTTCAATATATTTATAAATTTCGGAAGCGATATCAATTTGAGTTACTTTTTCAATACCTTCTAATCCTGGAGAAGAATTAACTTCTAAAATCAAAGGACCTCTTTTTGAACGAATAATATCGACACCTCCAATTTTTAGATTTAAAGCTGCAATCGCATGTATTGCTATTTCCTTTTCTTCAGCTGTTAATTCTACAGGTCTACCTTCTCCACCTCTGTGAATGTTAGATCTAAATTCATTTTCAGGTGCAATGCGTTCCATAACAGCAACTACCTTTTTACCAACTGCAAATACGCGGATATCTCTACCTTTAGATTCTTCGATAAATTCTTGTAAAATTACATTCGTTTTTGAAATCGAATAATGATCGAAAAAGCGATTAGAACTTAATACATCTTTAATTAAATATACGCCAACACCTTGTGTTCCCTCTGTTATTTTTAAAATAAAGGGATAGCTTAATTTTGTGTTTACATACGTTTCTGCATGTTCTAAATCATCTGAAAAATAAGTGATTGGCATTTTAAGTTGGTGTTCAGCCAAAATTTGAATGCTTCTTAGTTTATTTCTTGAATTTAATAAGCCTTCAGAACTAGTTAAACTAGGGACACCCATTTTTTCAAAATGTCGAATTACAAATTCACCTTGACGTGTAACATTTGCTCCAATTCTAGGGATGATATAATCAGGTTTTGGTAATATTTCGTTTTCGTAACTGATGTAAAAATTACTGTTTTCAATTATTAAATCACAGTACATGTGATTGTAGACTTTAATTGTATGTCCTCTTTTTTTTCCGGCCTCAATTAGTCTAGCGGTAGAGAATAAATTCTCATTTCTTGATAAAATATATATTAACATTATCTAATAATTACTTCAGTTTCAATACTATTACTTTTGTTTAATGTTTTGTCAATTAATTGAATTTTGTATTTGATTGTATCATTTTGATTTGACAAAGGATTGTAGAATACTGTTCCCATGTCAACATCTATTTTACCCTTAATGCCTTTAGTTTTACCTTTTGTAATAATAGGCTTAATTCTATATTTAAATACTGTTGTTGTACCATCTAAGTTTTTTCCTTCAACCCATCCTAAAATGTCGTCTTTTTCATAATAATTAATTAATAAATTATAATGAAATTCTGAATTTATATCATAAGGAAAAATAGTATCAGAGTCTGAAAGACCAATGTCACCATCTCCATCTGTAAAGTTAAATACTAAATTTGCTTTTTCATTTGATATTGAAAAGGCATCATAACTAATGATGGGTTCGTTTGGGTAAGTTTCTTTTTTAAAACAAGATGACATTACTACTATTAATAGAGTAATTGAAAAAATATAATGTATTTTTGTGCCTTGATTCATAAATGTAAATATAAGAATTCTAGTTTGTAAGATTGTATGATTGACCAAAAATTTCAAAATATTGATAAAGTATTCTCTATTTCATCTCAAGTAGAGTTTGAAAGTATGGCGATTGAAGTTTTCAGGTTTCAGTATAAAAACAATAAAGTTTACAAACAATATTGTGAGTATTTAAAAACGGATATTAACCATGTCGTAAGCATAACGGATATTCCTTTTTTACCAATTTCTTTTTTTAAATCGCATACGGTTATTTGTGGAGATGTCATAAATTCAGAAAAAGAATTTTCATCTAGCGGAACTACAGGAATGGTTACATCTAGTCATTATGTGAAAGATATTGATATTTATGAAAAATCTTTCATCAAGGGATTTGAATATTTTTATGGTAGTATTGAAGACTATATAGTTTTAGGCTTATTGCCTTCTTATTTAGAGCGAGACGGCTCTTCATTAATATACATGGTTGATAAACTCATTGAATTATCTAATACTACCCAAAGCGGTTTCTTTCTTGATGATTATGATGCACTGCTAAAAGTTATTAAGGAAAATAAATCATCAAAAAAAATTATTTTACTTGGTGTTTCATATGCATTACTAGACTTAGTAGAAAAATATAACCCTGATTTGTCTTCATGTATAATTATGGAAACTGGAGGAATGAAAGGTAAACGAAAAGAGATTCCTAAAGTTGAACTACACGAGATATTAAAAAAGGGTTTAAATGTAAATGAAATTCATTCTGAATATGGAATGACCGAATTATTATCTCAAGCTTATGCGCTTAAAAATGGTGAGTTTGAATTGCCAGCTTGGATGAAAGTGCTAACTAGAGAATATAATGATCCATTTTCGTATACTGATAAAAAGAGTGGAGGACTTAATATTATTGATTTAGCAAATGTCTATTCATGCTCATTTATTGCAACTCAAGATTTGGGGAAAATATATCCAAATCATTTTGAAGTCTTAGGACGTTTTGATAATTCTGATATCAGAGGGTGTAATTTATTAGTTCAATAACGTCATATACTGATATATAAGTATATTTCAATAGAATAGACTTTTTAATAAAAAAAACTTGGAATTTATTTAACTAATGAGTATATTTGATTTAGTTTTTTCATGAAACTAATAGGTTTTTGAGATGAAATGCCGATTGTAAACGAACAATCGGCATTTTTTTATGTCATTATTTTTTAGAGTGGAATTTCAATATTAAGTAAGAAATATATTAAGGTTTTTAAACAAAAAAAGCAGAAACTCTATGAGAGTTTCTGCTTGATTTTACTAATATATTTTTTACTAATTATTTTTGAGCAGCTACATCTTCTAAAGTAACTTCTCCACCTGCATTACCCCAGCTGTTTAATACGTAATTCATAACATCAACAACTTCTTGATCAGAAATTGCTTGTGGTGTCATTATACTATTAAATGTATTACCGTTTACTATTACTTCTCCAGTTAAACCTTCTAATACAATTTTAATTGCTCTATTTTTATCTTCTAATAAATAATCCGAATTAGCTAAAGGCGGGAATGCACTTGGAATTCCTTTACCTGTTGCTTGGTGACAAGCTTTACAAGTTTTACCATAAACTTCTTCTCCTGCAGAGTAATCAGCTGTAGCAACTAATTCTTCAACAACCTCAGTTTCTTCTTTTACAGTTTCTACAACTTCTGTTGTTACTTCATTAACTGTTTCAGTCACTTTTTTAGCTCCGTCAGATACACACGATAGCATTGTCATTGAGATAAATGCTGTAATTGCGATATATTTATTTTTCATTGTCAATTATTTTTCTACAAATATAAATCATCTTGAATGACATTAATATGACAATTGTCACTTTGAGAGAAAAATATTTAATTTTAATTTACGAGTCTTTTCTTTGTTGGTTAATTAGTAAAACCTCTTCTAATTGTATTTGAGTTAATTTTGTTTTTTTGCCATTTAAATCGGTCAATACTTTATTTATTAATTTACCCTCAATTGCTAACATTTGGCCTTTTTGAACATATTTCTCAATTAAATCGGCTTTTGTTCCCCAGGCAACAATATTATGCCATTGCGTTTTTATGGATTTACCATTTGGGCAGGTAATACTTTCATTAGTAGCTACTGAAAATTTTGCTAATTTAACGCCGTTAGTGAAAGTTCTTATTTCAGGATTAATTCCTATTCGTCCAATAATGTTTACTGTGTTTTGTAGTGAATTCATAATAGTGTGTTTGTTAAATTTATATTAATCCCATTTTAGGGAAGTAGTGTTGTGTTGTTTTTTTGTAATCTGAAATTTCAGACTTGTTGGAGTGTATCTGTTTAAGCTAAGGTATGTGTTGTTTGAAAAGTCTTTTAACTTTTAGAACCTAGCATTAAAATGTCATTGATATTGATTTTTGTCAAATAGCGTTTATTTCCTTCTTTGTCATCATAGTTTTCATACTGTATTTTACCTTCAATCGCAATTTCATCACCTTTTTTTACATAATTTTCAATGATCTCAGCACTTTTACCCCAAGCTACTAACATGTGCCATTGTGTATTTGTTATCTTTTCACCTTTTGCATTGATGTAAGTCTCGTTTGTAGCTAAATTTAGGTTAGCAACTTTCTTTCCATTTTCTAAAGTTTTTACTTCTGGTAATTGTCCTACGTTTCCAATTAACTGTACTTTATTTTTTAAATTATTCATAATGTTTACGTTTTATTTATTTAGTTATTTTTTAGTTGTTTTGTTTTTTACGAATTGCTTTGACCTATCATTACTAATTCATTAATCTGAATTTTTGAGGCATATCTTTTTATACCATCTTTACCATCAAAACTTTCATGAATTAATCGCCCTTCAATTGCAATCTCTTGACCTTTTTTAACGTATTTCTCTAATATGTCAGCAGTCTTCCCCCAGGCAATTGCATTGTGCCATTGTGTATCAGTAATCACTTCTCCTTTTGACGTTTTATATTTTTCATTAGTCGCTATTCTTATTTTTGCTAATTTTTTACCATTTTCAAAAGTTACTATTTCTGGTGTCTGTCCAATGTTTCCTATTAATTGTACTTTGTTTCTTAAATTGTTCATGTGTTTGTTATTTAAATTAATATGTTTTTTGTGTCATTCAATGCTTTCGACACTGCAAAGTAAGGTAGGTTTTAAAGTCTTATCCGTATAAATAACATTTGTAAACGACTAAAATACCTTTGTAAGCGTTTGAAAATGATTTTAATATTGATAATTAGAGTTTTAGATTATTTATTAATATGTGTTTTTTTATTGAATTTATATTTTGTTTTATGAAAAAGGCTTAAAAAAACAAGCTATTTCATTAAAAATAATACAAATAACTAAACTTATGTCTAAATCTTTTTTCTATTCTATCAGGTTAATTATGTGGTACTTATGAAATTAATAATGAAGTGAAATTGGTAAGTAAAAAGATAATATTTTGATACTATAAGTGCATTGTAGGGATGGGGAACTTAAAACTGATGACTATATTTTCACTATCAAAAACAAAAAGATTGAAGTAAATAGCATTAAAAATAGTGTTAATCATCTCGTTTAGATTTCAATAGTGGACTTAATATATGATCTATTATTCAAATTTATTTATCTATATTTACCTAAATTAAATTGTTTAAAATTATGAAAACAAAATTAGTATTAATAATGCTTTTGGTTAGTATAGTAACTACAGCGCAAGACACTATCTCAGTTCAAACATTTACTTATGATTCGATAAGTACGCGTAGAGCTACATTTGATTTCCCTTCTACTTTACAAGGCGAAACATTTGAAAAAGTATTTTTGTATTATAACTTAAAGTGTTCACCACAAACCCCATGGGATAGTTATAATTGTGGAGAATGGGATTATTTAACGAATACAACAATTTATGAGCATACTGGGGATTTAGATTCAAATAAAATTGAAGGACCTCATTATCTTGTCAATAATGAATTTGTTCAGAATATTGAATATTCAAGTGCACCATATTATCATTATTTAGAAAACTACCAGTATTTTATTAATACGACAACACTATCAGAAAGTGACTTTGTAATAGGAACAGATGTTAATTTATCTGCAGTTCCTTTTGGAACGTCTAACGAAACAATGCACACTCAATTACTATGGACTGCAGCTGAATTGTCTAATGCAGGCGTAACGACAGGTGATATTGATAAATTGAAATTCGATTTAACAACAAATGGATCAGCTATGGGACATTTAGTTATTAAGATGAAACACTCATCAAATGCAGATTTATCTGTATTTGATAACGATACTTGGACAACTGTTTATGATGTTAATACTGAATTTTTAGCAATAGGAATGCAAACGTTAAATTTAACTTTCCCTTTTTCATATAATGGTACAGATGGTATTCTTTTAGATATTTCATATGATAATAA
>Ga0308005_10000309_pt1 | contig 18414 bp, 12 predicted proteins | sample Neamet67_FD_203142 | JGI IMG/M metagenome (GOLD analysis project Ga0308005, IMG submission 203142) | Marine microbial communities from water near the shore, Antarctic Ocean - #67 | ecosystem: Environmental > Aquatic > Marine > Unclassified | place: Southern Ocean | collected 2014-06-07 | reverse complement strand
TTTCAAAAAAGTATTTCGCGGGTCTTCCCCATGATTTAAGGAAGGCCATTCCGACCTCAAAGAAGGGCGTATTAAAAAGTCGATTTACCGGATTGGATAAGTTTTACAGACTGCTAGCTTAACAAAAAATATGGACCGATTCTTCAAATCTTTCATCCCGCTTCCGCTCCTGTCCATCGTGGTCGGACTTGCTCCCATCTCGGCAAAAAACCCCAATATCGTCTTCTTTTTTACGGACGACCAAACCATCAGCACCCTTGGCTGCTACGGAAACCCCGTCGTCAAATCTCCCAATATCGATGCCCTCGCCAAACGCGGTACTCGTTTTCAACAAGCATTCGTCAGCCACCCCATTTGCTGGGCTAGCCGCACCTCCATTCTCACTGGCCTTACTGCTCGCAGCTTTCGCCAACCCGGCAATGGAGACCGCGCCACTAAAAAATCCGTCTCGGTTCTCTACTCAGATCTTCTCCGCGAAAACAACTATCGCACCGGCTACTACGGCAAATGGCACTTCAGCGCGCGACCCTATGACCAGAAAGCTCACTTCGACGAGTTTGAAGCGATCGGCCGCGATCCCTTCTTCAAAAAGCAAGCCGATGGCTCCCTCCGCCACGAGACCGATCTAATCGTCGATCGCGGCATCGCATTCCTGAAATCTCAACCCAAGGACAAACCCTTTGCCCTCAATATGTGGTTCAATGCCTGTCACGCCGAAGATGGCGACAAGCGCCCCGGCATTGGCCACTTCGCCTGGCCTCAATCCGCCAATGGCCTCTTCGAAGACACCTACATCGGACCGCCCCGCCTCGCTGATCCCGCGATCTTCGAAGCTCTCCCCGACTTCCTCCAAACCAGCATCACCCGCGAGCGCTACTTCTGGCGTTGGAACACTCCCGAAAAATACCAAACTAACATGCGTGCCTATTATCGCATGGTCACCGGAATCGACAATGCCATCGGGCGTTTTTTAAAAGCCCTCGATGAAGCCGGACTCTCCGAAAACACCATCGTCGTTTACTCAGCCGACAATGGCTACCACATGGCCAACCGCGGTCTCTCCGGTAAGTGGTCCCATTATGAGGAATCGATTCAAGTCCCTCTCATTATCGCTGACCCCCGTGTCTCCGAAGATCAACAGGGCCAGGTCACCACCGCCGCCGCTCTCAATATCGACATCCCAGCCACTTTCCTCGACTGGGCCGGCATCAAAACCCCGGAGCGTTACGATGGTCGCAGCCTGAAGCCTCTCGTCGAAGGCAAAACTCCTAAAGACTGGCGTACCGAAACCTTTCACGAACACTTCGCGGTCCGAAACCGTATTCCGGCCTACGAAGGAATCCGGACTTCCACCCATAAATACGTCCGCTATCTCGACCACGACACCGAGTTTCTCCACGATCTCAAGAACGATCCTGATGAACTCGTCAACCTCGCCAAGGATCGCAAGTATTCAGCCAAGCTCGCTGAAATGCGTGAACGGACTGACGCCCGTATCAAGGAACTTGGTGGTCCGCTCGATCCCCTCAAAGGTCTCTTCACTGCCTCAACCGCTCCCTACCCTGAATCCTCCGCTGCCGTCGGATTAGCAAGTAACGCCGAAGGCTTCATCCGCCTCTTTAACGGACAAAGCCTCCGCAACTGGACTGGCAATTCGAAATACTGGTCGGTCAAAGACAAGGCCATCACCGGCGTCACTGATGGCTCGCTTAAGATGAACCGCTTTATCACTTGGAATGGCTCAACCGTTCAAAACTTCGAACTCCAGGTGAAAGTCAAATTCAGCGACCGCGCCAACAGCGGTATTCAATATCGTGGCAAAATGCGCCCTGAAGTCGATCTCGACATCGTCTCCGGTTACCAATTCGACATTATGCAAAACCCACCGCACCAAAACGGCATGGTCTATGACGAACGTGGCCGACGAATCCTCGCCTATACTGGACAAAAAGTGGTCATCGATGAGGAAGGGAAATCTTGGATTGTCGGAGAAATACCCGTCAAAAAATTCGAGCCCGACGTGTGGCACGACTACCGCGTTCTTGTCCGTGGAAACCACCACCAACACTGGATCGACGGCCATCAAACCGCCGACCTCATCGACCTCGATGAAAAAGGCCGCGCCCTCGAAGGAGTCCTTGGCTTCCAAGTCCACGTCGGTCCCGCCATGGAAATCCAGTTTCGCAATATTCTCCTCAAAAACCTCCCTGACGCCCTCCCGCTTCGGACCGCCGCAGACACCAAGATCCCAGTTGGATCCCTCGGCGTTCGCCCCCAAGGCACTCCGGCGAAAGACTGGAAGCCTCCTCTCTATCAAAAGTAATAGGCCTCATCAACATTCCCTAGAATCGCCAGCCGCCCGAAGCCACCAACATGAATCAACCGGGGTTGCCTCGTCAAATCGAGCTCGAACTCCTAGGGATTTTCTTCAGCAACTGACTCGCGCACTTCCGGGTTGAAACCGCCGAGGAAAGGCGCAGGAACTCATGACTCATTTACTTTTGTTAGATATAGGATTTATTTTCTAGCAATCTAGAGGTCAGATAATCTCTGGCTTGTAGCGGATGCCACCCTTTCAATCTTGCAAAGAAATGTGCCTTTGAGTGGATTAGGGGTTCTTCAAAAAATAAACATACTACGATGATGAAAAACTGGAAATATTTATTAGAAAGCATGATCCTATTGGGTCTCTTAATCTCACCGGTCTCCGCGCTTCCGATTGCGGGGGTCGATTTCGAGGACGGTGCGGGCGGAGACGACATCACCCCCGATGATCTAGAGTTGACGGACGGGGTCGCGGTCTCCGCTTGGGCTTTTGCTGGTGCGGGTAGTATCCCGGGGGTTGACCCGAATGCAAATGCGGGTCGGGCGAGTGCTCCCGTGAGGAAGATTAACGGGCCGAATAACACGAGTGCCACCCCACCGGCAGTGGGTGACGCTCCTCCAACACTGGGAATACACTCCTTCTCGATCACGATCGATGCCACTCCGATTGATCTCAATAGTGTGAAGTTCGATTTTAGTGCTGCGACGGGGAGTGCCAATATTCGTTGGGTCGCGTTCCGAACCAGTCTTGATGCCAATATTATCTTTAGTGAAGTGGGCGCGGCCCGTCCGGCATTTCCGACGGTTGAGATTGATCTGTCTGACCCCAAGTATTCGAATCTCTCCGATCAAACGGTCGAGTTTTTCTGGTATTGTGGAGGACAAGGATCCGGTGACCTGGATATCGACACGATCATTATCGATGCTTCCGGAGGAAGCTTTGTGGATAGGGATAACGATTTGCTGGCGGACAATTTTGAGCAACTCATCATCGATGCCGATGGAGGAGATGCAATTGTGACCCTCGCTGATGTGCTCCCGGGTGATGATTTCGATGCCGATGGAGCAGACAACCTGTCCGAGCAAAATAATGGGACTGATCCGCTTGATGAGGATACCGACAATGACACCTTGTTGGATGGGGTGGAAACCAATGACGGAACCTTCGATGATTTGGCGACGGATACCGGAACCAATCCACTGGTACCTGACACAGATGACGATGGGCTGCCTGATGGGGTGGAGACCAATGACGGGACCTTTGATGATATCAATACCGATACCGGGACAAATCCCCTGGTGGCGGATACCGATCTGGACACCATTCCTGACGGCTATGAAGTTACCAATTCATTGAATCCGCTCACCGATGATTCCGGGCTTGATCCGGATAATGACGATTCGGACAATCTTAAGGAATTCAACCGCGGAACGGATCCCCAGCTCGATGACACCGATGGAGACGGGATTAAAGACGGTTCTGAAACCGACGACGGAACCTATGATGGTCCGACTGATACAGGAACGGATCCTCTTGATTTTGATACCGATGACGATGGTCTTCGCGACGGAGTGGAGACGAAAACCGGGGTCTACGTCGATGAAATGAACACCGGAAGTGATCCATTTGTGGAAGATAGTGATTCTGACAATTACCGTGACGGAGCGGAAGTGAACATTCATGGAACTGATCCAAATAACGCAGCCGGAGCTCCGGCTGGACTGAGCGTTCTTTTCATTGGAGGAAGTGCTAACGGGACCACAGGGTCTGATCCTCGGATCATTAGATTCATCCAGGACAAGTATGGCATTTCCAATGTGACCTATCTGCAGGCAAGTGTCGCGACAGAGGCTGACGAGGATGGCTTTGATCTTTTGGTTCTTTCCTCGACCCCTAGTTCAGGTGATATCCGAGACAAATTTGAAGATTCTCTCGTTCCGATCGTGAACTGGGAAGAAGCGATCTCGGATAACCTAGTGGGTGAGTTTGGTCTTGCGACTGCGATCTTATCGAAGTCGATTCTTACCACCTCGATTTCTCATACAGGCCATCCGATTACCGAGGGTTTACCTGATCCAGTTGTATTATTTGATGCCGCAGGTCCAGAGACTACGAGCTCGGGCGCTTTGTTTGAAGGGATCACCAGTGCGGGTAATGATGCCGATACCGGGGAGGCAATGATCTTTCTGGCGGAGACCGGGGATAGCGTTGATCCTAATGCCTTGGTTCCGGGAGATGTCGCTCCGGCTCGTCGGATCATGCTCCCATGGACTGATAATACGGTGAATACCTTAACGCCTGCTGGGTGGCAATTATTTGGAAACGCCTTTGATTGGGCGGTGGAACGTTTGGCCGGGCCAAAGACTCTTGAGATCACCCAAATTGATTACGATAGCACGACTGAGCCGGGCAATATTCTGCTGAGTTTGACCTTTAATTCTTCAGAAGGGAGAACCTACAGTCTATACGCCGATCCTGGTCTTGGGGCGCCGCTCGAAAATCAAATTGAGGTTGATGATGGTGTGATCGGTAAGGCTGGGAGCACGACGGCTGTGGTGAACTTTAATAGCTTTGGATTGGACAAGAGTTCGGCCACCTTCTTCTTCACGATTCGTGAGAATTAGGGCTTAGATATTCTACACAATAAAACAAAAATAGCGACAATATGAGCGACTGCAGGTAGCGGGTTGCCACGTCACGGTGGGTGGCTCGTTCGATCTTTCGGGAGGAAAATAGGTCGTTGGCGTAGCTGTAGATCAGCAGGGCTAGCATCATGTGGGGCGGAAACTGTTTGGCCCGGTCTCCCGGTGATTGACCCGAAAGCTCTCCAGCGGAAGTCGGTCCACAGCCTCGATCACAAAATGGACCAGGGCGTCCTCGGGCACCCACTCACGAAGATCGGGAGGCAGAAGCATCGGCGTATTTCGGTCAATGGAAACAAATCGTGCAGCGATGGTTTGAGACTATCAAATTCTCAGGCCGATTCAAAGTCTGACAGACTCCTAGCAGGTTAGTAATCGCTGACGCCGAAATCGGTGGCGAGGGCCTTTTAAAGGCCGACGGAGTAAGGAAGCTGTTGACTGACCGATTTGAGTAGTTCGCTCAGCCCCTCGATGGCGATTTCCATACCAGCGAGATATTCTCCGCCGGTGAGGTAAGGCTGGGCTCGATCGATGATTTGATCGAGGGCTTGCTGAGGCAGGATGGGTTCCAAGCCGTAGCCCACAATCATGGCAGCTTGCTTTCGGCTGGGCTCGATTAGAATGGCGACATCCCGGTTTTTTCCTTGCTTCGAGATTCCCTCCGAAAGTCCAGCCCGATTGAAGATCCAGAAGATGATCGGTGGGAGATCGGCCTTTTGATCGAAGGTCCGTGTGATCACGTGGAGTCGACACTGGGGAAAGCTTTCCTGATAGTCAGAGATGACTTTGGTAAGCTTCTTGGTTTCGGATTTACTGAAGAGATTACATTCATCCGAGATTCCGGTGAGTGGGGCCCATAGCGCGCGCCAGTTTTTCCAAATCCATCTGGCAGCTTGAGCATTTAGGAGGGGTCTCCCTCAATGGAGCATGGCAATATGGACAATCGATCACAAAGAACTGGTAGATTATTTTAACAATTCCAGAAAGGACGAAAGAGGAACTCCCTTGATCGAGGTGATTTTACGCTTTGGTTCCGCCCTGAAATTTGGAAACTCAGCCATGTCAGATTTTTCAGGAAAACGTGTCGTCATTACAGGAGCCGGTCGTGGGATTGGTCTCGCTATCGCCCAAGCCTTCGCTGCTCGTGGAGCAAAAGTCGCTGTCATTAGTCGAAATGAAACGAGCTGTGGTGCGGCTGCCAAGGCGATCAATGCCGAGTATCCCGAGAGTGCTCGATTCTACGGCCTGGACGTTTCAGATTTCGATGCCGTGCAAGAATGTGGCAAAAAAGTCCTAGAAGACTTCGGTGGGGTCGATATCCTCGTGAATAACGCGGGAGTGACACGCGATGGTCTCATCTTACGGATGAAGAGCGAGGACTGGGACACCGTCCTCGATACCAATCTTAAAGGGGCCTTCAACTTGGTGAAGGCCTTTCAGCGCTCCCTGATGAAGAGTGACGCGCCTCGCATCATCAATATCAGCTCGGTGATCGGGCTGATCGGAAATGCGGGCCAAGCGAACTACGCGGCAAGTAAGGCGGGTCTCATTGGATTCACCAAATCAGTGGCCCGGGAATTGGCGGGAAGAAAGGTGACCTGCAATGCAATCGCCCCTGGATTCATCACGACCGACATGACGGACGAGCTTCCGGAAGCGATCAAAGAGGATATCGTGAAGCGGGTGCCACTGTCTGACTTCGGGCAAGTCGATGACATCGCGAATGCGGTGCTATTTCTGGCCGGACCAGAGGCTCGTTACATCACGGGCCAAGTCCTCGCCGTGGATGGCGGAATGACGATGTAGGCTCGTCGAAAGATCATTTAATTTAAGGGCACCTCCGGCAACCTCATTTCTTAAAATGAAGCCAGATTTCCCTATCTCAACGTTGTCCACGAACCTTATAAATTCCTTCAAAAGGATCCGTGTCCGCCTCGATCTAGAAAAACCTAACTCCATTTTAGATCGAAAGCAGGTTGCCTGAGGCGCCCTTAAGAAGGCCGCTCCGTGATGGGCGGCTTTTCTTTTTACTGGGGTCTTTTTTACCCCTCTGAAAAGGGCTTCACCACGCCGCTTTCGAGAGAGCCTCCAAGCCAAGCCAGGAAGTGATTCATCTCAGAGTGATCCTTGCGGAGATTCTGTAAGATTTCCCAACCGCAGTGAGTTTTGGTGGTTGCTGGTCCAATGCGCTCGATATCGAGACGGCTCATGAGAGCTTCCGTTTCCCGAGGCATCGCGTTGGCGATTTGTGAGGGGTGGGGGAGGTCATCGAGATTTTCGGAAGAAAGTCCAAAGCTTGTCACTCCGATTCCGAAGCGATTTGCGAGGAGGCGGACTTGGTCAGCAAGCAGTTCGTCTTCGATGCTATTGGCATAAAAAAGTTCGCCAGAGTTGGCCCAGAGAGAAGCACTGACGGTTTGGAAAAGGTCTTCGTGGAAGCGATCATGATTCGCTGCGCTGCGCATCCGAACGGAGGTCAGGCTGTAAGGTGGAAGCCCTAGTGCTTGCTTGAGTGCAAGGTGAGCGGGATCGAGCGTAAGGCCTTCATCGGTCAAGTCGCCGTGTTCCCAGTCGATGAACACCATTTCGGGAAATTTCCAAAGGTTTCCGACGGAAGAAGTCTGACCAAGGGATTGACGGAATTCAAAAGTAAAGAGCCCACGGGTTTCCGCATATTTGTGAACGATGGCCCGAAATTTTTGAATCCGAAGCATCGCCTGATTAGTCGATGAGGTATCATTCAGTTCATCGAGACGGCCTTGTTGCATCGCGACGATTTCCTGGGCTCCTGAGAGCGCTGGCATCTGGGCTCCACGCTTGTAGTAGCCTTGTCCCTTTTCAACCTTCGCGATGGGCGAGCTAGGGTCGCAGGACATGATCGAGAAATGGTAGCGTAGAGATGCGTCCGAGTAGTTGCCATCGAGCTTCATCCGAACGAGACGAATCAACTCGGTCCCCTTGATAGATTCACGAGGATTGGGGGGAAGAAGATCGGTGAGGAGATCGGTAAGCTGGCTGCGGAGGCTCATTTTAAAATGTTGCTTGGAGGAAAGGCGCGGTGACTGTTAAGAGGAAATCGGAATGAGAGCACTTGGCGCAAGCATCAATTGGTAAGAATTCTAAAAAGAGGTAAGAAAAGGGCTCTTCTCAACACGTTATTCACAAATCTCGGCCATTTTATCTGAATGAATCAATTCAACTTGTCGTCGTACCTCCCGAACTGTTACTTTTCCAGCATGAAGCCATTCGTAAATTTTTTTCTCTCTTTCTCTCTTATCTCCGTTTCGGTAGCTCAGGATGCCGAGCAAATTATGCAGTCGGTGAGGCAGGTTACGGCGCTGCAAGAGGAGCAGGATCTTCACGGTTCTATTCGTAAGGGGAATCAGCGAACGCCTCTTTCGCTCTTCCTGCGTGGCGAGGATATCCAGTTTGCTCTCGACGGAGGAAATGAGCGATTTCACCTACGTCTCGATGCTGATAAACAGGAATTGCGCGAAATTGTGGAGGGGAAAACGGATGTGTTTCCTACGAAAAAAATCTCACAGGCGATCGCAAACACCGATGTGAGCTACGAGGACCTCGCCTTGAAATTTCTCTATTGGAAAAATCCTCGTATTGCAGGTGAGGATACCATCAAGGGCCAAAAGTGCTGGCGCGTGCACGTTTCAAATCCAGAAAAAAGCGGCCGCTATCGAGAAGTGAGCGTGTGGGTTTCGAAGACGCAGCGTGCTCTCATGCGCGTCATCGGATATGGTCCCAAACCAGACCGTGCTCCTTTGAAGCAATTTGAAATCACCAACATCATGAGGGTGAAAGACGTCTACACCGTGAAGACGATGAAGGTGAGCGCCTTTGGCAAAGATGGTCGAGCTTCAGGAATTACCTATCTAGAATTCGATAAGCCCAAGCCGGCGAAACGCAAGGGTCGCTAAGGACTAGTTCGACTCAGCCTTGAGGGGAAAGGTGCGGTGGATCTGTTCCAAGGTCATGACCGCGTAGCAGGTCACGAGGATGGGTTCGTTTTCCATCCAGCGTGAAGTTTCGTTGATCCACGAGCCATCTTCGCGTTGGCTGCTGAGAACCTTGGTCGAGAGTTCGCTGCGCCAATCAATTTTCTTTCCTCCTGGGCCGTCAAGAGTGGGGAGGTGCGCGGCAGCGAGAGTCTTGGCCATAACGTGGTAGTAGTAAAAAAGTCCCTGACCGCCGAGGCCTGGATTTTCCTTCAAGGTGAAATTTTTCGCGAGCCATGTGATGACTGTTTTGACCCGTGGGTCATCTGCGGTGAGATCGGAATAGACGAGAGAGAGGAGACCAGCGTAGGACATGGAGCCATAGGAGCGAAGTGCTATCTTTCCATCCTCGCCGACATCTTCGCCTGCCTTCGAGTTTCCGGGGAAGTAGACAAAGCCACCATCGTTTCCGGCTTTGTCACCCTTATTGGTCTCCTGTAGATTTTGACACTTCGTCACAAATTCGAGAGCAGCGGCCCAATCGAGTTCCGGTTGCTTTTTCTCACCAGCGTCGGTGGCGAGAGTTCGAGTGTGGTAGAGAGCTTCCAGTGCGAGGTGGGTGTTGGAGAGGTCTGAGTGATCGTAGGATCCTCCATAGCCGATGCCACCATCGAACTCTGAATCCAGTTTCCCTTTGACGCCCCAGTCAGTCTGTTGGTTCACGAGGAAGGCGCGCGCTTTGAGGATCGGCACCTTGTATTTTACGGGATCCGCCGCCATGAGGGCCATGATCGAGGAGGCTGTGTTGTAAGTGGCGAGTCCGATCGAGTAGATGCCACCATTCTTCTGCTGTTGTGCGATGAGCCAAGTGAGGCCCTTGGTGTAGTTCTCCGGAAGGGGCTTCTTCAGATCGAGGGAAGGATCGGAAAGTAGGGACCGGAGCGTGAGCGCAGTGAAGGCGGGAAGTTCGGGGTTGCCCCAGTATCCCTCGGCATGCTGTTTGGAGAGAAGGTAGGCATTTCCCTTTTTGATCGTCTCTTGCATCTCAAGCTTAAGCGAGAGATGGGCACCATCTTGGGCAAGGATGGGCGAAGCGAAACACAAAGCTGCGATGAGGATGTTTTTCATGGCTGATGAAGTTTGATGATAAAGGTGACGACTGTTCCTTCTGCTGGCATCCGGGTGGGATGAGTGAACCAGATGTCGTCGTTGAGATTGTCTTTCCCTGGATAACTCACCATGGCGGGTTGTCTTGGGAAAATGGCGAAGAGGTCTCCGCTGACCTCCGCTTTAAATTGTCCGTTGTGGAGGTAGGAACCGGTGTAGAGCCAAGGGCCGGTGACCATCGGCTTTTCGGTGATGCTGTGCACAATTAGGTCGTTGATGGATACTGTTTTGCTTTTTCCGTCAGCCTCATATTTTACGAAGATATCGAGGCGGGCCGCTTTTTTGACTTCGTCTGAGACTTCGAAAAACTTTCCGGTTGGGCGGTAGTCCTCGTCGACGATCTCGAAGAGTTCTTTCGATTCCTGGAAGCCGAGAAGTTTCATGGCGATGTTGAGGTTGAGTGGAGAAATGTCGGAGAGGAAGAGGGCCTCGTGGACTTTGCCTTTTCCGTTAACCAAAAGATACTCCAGAGGGCGGTCGACAAGGTTGACGCCGGCCCCGAAGGTGATTTCGCGAGTCTTCTTGTTCAGCTTTACTTTTCCGATCTGATACTCGTTGGCGTTGAGCTGTTTGATCTCCGGCTTTTTAGGCGCATCGGGGGCTGGCTCAGCTGCGGATAGCGCGAGAGGAATCAGGAAGAAAACGAAGGGAAGTAGGCGCATCTGGTCTTAAATGGGACGTTCAGAGGTAAGAACGGGTGGGTTGGGCTGATTCTTAGGACTAATTTGAAGATTTACTTTCCTTGGTGAGTGCGATCGCCAGGTCACGCCACATTGACCGTGTGATATGGCGATTGAGTAATTCTACCGCAGGAATGCTCTCGCTTCCGCGAGGAAAGGGATATCCAAGATTAGCAAGGTAGCCGCGCACGCTGAGAAAGGTGCCTCGGATGAGCGCATCGGTGAGATTTTTGCTATCGCTTCGGACGGGTATGAGTCCAGTTTTGCTATGTCCGTTTTGGCTGCCGGAGATCCAGATTACAATGGAGGGATCGGCGACTCCTGTTTCGGTGCTTGCTCCCTCTACTTTTGGAATAATTTTAAGTTGATCTCCCGAATTCTTGCGGATGAGAGTGGCAATCTCCAAAGCGGCAGTTTTGAGCTCCTCGCTCGTTGTTTTCCAGCTGCCGAAGCGCAGAATCAGCGAACGTTCTCCACCAGGGTCGACATTCCAGCGAGGAAGGGTGGGGCTAAGCGATTCGATATCCGCGCTCGCTTGTTTTAGCTCTTCCGAGGAGGCTTGCGGGCAGCTGTCGATCACACGTTCCAGGGCCAAGAGCGCGCGTTGGAAGTCTCCCCGAGCCTGAAGAGTGGAAGAGAGAGCGAGAAGCTTGGCGGCAGAATGGTTGAGGGCATACTGCCGGTATTCGTCGAGCCCGGGGGCTGATTCGAGGTCTCCCAGTTCTTCATCGGTAATCTCGGTGACAACAGGAACCTCGTCGTCCACGGGTTGAGCGGTGAGGTCGATCTTGGGGCCATTCTTGATCTTGGGCTGCATCACAGGAGCTCCTACCGCGAGATCCGCTCCGAAGTCCTCTGGTGCGAGGGTGATTTCCTCGGGAGTCATGAAATCCATGTCGCCGGTATACATGAACCAAGTGATCAGGATGACTCCGATCAGGGAAATGAAAATAATAGGCCAAGGGACGCGCACTGCTAAGAGGATGAAAGCTGAATGGCGGCGGGGAAAGGTAAAAAGTAGTCCTCGTAAATTGGCCCAAAAAAGAGCCGCCGGGCAGGACCGGGCGGCTCGAAAAAAATTGGAAGCAATCAGCTTAGTCAGCGCTCTTCACAAGAGTCGCCTTCTTACCAAGACGGCTGCGGAGATAGTTGAGCTTGGCGCGACGAACGCTGCCTCTCTTGACGATGTCCACTCCGTCAATACGGGGGCTGTGGATGCAGAAGACGCGCTCAACACCCGTTCCGTAGGAAATCTTACGAACAGTGAAGCTTGAGTTGAGGCCCTTGCCACCGTGCTTGCCGATGACGATGCCTTGAAAAATCTGGATACGCTCTTTGCCACCTTCCACAACACGGGTGTTCACCTTCACCGTGTCACCAACGTTAAACTCAGTAACGTCTGACTTCAGTTGCTCTTGCTCGATCTTATCAATGATGGTCATGGTGGTATGGGCGCGGTAGGCGGGAGAGGGGAACTATTGGTTTTACGGGGGGAATGCAACTGTTTTTCGAGACGTTTCGCTCAAAGTTGTCGGCTGGAGGAGGAAAAATCACTGTAGGGGAGGGCACGGCTGGCTATTGGCGATTAGCATGTAGCTGTTAGCCCCGACAGGCGTTCTCCGGGACTTTGATTACATCTGCTCAGGATTGAGGTTCGTTTTTTCCACTCCGGTCGTCGTTTCTTTGGAAAGATTGATCTTATTCGGATGACGATGATGGGCTCCGTGGCAACCACTGCAGTTTGAATTTGAGTTCCAATCCTTAAGGCAAGGAGTTGTGTTTCGCTCCAGTCGGTGATCGGATCGCTAAAGGTAAAGGGCCAGTGTTCTAAACACTAATAACAAAAGTTGATTGATCTCACGGATCAATTTGTGAGGGTGCTCGGTCAGCAGGGAGGAGGCGGTGCTGTGCTGGAGCAGGAAGAGATGGCGGAGGCTCCTACGAAGAGGGCCACAGATGCTAGCAGAAAGCTGATTTTTAACATAACAATAGTAGGACGTTGAGAAGGTAGATTTTATTCCAGAGTTTTTGAATTTATTTTAGAGTTCTCCTTTAAGCTGCCTTTTTAGAGGTTGCGGCTTGTTGCCACTGTTTGGCGATGGCGTGAATCTCGTCGTTTTCAGGCGGATTGGCTGCTGGGCCGAAGGAGCGGTCCTTGAGGGTGGTGATGGATGTTTTGAGCTCTTCCATTTCTGAATCTCCAAGGGAGGTATTCTTCTGAATGTTTTCGAGGAAGGTCAGAAGGGTGACGGGAGTAAGGATGCTGGGGAGAGCGGGACCGGTGATAATTTCTTCCTCAGGCTTTTTACGCAGGAGGAAGAAGAGAGAGCCGGCGATGATGACGAGTGCGGCGGCGATGATCCAAGCGAGCCAAGATTGGCTTTCCTCACCGGCGATGATCTCGGTCGTATTATCGACCTCAACGAGATCGACGTCGTCGTAGCGTTGGCGGAGGAGGCCTTCGTCTTCCTTTTTCGAGACCTCGACGAGGACTTCGGGAAAGTTGAAGCTGGTGGGGAGGTGATCACCTTCGGGGGCGAGGGTGAGACGCCATTCGTGGGTCGAGAGGGGGGCGCCGTCGTCGGTGGTGGCATCGAGTTCTTCGACCTGGAGTTCACGGTCCTCGATATCGGAGACGGTGAGATCATCGAATTCCAGTTTCACCAATTCTTCCAGCGAAGGAATGAGGCCGTGGGCTTGGGCTCGGATTTCGAGGTAGATTTTATTCTCCGCCTCGGACTCGCGCTCATCAAGGATCATGGTGAGGGAAAGGTCCCGGAAGGGCCGGGCTGAGGCCTTTTGCGAGGCCTCGATCGGGATGGCCGCGGAAGAAATAGGGAGGACGACGTAGCCGGAGGTGTCGAGGAAATCGAGATCGATCTTCAGAGGAGGAATGGAGTCAATCTCGGGGCCCTTGGGTTTCAAGAGGAAGTAGGCATATGGAGTGACGGTCCAGCCAGGTTCGGCATCGGTGCGGGCGGCTACCTTCGAATTGTGGAAGGTGATTGAAACGATCTCGAAGTGCTCGGAGAGGACGGCACGCGCGCCTTTTTCAAACTTGTCGCGGTAGTCCTCGGTGGGGCGACCGTAGTTGTAGGAATAGCGCGAGTTGTTTTGATTGATGAGGTAGCGCTGGAAGCCGCCGGACTCGCGCTCGATCTCCTTGGTGTGGCGGAGATTGACGAAGAGGCCAAAGGGCTCGGTTGAGGAGATGCGGTCGGGGCCGTCGACATAGGTATCGAGTTCAATCTCGGTGACGAGATCCTGATAATATTGGTAGACCTTTGAGGCTTCCTCGATGCGTTCGTGCTCGCCGGTGATGGGGAGAGCGGCTTCAAGGAAGCGGTATTTCAGATCGGCGGAGACGTTTGCGAGTCGGGCATTGATCGTCTTTGCAAAACTGTCGAGGTGGCGCTTCTTGGCCTCGCCGGGAAGGGCGTCGAGGGCAGCTTTAATCTTGGGGAGTTCGCTCGGGACGGGTTGGTCATCGGCTTTGAGTGCGCCGAGGTCAGGGGAGCCGAGAGAGGCGTAGAACCAAGTGGTAAATGGTTCCTCTGATTCGTCTTTCTTGTCTTCGAGAGGAAGAGTAGCGGCATACTTTGCGGCGGCGTCAGCGAGATCATCGAGCGCGAATCGTTTGTTGGCCGAGTGCTCGGGGTAGGAGGCGATCTTGGCCTGGTAGTTTGATCGTTCGTAAGAGAGCGAGGCTTTTTGGATTTCGAGGGCCCAGCTTTCTGTATGCTTTTCAAGGGCGTCGTGGCAGAGCTGGTTGGCAGCGGCGTAGCCACGGAGGACCTGCGCTTCCAGCTCCTTGTCCTTGCGCTTGGTCTTGGCCTGCTCCTGCACTTTTGGATTGGGCCAGAGGCGGGCGAGATTCGTGCGCATGCGCCGGAGGAGGGAGGCGATGGTGTCGGGGTCGAGTTCATCGACGGGTCCGAAGACGGATTCGAGTGATTCGACGCGCCAGACTTCGGCTTGCGAGTGGGCCTGGATAAAGGCGTCGGAGAATTCGTCTTCAAAGTTGTCCTCGAGGGCAAGTCCTCGGACTTCCTTGACGAACTCGGAAAGTTTTCTGAGGTTCCGTTCCTGCTTGGATCGGGTGAGGGGAATCGTTTCCGCGCGTTGGTTGTAGCCCGAGTAGTAGAAGTAGCTGGAGCGATAGCGGGACTGCTGGTTGGGGTTGTTGTTTTCGGCCCAGACCTGGATCATTTCGCGCACGAGATCCTCGGTGGCTTCGGGACGATGGGAGGCGAGGTTTTTGAGGAGGGGGAAAGCTTGGGACTCCTCTTTGACTTTCAAGAAGAGGGATGCGCAGACGCCAAAGTGATCGAGGCGGACGGGTTCATCGATGTTTGCGAGCCACTTGTCACCGGGGCGGGTGCGGAGGAGATCGCCGGAGTCGATGGGTGGGGTGACGTTTCGGCTAAAGGTCTGCTGTGGTCGACGACCGTAGTAGATGTTTCCGAAGGGGTCATAGTTCGATTGGGGCCGCAGCGAGGTTGACGTGTCGAGGCGCTTAGTGCGGTCGGCTTCGGCATTCCAGTTGCGGACGTAGAGAGTGAGCACCTCCTTCCAGTCGGCGAGGTCGACTTCTTCGTTTCCAAGAAGAGCGGCGGCCGCGGCGGATTGGAGTTTGAGTTGCTCCAGACGGAAGTCGGGTGAGCCATGTTCGCGGGTTTGTGCGGCGAGCGTTCCGACGGCGGCGAGGATTTCGAAGCCTTCGCCTCCGGCATTGGAAAAGGTCTTGGTGAGCCAGTCTTTTCCAGTGCTGCCTTCGAGCTCCGGGACCAAGGCGAGAGCACGATAGAGGGCGATTCCTTTTTCGTTCAGCGGGGCTTTCTTTTCGCCAATGATCTCCAAGCTGAGACCCCAGGCCTGTGGGAGATGTTCTTTTCCCTTTTCTGACGAGTGGGACTCGGCGTGGAAACGGGCGAGGAGATTGAGAGAGGCATACTTTTTCTCCTCCCGCGCTTTTTCGAGATCAGGAAGAAAGACGGCTACTTGATCGAGCTTACTTGCGGTGATGAGGAGTTCGGCGGTGCGGTGCTTTGTTTCCTCATCTTTTGTGCCGAAGTAGCGGGTGCCTGTCTTGAGCGCGTCGAAGAAGGCCGGGGGCATTTTCTGGGAACTGCCAATGAGTTTAGCGAGGAGGGTCAGGGTGTTTTGGTCGGGCGCTTTTTTGGCGGCATCGGAGAGGGCGAGGATTTCGCCGGGGCGGAGATATTGCGCTTGGGAATGTCCTTTGGCACCGAGATTGGCGAGTTCGGGGCGGGGGTTCACCTGGACCTTGGCTCCGAGCTGTTGGATGATGCGGGAGAAGGCGATTTTGGCGTCGTTATCGGGGAGCTTTTCGAGAGCGTCTTTGACGGAGGTCCAGTTTCCAAGAATGACGTCGTGTCGGAGCGTCTTTACGTCTTCCTGATACTGTTTCAGCTTGGCTTGATTCTCCTTTTGCTTGAGCTGGGCGGGGGTTGGTTTAGGTGGGTCGGCTTCTGGCGCGTCTTTGGGAGGGGCTGTGGGCTTGGGTTTATCGGCCTCTTTTTCGTCTCCTTTTTCGGTGAGGCGTTTGGCTTCAAGGCGGGCTTCGAGAATTCCCGAGGTGGTTCGATCGATGACGAGTTTTTGGAGAAGCTGAGTGCGGGTCTGCTCGGGCGTCTTTTGACTGCTGCTGCCACTGGGGCGGGCTCCTTGTAACTGCATCTGCGCGAGGATCTCCGCAGGGATATTTGTGGCTTCTATGGCATTTTCGCCGATTTGGACCGGAGAAATGACGAGAGCGGAGAGGGATGAAGCGAGGAGGAAGGGAAGGGTCAGGGCAAGGTGGCGGGAGGTCATCTGGGTGATGAGGGGTGATTAGAAATTGCGAAGCTTCACTTCGGGGAAGATTAGACGGGGCGAGAATCCCCGGCTTCTTTTGGGGACTCCGATATTAAGATCCGGAGCCGTCGGGTGGAGGGCCTTGGCCTGCTCCACGAGAGTCTTCGGTTTTCTTGCCGGGCTTGCTTCCAGGTTTCGGGCGACCGCCCGATTTGCATCCTTGTCATTGGTTGGGGATGGGAAGTCCGTAGAGTTCGGTGGGCTCGGCGCGCGCCAAGCGAATGGCGGCTTCGAGATCGTTGAGGTGTTTTTCTTTGTTGGAAGTGGTCTGTGCGAGAAGTTTGTATTCCTGGCGGGCCGCTTCGATTTCGGGCTCCCATTCGCTGGCGGGGAGGCCTTCGAGTTTCATGAGGTAGGTCATGTAGTAGCGGGAATTCGCGAGGGTCGAAAGGGCGTCTTCCTTAAGTTCGGAAGAGGCATTGGGGTCTGCGTTGAGCTCGGCGACCAGTTCGGCCAAATCTTCGCGGGCTTCGGGGAGTCCGCAGCTTTGCATTTTGGCTTTGGCTATCTCGAGCTGAATGCGGCGCGAATCATAGGTGCGGTCCTTTGGGAGTTTGGCGAGAGCCTTTTGGTAGAGTTCGGCGGCGTTGACCCAGTCTTCATCGGCGACCGCTTGGCGGGCATCCGTGAGGATATCTTCGGTGTGGTCGAGGGTAAGGTTCTCCTTACCGGGGCCAAAATGGTAGGCGGCGAAGCCGAGAGGGATGAGGAGCCAGAGGGTGGCAATGATAATTCTCATAATGTTAATGATTTTTTTCTTAGTAGCAGTAAGAGCAGGGGAACGAAAGGATGCTTTTTGAGGAAGCGGAAGGAGGGCTGGGATTTGTTCAGAGATTTCTCATCGGAGATCTCTTTTGGTGAAGTCGTTTTTCGAACAAGGATTCCGCATGCGAGTCCGACGACGATGGATAAAACGAGGGGAAGGTTCATGCAGAGGAGGAATCAGGTTAGCTGGTGTAGCAGCGTTGTTCGTTTTTGGAAAAAGTGGACCGGCTCCAAAAGGGATTTTGAAGCCCAATAAAGAGGTGGTGTTTCCTTGAGAGAATTATTGAATGGGGAACTTTAGGTTTATCGTTTTTCCTTTTCTAATGATCTGACAATCCAGCTTTGTCGGTTGTGGGTGCCGAAGAGTTGGGATTCGGTGAGGTTTTCTTTGAGCCCGTCAACTTCGATGAGGATGTCGCCTTTTAGGAAACCGGCGCGTTTGGCCGCGGCATGATTGTTGTATTGACCGACATGGCCGGCGCGGAGGGTGAGCTGGTCTTGCCTGATTTTGAGACGGTTACGATCTTTGTCAGAGAGGGATTCGAGTTTCATCCCTCCGCCGATCCGGGCACGCATGGGCCAGGTGCCGACCCGGCGTGAAATGTCGGATTTCAGGCGCCAGTTGTTGGGGAGAATGAGGGTGACTGGTCGAAGGATGCCTTTCCTCGTGATCAGAAGGGGGAGTTGGTCCTGGTCGCGGAGATGGTGGAGGGTCCAGGAAAAGTCGGCGGTTAAAATGGGCGTGTCGCCATCTACGAGGAGGATTTCGTCGCCGGGTTGGAGGCGGGCTTTCGCGGCGGGGCTGTCTGGAAGAATTTTTGCGATCGTGGTGGGTTTGGAATCATGGAACACGATGCCGACGGTTTCGGGCTCCGGCATGGGGTGGCTGAGCCGGAGAGGAAGAGGCTTCTTTTGATCGCGATAGACGGCTTTGAGTCCGTCGCCGATTTGATGGCAGTGGACGCAGGAGGGAACGACTTTCCCCTGCCAGTCGAGATCGGGTTTGA
>Ga0308005_10000308_pt1 | contig 18494 bp, 19 predicted proteins | sample Neamet67_FD_203142 | JGI IMG/M metagenome (GOLD analysis project Ga0308005, IMG submission 203142) | Marine microbial communities from water near the shore, Antarctic Ocean - #67 | ecosystem: Environmental > Aquatic > Marine > Unclassified | place: Southern Ocean | collected 2014-06-07 | reverse complement strand
CTATATAGGAAGCACTACTGGTAGTTTAGGGGGTGTGATTACGCTAGGGTTACTAACCCTAGTCAGTCCTACCCCTCTAACCCTAGGTCGGCAGATGGTGCGGCCGTGTAACCCTAGCTGACGTGGCAGGTGACGTGGCACCGCCGTGAGAGAGAACACGCAACCAAGACAGACACAGTGAGAGAGAGAAAGTGGGCAACAATGTGCGAGATTTACATAACAATATCTTCTACAGTCAACAACTTAGTGTTACGTACATCGAAAAAACTACGACCCTCTAGCGCACGGTCAGTCGCCTCCAAACCATTACGATACGCTACCATCTCCTTCACTTCGCCAAACTGCATATACTCAACCATATCACGACCAGTATCATATAAACCAACCCTATACTGCTTTACGTCTAATGTCCTCTTTGCACACAGCATAAAAGTCATTACCATTTTATTAGTCAACATCTGTGCCTGCACCTTCACTGGCAAACCATTAGAAATGAACCCAGCATGATCATACGTATCGTTCGAAAATGGCGTTACACCCTCACTAACACACACGTTGACATAGATAAAGTCATGCATATCTCGCACAATATCAGTCATGACGTCATACATTGGTTCAGTAATATCAAGATCTTCCAACAATACCTTACATTTTTTAAAGTACTTGAGCAACAGTCGACGCGGACGATCTTCATAGGCACGCGCCGCGAAGATACCCTTGAGAACAATGTACCGGTCCAGCTCTGAGAGAGTATCAAAATCAGGCTCAGAGTATTCGCCCCAGGTTTTATCCGTCCCCTGAAACCATCGTTCACAGTCTACGACCGGTTCGTAGGTGAGGCCGGGATAGGTTAGCTCCAGTGACCAGAAGCGGTTGACATAGCGTTGGTTCTCCATGGTACTTGAAAAGGTAGAGAGTTTAGGGGATGTGTGATAGTTGGGGGGTCGGGTTAGATAGTTGGGTTTTGTTTGGGGATGAGTTTGTGATTTATGTGGTGCTGTTGATTTGGTCTTGGCGGATTTGTGCCATTTGGTTTGCCAAAATGTCTTTCTACCCCCGGTGGGACTGAGCATTTGTGTCATTTGGGTGGTCAAAAGTGCATTGGTTTTGTCAGTCCGACCTCAAAAATGATTGGTTCTGGCGCCTAACACACGCCTCTGATGGTTTCTGCATTCAGATTTGCCATAGCGAGCCTCTATGGGCTTCAAAATCGAATCTACCAAAAAAATGTTGGTGGATTTCCCCGGAATGGGGACGGATAAAAAGGCTCATAAAAGTGAAAATAAAATTTTTTATTCTGTCCCCACATTCAAATCGACAGTTAGGAAAAAAATTTCAGTTGGCAACAAAGTGCGAGAGTTAAAAGTAGTCATCACCAAAGAACGATTTTGGACTGGAAGATTGGGCTGAGAACGGTGAGAAAGTTACCATACTATAAATAGAATCGGTCACAAGTTGTCCGAGATTGAAACCAGCACACCGATTGCTATCAATAGCCAGTGACAAACCATTCTCGCTTACAAATTCATACTGTCCGTCCTCGCTTCGGTAGTTGTCGTCGTCGTCGTCGTCGAAAAGGTGAGCCAAATCAAAATCCAGACCGGCTCCAAGCGAACGAAATGTCCGTGGTGTGATCAACGAAGAAAACGGAAAACTCCCCGGTGAATCCGGAAAAGAAATGTCCGCACTGGTATCAATTGTCAAATCTTCCGTTGGGTGGTCTTCAATTTCTTCTTGGCAAAACAGGTCAACGATTCCAATCGAATCAAGCTCGTCGTCATTAATCCAATACACATCGCCAAGCAAACCCCCGTGAGGTAATTCGTGTTGCATAATATCACGTCCGCGTTGAAGAGTCTTGGGGATCATCGTAATGAGTGCAAGCAAACGAGGAAAGGGGAGTGCTCGTGGGGAGAATAAAGAATGTTTGATTGACACCAACTTCAACGAAATCAAAAGTCTAATTCAATACGTCAACACAGTATTGATGCCGCGTATAGCGAAACTCGAATCACAGGTGACGGTACTTACAAAAGCAGTTGAAATCAACGGCACTTCGGTTGGCGCCAAGAGACCAAGATTCAATTTGGATATCGGTAGTGAGAGCGACTCGGATGATAGCGAAGACGAAAAACCGTTTTATTAGTCGATATTTGCCGATCAGGGGTTACGGTACCTAGTCAATTTACAGTGTAATCATATATCAAATTTAGATAGGAATGACAAAGGTCGGTCAGAAGTTGCTAACGGAAACAAGACTCGGATCGTCCGGTAAATTCTCATAAAAACCCTAATTTTGAATGATTTATTTGCAGTGTGTTTAGTATGTTATTTACCATTGGAAAAAATGACACCCAATCACAAAATCAACGAACCAACCTGCAAATCAGCCACAAACCAAACTCCCACACCTCATAAATCACAAACTCACTCCCAAACAAAACCACAACCTCCCCCCTTTACCAAACCATGAGCCAATCCACTACCTCCACCACCGCCGTTGTTGCCACCACTGACGGCATCTATGAAGACGTTCCTCGGCAGTTAGCTCGTTTGAACATCAAGCCTCGGAGCATGAACTGGCAAACCAAGGGCCAGACAGCTGCATTCAATATGTGGTTGCAGCGTGGTTCCCCGGAAGGGTCTACCCCTGCTGTCAAGATCGATGGCGCTACGCTTGGCATGGTGGGCAAGTCGCAAGAGAAGCGACGTGGTCTGGACGTTTACCAGTACAACGCCGGTGCAGAAGTCGTCTCTGCTGTCAAGTTGGCCATTGGTGTTGATGCCGTTGCGCAACCTAAACTTCGCGAACTACTCACTGGCGCACTCAAGCAACTCGTAACTATGAACGACCCAGTCACAAAGAGCCGCTGGTTTGAGAAAACCTTTAGCGACACTCTGACTGATGGAACCAAGGTCTTCCGTGGTGCAGCTGCACTGACCAACCCGATTGAGTTTCTGGACATGTCTTTGCAAGAAGACGCTGTGTGGGACTCGCCTTCTGCCACCTTTGCACCGTTTGTGTACGGACCGGATGACGACGACACCAAGTGGTACATCAAGACCAAGGTGAACGAGGATGCTCAAGTGTACTTATACACTAACAAGAAGGGCATTACGGAGTTTCCCAAGACGGCAGAGGACGGACAAGTGGTCTACCCCAAGGGAGGCGTGCCAGTCAAGAACACCAACATGCTCAAGACACTGCTTGCTTCCAAGTTGTACCGTGAGAAGGTTTGGCGCGCAAAATGTATTTTAAAATTGACTGGTATCAGTTTGAAATGCGCGCCGAGTGGAACCACTTCGGATGGCGCCGTGGTGAACTCTGTGTACCCGGTCTTTTCTTTCAGCGTACCTACGGCCGTGGTTCTTGTTGAACACGATCCATCTACCGACGAAGAGGGCGGACTTACCGACAAGCAACGCGAGATCGCTACTCGTGCTGTTCTCTTTGAGGGCATGGTCTCTCCCAAGCGCAAGCGCAAAGCCCGTGAGACAGCTACGGCACCCATGTTCAACGCGACCGGTGGCAAGAAACAGAAGACTGCTGACTCTGATGACGATGAGTTCGAGTCCGAGGGTGAGGATGCGTAGATGTTGTAACGTATAGGTAGATGTTTGTTTGTAGTATATCTTTACTAGCGAAGGCCACTGACATTACGTCATGTCTCTTATGTACTATTGCTTTTCTACATAGGTGTGGGTTCAATCCTGGCACTTCGAGATATACTCGCTTTAAAAAACGCATCCATCACTGTTCAGAGTATTGTTTCTACGCATTTGTTTACCGATGAGGGTCTTGAGGATGAAATGAATACTGCAGGCATTGGGTCTGTAACGTATGTGATCTGCCAAATGAAACGGATTACTTTACTCGAGCAAGTACTTTCAGAAGTCAAAGAGCTATGGCACAAGGATGAGAGAAAGGTTGATTCAACTAGATGCCAGCGGTGTAAGACACTATACTTTTACGAAGAGAGTACGTCGTCGAACACTTGTAGACAGTGTGGTCTGTCTGTGTTTGTAATTGAAAACAATCTGGTGTCGTTCCATTCTAGAAGCCGCTACAACAGAAACGCTCGTCATGTGTACGCCAAACACGAACACTTCTTTCAAACGCTTCTGGACATGACGTGTACGGGTAAACGTAAAATCTCTTTGGAGATTGTTCAATACTGTAAAGCTATACTAGGCAGGGGCAGACACATTACATTCCACAAGGTATTCAAAGCATTACAAGCTGGAGGGTATACAGGGTTTTACAATATCAAATACGAAATATCAGCAAGGCTACGTGGCGAACCAGAGATCGTCTTGTCTATGAGAGAAACTGAAAAGCTCCGCGGTCAGTACCGCAGATACGATGCATGTTTCCATGAGTTCCAAGTCGCTAATCGAATTGGTAATCGGTCTCAGAGTGGAAGACTACGTCTTTATTGGCCCGTCCGTTTCATCATGGTTGAAATGCTCAAGTTGATTGACCGCCCTGATCTTGTACATTGTGTTAAGAAAATCTCCGGTCTGAAACGCCTTGCTGGATACAAAGAATACTGGAAACGACTGCGTTTGTTTGTGGATCACAGGAAACCGATGAAACGCGACACGTATCGTCCAGTTCTAATTCCACTCGGGCGCAAGACCAAAAGACTTACTTACTCTCAGTATCGACAACGAGAGGATCAGCAACAACGGGAACTTCCTCGGTTGCGGTCTTCTTCTTTGTCTTCTTCTTGCTGTTCTTCTTCTTCTTTGGGCTCGTATGTAAACTAGATGCCATCTTGATCATTTTAAGATGGTCTTCAATAAGAGCAACAAAAGCTTCTGGTTTTGAGTCGTCAAATGATTTCATCGATTTCTGTAGGTGAAGAACAACATTCCTAACAAACACGCGCGAAGATTTTTGATCCATTTTGAATTTGTTTATTTGAGATCTAGAATGAAATTATATATATCTCTCTAATTGCTTTACAACTGCATCAGATAAAAAATCAATTCCTCTACGCTGCATTCTGAGTTACTTTAGACAATCCTGTTGTACGTCGTTCAGGAAATGAAGGTCGATCTGGGTACATGCTTGCAAACCCGGCACGGTAACCACCTGCCCCAGACCCAGCACCTTGATCCTCTCGTGCAGTCCCAGCAAGTCTACTTCCTGTCCAGTTGAATTTCTCCATTGGAATGGGAAGAGACTTGAGTCTGTCTGGGTTGACCTCTTTGTACCCTCCTTGCATACCTCCTCCCTGTCGACCGTTGCCCCCAGAACCAATTCCTCTAGCGTTGTTCGTGATATCAATGGCAGGCATTTCCCGAGCAGCAAGTCCCTGCTTTGCTTCGGAGCGAGGCAAGGGGAACCAATGGTTCTGTTTAATATGTTCTGTCCATCCGTCTTGTGTTGTGGTTGGCATAGATTCGGGTTGTCCTCCAGGTCCTTCTTGTTTACTGTTGTACAACCAACCCTTCTTAGATCCCCACCGATTATATTCCATTGCATCTTGGTCTGTAACTGATTTGCTGGGCAACAACTGTTCTCTTGTTGATGCTGTTTTTCCAGTGGCACCAATTGTGGCATGTGCTCCGTCGTACACGTAAAAGTCTGGTACTGAATGCCGCGCAAGTCGCACAGACTCAGGAAGTCCTTTACCACTGGTGAAAGCTCCAACCTTTGGATCCTCGATAAACGGTTTAGTGACGCCATACTGATTGGTAGTCGCATATAAGCTTCCCATGGAAAATTGCGCCATCGCCCTGTCGCCTGGAACGGGGATGTCCTCCCCTTTTTTTTCCTCGTCCCTTGGGTCTTTTTTGTTGTCGTTCGGCGAGAGGACATCGTCGCTAGTTTTTGTAGGCCACAAATTTAAAACCATTTTACTCTTCGGTTTGTCCGTTCTCTGAGTCTATAATAAGATTTCCACCTACACCTACACCGCGATCTGAGTTGCGTGGGATATTTTTACGTTCTGGTGTAATGGAATGAGTGCCAATTTGAATCGGTTGAAAGAAACGATTCGATTGTACTACCTCCCGGTCAAGAGTGTTAAAAGGAGCTGAATTAGCCGGGAGGCCTGGTGTACCGTCGTAAGTAAAAGTAGAAGAGAGAGCTGGACCCGGCATTGTGGTTTACAATAGTATCAGATTTAACGTTAACACCCAAAGAACTTACTGCCCGCTAACTCGGGCGCTAATGCTAGTTTCTTACGTACTTCGCGTATTTCTGTCATAAACGAGTCGGCGGCTTGCCTATAGTCTCTACCGCGCATCAATACAAAGTCGATATCTTGTGCAACTTCAAAGTACTTGGCTTCGTATTCGAAATGCATTCGGTACGTGTATCCCATATTCAAACTAGAAAACAATGCATTAAGAAATACTCCAGTTGCATTAATACACAAACGAGCAAATAAAAGGTCTTCACTTGCACCGCATCCAATAGAATCGTTTACAACGAGAATAACTGCAGACCAAAAGAGAACAACCATCGTAAACAAACGGTATCTACGTTTCAAGACGAAACCTGAGGATTTGTGTGCATCACCGCTCTCCTTGGCTTCAACCAACCAACCACGTAGCCGCTCTTCGATTTCATCTGACCATGGCTCTTCGATACTAACTTGAATTTCTTCAAGGTCGTCGAATCCCTGCTGCGACATCCTGTTGATGGCGTCTGGTAGCTGCTCGATGATCCCTCGGTTGAACTCGTCGTTGTGAATGGCATCGTGAACACTCTCCATCCTTTATGTATTCATCAGATTAAAAAAATTATCTAGGGTACGCAACAAGTAACGGTAAGTTTGAATGCTTGACCAGTTCCATCTAAAAGACCTTGAGTAATTGGTGTGGCATGGTTTCTTAGAGCACTCATTGTGGTCGTACCAGCCTCTCCCTTAACAGCTAACCAATCGTCACCATCAGAATTACACCATGTGCCCCTAGAGTATATTCCAAATGTTTCTGAATAGGTACCAGTTGGGAACGTAAACGGAAAGCCTTTAATAAACCATTTGTCGCCATCAGCAATGCCTCCATTTTGACCAGACCAGAAAATACTACAATTGACCACCCACATAGGTCCCCAGTTCCAATATGTACATTGAGAGAACCCAGGGTTATCTAAAGAAGACGATCCAGTTGTAAGCGTGACAACACCAGTCACCACTTTCATACTGTACCCGTTTGCAATGACAGAATTCCCCGAATTTGTGTCAAGTGTAAGGTTACCCGCACTCGTTTCCAGAGAAATCACAGCCGCATCCGTTGAAACTGTACCCGATGCAGTGACTACAACATCGCCACCAGCAGCATCAACAGCAACATCGTTGCCTTCCAATGTAGCCGTTGTAGCAGCAGATACTGCAACTGCACCTGTACTACCTGAAAGCGTGGCTGATGCGCCAGCCATCGATGCAACTGCGGTGGATGTCAATGCAAGGTTACCTGCGGTTGCACCTACTCCGACAACAGCACCACTCAATGTAGCTGTTGTGTTTGCAGTCAAGTCAAGTGTCGTGCCATTGGACCCAACTACAACTGCACCTGCACGAATATTTGTAATAGATGTTGTTTGTGCTACATTCCCCATTGTTGTCGTATGCGTAGCATTTGCGCCTGTTCCGATGTGAATGGCGCCACTGCGACTGTCAAGTAGTGCAATCGAAACATCGCCCGATGTCTGTATCGAACCAATACGCAGATCACCAGTTGTCTGGTTTGCACCCAGATCCAAGTCGCCCGCGCCATCATTTGCATACAAACTCTGAGTAACCATAATAAAATTGACTTGGTATTGGTAGCTTACAAATGAATCAGATAAGAAAATAACTATGCACGTGTCAAATGACCACTAACAAATAAACTACCTGCATCTGAAAAATTAGATCCCAGTAGACTGTCTGGGTTACCACCTCTGGTAGGACTGTGCGTTTTCAAATGAAACCCGTTGTTGCCACTACCACGTACAACCATCACCGTATATCCACCCAGTTCGCTTGAAATCACACCCACAGGACTAGGTATATGTACAATCGAATCAGTAAGGTAATCTGTATATGGGAACCCAACAATCCGCATTGTATTTGAATCAGTGATTAAAGTTTTGCCTGTCCAACTGATTCGTAAATCAAAGAAATCCATTGTACCGGCTGCGTTCGATTCATATGTACCAACTGCCGTCACACCATCCAAAAGAGCACCCGCACTATCTTCTACGACAGGGTTGAATGCAACTACTGGCGGTGTTTCTTCCGGAACGCCTACTGTACCGTGCTCGTTTGTAATCGACCCAAAAACAACCAAGTTGCCATTCAGGTTCACATTGCCACGAATACTTGGAACGCCAATTTCATTTTCAAAATTCAAGTACCCTGGACCCATAAAACTAACAGGGTAAGGCGGGTATGCAATTGTATCACCTGTAACACCCACCCCACCAACAGATGATGTACCTCCCGGAAGTTCGCGGTCGTCTGGGTTACTGGGTTGGTTTCTATCTTGGCCCGCAGACCCCCCTAGAATAACAAGTCCTTTGGAGTTATGAGATCCAATTGATGTCTCTGTAAGTTCAGGTTTTTTACCATTTTGATTCAAATCTACGCTATTGTTTATCGGTTGGGGTGGAATAGAACCCACAACATTATTAGTGTTATCTGGCACGCTATGTGTGGTACGTGAACGCTTAACACGACGAGAATAATTGTTTGTAACAAACATGATTGTTGTTATTGTTCTTACATTGGTATCAGAAATAAAAAAACTATGGGATAACAACATTAAGAGTTAATCTAAATATATCAGATGCCTCTATACTAGATACTTGAATTTGTGTAATTCCGTTCAACCTCGCCTTCAAAGTATTGGTTCCCTCTTCCGTATGCACAGATAACTGATCTGCTCCTGTCACACCTGCCCATGCTTTGTTGTCTACAGTAGCCAGAATTTCGAACGATTTGCTACTGGAACTGGTCGATGGAAAGGTGACCGGCATGTTTTTTATGGTAAAATCTCCAGCAGCTGTACTCTTGCCACTCCACGAACATGCGATAGTGATCACCCACGTTGGACCCCACCGCCAATACGTACCGTTCAAGTAAGTGGCACTGAAATTACTCCCCGTTGCACCTCCCAACTGTGGAGTAAATGTACCCTCGAGAGGCCGCATCGAAATACTGTTTATCAACACATCATCTGAAGAATGTGTATTCAACTCAATGTTATTAGCGGAAGAATCACTTTGCGTTCTTAATTCTAATCCGCCTTCGTCTGAACGAATGATCGTACCACCAGCTCCTTGAGACCAAATATAAACCAACAAATCTGATTCCAATTCAACTGAAGTGGCAGCGCTTAATTTAACACGACCCGTGGCACCTGTAACATTACAGCTTCCACCCGATATTAAACTAAGAGAAGAACCATAAATGCCAACATCTTGGTTCGATGCGTTGTTGGTACCAATTAGAATGTCGCTCAAATGTACATCCCCAGGCGTATCGTTGTTTCCAATTCTAATGTTACCAGAGGTCACATTACACGCAATCTTTGTAAGCCCTGTGGTTGTACCTTCTCCTACCGTAACGTCCGAACCATTTAGTTCTAGAGTGTGTGTACCACTTACATGTCCAATCTGTATTTTACCGGAGCGAGTATCTGCTAAACCAATATCAATTCTACCGCTTGTCTGTGATTGACCAATTAACATGTGACCAGTTGTTTGGTTTGCACCAAGATCAAGTGTGCCATCATCGCCACTCGCATACAAAGATTGGGTGACCATTGAAATTAAAAATCTTTAACGTATTCTATCCTATTTACAATACTATCAGAAACAACATCTATTGGTTCATGCCAGAAGTGATTTCTCCGTTGCCACTGTTGACAGTAATCACGTTGAAATGTTCATGAATAACTTCTACTTGCACACCACGCGCAGCAGCTGCTTTTGCTTCAGAACCACCATCGGAACGCTGTTCGATCTGATGTTCGCCCCATGTTTCGGGCTTAAAGTAAATTCGAAGAATAGGGTTGTTCAAGTTTTGAAAACTAATACACCCAGTGTTTTCAAGCCGAGATGCACTCAGACCCCAGTTGATGGTGTAGATATTGAACGGACGTGCATTGATTTTACCAGAATCGAATGTAGTAATACCCCCAGGGTTAACCAAGTTACTGCCCATAGATCCCCAGTCTTTTCCAGTACCATTGTACATGGCCGACTGTGTCAATGCAAGCTGTGTCTTTCCATCGCTCTCGTAGATCACGCGACCTGCTGCAAGTACCTGGAAGTAGTGCACAGGCAAACAACGGGTACGGATGCGATGTGCTCCAATGACATGCGCGCCTACAGGCGTAATACTTTTACCATATGTAGGTGTGGTCTGGGAAGCTTGGGTTGTCCCGTCTCCTCCCATATCAGAATGTTTGCGCACCATGAAATGAGTCGCAAATGTCAAATGATTATCTCGCAGCTGAAGGTCAACAAATCGCGTAGAGTCTCCCACGGTAATTCCACTCGTAGAATTGCCAGGGTCTTTAAAGTCACCACCCGAATTCTTGTCGAGAATGTTTTGAGATGCATTACTAAATGCCATCAAATTGGAAAACACTTCCTGCGAAGTGTTAAACACAATTGAAGTGAAACCTGTTCCTGCTGGAAAGGTTTCTGCGCGAAGGGCACGGTATGCATCCGTATCTTGAATAATATAATCACAGTTCAACTCGACTTGGATCGAAACAGATTTTCCAAGGTTATCCACATCCGGGAAAGCGAATGTAGTCGAACTATGTACGTACCCAGCTTCTTTGTAGAATCCATTTGCACCCACCCAAAAGTTAGTAGCTGCAGGTGCTTTGATTGCAGGGTTGTCAAAAGGAGAAGACACGCCTTGAATGTGACGCATTTGGCGATCACGTAAAGCTGTCGAAATAGAATATTCAATTGGACCCGTCCACGTGGTACCATTAGCCGTGTTTGCAGCAACGTTTGAAGTACCATATCTGGTCCCAGTCCCTGTTCCACCTGCACCGGTTGTACGGTTTGCTGTCTGGATCGTTACAGGAGTTTCAGTACTTCCGTTTCGCACAGAAGAACCCGCAGTCGTAGATTGATCCCATGCAATCAAACCTTCTTTCTCGGCCACTGCAGTGACCTGGAATTCACCCCCGGGCAATTCGGAATCACGTTCTGCGTAGGCAGGCACGTTATTCAAATCTCCGATGTTTCCGTAATAAAACAGTTCAGACGGTGCACGGAATTCAATATCAATGTGTACTTCTTCGGAAAAATTCACATCAATTGCATTGCTAATATGTTCATTGAAAAACATAAACAAAGGAATAGCCATTTGGTAAGTTGTGTATGGTGCATAGAAAGTATCGTCAACGTTTGAAGACATAATGTCAACAGGAGTAGTTGATCGCATCACTGCCTCTTTCATGGTATCGTCCATTTGAGAGAAACGAGCCAAGAGGTACTCGCCAGTTGCTCGAAAAATCTCACGCGATTTCGAAGAAACAACATAGGTTTTGATCATATTTAAACCCAACAAGCGATCAGCGTATACGCGATCGAGACGACCACGAGCGGTGTTAGTAGTTGTGTTCGTATTGATGCAACCACCTGTTGTTAGGTTTACATCTGCATAACCACGGTCACCAAACTTGCTATACTGGTCAAGACTCGGTTCAGTACCGGGAATACTAAAAGCAACCTTAACAGTTGCATCTACAAGCGAGCCGATACGCGGCATGTTGAAACGAGCCGTGCGCGTACCATTCCATCGGTCAAGGTTGTTTGCCCAAGTGGCAGCTGGCGTACGGATACGTTGTTTGGTTTGGTTAACTACTGTGGGTCGTGCTTTGTGCAACAGCGGGTTGTACACATCCAATACATCCTGCATGGTGTTGAACAACGCCGAGTTGCGGTTGGCCTCGATAGAAAGGTCCATGGTTGTAACGGATTATTTTAGTAGACAGAACTCGAATCAATATACAAAGATAACAGGGCATGTGTATGTGTTTTAAGATAGCATCAGATATAACGATCTACTTGTTCTTTTTCCTACACTCTAAAACGTTAACTTCTTCATCTGGATCCGTGCCCTTGCGTTTGTTATCTAAGCCCCACTTGCTGTCCAACACTGTCTGCATGTCTTCCTTTGAATCAAACTTGTGCATGAGCGACCTAAGAATCTCTCCTTGTTGTTCCCTCGGTTTCTGTGTAATACCCACTACCCCCGTCTCCTCGCGAGCTTGTTGAAGCATATCCAGTAGATTGTCCATCTCCATTAGTCCCCTCCCCATATTGCTCTTTACATGAGAATTGGTCATGTTGGAATGCTTCGAACAAAGATTGTGATTTAGATTTCGGGGGCTCTTTTTAATATTACATCAGATACAAAAATCTATCGGATCTGACCAGTTCTGCCACTCCATTGACCTCCGCGTGTCGGTGCCACCTCTTGCAAAGGAAACTGGTCATTGACAACACCAAACTCGTTTGCAATATTGTACGGATTTCCAGAAGCCAACTGGCGCATATCTGTCACAGCAATTGGACCTTTACGAACAATCGGTGCAAAGTGATCTGCCGCAGGACCACCTCGTCCAGCACTTGAGTTATAATTCGCTGCCATCGCTTTTTTGTTCTGTTTCTTGTTTGGGTTGATCTGGTTCTGGCTCAACTGGTACACTGCCGCTCGTGTCCCCGACCTCGGGTTCATTTCCATCGCTTTCGCTAGATACGGCTGCAACTTCGCCCCCGGTGCTTGAGCCGGACTTTTCAACAAGGTCACTTCCTTGACCTGCGCTCTGATTGACGCTGTCTTCTTCTTTGAACTTTTTGTTACTTTCACTGCCGGGACTGCTTTCTTCCGTCGGGCTGGTTTTCCTTTTAACGTCGAGCTCTTCTTGGCCACCATCTTGAGTTTGTTCTACAACTGGTTCGGCTTCGATTGCCTGTTCGGCTACTTCTCCCTCTTCAAGAACAAAAGAATCAACAACAGGAACGACTGGGATGATGGATCGTTTATATAAACTATAGTTGTCGCCTAACGAGATTGGATGGCTAGCTGGGCCAGAGAAATTTAAAGGCATTGTCTATCTTATTATTTCCAACTTACAACTACATCAGATACTATTTAGTCTACCTATGCACACATATCATACAAAGAAGGGCGAGAACCATTCGTAGGTTTACCCGTAGCCTGTCCAATCTTGAGTCGTTTCTCTACTTCGTCACGAGACAAGAAAAAGCTCCTATCATTCTCTACGTTGTTCGCCAATGTAGCTTTCTTTTGCCGCTTGCGTTCCTCTCGAAAGAGCGCCCATTGCACTTTACCCAACTCGTACTTGGGCACAACTTCAGGTGCTTTGTAACTGAAACAGTAGTCCTCGAAATCAGTGAGATGTGGTTGCGTCAGATCGATTCCCAAGCATGCATGTTTCTCTTGACACACAGACTTGACAAACCACATACTCTCCAATTTAGGTTTGGCCAAGTACCACGTTGCAATGCGTTCAACATCCATTATATTACGAGGCAAAAATGTCATGACAAAATCACTGTTCTGTCGCGTGGCAGGATTCAACCCAGATGTACCCACTGCACTGTAACCTTGACTCAAACAGATCACACTCAAACCATAGTGACGCCCCAACACAGGTAACTCTGTGAATAGCTTACTGTATCTAACAGCCTTCTCGTGTACGAAATCATCAAAAATAATTAAAGTACGATTTGGTTTCATATCTCTTTTTTTCTTACACTTGTTGTTATGTTCTTTCACCGCCTTTTGTCGTTCAATAATACGTGACAATGCATCCTCGTCGAACCCACCAAACTTCGCCTCTGGTCGAATCATTTCAAAATCCAATTCACCTACTTCACCCGTATGCAAATTGGCAGTTGCACTAAACAAATAAGCAAAATCAAATCTATCTGCTACACCTTCCAACAGACAACTCAATGCATGTGTTTTACCCGTGCGGCGTGAACCGTAACCAATCCCAAAAAAGTTCTCAGGCAGTGTTGAGAAATCTATCGTATCTAACATTTTTGCAGACGGGTGAGGGTAACTAGGTAGCTTACTCGCACTTACACCATCCATTAAATGATCGTCATGGGCATCTTGCTCGTTGTCAGACCCTTGCTCGTCTTCATCGTCACTAGACTCATTGTCACTTGGTTGCTCTTTGCGCTTCGCCATATTTGCTCTAAAACTACATCAGATTTATTAACGATTGAACCTACGGAAAATATTACTCCTCTTTTCTAGTTTCTCATTCTCATGAACACTCGTTGGCTTCTTATAAGGCACAAGTGTACTACGGCGCACCCCTTGGTCAATATCACCTGGTCCTAAAGTCACATTGTTTGAACCAAAACCTTGTGTGCTTGTTGCTTGTTGGTCGTCTGTACTATGCACACCAAACCGAACACGCTTATTCGGGCGATAAAGACCTCCGCCTTCGAAAGCACCTGAAGTGGCTCCTTCTTGTTCACGACCTGTACCCGTCTCACTCCCTGGGTCTCCCCCAGGGCGCGGTGGTTTGGGTACCGGTTTAATGTCGGGATCTCCTTGGTCAGGTAAAGCAATGATTGCAACATTCGCATCAGCCATTTTGTCTTGTTCCTCGTCGTCACGGCTGTGAAAGAAATCAGTCAAATGCTTTTCAATTGGTTCCTGTGCAACTGCACTGTCACCCACACGACTCGATCGGTCTGCACTCTTACTCTGATAACGCTCCAGTTCTGCAATGAGTTCATTCAGCTCCATAAATTCAAACGTAACACCGTCGGGTGTACCCATATCAAACACAGGAGAAGTCAATTGCATGCCCATGTCTGTCACAAACGCATAAAGCATCGGGCCATAGACAGTCATTACAAAATTATTCCAGTTGAATTGCTGTTGGATATCAGAGAAGGCGAACGGTTGTTGTGTATAAGACTTGAAATACTTTTCGGGTACAAGTGACAAACGCGCATAGTTCCTCTCGCCCAAGTAACGATCACATGCCTGTGGGTGGATAGGTGCATAAAGCTTGAAAGGAAGAGAAGCTGTCAAACGGTCACCCTCGGCTTTGTCAATTGCTGCACCAATTTCGCGCGAACCAGCACCAACATCAGCAACTTCCACGTTCTGGAACTTATCGTTCGGACCCGGGGCTGCATCTCCGCTATGGATGAACTCCTCTGAATCCTTTTTACCTGGGATATAATCCGGATTGCGTCGAGTAACGATACGTACATTCGGCACACTTACACCACCACGTTCAGAGAAACGCGGATCGGGAATGTTTGAAATCTTCGAAGGAATACCCGAAAGAGTCTTGTTACCAGTATCTTCAAGTGACCTTGTCCTGTCCGTAAGCGCTACAATTTTACCATCAACAATTTTATAGTCGCGTTGAATGCCACCTGCTTGTGCAGAAGGTGACATATTTTTACCGGGGATCGGTGTATGCGGTACAGGTGTAAAAGCAATCGTCCTGCTCACGACATCAACATCCCCGGGTCTAACCAATCGCAAATCCTGAATACGAGGAGTTGTACCCGCTTGTTCGCCCTCATAATTAAGCGAATACTCCATCCCCTCATAATCAACGTGCGATGTATCTCCATCTGGGTTGCCAGTAATAAGCCAATTGATGCGCGCTTCGGACATATCGTTGTATCCCATTGCGCCCGCAAATGTAAAGAAATCATTCCAATAGACCCCTCCCTCCATTTTATCCATCTTTTCGCGCATCATCCAGTACATAAAATTATAAAAATTCTTTTCGTCTTGGGATGTATCTTCCTGCACCTTACTGGCCAATTGCACATCACCCACACTCGATTCAATAATACGCGAAGGCATGCGTTCCATCTCATGCATGGCTTGGTTGGTTCGAACGGTTGTAAATTCTTGCCACCAAGGTTCCATTTCAGAACGTTTCTCTTGTGCTTCGGTGATTGTCATTTCCCCAATTTGTTTCGATATCTTAGTTTGAATCTTGGTCACTTCATTGATCGAGTTACTTGGACTAAAAATAGGAAACTCTCCTTCAATACCTTCGTTTGCACGCCTACGGGTGATATCTAATGCAGCCAGTTCTGCTTTTTCCTGATCAGACGGTGGTGCCATTCGTTGAACATTGATCGACTTTGCGAACGTCAACTTGGAAGAGTAGGCCAATCGAAGTGCTTCTTTCTGTAAATTCGCCTCGTGTTCCCGATCACTCACTGACACAGTTATATCATTACCCTCTGCATCTTTGGATTTTTTAGTTTTACGTAACCCAGGTAATGCAGTAATAGCGTCAAGAATTTCCCGGATGAGTCCCTCTGAAGGTGTTGTTGCATCCCGGATACCAGCAACGGACATACCCTGATCATCAACAAAGTCGTCCTGGTTGCCATAACCTTGTCTGATTAATTCCAACTGTCGTTTATCTTCAAGCGCAGCTTTGGTTGCATCTCTCAAATCTTGTTTCTTTTTCGCAGCGGCTTCTCGCGCAACCTCTTTTTCTGCGCTTGTCATAATCTCATCTCGTTTTAAACGAATTTCTCTGTCCCTGATAATTGCTTCGGATCTATTTGCACTTGAAGAAATTGTATGTTGTCCACCTCTATTCATAAAAGCCGTTTCGCCGCTTTGGTCAACTGCCATAAGAGCATCTCCGTCTGTTTCGTTATCTCCGTTCTGGACTTGATCTTCCATCTCCAGATCAGCTGACCCTTTTTTATTGCGCTCTGCTTTTTGTTCTTCTGTTTCAAGACCACCTGCAACAGAAGGGTCGACTGCTTCACTCATATGTGCATCTGAAGAAGCAGTTGCGGTCTTAACTGGCACCTCTGTCGCTTCACCACCCGAGAGTTTATCTGCCTTTTGTGCTTTAGTAAGCGGCGCTTTAATTTCACTTTCAACATGTGGTAAATCCGCTTCACTAATCGTGCCTGCCAAGAACGCTTTCTTTTGTTCCATAGTAAGATTATCAACATCAACCTCACTTGCATTCTTTTCATGTTGCGCCAAATCTATCTCAGCCGCTGCTTCCACTGCATTCTTTTTCTGCATTTCCTCTTCTTCTTCGTCAACAATCTGCCCCATAACAACCTGTCCAGCCAAATCTTCACTAAAGCCTGCAACACGAGCAGCTTCCTTTGTTGCTAGCTCCTTTGACTCTTTTGCTTCTTGTGCGTTTTTTTCCTCAACTACCTCGGGCATCTGTGGCACTTTACCAGGATCCTCTTGTTCCGCTTGTGTGTTTTCAATCTGTTTGGCTTCAACTGGGTTCGTTGGGTCAACTGGATTCTCCTCTGGAGGGGCAGGTTTATCCGCGATCTGTGGCAGCGTACCACTCAATGCCTCTTGCACAAAACCGGGCGGGGGACCTAGATCTGCGATCAGTCCCTCAAGACGAATAATAAAGTCATCTTCATTTTCATTTTTGTCCGCCTCAAGTACAGACAAGCTCGTTGACACTTCCTTGTCTCCTCGCAATTCTTCAAGTCGTTCAATCAAGCCACTGATTGTTTCTCCCTTATCCTTTTTAGGAAGCGGTTGATCTGTATCAACAAAGTCGTCTGGGCGGTCACTTTTGCGCTTCAAACGCCTAGCAAACTCTTCGTCTGTTTCATTAGGTCTCTTGGCAAGTGGTACATCCTCATCCTTAAAATCATCGCCACGATCAGCAGGTCGTTTTTTCTTATCAATGGGCTCCTGTTTATCACTTTCGTCCTTCTGTCCCTCAATCTCTGCTTCTGTTTCGTCGGGTATCTTGACAGCAGGTTGTTTTTTCTTATCAATGGACTCCCGTTTATCACTTTCGTCCTTCTGTCCCTCAATCTCTGCTTCTGTTTCGCCGCGTCTCTTGGCAGCAGGATCATCCAAGCCATCATGGTCGGGTCTGTCGTTCTTACGCTTCAAACGCCTAGCAAACTCTTCGTCTGTTTCATTAGGTCTCTTCGCAAGTTGTTGTTTTGCAGTACCAATTTCTGGGAGTGGGCGTTTATCTCCACTCCGAGGAGAAGCTGGTGGTTGATCAGATGGACCTTCGCCGTTATCTTCCATTTCATCGTCTTCGTCTTCCAGTGGATCAATACCCTCCTGTTCTACCTCAACAAAGGCACGCGTGCTCTCTAGCCGTGCTTCTACATCAAAAGATTGAGGGTTAGTAATGGCGTGTCTGTTCTGCACCACGCGTGGTTTACCAACAAGGTTATCGAGTTCTTCACGAACATCGCTTTCACTCTTTGCGCCTTTAAGTTTCTTTATAATGTTCGCTTTAACAATAGCACTAGTATACCCCCCTCGTGAACCTTTTTGTTTGATGGCTGTATAGATAAGAGATTTCCCTTTAAAGGCAAAGTAAGAAGAGGCGGGAATATGGGAACCTTTTTTCCCAGCCACCAGTTTGGATAGGTTTACTTTTTGTTTCCCCATTTTTATATCTGATCTTCATGTATAGAGACTTAAAGATACATCAGACATAATGACTTCTCGCTATGTGCAACCCGA
>Ga0308005_10000303_pt1 | contig 18543 bp, 14 predicted proteins | sample Neamet67_FD_203142 | JGI IMG/M metagenome (GOLD analysis project Ga0308005, IMG submission 203142) | Marine microbial communities from water near the shore, Antarctic Ocean - #67 | ecosystem: Environmental > Aquatic > Marine > Unclassified | place: Southern Ocean | collected 2014-06-07 | reverse complement strand
CGTCGCAAGACCGCCGTTGCCCGCGTCTGGATCACCGCCGGAACCGGAGAAATCACCATCAACGAAGACCCCTTCGAAGAAGTCCTGACCACCCTGACTCTCCAGGGCCAACTTCTCGAGCCTCTTCAAATCACCAACCTTAAGAACAAGTTCGACGTCAAGGCCATCTCCCGCGGAGGTGGACTTCACGGCCAAGCCGATGCCATCAAACTGGCCATCGCCCGCGCCTTGATCCAGCACGATCCCGAACTTCGTCCCGCCCTCAAATCCGCCGGCCTTCTGCGTCGTGACCCACGTGCACGTGAGCGCAAGAAGCCCGGCCAGCCCGGAGCCCGTAAGCGCTTCCAGTTCTCCAAGCGTTAATCCACCCGAAGAACCCCACCTTTCAAAAAGCCGCCTCCTTTGGGATGCGGCTTTTTTTTAATTCCTTTGCGAGAGTTTCACTCTCTCAAGTCCTTTCTTGGAGCAACTCTCTTCCGCCCCCCTGCATCTCCACGTCTCTGCGTGAGTTCCTCAATAGGTCACATCGTCACGACCATTACCCGATTGCCCGCGCCGCCTTGATCGTATTCTTCATCAAGAGTGCAATCGTCATCGGCCCCACTCCTCCCGGCACCGGAGTGATTGCTCCGGCTTTTTCCGAGACCTCATCATAGGCCACATCACCGCAGAGCCGATATCCCCGCTTCGTGGATTGATCTTCCACCCGGTTAATTCCCACATCGATGACCGTTGCTCCGGCCTTCACAAAATCAGCGCGAATAAACTCCGGAATTCCAACCGCGGCCACAATGATGTCGGCGCGTCGACACACTTCAGCGAGATTTTTCGTCCGCGAATGAGCCACCGTTACCGTAGCATCACTGCCTCGTGCCATGAGCAACAAGGCCATCGGCTTCCCAACGATCATGCTCCGCCCCACGACGACAGCTTCGGCACCTGCCGTCTCCACTCCTACCGCTTCCAAAAGCCTCATGCAACCGGCAGGCGTGCAAGGCACAAACCCGGTCGGATCTTCCAGAGCCAACTTTGCCACGTTCTCCGGATGAAACCCATCGACATCCTTCGCCGGATCGATTGCCCGCACGATGGCCTCCTCATCAATCTGGGGCGGAGGCGGAGATTGCACTAAAATCCCATGAATCGCAGGATCGGCATTCAACCGCGCTACGGTCTCAAGAACCTCTTCCTGAGTCGTTTGCTTTGACAAAATAATCTTCTCCGAGTGAATTCCGAGTTCCGCACACTTGCGCACCTTGGAGTTCACATAGACTTGGCTCGCCGGATCTTCTCCGACCAAAACCACTGCCAATCCCGGCGTGATTCCCCGACTCTTCAATTCAGCAATCTCTTCCGAACACTCAGAGAGTACTTCTGCCGCCACCTTTTTCCCGTCAATGATCGTCGCCATGATTATCTACGTGGTCGGTGATACCTTCCAACAAGGAATTCTCAAGCCTAAGCCGCTCTTTCTCAAATCCCTCATCATCCAACTTTCTGGGTATTGTAATGGGCTCACGAAGAGTCAGGCGAACCTTGCTAAAAGGCTTGGGGATTTGAAATCGATCCCACGTTTTTAGCGTCCAGCATGAAAGATACTCGATATGCATTGGCACCACCAAAAGTCCGGTAGTCTGCGCAATCTTGACCACTCCAGGCTGTAGTTGATATCGCGGCCCTCTGGGACCATCTGGGGTGAAAACCAAATCCTTCCCCTCCTTCGCAGCCCGCCGTAGCGCCACAATCGCTGGCGCTCCCCGCCGACTGCTCGAGCCATGAACCGCGCCCACCTTGAACACCTTTACGGCAGAGGCCAACACCACCCCGTCCATGCTTGCGCTCGTCAAAACAACGACCTCACGCTTGCCATACATTTTCCGCCAGAGATAAGGCGACACGATGATTTGGTTGTGCCACAACACGTGAATGATGGGTTCCTTCCTCTGATTGAGCTTTCCAACTTCACCCACAATCTCACAACGCAGAGTCATCCCCAGCAAGCGAATCAACCACCCCCCGAGACACCCGCTCGTGCGAGCCTTCCACGAAGTCCTGATTTCGTTCTTGGAGGCCACAATCTAAACCAGAAAGCCGGCCCCAATCAGAGTTTCGGCGAGATATTGCTGCTTCGACAGCTGATCGAGGTAGAAGCCATGACGCTCCTGATCTGGTTCGCACCACGATTCCGAATCGATCAATACCGAGTAATCCGCCATCTCCGCAAAGGTGAGATTCTCCCCCCCTTGCTGGAAATAGGTCACCGCCGCATGAATCGCCGCCCCCAGGGCTGCGCCTTCATGGGTCACCAAGGAGCAACTGGGAACCCCGGTCACATCCGCAATCAATTGCCGCCAAAACCGGCTCTTCGCCCCGCGCCCCGTGACGCGAATATTTTGAAAATCATAATCCAGTTCCACCATCCGGTGATACCCATAGGCAAGCCCCAAGGCGATCCCCTCCAAGGTGGCGCGTGCCACATTGGGTTGCGTAAAATTCAGCGCGGTGATCCCGTGATACATCCCCTCCCCTTTTTCGCCCGAGGTCCCATGCCCCAGCGGAAGAGCCATCAAACCACCCGAACCCACCGGAGCCCGTGAAGCCGCCTGCTCCATCTCCAAACCAGACCAATTGTAGTGCTTACGAATCATTTCCATCGAAGCAACCGCGCGTTCTTCCGTAAAATGAGAAAGCCATTGGTCGGTGGCATCGCACCACAGATCGACCTCACTCCGAGCATCCACCCGCGCTTCCTTACTGGTGCCCCAGACCGTAGCGGAACTTCCGAAGTCCCAGACCGCAGTCCCCGGGTCCACCGTTCCCGCGCCCAGAGTCCGCATCATCGAGCGTCCACTGCCGATTCCAACGAGTATTTCGGTTTTCAATCCCCAGCTCCTCGCAATCTCGCCACGGAGCGGCCCCAACAGCTTCTCGGATCCCGCAATCGGGGAAAGCATACTCGAAAGATTCGGATCAACAAAATCCACGATGGACTGGCACCATCGCCTGTTGGGCACATCAAAAAAGCCAGTCCGTGACGCATCACCCGCCTCCGTCTTTTTGACTCCCGTGAGCCAGTAATTGATGAACTCTCTCGACTGCATCACCGAAGTCGTCTTTCGAAAATGATTGGGCTCCCGCTCCTTTACATAAAGCAGCTTGGTCACCAGTGAATCCACTTTGAGACGATTGCCAATCAACTCACTCAAACCCGGCGCACCTCCGAAGGCCCGATTGAGTTGCTGGAGCTGTTTGGCCCCTGAAGTGTCTCCTTTGATTTTCGCCGGACGCACGATCTGGTTATTCTCGTCCAGCAGGACCAGTCCCTTCGACTGTGCCCCCACCGACATCGCCACCACCTTGTCACGCTCGACTCCCAGGGAGTTGAGGCATTCCTTCACGGTCCTATCCAACGCGGCGATCCACATCGCCGGATCCTGCTCCTGACTGCCAATCGGCACACCTTCAACCAAGGTGTGAGTCTCGCTGGCAGAAGCCACAACCCTCGCAGATTCCAAATCGACAACGATGGCTCTGGTCTCTGACTCCGCTGATTCGACTCCGAGGAAATACATAGGCTTTTCTTCACGGATAAAAACGTTTCGGAGCCTCTCTGACAAGCTCCATCACGGTTGGAAGAACAAGCTGGGCTGCAGGACTCAATTGACTCCGCTAGGCTCGGCACAACGCATCGCCGAACCTCTCTCCCACTTATCGGAGGCTTCTTCACCGTTCCAGGACGTTCTCCCGCGTGCCCCTGGAATCACGACACTCTCAAAGACGAACTCGCCAATAATCCTGAAACTCTCGATCTCATCTTGGGGCGATTCCCCCGCCACGGGAAAGTCTATTATGAAACCAGACGTCTGCACCTCGCGAAAAAGAGAAACCTCAATGGTCAAGAAAATCAATGGCCTCGCAGTTCCCATGATACGGATCAAGGAACTTGCAAAGGGAATGGCACTTCTGGAAGACCAATTCCAAAAAGGCGCCGGGGACACTACGCAACCCTCACCAACATTGGGGGCACCGCAAAATCGAACGCGTCAAAATCTCCTAATGACCCAACGATTCTTTCGTACCTGACCAAAAAGAACGCTGGAGTTAGTGCTCCTCCACTCCTACTTTCTCTGCGAGATCATGATCACTGTCACCGAAAAAGCCGCCAACGAGCTCACCGCTCTGTTGGCCTCAAAAGACGCTCCCGAGGGCTCCGGCCTTCGCCTTGGCGTGGAGCGTGGCGGTTGCGCGGGTCTGGCCTACACCATGCGTATTGGCGAACCGGAGGAGGGCGATAAAATCATCAATCTCAACGGCACCCGCTTCATCGTAGCTCACGATTCCTTCGACTTTCTCACCGGCTGCACCGTCGATTTCGCGGACGAACTCTCAGACCGGGGCTTCAAAATTTTTAATCCCAATGCTTCCCGCTCCTGCGGTTGCGGGACCTCATTTGAACCATCCGAAGAGGGTAAAAAGCCCACCTACGATCCGGCTCTCGACGGCACCAACTGCAAGTAGCCTCCGTTTTTATGTCTCTCCCCGACCCAGACGACCACGGCAGGAAACGCCCGCCCATGTTTTGGTGGATGCTCGCCAATATCCTTGCCATTGCTTTTGCCATCACCTCCTGGATCGTTTGTCTGAACCTTTTCCGAGACCCCACCCATCCCACAAGTTATCGCTGGATGATGAACGTGGGGCGCATTGATCCTCTCGAAGCTTTCACTCGTGATAAAACCAAGGATGGCACTAAAGTTCCCAATCCCCAAAAAGTCCAAACACCCCAGCAGTTAGAAGCCCAATTTCAGAGTTACAGTAATTCTGATCTCGAGGCTATCAATCAAGAATTCAAACGAGCCTACCTCACAAACTTTAAGAAACCCAAATTCCTAACCTATGTCACTGGAGAATTCCGCATCATTGGAGTCAAAGCACTCACTGAAAAGGACTTTCTTAGCTCGGGCATTGTCGTGAAGGCCCAAGCTCTCGTTCGTCCTGATGCCGTGGCCGACCCCATCCCCTACCCGGTTTTCATCGAGTGCCTTTTCCCAAGCAATAACGCCACCCCTGAGAGTTTTCAGGTCGGAAATACATTAATGCTAGAAAAACAGAGGCACTGTGCCGCTATCCTTAATGTGGGAACGACCGAATTTGAAGATCGCAGCGCCTTGTTTTTAACCTTGGTGCCTTTAGCCGCTGTTGAATACACCCCGGAAGAAGGCGAGTCCTTCAAGATCTCTCCTCCCAAGATGGCCAACCTCGAAGGTATTCTTCCCGCCTTTCCCTAACTGACGAAACAATGAGCTGGAGTTCCCGCCATCGCGAGTCGCGCTGGACCGAATCAAAACGCTTCTTGAAGCGTTTCTGGGAGTTCGCGTGGAAAAGTACGCTTACGCTCCTGGTCCCCATTCTCCTTGCTATTGGATGGTATGCCTATCAGGCCAGCAAATATGACCTGAGCAAGATCGAGCAAATGCCAGCGCGCACGGTTCTAGTGGGCCGCAAGGGGGTGGAATTTGGAACCATCCATGGAGAGAACCGCCGCTTGGTTGAACACGATGAAATTCCCGAATTCCTCAAAACCTGCCTTTTCGCTCGCGAGGACTCCCGATTTTTGGAGCACGAGGGAGTCGATTTCCTGGGCTTGGCTCGTGCCACCTTGCGTAACCTGAAGGATCTCGATTTCACACAAGGAGCTTCCACCCTCTCAATGCAGCTGGCTCGCAATACCTACGACCTGCGTGAGAAAAAATCACTCAACAGAAAATTTCTCGAAATCGCTCTCACTTACCGGGTTGAGGCAATATTTCCCAAGGAAGAAATCCTCACCCACTACCTGAACCGAATCTACTTTGGAGCCGGGTGCAATGGGATCGAGGAGGCCGCCCTCACTTACTTTGGCATCCCCACGTCTCAGCTCAACCAGGGACAATCCGCTTTGCTCGTCGGCATCATTCGCGCTCCCCACGCATGCAGCCCATGGCGAAACCTTGAAGGCGCCATCAAACAACGCGATGAAGTCCTCGCTCGCCTCGTAACAACCGAAGCAATCTCCCAAGCGGAAGCGGATAGGATCAAAGACACTTCTCTCAATCTCCGCGACCCCAATTCCGATAGAGTCGAGACCAGCCACGGTGCTCGGGTCTTACGCCGACCTCTTGAGATCGTTCTGAACGACACCCAGATCACCACCGGAGGTCTTCGCGTCGTCACTTCCATCGATTTCGAATTACAACAAGGCATCGAAAAACTCATCCAAGAAACGCCTCTCCCCACCGGTTGCCAAATGGCTGCCCTCGCTCTTGATCCTCGCAATGGCGACATCCTTGCCGTCGTCGGTTGTCGTGAGAAAAACCCCACCGGATTTAACCGCGCTCTCGATTCCCACCGTGACCTCGGCCCTGATCTCATTGAGCCGCTCCTCGGCACCATCGCCCTCGAACGCGGTCACCTTCCCATCAAAGGTAATCTGGTCACCACCGGGCGGCAACTGGAAGAGCAAGATGCCAGACAGCTCCTCAAGCGCTTCGGATTCGAGGGGACCTTTGGCAGTGGCGATGATCTTTACCGCGGCACCATAAGCGTGTCCTTACTTGAGCTCGCCACGGCATACTCCACCATCATACAGCACGGCTCGCGCCCCACTCCGGTCTTTGTACGAGAGCTCCTCCACGAAGAGAAAACTCTCTTCCGTCGTCCCCCCTCCTTTTTCCCGGCCTTCTCACCACATTCGCGGCTCAACAGCATTCCCCGACTTCTGAGCGGAAGATCCCTTCCGAAATGTGACCTGTGGGCCGCCGCACTCGGCGAAGAGAAAGTCATCGTCGTTTGGATTGGATACGACAAACCACGCCTCCTTGAATTCGAAGAAGGGGTGACCAAAGGACTTCGGGAGAAACTTGAAAACCTCCTCCGCCAGTAGCCTCGGTTTTCCAAGCAACTGGCTCCGGCTGCAATCGCCCAGGAAGGAAAGCTGGGTAAGCTCCACTTGGCCAAGCAAAAATAAACCCCGGCAGATTGTCGCGAGCCCCGCTCACTTCAAAAGCGACTTCGCCATTTCCCGGGCCTGTTTCCCCCCTCCACCGAGCATCCGCACAAGCTCGTCGATACGCGTTTCACCGGCCACTTCAGTCAGCGAGGAAAGAGAACGACCTCCTTCAACTCGCTTCTCAACAAGAAAGTGCTGATGCGCCACTGCCGCAACTTGGGGGAAATGCGTGATGGCTACAACCTGATGTCTTTCTCCCAAACTCGCCATTTTTTCACCAACCGCCCGCGCGATCTCACCTCCCACATTGGCATCGATTTCATCAAAGACCATCAGCGGTGTGGAGTCCTGATCCGCAAGCGCATTCTTGACCGCCAGCATGACGCGGGAAATCTCTCCACTCGAGGCCACCTGGCGCAATGGCTTCAGAGGCTCCCCGGGATTGGGCCCAAAAAGATACTCCACATCTTCCAAACCATGCGCACCCGGCTCACTTCGTGGAGTCAACTGGACTTCAAACTCCGCTTGCCTGAAACCAAGATCGACAAGATGACTGCGAACTTCTTGGGCCAAGGCGGGGGCATGCTTTTTCCGCTTTGAGCTAATTTTTCGGGCTGCTGAGCGAATCTTGATGAGGGCCTTATCGACATCTTGCTTAAGGCGGGAGAGATATTCCTCACGATTGTCCGATCCCTCAAGTCGCTGTCGGGCTTCTTCGACGTGGTCCAAGGCGTCCTGTAAAGTTGGGCCGTATTTACGCTTGAGAGACTCCACCAAATTAAACCGCTCCTCAACTTCCTGGGCTTCGGACGGATCGATTTCCAGCTCACCAAGATAATCGGTAACACTGCGCTCCAATTCCTGCATCTGAACAACCGAACCTTCCACCTCTTCAGCCAAATCTGTCACAACTGGATCGATTTTTCGAAGTTCGGTAGTCGCTCTTTGTAAATCCTCCAACCCCGGCACCACTGTTCCACTAATTAGATCCACCGCTTTTCCCGCTAATTCACCGAGACGGCTGGCATTACTCGTGCGGCGGTATCGCTCCTCAAGCTCCTCTTCTTCGCCGGCTTTAATTTCAGCAGCGTCAATCTCCTCCACCTGAAAACGCAGAAGTTCCTTTTCCTGATCTCCAATCTCACGTTGCGCCCGCGCCGCTTCATATTCATCAGCCGCTTCTCTCCAGATTGCCCACTTTTCGCGAAAGGCCGCCACCTCGTTCCCAACAACACTGTAGGCATCAAGCAGAGCCAACTGACGTTCAGGCGAAAGTAACGATTGATGATCATGCGGACCGTGGAGATCAACCAAGTGCTGTCCTATTCGCTTCAACACTCCAAGGGTCGCCGCCCCGTTGTTGACAAACTGTTTGTTCGATGATGACCCGACGACCCGGCGAATGATGAGTTCATTTTTATCGCACCGATCGAGCCCAACCTCTTCGAGAATGGCATCAATGACCGAAGAGTCGGCGAGTTGAAAAATGGCCTCCACCGTGCACTGATCCTCCCCTGTTCGGATAAGCCCCTTATCGGCCCTTTCTCCGAGAACAAGTTTCAACGCGCCCACAATCACCGACTTACCCGCACCCGTTTCACCGGTCACACCCACAAGCCCTCCACCAAGGTCCCATTCAAGTCGATCAACGAGGGCGAGATTACGGATCTTAAGGAGAGTAAGCATTCGGGTTTTGCGGTGTCGGGGTGATTATGCAACTCTCACGCTCTGATGCAACATGAGTGACAAGGGATCTGACTGCCGTTTTCTTTTTTTGGGAACTTCGACTTCGGTCGGCGTGCCCGTAATCGGTTGTTCCTGCAAGACTTGTAGCTCGGATTATCCCCGCGATGACCGATCCCGAAGCTCCGCATTCCTCGAAGGCCCCTGGGGGAAAATCCTCATTGATAGTGGCCCCGATCTACGCCAGCAGGCTCTTCGCGAAAATCTCACCGTCGTCGATGCCGTCCTCTACACCCACGAACACCTCGACCATGTCACCGGTTTCGATGAACTCCGCGCCTTCTGCTGGCGCAGAGAAACGCCCCTTCCCCTGTATGGCAGCCCCGATACTTTAGCCGGACTCGAACGGATGTATCCCTGGGCATTTCCTTTGGAAGATCACCAACCAGGCTATGTCCGGCCTGATCCCCGCCCCGTGGAAGACGCATTCAGATTCAACAACCTCAAAATCACACCGATTGAAGTTCAGCATGGCCGGGTGCGGACCCACGGTTTCCGCTTCGATCACCCAACCATCGGCTCGCTTGCCTACATTCCTGATGTGAAAATTATTCCGCAAAGTTCCCTCGATCTCCTGGAGGATTTGGACGTGCTCATCATCGACGCCCTCCGTCACGAGGAACACCACACTCACATGACCGTCGCCGAGTCGCTCGACGCCATCGCCACCCTTAAACCAAAAAGATCCTTCCTCACCCATCTCGGACACGAACTCGGATGGCAGGAAACCAACGAAGCCCTCCCGCCCCAAGTTTCGCTGGCCTACGATGGTTTGAGCCTTACTTTCTAACATTATGATTCTTCGCCTCCTCCTTTTTACTCTTCTGTGCCCGCCCGCCTTGGCCCTCCCCACTCCCCTGTCACCGGGCCAAGTCGTCGTCGTTTACAATTCAAACCTTCCGGAGTCCCAGGAACTCGCTGAATTCTACGCCCTCTCCCGCCGGATCTCCGCCGATCAGGTTATCGGGATTCCCACGACTGATAAAACCACCATCGATCGCAAGACCTACGAGACCACCATTCGAAAGCCTTTAGTGGAAAAATTCGTCTCCGAGAACTGGTGGGAAATGGGGAAGGATGCCAACGGCCTCACCCTCCCTCTTCAAACCAGCATCCGCTGTGTAGTCATGGTCAAAGGAATACCTCTTCGAATTAGCCGCGAACCCATGCCCCATGGCGAAGATGCAAAGACCCGCAAATTTAATGTTCAAAACGAAGCGGCGATCGACTCCGAACTCAGCCTCATGGGAGTTTCGAACTATCCCACCGGTGGAGCTGTTCCGAACCCCTACTTTAAGAAAGACTATCCTGTCGTTCAAAGCCCGTCCCAATTCTTCCTCATGATTGGCCGTCTCGATGCCATTTCCTACGACCAATGCAAACGCATGATACTCGACGCCATCGATGTTGAAAAAGACGGTCTCTGGGGCCGCACGTATCTCGACCTCGCTAAAAAGGGAGGCGGCTTTGCAATCGGAGATCAATGGATCGACAACATTTCCAAAGCAAGCATGTCCGCTGGCAATCCCACCATTGTGGACCGCATGCCGAACACCTTCGTCACCAACTATCCCATGACCGATGCCGCCGTCTACTTCGGGTGGTATACCCAACATCGCAACGGCCCTTTTCTGAACAAGGAGATGAAGTTTCAAAAGGGCGCCATTGCCGTTCACCTTCATTCTTTCAGTGGTTCCCAACTCATCAATCCTGCTAAAAACTGGAGTGCCTCCTTGATCGACCGCGGAGCTGCCGCAACCTTGGGTAACACTTGGGAACCTTATCTCCAGTTCAGCCACCACTTCGATATTTTCTACGACCGCTTGACCAAGGGCTACAGCCTGATCGAGGCCGGCTACATGTCGATGAACGTTCTTTCATGGCAAAACATCGTCATTGGCGATCCCCTCTATCAACCCTTCAAGAAAACAACAATCTCCAAGGACAAGATGAAAATCGACCGCGACTACAAGCTCATCCGCTACGCTCAAAGCAAGTTCCCCGACGAAAAAACCCGCTACATCGAACTCATCAAAGCCGCCGAAAAAACCAAGAGCGGAACTGTTTACGAAATGGTCGGCTTCCGTTCGCTCGAACTGGAAAACTATGGCCAAGCCATTAAGTCCTTCGCCCGAGCCAAACAACTCTTCACAAATCCGGCCGACAGGCTCCGACAGGACCTGCATCTTGTCGAAATTGAACGCCGTCGAAAAAACACCGAAGCCGCCCTCAAAATCCTAAAAAAGGCGGAATCGGAATTCAAAGACATCCCGGAAACCAAAGCCCTCGATGGCCTCCTCACCATTCTTGACCCCCCTGCACCTCCCGCAACCAAGCGCAAAAAGTAGTGATGACCTACCAGCGACTTCTCGAAATCACCGCCGCCCAAGCTCCCGTTCTCTCCGCGAACGTTGCTTCTCCGGTTTTCAATGAAATCGAGATTCAGTCCCGCTGGTTTTCCGGTAATTTCTCCCGCGAACACCTGTCCAACCACGGCCAAAATGTCACCATCGTCTCCCCCGGCGAATGGAATCGTGGCGCCGGCCCTGACTTCCTCGCCGCCACAATCGAAATCGATGGCGTCACATTCCACGGGCCCATCGAACTCGACCTCGACTCGCGAAACTGGGAACTCCACGGCCACAACCAAAGCGAGTTTTTTGACGACGTCATCCTCCACATCGTCCTCCAGGATTGCGCCCCCACCTACTTCACCCGCACCTCAAATCACCGCGACGTCCCCCGCATCGTCCTCTCTCCCGATGAGGTCAATGCCGCTCTCGGTCGACCGCGCCTCAACCAGGGTCTAGCCCGCCCCGGCCTCTGCCTCACGCCCCTTGCAGAAATGCCCGAGGCCGAGGCCTCTGCTCTCCTCAAGGAATCCGCCCTCCACCGCGCCCAACGCAAAGCCACTCGCTTCGAACAAACCGCGAATCTTCACAGCTTTTCGCAAGCACTCTGGGAAGCCCTTGCCGACGCTCTTGGCTTCTCCGCCAACCGCCTCCCCCTGCGCCTCCTCGCGCAACGCCTCCCCGTCAAAAAACTCAACCAGCATACACCCGAAGATCGCGAAGCCATCCTCTTTGGCACCGCCGGTTTCCTCTCACCCACCTTACACGAAACCGCCCCACCCGATTCACAAGAGTGGCTCGAAGACATCTGGACCCGTTGGTGGAAACACCGTCTCGATTACGAATTTCCCACCAACCGTAACCCCGCCTGGTCCACCCGCGCCACCCGTCCCGGCAACCATCCCCAACGCAGACTCGCCGCCCTCGCCGCCGCCGCCGCCCAGTGGAACTCCCTCTCATCCCTCGCCCGACAAGCCCCACCCTTCACAAACTTTTCAAAAGCCCTCGCCGAACTCAACGAACCGTTTTGGGATCACCACCACACCCTTCAATCCAATCGGACTGAAAAGCCCATCAAGCTCCTCGGGAAATCCCGTCTCGAAGAATTCCTCATCAACACCCTTTATCCACTCAATCTCGAAAATTGGGATGCCTTCGCCAAAGTCCGCGCCGCCGCGCCCAATCAAAAAGTAAAACGCTGCTGCGAACGCCTCTTCGGCTCCCTTGAAAAAGCCAAACCCTATCTCAAGTTCGCCTGGCAACACCAGGCCCTCCTCCAAGTCTATCAGGACTTCTGCCTCGAAGACCTCTCCGATTGCGCAGACTGCCCCTTCCCCTCACAACTCGCCCAGTGGAAACCTACCCCCTCCCATGACTGAAGCCGAAGCCCTCATCGCTCTTAACCAACTCCCAAAAACCGGTCCCGTCAAAATCAAACGTCTCATCGAGCACTTCGGTTCCGGCGTCAACACCCTCAAGCAACCAAACACCACTCTTCAGCAAGTCCAGGGCATCGGCCCGGATTCCGCAAAGGTGATTTCTGATTGGGAAAACCTCACCAATCCGTCCTCCGAACTCACCCTCGCCAAAGAACGCAACATTCAAATCCTCACCCAACAGGACGAAGACTACCCCGCCGCCCTTCGCGATTCCTACGACGCCCCCGTCATCCTCTACGTCTGGGGCCAACTCGAAGAACGAGACCTTCACTCCATCGGCATCGTCGGCTCAAGAAAACTCACCCACTATGGCCGAGAAGCCGCCCGCAAATTCGCCTTCCAACTTGCCGGTGCCGGACTCACCGTCATCTCCGGACTCGCCCGTGGCATCGACACCGCCGCCCACGAAGGAGCCCTCGCCGCCAAAGGCCGCACCATCGGCGTCCTCGGCTCCGGCCTGATGCAAGTCTACCCACCCGAGAACCTCGCCCTCGCCGAAAAAATCGCGGACGGCAACGGCGCCATCATCTCCGAGTTCCCCCTCCAAACGCCCCCCGACCGCCAAACCTTCCCGCAACGCAATCGCATCGTCGCCCATTGGTCCCGCGCCCTCCTTGTCGTGGAATGCCCCAGCCGCTCCGGCTCCCTCATCACCGCCAACCTTGCCAACGAAGCCGGCCGACAAATCTACGCCGTCCCCGGTCCCATCGACCGCCCCACTTCTGCCGGCTGTCACGACCTCATCCGCGAAGGAGCCACCCTCGTCACCGACGGCTCCCAAATCCTCGACGACTTCTCCCACCTCAACTTCTCCACCCCAAAGGACGAAGAACCCCGTCCCCTCGAAACCTACTTGGACCTAAGCGACGAAGAAAATGCCGTCCTAAAAGCCCTCGACCGCGACGACCAATCCATCGACGAAATCGTCCAAAACACCACCCTCCCCACCCACAAAGTCTCTGTCATCCTCATGAAGTTGGAATTGCGGAACCTCATCCAAACCCAACCCGGTCAACGCTTCACCCGCCGTCGCTAACTCAAAATCAATAAGCCCAGTCCTCTGAAATTAAAAAATAAATCTCATCGCACAGTTCATTGCTCACGCGTAATTTTCACCAAGTCAGGCATCGCCACGACCCTCACGGCAGGCCGTCCTCATGCCCCAACTGAGCCAAACCCACCCCTCGGTTGATGGCAAAGGGCCCGGTCCGGCCCTCTTCTGGATCATCATCTCGATCCAACTTATCTTAGGAGGAACTTTTTCATGGAGTGGGTTTCGGCAATTCAAAAAAGCCGTCAAAACTTGAGTTTCATAAATGAAAACTACATCCAATGAGTTCTAAATGATGACCATTCCCCATCACCAAATCTCCCTTGTCCAAAAGAAATTCCTTTCCAAGCCCCCCCTTCTCCCCCTAAGTCCGGCCCGTGTCCAAAACTCTCATCATCGCCGAGAAGCCTTCTGTCGCCACGGATCTCTCCAAAGCCCTCGCCAAAACTCTCGGAAAATTCGAGAAGAAGGGAAGGTCACGTGATGCCCAATATTTCGAGAATGACAAGGCCATGATCACCTCCGCGGTCGGTCACCTCATCGAGCTCAAAATGCCCACCGGACCAAACGGCAAGAACCTCCCGTGGAAGTTCGATGTCCTCCCCGCCATCCCCTCAGAATTTGCCCTCCAGCCCATCGAGCAAACCGAAGGCCGCCTCAAGCACGTCCTGTCACTCGCCCGTAAAAAAGACGTCACTGAAATCGTGAACGCTTGTGATGCCGGCCGTGAAGGTGAACTCATCTTCCAATACATCATGGAATACGGGAACGTCACAAAGCCCGTGAAACGCCTCTGGATGCAATCCATGACCACCGGCGCAATTCAACTCGCCTGGGACTCACTCCGCGAAGGCTCCGAAATGTCCAACCTCGCCGATGCTGCCAAGTGCCGTTCCGAGTCAGACTGGCTCGTCGGCCTCAACTCAACCCGCGCCCTCACCTGCTTCCGCTCCCGCCACGGTGGTTTCAACATCACCGCGGCCGGTCGCGTCCAGACCCCCACTCTTGCAATCCTCGCCAAGCGCGAGAAGGAAATCCAAGCCTTCAAGTCCACCCCTTACGCCGAAGTCCACGGAACCTTCGGCGTCGCCGCGGGCGACTATGAAGGCAAGTGGGTCGACCTCGCTTTTAAGAAGGACGAAACCAATCCCCACGGGCGTGCCGAGCGCATTTGGGACAAGGAAAAGGCCAAATCCATCGCTGACCGCTGTCAGAGAAAAAACGGCATCGTCACCGAGCAGAAAAAGCCCACCAAACAAATTGCTCCCCAGCTTTACGACCTCACCACCCTCCAACGGGAAGCCCCCTTCACCGCCAAAAACACCCTCGGTCTCGCCCAGACGCTTTATGAGCGTCACAAAATGGTCACCTATCCCCGAACCGATTCCCGCTATCTCCCCGAGGACTACTTGCCGAACGTGAAGCAAATCGTGGCCGACCTCGCGCAATCCACTTCCGAGCTCGCCGACTGGGCCAAGGACGCCATCAAAAACGACCGTCTCAAGATGCAAAATCGCATCTTTAATAACGCGAAGGTCTCCGATCACTTCGCAATCATTCCCACCGGACGCGTCGTCAAACTCGATGAACCCGCCGCTAAGCTTTACGACATGATCTTGAAGCGCTTCCTCGCCGTCTTCTTCCCCCACGCCGAATTCGAGGTCACCAAGCGCACCACCACCATCGATCACGGATCCGAAAAGGACACCTTCCATACCGACGGGAAAATCCTCGTCGTTCCCGGCTGGCTCTCCGTTTACGGCCGCAAGCCTGGCGTCGGTGCCGGTAAGGATGAACTCTGCGTCGTTCAAGAAGGCGAAGACGCCAAGGCTGTCCATATCGAGATGATCGAAAAAGAGACCAACCCGCCCGCCCGCTACACAGAATCCACCCTCCTCTCTGCCATGGAGGGCGCTGGTAAGCTCATCGATGACGACGAACTCCGCGAAGCAATGTCGGAGCGTGGCCTTGGCACTCCCGCGACTCGTGCCGCTACGATTGAGGGACTCCTTCGCCAAAAATACCTCACCCGTGATGGTCGCGAACTCATCGCCACCGGCAAAGGCGTCCGCCTCATCGACCTCCTCCAGGACATGGATGTTAAACCTCTCACCAGCCCCGAAATGACCGGCGACTGGGAGGCCAAACTTCACCGCATGCAAAAAGGCGAACTCACTCGTGACACCTTCATGAACGAGATCAAGAAGTTCACCGAAAGCGTCGTTCAAAAAGCCCGCAGCCACTACGATGAAATCATTTCTAAGCCCTTCACAGATCTCAAGTGCATCTGCCCAAACTGCGGCGCTCCCGAGCTCAAGCAAACCGACGCCACCTATGAGTGTCGTGAGCCCGACTGCGGCTTCCGTGTTTCAAAATACATCGCCGGTCGTCTCCTCGCCGAAGAAGAAGCCACCACCCTTCTAACCACCAAGTTCCTCGAGCCGCGCGACGGCTTCGTCTCCCGCTTCAATCGCCCCTTCGAGGCAGCCCTCGAACTCACCCAGCAAGTCTCCAAGACCGGGAAAAAGGGCAAATGGAAAACCGGCTTCGTCTTCGATTCCGACCTCGAATCCGCCGCAGACCTCACCGACGACCAACTCCTCAAAGAGGTCATCTTGACGAACGGCAAAACCGCCAAACTCTACGAGACCGAGAAAGCCTTCATGGTCCCCGACATGGTCACCAAGGATAACCCCGATGGCTTCCGCCTCGGAAAAACCATCCTCCAAAAGGAACTCTCCGCCGCTGACGTCGAGGAAATGCTCACCAAAGGAAAGACCCCTCTCCTTCCCGGATTCATTTCCAAGAAGACCAAACGCGCCTTCGCCGCCCATCTCACCCTCGACCCCGAAACCGCCAAAATCGGCTTCGAATTCGCCCCGAGAAAAACGGCCAAGAAAGGCGCGAAGAAGGCAGCGAAGAAGGCAGCAAAGTAGATCCAATCGATCTCATTCCAGTTCTACATATTCCTTCGCTAATCAGAGCGTTCCCGACGCTTCATCAATTGGTAGTAACTGAGGGATCCCAAAGTTGAAGAAACACCTATGATCATAGCAATAGTTTCGGCTCCCCATTTGCCGAAGTAGCGATCTTCGATCCACCTCGATCCTCGTAGCCTCAGCCTGCGTCGCCAACGCCGCAGTGTTTCTTCCGATCAGCGCATTCGGCCACAACATGGTCTCAGCCAATCCAGGCGGTGACCCCGAAATGATCGGCGGTCCTGGCACCGGTTTCGATGCCGCGGAACCCCACAGCAAGTTGGGCGAAGACTCAGGGAGTTTTCCCACACTCAGACCCCCTCCCCTTCTCCCTTGAAAAATCTCACGCCAGCAATTCGATTTTTGATCGAAACAGCCCCATCGGGCGGGTCGCTCCAACTGAGAGGATCGCGGGGGGCTTAGCCTGCTCTTCCCCTTTTCCATTGCTTGATTTGAAGATCATCGTGCTGCGTTTCGTGCAAAAGGTGGTTATGAGTGCTGGGATGATGCCGAAAGGGGTGGGGTCAAATCGGGCCTAAACCAGCACCGCTTTAATGAAAAAACGCCACAAAGTTTTGTTTACCAATTCGTTGTGGTGTCTTTGTCGCAGTGGATGGAGGAGCACTCAAAAACAAGCGCCCCTCCCCCGCGGCACCTCAAAATTGAGGCCGCCGGGGCATTTTATTTACGGAAGAAATCCCACACCCACCGCCTCAGATAATACAAAATAACCCCAATCACAGCTGCAAAGATAGCAATCCTGAATACTCCGTTTGCAATAAGTAGGGCAACTCCAATGAATCCAACTAGAGGCATAACGAGAAAACCTCCCCCGAGGATCATGAAAGAATCTTTCCATGTCGACCCGCCCCACCCGAACCTAAGCACGAGAGAAAAATATAAAAGCGGTGGCCAAATAAAGACGGTCATCCAGACCCCAGCCATGCAAAGCATTTTCAATGAGAAGCCGGGAGCTGGAACTAAATATTCCTCAACCTGCAAATAGAGAGATGAGCTGGTAACCCCGTCCACCAAATAGAGAGATAAGCTGGTAACCCAGCCCACCCCCAAAACCAACCAAAGGATTATTGGAGCTAGTAACAAAAAAAGAGACCACCACGCTTTCTCTGGTTTATTATCTTCAGCCATACAGATTAATTTTGAGAGGGACTATATGCCTTATCCGGTGGTCATTTCAAGATTCAAACCTTCCCCCAAACCGGATATCCCGATTTCCTCTTCCCCCGCAATCATTTTCCGCAGCCCTTTGGGAACAAGGGTCGCAGCAGGTCGTGCCCAAGTGCATGCATGAAAATTGTTCGACGCTGAAAAGAGCCATTTGAGATGCTCTATTGCCCCCCACTGTTACACGAAAAGCCAGAGACCCAACGCTCCCAATGGATGGAGTCGGGTGCGGAGTCTGGCATTCCAGTGTGCGGGGCCTTGAACGACAAACTTAATGCTCCGTCGCCGCCGTTTCCTCCCCTCCGGGATAGCGGACCTTGTCGATCAAGTCGGTCACTTCCTTTGGAGGAGCCTTAGTGAAGGATGCCACTACAAAGGCCACGACGAAGTTGACCAGCATTCCCAAGAAGCCGATTCCTTCCGGCGAGATCCCAAAGAGATACTGATCCTTCGTTCCTCCCATGAACTGGAAGTAAACAATGTAGCTCATCGTAAAGAGGATTCCGCAAATCATTCCGGAAATCGCACCTTCTTTGTTCATTCTACGGGAGAAAATTCCCATCAACAAAGTCGGGAAGAACGACGAAGCAGCAAGACCGAAGGCAAAGGCCACCGTCTTTGCCACAAAGGTCGAAGGCGGATTGATGCCAAAGTAAATCGCAACGATCAGTGCCCCGAGCGAGGCCAGACGAGCATACTTGATTTCCTCTTTGTCAGAAAGATCGGGCTTCACGATTTTCTTCATCAAATCGTGTGAGATCGAAGTCGAGAGCACCAAAAGCAGCCCGGCCGCAGTCGAAAGCGCAGC
>Ga0308005_10000301_pt1 | contig 18562 bp, 11 predicted proteins | sample Neamet67_FD_203142 | JGI IMG/M metagenome (GOLD analysis project Ga0308005, IMG submission 203142) | Marine microbial communities from water near the shore, Antarctic Ocean - #67 | ecosystem: Environmental > Aquatic > Marine > Unclassified | place: Southern Ocean | collected 2014-06-07 | reverse complement strand
TTTAACTTGATCGCGATTCTGAACAATTTTTCCATCCACTGCGATGATGATATCCCGCTCCTGAACTCCTGCCTCAGCAGCCGGGCTATTCGGATCAACGACCCGCACGATTACTCCGGAATCAAGTTTAAGATGCCAAGACAGATCCGCGCTCAAGGGCTCGGCCAGGACACCCAACCAAGCTGCTTTTTTCTCAGCCGCGATCTCCTCATTTTTTGGCAAACTCTCGGTCGAGAGCCTTTCGGCACCCTCTCCCTTTAAGCGTTCGATTGCGGCAGCCGGAAGGAGCCCCAGGGCTACAGCAAACCCTGCCGTCGTTCTAATTAATGGTGATGATTTCATTTGTTGTAGGAGCGTTCAGTAATATCGAATTTGTTTAATCAACATTCACTGGTACGAAAATTACTTTATATTGTGGTTTTTCAACCGTAACCGTTTCGCCTTTGGCGTTTTGAAAGCTGATCTCGTTGGCAACTTTGACAGCGACACAGCGTAACGTTTGGCCTTTTCCATCGGAGATCACGCCGCCCTCTTTGTAGTCAAGAACACGGGAAGTGGCATCGTGGGGCTGGAAGGTCGCGAGAGAAACACCGGCCTGATGCACCGGAATTTTATGCGATGCTTGAACTGGAGGCTTTCTTTCCTGTGTCGCATAGAGAGCAGCAGAGGCACCAATCAGAGAAACCGCTGCCACCTTACGCCACTGAAAAACTCTTTCCTTGGGAGCCACTTCTTCTTCCAAAGAAATCACCTTTTCCTCCACGGGCACAGACTCGTGCCAGCGACTCATCGCAGCATCCAGCCTCTCGATCATATCGTCAGGAGCGACGAGGGGAACGAGCTCTAAAAGCTCAACCTCGGGATCCGCATGAGCAATCACAAGGGAATGGTCCCAGGAGCACATTGCCGCATCCAAACGATCCAACAAAGAATCAGAAATCTTCTGTGGAGAGAGCTTCTGTAACTCGGTTTCGATCATGATAAATTCCTTATCCATCTGTATTTCTAAATCAGAAGTTGAAGATCTAAATGTCGCCATTGAGACGAGCGGTCGCAAGCTGCTTCCGCAGGGCTTCGATACCATAGCGGTATCGTGATGCGGCCGTGTTTAACGAAATATCGAGCGCCTCACCGATCTCAGCAAAAGTTCGTTCACCCCAGAGCTTCATGGTGATAACTTCGGAGAACTTCTTCGGCAATGATTTGAGACCCTCAACAAGAATTCTGCGCGTCTCGCCATTTCCTTCGCCCTCCTCGAAGAGCGGAAGATCCATGTCATTCCCGAGCCCCTTCGTGTCATCAATCACCGCGACTTCACGGCGCTTGCGACGATCATCCTTGCGCCCAAGATCAATCGATTCGCGGCGGATCTGAGTGTAGATGAATGGCAACCACGATTCCTGACCTCCAACAAATGTTCCTTCCTCGACCTTCCGGGCTAGTTTTACCACGGCCTCTTGCAGAACATCTTCCGCATCTGCAAGGGAGCGGGTTTGTTGACGGGCAAACAGCAGAAGTTTAGAGCCGTTCTCGGTGAGCCAAGGCCTCCAACGGGTAGGCTGGGATGCTTTCAAGGGGGTTCGTTGTGCGATCGACATGTTACTTACTGGGGAAGCGATGACAAATAAGGCGTTTGTCTCTAGTTTCCGATAGAAATTACCAGCGATTCTTAGATTTTCAATCCCTCTCCTCACGAAGCGCCCTTCCGGTCGCAGAATCCGCAATCTTCATCACCTCTGCCGGGGCTCCGCTTGCCACCAATCTTCCTCCCAAATCCCCTCCTTCGGGGCCCAGATCGATCAGATGGTCGCAGGCCGCGATGACATCCAGATTGTGCTCCACCACCACGAGCGAATGCCCCGAATCACGGAGCTTTACCAGCACCTTAAGCAGCACCTGCACATCCTGAAAATGCAGGCCTGTGGTGGGTTCATCCAGAAGGTAGAGGGTGGGTCCGACCGCACTCTTGGCCAGCTCACAGGCCAGCTTGACCCGCTGAGCCTCTCCTCCTGAAAGGGTATTTGCCGCTTGCCCGAACCGCACATAGCCGAGCCCCACATCGTCGAGCGCGTTCGTAATAATACTCAGCTTGGGCACTTTCGCAAAAAATGCCCGTGCTTCCTCAATCGTCATCGTGAGAATATCGGCGATATTTTTTCCACGATAGCGGACCTCAAGCGTCTCCCGATTATACCGCTGCCCACGGCACACCTCACATTCGATCCAGATATCGGGCAAGAAGTGCATATCGATCCGAATCGACCCTCCGCCCATGCACTTCTCACAGCGCCCTCCCTTAACGTTGAAGCTAAAACGACCCGCCTTGTATCCTCGCTGACGTGAAATGGGCAACTTCCCAAAAAGATCTCTCACGAGATCAAAGGCACCCGAGTAGGTTGCTGGGTTAGAGCGGGGACTTTTTCCAAGCGGACTCTGATCTACCACCACCACTTTATCGAGATACTCCAGCCCTTCGATGCGCTCATGTGCTCCGGGAACCGCCTTTGCCCGATGAAAATGGCGAGCAAGCGCCTTGCGAAGCACGCCATCGATGAGCGTCGATTTCCCGCTTCCGCTCGGACCCGTGACTCCGACCAATTGACCCAGAGGAATATCGATCTGATCGCCTTTTAAATTGTGCTCGGTTGCACCGATAATTCTGAGTTCGCTCGCAGCCCTCCGGCGCTTGCCCGCTGGCACCCCTTTTTCGGCGCTTAGCCATCTCCCGGTAGGAGTATCCAGGGACGCAATCTCTTCCGGCGTTCCCTGCCCGACCAATTCTCCGCCGTGAGAACCGGCAGCCGGACCAATTTCGATGACCTGATCAGCAGCCCGAACCATTGCCTCGTCATGCTCCACCACCACCACCGTGTTCCCCGAATCACGCAATCTCAACAGAGCTGAAATAAGACGATCGTTGTCCTGTGGGTGGAGGCCGATGCTGGGCTCATCGAGAACGTAAAGCACCCCGGCAAGTCCGGCCCCTAATTGCGTGGCCAACTTCACCCGCTGGAATTCCCCTCCCGACAGAGTGCCACTCGCCCGGCCCAAACTGAGATAGCCCAAGCCCACTTCATCGAGAAACGAAAGCCGTTTCCCAATTTCACCCACCACCCCGGCCATCGCTCCCTGATGCGAGCCCGATAGTCGAATCTCCTGCATCCATTGAGAGGCTCCTGAAATGGACAGATCGCAAAAACCATCGATCCCAAGTTCTCGCTGGGTCTTCCCTTCGCCACTGATCAAAGTCACCGCAAGAAATTCCGATCTGAGTCGCTTCCCCGCACAAGCCCGGCACTCCCGCGAAGTCATATAGCGAGCCATCTTCCGCTTCACAGAATCACTTTCGCTTTCCATGTAGTGCCGCTCAACCTGGCGACAGATCCCTTCAAATTCCTTTTTCCACAGCTGCGATCTCCCCTCCTTTTCCCACTCCACTTCGATCTTTTCTCCCCCGCTTCCAAAAAAGAGGGCCGCCTGAAAATCCTCCGGGAGCTTGGAAAAGGGATCCTCCAAACTCACACGATAATATTTCGCGAGCGCTTCGATATGAATCTGGTTCCAGCCCTTCTTTTTCTTCGAGCCACTCGTCCAAACGGTGACTGCTCCCTCGCTGAGCGACTTGCTTCGGTTCGGCACCACGAGGTTGGGATCACAAAAATCCTCGGTCCCCAATCCATGACACACCACGCAGGCCCCCAAGTGACTGTTGTAGGAAAAATGACGGGGACTCAACGCCTCCAACTCAAAGCCCGTTCCAGGGTTTCGAAAACTCGTTGCAAAAGCGACCTCAGTCCATTCCTTCTCGCCTCGCTTCTGCGTAATCGCCCTTACTTCCATACCGCAAATGCGCAGGGCAATTTCAACGCTATCCGCCATCCGACTCTCCACGCCTTTTTTGACGATAAGCCGATCCACGACAATCTCGATCTCTCCTCCATCCCGGGGCCATTTCTCAGCAGCCTCCTCCAGTTCCATCACCCCACCTCCGATCCGAACACGCACAAATCCCTGCCGCTGCAGATCCGCTATCATCCCCGCCGCTTCTCCCTCCGTGGCCATGGGAGCCAGAATCATGACCTTTGTCCCCTCTTCTCTCAAAGCAAGACTGGCCACAATATCTGCCGTCGTCATTTTCTCCAGACGCTCACCCGTTTTCGGGTCATGCGGGACCCCGGACGCCGCATAGAGGATCCGGAGAAAATCATGAATCTCCGTCACGGTCGCGATGGTCGAACGCGGATTGCCACCACCACTTTTTTGCTCGATAGCAATCGCAGGGCTCAGCCCTTCAATTGAATCCACTTCCGGCTTCTCAAATTGATCCAAAAACTGCCGCGCATAGGTCGAAAGCGATTCTACATAGCGGCGCTGCCCCTCGGCATACAGGGTATGAAATGCGAGGCTCGATTTCCCACTTCCACTGACTCCAGTGATCACGATCAACTTCCCCCGGGGAAGATCGACATCGATTCCCTTGAGATTGTGCTGACGTGCGCCCCGGATTCGAATCACGGCAAGAATCTACCCAAGCTTCCAGCAAATGCCGAAAGCAATTTGACATTTCTCTAGCGCATCGAGACTATTGGTATATTTTTCTATATTGTATCAGATACATTTCGCTCTCTTATTACGTTCTTAATTACAAGCCTCCATTGATTTCCCAGACCCCAAAAAGTCTTTAAATACCAAAAATTCAAAAAACAGCGCTGGTAATTTTATGCACAACCAAACCCTCACTCCCCCAAATTGGGTATATTCTCCTCCGAGGTTCACGGAATTCTGTTCACTGCCGGTTTCGTTAAAAATCTGCGGCATCACTTCCCCGCGCGACGCTAAGCTCCTCGCTGACCTCGGGATCGAAGCCCTTGGGGTCAATTTTTGGCCACCCTCAAAACGCTACTGCCCACCCGAACTCGCGGAGGAATTCCTCCGACCGCTCAAGGCGAAAATTTTGCGTGTCGGCGTGTTCGTCAATAATGCCATTCCGCTCGCCGACGAACTCGTCGAAAAAGATCTCATCGACGTCGTCCAACTCCACGGCGACGAGACCGATGATGACATCCGCCATTTTCTCGACAAAGGCATTCCCGTCATCCGTGCGGTCTCCGCCGAAAACCTTCCCACCTCCGAACTTCCCTCGGAAAACTTTGCCCTCCTCATCGACACTCCCGCAGGAAAGGACTACGGCGGGACCGGAAAAACCTTCGACTGGGCGCTCGCAAAAGACTTCATCGCCTCCCATCCCGGACTCCCGGTCATTCTCGCAGGAGGTCTCAACACCAAAAATGCGGTCGAAGCAATCGAGGCCGTCCAGCCAACTGCCATCGATGTCGCCTCGGGAGCCGAGAGTTCTCCCGGCATCAAGGACTCGACAAAGGTGCGCGCTCTGCTCGACTGCCTCACGTCATGAATGCCCTTCTCGTCTTTCTTGGTGGCGGCCTCGGCTCCCTCGCTCGTTGGTCCCTGACTGCCTCCATCCAGTCCCTCGCTGAAAAGACGGCCCTTCATCGCTTCCCCATTGGCATCCTCACCTGCAACGTCCTCGGCTGCTTTTTAATCGGCTGTCTCTTTGGCTACTTCGCCACCCGGAATACCCCTCCCTGGGTTTTCCCACTCCTAGCGACTGGTTTTCTGGGCGGATTCACCACCTTCTCCACCTTCGCCAAAGACACCCATTCCCTCTGGACCAGCGGCCTAACTTCTTTAGCGATCGCTAAGATCGTCCTCAGCATCCTCCTCGGACTCGCCGCAGTTTGGGCCGGTATTAGGCTCACTCATTCGGCTTGATCCTTTTCCGCATCAGCACATGCGGGAGACCAATCTCGGTGAAGATTGACCCTACTTGCTCGAAGCCCAGCTTCTCGTAAAAGCCCACCACATCTTCCCGGGCATGAAGTTCGAATTCCTTCATCCCCTCACTCGCTAAGAGAGTCTCGATTTCCTTCATCACCATGCGCCCGTATCCTTTTCCGCGATGCTCATTGCTCACCGCAATTTGGCGTAAACGCACCACTCCATCGCGAAGCCTGCATACCACCATGGTCGCTACCGGCTGATCGAGTAAGAAAACCCCAAAGTGACGTTCCAGCTGCTCCCGCTGGAGATCCTCAACAGTCCAGCGAAGCCCCAGTGGAGCCCGCAATTCTCGAAACCGAAGATCTAACAAGCCTTCGTATTCTTCGGTCGTGACCCGACATTCACGGAACTCAGCAGCATCTTCCATTGGTCTCCGGTAGCGTTTAAATGTTTCCTCGACCAATTCGATCGGCGCGCCCCTTCCTTCCATTCTCAGGACAAGTAATCCCCGCTCTCCCCACGCCCTAACTTGCAATGAGGTTTGCTCGGTCCGGTAGCCCACCGGGCAAACCAAGGACAAGGTTTCCCCATCTCCCAGATGGGACATTTTCCCAATGAGGGTGTTGAGCTGCCCGGCCCGAAAAGACTTTTCAAAGGCCCCATCCAACTGCGCGATGAATGCTCGGAATTCCTCCTTCTCCATCACCCCCGAAATCTGTCGATCTTCAGGGTCGGTTCGTTCTGGTGAAATTCGAATTTCGCCCTGCTCCCCTCCGGGATCGACCGGCGATCTCACAAATTGATTCTCCACACGCTCTAAAATAGATTTCGTAATTCGCGAAAACAATTCCCTCATCCCCTCCTGCATAGCATCTCTTTTCCATTTCTTCATTTGCGAATTCCTAAAATCGTCTCTTTCTTCCAATGCCGCACTGATTTTGCAGACTCCGAACGACACCCTCAACAGCTCTTATCCAAGGTAATAAGAGCTTCCTATCCATGAACTCAAAGTAATTTTTTCGCATCAAATTCGACCTTAAATCAAAATAGTGATTTTCACTTGGATCTGTCTTCGCCCCTGACACCGTGCGCCTTACCATTCCCCTTCACTATTTAGCATTCACCATTCACCATCCATCCATGTCTCTTTCCGCAAGTGTTCTCATCGATGGGCCTTCCGAGCTCGTCTTTGACTACGCTATTCCGGAAGGCCTCCCCGTTGTCCCCGGTTGCCGCGTCCGCATCCCCCTCCGCAATCGCCCCGCCACCGGAACGGTCCTACGGGTCGCCGAGAAACCCCAAGGCGATTTTGCTCTTCGCTTTCTCACCGATCTCGTCGATCCTGAACCACTCGTCACTCCCGAACTCCTCAATCTGGCCGAGTGGATCACCTCCTACTACGGCACGCCTCTCGAGCAGGTCATCCGCGCCTTCATCCCTGCCTCGATTCGAGGAGAAAAAACCTCCGCAAAAACCCAGCGGGCCGCCATCATCGCTCAATTTCCTTCCGAGGAAGAACTCGAAAAGATTTCCAAACGAGCCAAGCGCCAGCACAGCATCCTTGAACTCCTAAAAGGATCTACCGAGCCCATTCCCGTCACCCAGCTCGGAGGAGCCTCTGCATCCGCCGCCTTAAAAGCTCTTTCCGAAAAGGGATACCTGAAGCTCATCGAGCTCAATGTCCGCCGCGACCCCGATGCCGGAGAAACCATCATTCCCACCGAGCCCTTCACTCTTAACCACGAGCAAGCTAAAGCCCTCGACGCCGTCTCAGACTCACTCGCTTCCGAAAAACCCGATCCTATTCTCCTCCACGGAATCACCGGATCGGGCAAAACCGAAGTCTACCTCCAAGCCACTCAAAAGGTCCTCGATCTCGGAAAAAACGTCATCATTCTCCTACCCGAAATCGCGCTCGCCCCTCAAACCGTGCGCCGTTTCAAGGCTCGCTTTTCGGTGCTGGGCGATAAGATCGCGGTACAACATTCCCACCTTTCCCAAGGGGAGCGTTTCGACGAATGGAACCGTATCCGCTCCGGTGAGGCCCGCATCATCATCGGCGCCCGTTCCGCCATCTTTGCCCCACTCCGCGATCTGGGACTCATCATCGTCGATGAAGAACACGAACCGGCTTACAAACAAGAGAACCCACCCAAATACCACGCCCGCGACCTAGCAGTCGTTCGCTGCCGCCTCGAAAAATGCTCCGTTCTTTTAGGCACCGCAACGCCCTCGCTCGAAACCTACAACAACACCCTTTCCGGAAAATACAAACTCGTCCGCATGACCCAGCGGGCCGATGGCGCCACCCTCCCCCTCACCCGCGTCGTCGATATGCGGATCGAATCACGGAAGCAAAAAGGCCGCGACGCCATCCTCTCGGACCGCCTCCGCTCCGCCATCGACGAACGCCTTGAAAAGGACGAACAAGTCATCCTCTTCCTCAACCGCCGTGGCTTCGCCCGCTCCCTCCAGTGCCCGCCCTGCGGCCACGCCATTGAGTGCAACCACTGTGCCATCCCCCTCACTTATCATCGCTCCGAGGAACGGCTCATCTGCCACATCTGCGGCCACCAAGCCATCGTCCCAAAACTCTGCCCCGAGTGCAAAGACCCCGCCATCCGCTTTCAAGGATACGGCACAGAAAAGGCCGAAATCATTCTCAATAAAATCTTCAAAGGCTCCAAGATTGCCCGACTCGACACCGACACCACCCGTCGCAAGAATGCCCTCCGCGACACCCTGCGCGACTTCCGCGCCAAGAAGATCAAGATCCTCCTCGGAACACAAATGATCGCCAAGGGACTCGATTTCCCCAACGTCACCCTCGTCGGCGTCCTCAATGCCGACCTCTCGCTCTACGCCCCCGACTTCCGCGCTGGCGAACGCACCTTCCAACTCCTCACCCAGGTCGCTGGCCGTGCCGGTCGCGGAAAAATGGCGGGCGAAGTCATCATCCAAACCTCGACCCCTCACAGCCCTTCCATTCAATTCGCAAGGCATCACGACTTCTACGGCTTCGTCGATCAAGAGCTCGAAATGCGACGCCAGTTCTCCTACCCCCCATACACCCACTTGGCTCTCCTTCTCGCGAGATCGAGCCACGAACGTCGCGCCGAGTTCACCCTCGAAACCCTCCACCTCAAGCTCAAGGAAAATCTCCCTGAAGACATCATCCTCGGCGACCCCATCCCCTCGCCCCTCACCAGATCTCATTCCCAATTCCGCTTCCAGCTCCTCCTACGCGGCCCAAATGCTCGAGTCCTCTCCCGCCACATCAAATCCATTCTCGATGCCACTCCCACCCCGGAAGATGTCATCGTCACCTCCGACCTCGACGCCTACGACTTAGGTTAAAAATCGCCAAAACGCAATTACCCCGAAGCTCACCCGCTCCTCACTCTCCTGAGGAGGCTTATTATCTGAGGTTCTAATTCGTTAAAATAAATGTCCTCCCTAAGGTGCTTTAGCGAAAAATGCCATCGCTACCAATGCCACCAAGAGCGCTAAAAACACCAGAGCGATCCATGATCCAACTGACTTATAACGATTCACCTCGCCACAATCTCCGCAAACCGACGAGCGCCTCGCAAATGCTGCCCTCGCCAACAAAAAGATCCACCCAAACAAGATTACCGCTAAAACACTAGGTCGTGATCGCAATATTGAATCTCTCGATGTATTCGCGCTTTCACATGAAGGACAGGGACGACCGGCACGAATAACTTCTTCCTTTTGCGTTCCATTCTTAGCAACATCTTTTGCTGAGGGAGGTTCGCCTAGATTCATCGTTATTGTTACTGTCCTGAGATACGGTGCGTGGGCAAGCACATTCAAACTTGGATCACCGCCCCTCCCGAACAGTGACGGGAAGTCCGGCTATCAGCGGATCATGTCTACTTCCGCTCGATTTTTAGGCGCATATACTTCTCCGATTCCAAGTCAATCGGAAGCCTTGCTTCCCACCATTCCAACCCACTCGGATCAGCTTCTTGGATCAGCTCATTCAAGATTAAAGGCGAGCTAAAAAATGTTTCCAAATCACTGCTCGTTTCGATCTCAAAAGTCAGATTGTTCTTCTCGAGGAACCGTGGATATCTGAGAATAATCGACTCCTCTGTCGCGTAACTCTCCAGCATATCTCTCCCCGGAAAGCTGGGATTCGTCCCAAGCGCATACTCCATCAAATTGTCCATGCGATCCCCATCCGGATCACCTCGCCAATCACTCAAATAGGGTCGGGATCCATCTCCGAAATGCTCCTCCCACCAGCTCATCGCCGGGGAATCAGGCCATTCCTTTTGAATCGTGAAGTCGTCCCTCACAACCCCGTTGTTATCCAAGTAGCGCGCATGAAGAGTGAGCCCATCAACATCGATCACCATGGACCCCAAAACCCGCAAACTATTCACCATCACTGGGTGATTCAGGCTCCCGCTGGAAGAGAGAATACTTGAAGCGCCTGCAACCACTGAGACTTGGCCCTCATGAGCCCTACCGGACCTTTTCTGATACGGGCCCGTTCCTCCCAACCATTGATATCGCCCGGTATCTGTATCCACGGAACCATTGATCGAACCATTTCCCGAATCGAGAGCGTGTTTCGCTTCATCAAAAGAAGTTGAAAAACCATAGTGCCCATCGAGTAATTTTGAACGTTCATAACTATGGCTATGTCCGGAAAGAATGAGATCCACCCCGAAGTCTTCCAGCAACGGGAGAATCTCCTTTCTCATCACAATGTGCTCCTGCTCTTGATCGGAATTATGGGAGCCAAAGGTGTAGGGTCCATGATGGAAAAAAGCGATAATCCAGTCCGAGCGACACTCCATCAAATCCAGCTCAAGCCACTCTTTCATTCCCTCGGGAAAAGTCGTCGAGTTTAGACAAATGAAATGAATATTGCCATGATCGAAGGAGTAAAACTCCTCTGTCCCCGACGCGACTCCTCCAGCCTCTCCGTTCGAAGGTAAATCAAAGACATCAAGGTAGGCCGAGTCCATGAGTTCGTGGTTTCCCCGCGTCGTCCATAGCGGCGCTCGCTTCAGCAACTCAGGATACATCTCGAACACCGCCTTCTGGTGTTGCTCATCTGTCCCATCTCCATAGGCATTATCTCCTAGCATCAACCACACATCAGGATTCCTTCCCTCGGTGTAGAATTTGAATGCTTCATAAACATCGCGAGCTCCTTGATTGGCACCACCCGAGTCCCCAATTGCCCAAATTCGCGTTGGTCTCGACTCTCCTGTTTCGGGAGCCGTCTTAAACGAACATTCTCCATCGACCGTCACTGTGCCGACTGGATCGTGTTTTAAGATTCGATAGTAATACTGGGTCTCTGCCTCCAATCCCGATATTTCGACACCATGCTCTGTCACCAGATCAGGAGCGGAAATAATCTGATCCAAATCATCTGGGTCCTTGCCGTAAGCCAGCCTGGTTTCCAATGGAATCGAAGTGCGCCAATGCACCGTGACCCCTGTGGAATGCGCCTTTTGTAAATAAGGTCCCCGGAGAACTTCTCCGGTCTTAAACTCTGTCCAAAACGTCATCTCCTGCCCCCCGTCTCCAACTGCTTCAATGAGAACGTAATAAGTTTCCGCGCGCTCCAGATTTGACAGTAGGAGTTCATGGCTACTTAAAAAACCTTGGTCCGGCACGGCGACAAACTCAGGTTCCGTGCCCCACTTCCCGTAGCTCACCGTTGCCTGACTCGGCCAATCTGTCTGCCATTGCACAAGCGCCTCTTCAAAAGAAATCATGGGCACTTCTGCGCTCTCGGAGCCACTCCCCACTGATCCGATAAAGGGTGGATCATAGGAATCTCCATTCTCCTTGAGGATCTCATAATAGTAGGATTCATCTGCTTCAACCACCGGGAGCTGGACAAGATGCCGGTTCACGAGATCGGCACCAATCGGAAGGTCCGTCATCGCGAAAGGCGAACGTCCAAACCGAACTCTCGACTTTTCTACTTCCTCTGAATACCACTGAAGGTCAAAGAGTGATCCTCGCGGACTGGTCCAAGAATAGCGACTAAGAGACCGCCCTTCATACCCACGCAAAAAAGCAGTTCCGTGGGCTCTCCCCACTTGCAAGCTGTGGGGATGAATCGAAATCGCCAAAAGGTTTGGACCCGGCAAAATCGAAATATTTTCGGAGAGCGGCACGGTAGTCCACAATTCGTCAGCCCCAAGTGCCAGCGTATCAAAGCCGGCTTCGCCAGCCGCGGGCATGTTTTTCTCTCCGATTTTTGCCCCATTCAGGTAGATCACGGCTCCATCGAGTGCCAAAACCATGAGAAGCAAATTGTGATAGCCCGACAAACCACCATCGATTTCCTTAAGCAACCAAATAGGGCCGATATGAGGAACCTCGGGAAGGGGCAACAGGTCTGTTCCAGGGAAATCCGAAGGTCCATAATGCACGGGCGCCTTCGCACCAGATTGGAATTCGGGACCATTATACAAACCATTCCCGGGATAGTTACCGAGAGGCTGATCATACCACGTTTGGTGAAAATCATCATCCTCAAGAGCCGGATCTTGCATCCGGTTTGCCTCGTCGATGGAATAAAGGATCGACCATCCTTCAGCATTCGAAAAAAGAAGATTCGCCAAGAGAGGTCCGGCCGGACTTGCGCCAACTTGAAAACTCCCACGCGCCCGCGGCTCATGAGATTCACCCGAGGGTTTCAAAATTTCATAATAATAGCGCTCACCGAGCTCGACGCCTGAGAGTTGCACAAAACTCTCCAGGGAGTTCACTCGTGTTGACGCAATTTCTTGATCAAGTTGACCGATCTTAGTCCCCCATCGCACTGTCCCGTCATCACCGAAGGCTGATTGCCAACTCAGCTTCACGGCCCCTTCTCCGAGATAGAATTCGCGAAGATTGAAAAGGAGCGGAGCCTTCCGATCGCCTATGAGAGCCACATCGATTCCCTGCGACCAGAAATTGCCTTCGGCTGGGTGAACTGAAACCGCAATCGTGTTTCTACCCGGACGTAGTAGGGTTTGATTACCCAACTTGATCTGCAGTTCCTCCCCTGTCGAACGAGTCAACGCTTTCTCATCCCAACGGCTCTGACTCGCAGGATCAAGCCGAACTGAACCCAATTTTTCACCATTGAGGTAAATCACCGCTCCGTCACTCAAGCGCAACCGAAGCTCCAAATCAGTATAGACAACCTCCTGGCCAATTTCGAATTCCTTCACGACCCAGAAAACCCCGCCGGTCGCGTTATTCGGTTCCACGAGATTGGTCGAACCTGGTCGCTGCCCCAGATCCCCGAATCCAATCGGCATCTCACCACTCATGAAAGAAGGGCCATCATAACTGGTGCCAGTCTCAAGAAGCGCCCTCCACGTTTCGTGGAAATCTGGATCAAGTATACTTGGATCCACTCCTTCTCCCATTGCATCCAAGGAATGCAAGTAATGCCATCCTCCCGAACCACGGGGAATCACCACCTCGGAAGTCGTAGAAAAAGTCCCCACCTCTGGCGGCGTGAATGAATTTTCCTCTCCATCTAGAATTTCATATTGGTAAGTGGACTTCGGCGAAAGGTTGGACAAGTCAACGAGATGCTCAAATCCCACCCCGGTATTGGCAAACAAGTGAGGCTTCCCTTCGATCCCATAGACCACCATTCCAGCTTCTATATTTTTGGTCTCCCAGCTGATTCGAGTAGTGGAATCAGCGACATCCGAGACACTCACCTGGTAAATCTCAGGAAGAGAACTGACACCTAAAATCGAAAAACTACCGCCAACATCTTTATGCGCTACTCCCGCGCTGTGGACCGATACCGCGAAGAGATTGGGCCCCGGACGAAGAACATGATCAGTCGTTAAATTGACGATGGTCTCAGGGGCACTCAGCGCATTTCTCGCCCAGCGATCACGCGACCCCACTCCCACATTCACCGAACCAATTCTCTTTCCGTTGAGGTAAAAGTAAGCGCCCGCTTCAACCGACCCTTCGATCACGAGATTCGAGAACCCGCTCTCGCCGCCATCGACAACCTTCAGCATCCAAACGGCATGATGGTCTCCACCTGATGGAGTGGCTAAAACCGTGGGCCCTCCACCATCGAGATTTCGTGTCGACAAAGGCCCCACTCCATTGAGAGAGAAATTGGGCCCATCATAAGAACCATCTCCCTGAAACCCTCCAAGCGATTGCTTCATCCAAGTGTCATGAAAATCGGCATCATTGATCTCGGGATCAACTTCCTGTCCTCCTTGCAGCGATTGAAAATAAGCCCATCCTTCAGCGTCCACCGGAACGATCACCTCTGCTGATAACGTGCGCAGAAGCAACGCCAGTGCTAAAAAGTATTTCCTTATCATTGTCTAAAAATTAAATTTTTTGCCGCATCTCACTCATGGCGCGACGTTTCTGTATTTTTAAGGAAAGGGCATCGGGGGCACACCGATCATCGTCAAGAAACAATCGAAGCCAAAGAAAAATGATCGATTTGTTCGGTGCGCAAAAACCCAGGCGAGCTTTTTTGGCGTAAAACCAAAGCTCACTTCAGCGCCTTCACTCTAATTTTACGAAACGCGATTTTTCCTGTGTTCTTCTGAAGACCGATCAATCCAGCCGGCCGAGGATTTTTGGCGCTATAGGTCACGAGTTTTTTTCCATCAAGAATCACGGTAATCGTTCCTTTGTTCACCTTGAGCTTATAGCGGCGCCATGCGTCCTTTTCTCCCTGCCCCGTTACTTTGTGGTGCTTCACGATGCTGCCGGTCGGGAAAGGATTAGCCGGGTCTGCAATGTTGATTTCATAGCAATCGACTGCCTCGTTTTTCACCTTTTCTTCCGTGTTGAGAAACACCCCGCTGTTTGCACCGATCGCCGCCTTAAATTCGAGCTCTAGCTCATAGTTTTCGTATTTCTTGTCGGTCGTCAGCAGGCAGACCTCACCTTCACTTGCTGTGAGAGCACCGTCTTCTACATGCCAATTGGCATCTCCTTGATTCGTCCATCCTTTCATCGTCTCACCATCGAAAAGAGGGACCCAGTCCCCTGCGAAAACAGGACCGACAAGAAGGAATAGAAGCGCAATTAATTTCATCGCACGAGTTCTCCCATATCAGACAAGACAGCTCAAGCTCCCTTCACAACAACTCCCATCCCATCCTCTTTGATGATACGAACGGCGTCCCCTTTTTGAACAAATTTCCCATCTGCCACGACGTCGAGAAGCCCTCCATCGATCTCCGCTTTCCCAGATGGTCTGAGGTCCGTAGTCGCCGTTCCGGTCATCCCGATGCGAGGACCAGTTTCCGATTCTTCACTGATTCCTGTTCCGAGGGCCACCGAGCCTGGGAGAAGATGTTTACTAAAAAAGGGTATATTCGGCAGAAAACGCATCATTGCCCAGAGGATCAGAAAAGATCCAAAGATCCCAAACGAAAGATGCATCGCCGGTCCACTCAAGACCTCCCCCAGCCCTCCAATTCCTGGTGCTTCAAACTGTCGACGTTCCCATGCGACATTATCTACCATCGCGAAAACCAGCGAGCCGATTATGATCGTGAGTCCGATCAAACCTGCAATCCCAAATCCGGGTAGGACAAAGATCTCGATCGCGATAAAGACGATCCCAAGCACGAAAAGAGCAGCCAGTTCATATCCCGCCATATTCCCCGCGAGATAATTCCCAAAGAAGAAGATTCCGAACGCGGTCAGGGAGATGACGCCTCCGACCCCAAATCCTGGAGTTTTGATTTCAAAGTATCCTCCTGACAACCCGACCACGATCAAAAGTCCGGAGATTCCGGCCACCCACCATGCTAAACGCTCGAATCCTGTTGGAGTCGCCATCACTAAATCTGCCTTCTCCCATCCCTCACGCTCGAAAAGAGCATCCAAATCCTGAATTTCGGCAGTCGCCAGCAGAGTTCCCTCATTGAGCGGCTTGATCGCCTCCGAAGAATTCAGAGCGAGAAGCGCCCCGGCCTCCACAATGTTTCCCTCAATGTCGCGCTCCTTTTCCGAGACGATCATCATCGCCCGCAGAACGTCCTTCCGGTATCCCTTTTTCTCTGCGATCCAGCGCACGTGAGCATCGAAGAAGCTTTCCAGTTTCGCCCGCATCGTGTCCTCGATCTTGGCTCCGGTGCCATCGACAATCGCAGCCGACCCAATCGCCGACCCCGGCTTCATGTAAATTCGATCCGTTGAGACGGCGACAAAGGTCCCCGCACTCAGCGCCTGGGGATTCACGAAGGAAATGGTGGGCGTCTTCAAATTCGCGATTTGAGTCATCAACTCCGTCGTCGGAAAGGCGAGCCCTCCTGGAGTATTGAGATCAAAGACAATGGCCTTGGCACCGTCATCATCCGCTTTTTTCAAGACACGCTCCCAAAATTTAAAACTCTGACTCACCGAGAGATCCTTCTTCCCCACCTCGATCACCACCACCTTATCAGCGTAGCTGCCCTCAACCGATTTTCCGAGAACCCGTTGATCGGCCTCCTGCGCCGACATCAAGCCCATCAGAGCGCAAAAGAAAAGAATCACTGATTTCATGCCTCCACTATAGCCCAAAGATGCCATTCTGCAAAATTCCCAAATTTCCTATTTCATCTTGGGAATTTCAGCCTTCAATTGCGCTGTGGGAAGAATTCCGGAAGAAACGATCCAACAGGTGCTCGCCGCAGCTGATATTGTCGACATCATCAACTCCTACGTTCCCCTCAAACGAATGGGCTCCGCTTATAAAGCGAATTGCCCCTTTCACAACGAAAAAACCCCATCTTTCAACGTCAATACCTCTTGGCAAAACTTCAAATGCTTCGGCTGTCAGGAATCCGGAAATGCCATCGGTTTCATCATGAAATACGAGAACATCCCCTTCGTGGATGCCGTCCGAAAGCTCGCCCAGAGAGTTGGCGTCCCGATCACCGAAGAACAATCCAGCCCCGAAGAGGACCGCAAACGCCGAAAAATTTCCCGCTACAAGGAGATCAACAATATTGCTGCCCGTTATTACCACAAGGTCCTCCTCAAGTCGCCCGACGCCCAGCACGCCCGCGACTACATGAAATCTCGCGGCTTCACCAAGGAAACTGCCGAGAAATGGCTCATCGGCTACGCCCCTCGCAATTCGAATGAATTCCTAGCCCTCGTGAAGGAAAAGGGGTTCAACGGCCGCGAGTTTATCAATGCCGGCCTCGGTGGCTTGAGCAAGGAAAACAATCCGGGCGCCGGGCTCTACAATAAGTTCTACGACCAATTAATGTTCCCCATCCTAAACCACTACGGCGACGTCGTTGGATTCAGTGCACGCATTCTTCGTAAAGACGACAAGCGAGGGAAATACATCAACACCAACGAAACCCCCATTTTCAAAAAATCGGACATTCTCTTCGGTCTCGATAAAGCAACCAAGGCCATGGGCAAAGCCAAGTGCGCCATTCTCTGCGAGGGACAAAGCGATATTATCGCCATGCATGAAGCGGGCTTCGAAAACACCGTCGGCGGACTCGGCACCGCCTTCACCGAACAACACGCCGCCAAGCTCAAACGTTACACTGATAAAGTTGTCCTCTGTTACGATGGCGACTCTGCCGGTCACAAAGCCACGGATAAGGCTTTCGCTCACCTCGCCAAGCTCGGCCTCGCCGTCAACCGCATCAATCTTCCGGATGGCGATGACCCCGACACCTTTCTCAAGACCCACGGTGTCGAAAAATTCCAGGAACTCATTGAAAACTCGAAGGACTTCTTCGAAGCCAAACTCGACAAAGAGCTCCCCACCACAAACCTCTCCTCGCCCAACGACCGCGCCGCTTTCCTCCAGGGCCTCGGAGAACTCGTCAGCGTCATCAGTGATGATCTTATAAGGGACGCCACCATCCAAACCCTATCCATCCGCCTCCGATTGGGAGCCGATGAATTTCGCAAGGTCGTTGCCTCCTCTAAAAAGAAAGCCGAGTTCCAAAGTAAACGGCAAAACCGATACAAGGACGCCGAAGAGCAGCCCGTCTTTATCGAACCCTCGCCGATGGACTCCTCCATCGCCTACCTCTGTCATCTCGCGCTCGCATCCCGAGAGGTTGCTGACTCCCTTTGTGAACAACTCGAAGCTCTTCACGAGGCTCTCGATCAGACCGCAGGAGGGAACCTGTTAAGAACGATCCTCTCCCGCCGCCCCGAATCCGACTCCCCCGCCGCCCGAAATGCTTTCCTCACCACTTTTAGCGAAGGCGACCAACTAGCTCTAGAGAAGGGATTTAGCCAAGATCTCCCCGACGACCTTCAAAAAGCCTGCTCGGAGACGATGACCTTGCTCCTGGCCACTCATTTTCAGAGAAAAGAAGCCTCTCTACGAGCGCAGCTGGGCGATCCAAACCTCCCTCGCGAGGAGATCATGGCCCTTCTCCAAGAGATCAAAGACCTCCAAGAGTTCTTAAGTAACCTCAATTCCCGCTTTATAAGATGAGGAATTGAGGGGGAAAATACTTGACCCTAATCCGATCCTCCCAAACATACGCGTTCAGGCAAGACCGCTTGCCTGATTATACTAGGTGAAGTGTGTCCACACCTTCCTCACTCCTCTTTTATTATGGCGAAAAAGAAAACCGCAGCGAAGAAAGCAGCTCCTCAGACGAAAGCCCCCGCTAAGAAAGCCCCCGCTAAGAAAGCTCCCGCTAAGAAAGCTCCCGCTAAGAAAGCTCCCGCTAAGAAAGCTCCCGCTAAGAAAGCTCCCGCTAAGAAAGCTCCCGCTAAGAAAGCTCCCGCT
>Ga0308005_10000295_pt1 | contig 18712 bp, 16 predicted proteins | sample Neamet67_FD_203142 | JGI IMG/M metagenome (GOLD analysis project Ga0308005, IMG submission 203142) | Marine microbial communities from water near the shore, Antarctic Ocean - #67 | ecosystem: Environmental > Aquatic > Marine > Unclassified | place: Southern Ocean | collected 2014-06-07 | reverse complement strand
CCCTTGATAGGCTTTGGGAAGCCTATTGTTCATTTGATTTTCCAGTCAAGCATCAAAGCGATTCCAAGAAAAATCCAAGCCAGCTGAATTCTCTTTTAATTCTCTGACTTCAAGAAGATGACTCTTACGTGCTCCTCTTCCGCCACCCTTTCCCTCCCGCGCTTCTCTGCGCGCTACTTTGGGGAAGCGCCTTTCCAGCGATCAAGAACGTTTACGCTCACTGGGATTCACAGGGCTTAGAGCGAACCCTCCCGATGATTCTTCTCTTCGCTGGTGTCCGTTTTTCAGCATCAGGATTTGGACTTCTGCTCTTTGGCAAAAATATCTCCGCAGAACTTCGAGTGACCCCCTGGAAACTCCTCCTCGGATTCGCCCTCACCCAAACGTTCATCCAATATATTTTCTTCTACCAAGCGGTCGCAGCTTCCAGCGCAAGCTTGGCCGCCTTGCTCGTCGCCACCGGCAGTTTTTGGTGGATGCTCCTGAGCCCACTCATTCAGAAGAGCCCTTGGCCAAGTGCGATGCAATGGCTCGGCCTCGTCATCGGAGGAACCGGCGTCACCGTTGCGGTCTATGCCCCCGGTGCCGGAGCGGGTAATCCCCTACTTGGGGCAATCTTCATGCTGTGCGCCACCGCCAGCGGCGCGCTTGCCCTCCTCCTCTTCCAACGGATCAAGCCGACAATGTCGTCGATTAATGCCACCGGCATCTCTCTCTTCACCGGAGGGGTTTCTCTCATACTCGTCAGCTTCCAAGCCATTGGTTCCTTCCAGGAAATGTTTAGCAGCCCCGTCATCGGAAGCACGCTCTGGCTCGCTCTTGTCTCCGCCGCTGCCTTCAGCATCTGGAACCATCTCAGCTCCATTTTCCCAGTGACTCTCCTTGCGAGCTATCGCTTTCTCATCCCGATCTGCGGAGTCTTAGAGGCTCTTCTCTTCCTCCCCGATGAATCCGCTGGCTGGGGACTCCTTGCCGGCGGCGCCCTCGTCGTCCTGAGCATGATTTGGGCCCAGCGCTCCAAACGAATTTGAGATCCTCATTTCGCCCTCCTCATCTCTCGGCCTCAATGCCACAATCTCGTTCGTGAAGAATTACTTGCTCGCGTATTTCGATGACATTGAAGCGGTGCCCTGCCCCTGCGGCATGTCCAAGCGGGCTTTTGTCCAGCCCGACAACCCCACCGCCTCGACCCACTACGTGGAAATTTCCGAGGACGCGCGGACCCACTACCACAAAACCTTCACCGAGATTTACCTCATCCTCGAAACCGAAGGCGAGGCCTTCATCGAACTCGACGGCGAGCTCCTCCCCGTCAAACCGATGACCACCATCATGATCAAGCCCGGTTGCCGCCATCGCGCCGTAGGCAAGATGAAGATCATTAATACCGCTATTCCCACCTTTGATCCGGACGACGAGTGGTTCGACTAACATCGTCCCACCCATCGATTCATCCCCCGTCTCGTCCGCCGTAGCCGGAGGGCGGAAGGCGGAAGGCCTACGACACACACCCGATTAGCGGCTACACCTACTTCTCCTCCTTTGAATTTAATGTGGAAGACACCGCCACACTCATGAATTTTCAATCTTTGACCACAGGTATCCCAGTAAGCGTAGGCGTGGATACCTATCAAATCGACCTTGGCAGCGCCGCTTCATCCCTCCCTGCTAACTTTTCCCGCATGTTCATGTCACTTCCCTAAGTTGGGGATGAATCGACTTCTCGATTCTCGGAATGATTGTGGCCGAATTGACATCGTGTCGTAGATGCATTGTTCGACTAAAAATCAGACACCCTATTTTGCTTTTCCTTTTTTCTTAATCTTTGCCGGTTTGGCCTCGGCAATTTTCTTGGCAGAAGCCGGAAGATGCCGATCAAAGAGCGTAATGTATTTTTCATAGCCCTTCCCCTTTACCACCTCTTTCTTCCAATGCACCAGTTGCCCATCATACGTCTCGCGTAACATCGCCAAAATTTTCGACTGATCATCGAGCGCGACTAGATTGGTCAGTTCCTCAGGATCGTTTTTGAGGTCGAATAATTCCTCTGCAGGTTTCATCTCCTCGCCTTCATACCACCAATAGGTGTATTTCAATTCCTTGGTCACAATGCTCATGCACGTCGTCGGAGCAGGAGGAAAGGTATTCATGAGCGCCAAATGGGAGTGACCGCCCTTTCCCGGGTTCGTCAAAAGAGGAAGGAGGCTTTTGCCATCTGTTCCCTCCACCGGCTCCAGTTCGGCCAGATCTATCATGGTGGGAGCGAAGTCGATGTTTCCCGTCAGCTGACCACAACGAATCTGGCGGCCTGAATTCTTACTCCGCGGATCAAAAATAATGAGCGGCACCCGGGAGGATTCCTCCATCGGGAGCACCTTAGATCCGTATCCGTGTGAGCCACAGATGAAACCGTTGTCGCTCGTATAAATGATCACGGTATTGTCACTGACACCTTGAGCCTTGAGCTCTTTACGAATCATTCCCAGAGCCACGTCGATGGCGTAGATCTGCTGGTAGTAGACCGCCATGACCGCGTCATATTTCGTGTCGTATCCCCATTCGTGATGACGGACAAACTGACGACCCTGTTTGCTCTGGGCCGAGAGATGCTCGCCGTATCTCCGACCATAATTCGAGGGCTTCAGAAACGTCTTCCCCTTGTAAACGTGATCGAACTTAGGATCAGGAGTGGTCGGTCGATGCGGTGCTTTAAAGCTGATCGAAAGACAAAAGGGCTTCTCTTGTTTCACCGACTCCTTGATGACATTCCGCCCAAATTCCCCATACGAGAGAGTCGAATGAGGAAACTCCTTGGCGTAATCCTTCATCAAGGGATTCTGCGCGGTCTTGTAATTACTCTGACCTTTAGCCCCGCCATAAAGATCGAAGTCATTTTCGCAAATCCCCTTTCCATCGACCACGATCCCGAACTTCCCGGCAAAAGCTGTCAGGTATCCGGCCTCGCGAAGCTTCATCGGGTAGGATTTTTCCCAAAGCTCGGGACTGAGATTGCCGTGAACGAAATTGCAGCCCGTCTTATATTCATATCTCCCCGTGAAAACATTCGCCCGACTCCCCATGCAAATTGCGGTGGTGACATAGTGCCGATCAAAGATCATCCCGTCGCGTCCGAGCTGGTCCATGTTCGGAGTCAGCACATCCTTGTTGCCATAACAACCCACTGAATAGGTGCTCTGGTCGTCTGCCATCAGGTAGACGATATTGGGTCGGGGAGCAGGATCCTGCTTTGCCTCGTCGGCCAAGCATGGGTGAGAAAAAATAGCCAAAAAGAGAAAATTTTTCATGAAAATGTCTCCTGCTTTGTCGCAGGTTCACTAAAGTCCGCCAAGCGACTTTTGCGCTTCCTCGTGAGATTACTACCAGCGTTCAGCGACCGCCTTCAAAAAGCGGAAACGACCCTCGGCAGCATCTTCACGCAGCCAAACGAGGAATTCTTCGAGCCCACCCTCGCGCACGCGCCGATCTCCTCCCGTTGGAGATCGGGATTTTGATCTTTCGTTGAGATCAGAAGGGGAAGATCTACATCGATTTAATCAATGTTGCGCTTCCCTTAATTGTATTTTGGGAAATTGCGGACTCCTCCTAAGAGTTGTGACTGTGTGAGAGCCACTTCGGGTGGCCTGCAACAAATCTCACCAGAGCTATCTCAAACCACTTAGCCAAAAACCTAAAAAAGATAATAATGAAAAAGCACTTAATCACCCAAGCCATCGTCCTTACCGGCATCAGCCTCTTTACGACGGGATGTGTCTCGCCCCGACAAACAGCGGCGGCAGGGGCGGCGCTGGGGCGCGTGATTGCCATACCTCTCGGCTTCGCATTCTCCGCCCTGAATGAAACTGGCCTCCAGACCGGAGACATCGTGGAAGAGAATCCCCGATACGACAAGGAATTGAATAGCTCACAAAAAAAGGCGAGCCCTGGTATGGCCTTGAGCAATAGAACCGTCCCCTGTTCTTCAAGTCAGTCGTTCGTAATACGGGGTCACCAAGACGCCTGAGACATGAATCCTGCGTGAGTCGACGCGAGTGAACCCGACCATTCAGCCTAGGGTCGCTTTTTCTTCTTCGGCGGCATTTCACCATCCTCCACCCGATAAAAAACGTCCTTCCAGATCGCCAAATTTCTCGGATTCTTCGGGTCAAATTTAAAATCCAAGAGATTCAAATCTCCCTCTGCATCGAAGTCATCGTGACAATCATAATAATGTTGCTCCAAAAACGGCTCCAGTTGCGCACGCACGTCACCAAAAGCCGCTCCCACAAGGGCGGTGAAAATCAACAAGGAGCGAACGATCATAGGCGGAACCAACTACGAAATGTCTCCGCCAAAAAATTCATGCAATTCTTCACGTAAAACAACATAGAATTTTTCTCATGCTCCTCCGAATCCTCAACCTCCTCCTGACGACCTTCGTGATCCATGCCGAACCGCTGAAACTCCCCGCAACCTCAATCGGACACCCCGCAGCAGGCAAGCGTGTCGCCGCCACTCCCTCCGAATACCAGGGGACCAAGGTCCACCACATGCTTTACCTTCCCTCTGACTGGGAAGCAGGGAAATCCTACCCCCTCATCGTCGAGTTCACCGGTAACTACTCCCCCGCATCCGGCTCTACCGGCGAAGTAAAAGACGCCGCCCTCGGCTTCGGCCTCACCGGAGGCAAAGCGATCTGGCTCACCCTCCCCTATATTTCAAAAGACGGCCTCAAAAACGAAGTCACCTGGTGGGGCAATACCCAGGCCACCATCGACTACGCCCTCAAAAACGTCCCGCGCGTCTGCCAGCAATTCGGGGCTGACCCCAAACGCATCATCCTCTGCGGCTTCTCCCGCGGCGCCATCGGCGTAAGCTACCTCGGCCTCCACAACGACAATATCTCCAAGCTCTGGTCCGGCTTCGTCACCCACGACCACTTCGACGGCGTCAGACAATGGCGCAAGCCCTGGGGTTCCCCCCTCGCCAAGTATCAAAAGGAAGCCACCGCACGCCTCTCCCGCCTCAACGGCCGCCCCGTCCTCATCTGCCAAAACAACTCCACCAAGGAAACCCGCAACTTCCTCTCGGGACGAATCCCCCTGCAAAACGTCACCTTCCTCGACATTCCCATCTCAACGATCTTCCCCCCTTTCCCCAATCCCATCGCCCCACACCCACACACCGACCGCTGGCCCCTCCTCCCCTCACCCGCCCGTGACACCGCTCGCCAGTGGTTTCAAAAGGCCACTCAGACAAAGTAATCCTCTCTTTCCTCCTTCTCATCCTCCTGTTCCTCCCCCTCGTCCTCAGGGCTGCATCACTCCGGCAGACCACCGCTTTCTCCTCCGAAAACGGCGTTTCCAAAAACGGCACCCAAACCGACAAAGGCGGCTACTACTCCGGCGGGATCGCTTGGTATCGTAAAACCTTCACAACGTTAGTAAGCGATGCACTGGGCCTAACCTCCAAAAAGCTCCCCGTAAAAAGCCGGATCAAGGGGCGGAATGAGACTTTGCCATTCGGTCACTTCGTCCTGATCCGCACAACAAAGCTCCAGTTCGCAATCGCCGCCAATTCGTCCTCGCACCACTTCGATGGCAACCTCCGGCGTATTGCAGTCGCTGCTGAGATGCCCCAAGATCACCGTCTTCAACCCTTCGGGAACGAGCTCCGCAATCAAATCCGCTGCCTGCTCATTCGAAAGGTGACCGTGTTGCGATGAAATTCGCTGCTTGGTGCTAAAAGGACGTTTGGTGTCCGCCTCCAGAAGCTTCCATTCGTAGTTCGCTTCCAGAACCAAACCTTCGACCCCTTTCAAGGCATTCAGCACTACGGCATCGACATGACCAAGATCAGTCGCCACCCCCATTTTCCTGTCCCCATTGGAAATGACATAACCCACCGGCTCCACCGCATCGTGAGGAAGCGCGAAAGTCTCCAAATCGAAGCCCTCCCAAGTAAACCGCTGCCCACTCTCAAAGGAGACCCATTCGGCCGGCTGCCGAAGTCCTTCCTGGACCACTCGGGCCGTCATGATACTCGCAACCAGCGGCACCTTCCACTTCGTTAAAAAAACGTCGAGCCCACGAACGTGATCTCCGTGCTCGTGAGTCAGAAGAATTCCCGTTAGCGAGCCCGGCGATACACCCAGCGCTTCCAGCCGGAGACACAGTTGTTTCGAACTCAATCCAGCATCCACCAGGAGATACTTTCCCTCGCTCTCCACAAGGGTCGCATTTCCTCCACTTCCACTACCAAGAACCGCGAATCGCATCTGGCCCCAGAAATGCCTCAATTCCGACATCGAAGCAAACTATTCAAAAAATTGCCCTAAACCACTGGACGGACCACAGCATGACATTTATGGGCAGTTTGCCTCAGTCACACCATGTCGTAAAAAAACACTCTTCCTATCATGTCCTTTCTACCACAAGAATTCGCTCATCCCTACGAGATCAATCCAGATTACTCGAAAAGCGTCGCTTATTTCTCCTCCGAATTCGCCATCGATCAAAGCCTCAAGATTTACTCGGGAGGTCTCGGATTCCTCGCCGGATCCCACATGCGCTCTGCCCATGACCTGAAGCAAAACATGATCGGCATCGGAATTCTCTGGTCCTATGGATACTACAATCAGGTCCGCGGCGAGGATCGCCAAATGGCCGTTGCTCTCCGCCGAAAGGCTCCTCATTTTCTCCGCGACACTGGGGTGAAATTCTCGATCCAGATCGAAAATAAAGAAGTCTGGGTCAAAGCCAGGTATCTTCCAGCCGACACCTTCGGAACTTGCCCAATGTTCTTCCTCACGACCGACTTCGAGGACAACGATGACCACGCCCGCGCCATCTCCCGCTGTCTCTACGACAACGACCATAAGATGCGCATCGCTCAATACATGCTTCTTGGCATCGGCGGGGCCAAGCTCCTCGACGAACTCAATTGCGCCCCGGAGATCTACCACCTCAATGAAGCCCACGCCCTCTCGGCAGCCTTCTACCTCAAGTCAAAAGGAGATGATAAGGAAAGCCTCAAGAAGAAGCTCATCTTCACCACCCACACCCCAGAAGCCGCCGGTAACGAAAGACACGATTTCAACGAACTCGTCCGCTTCGGTTTCTTCTCCGGCGCCGACCGCCACCAAGTCCAGGAGTTCACCGATATCCACGATGATTCCTTCTCCCATTCCCTCGCGGCCCTTCGCCTCGCCCGAATTTCCAATGGCGTCTCCAAGCTTCATGGCGAGGTTTCCCGTGAAATGTGGGGCGTCTACCCGGACATTTGTGAGATCACGCACATCACAAACTCTCAGAACAAGAAATATTGGGCCGACCGCAAGCTCGAAGCGGCCCGATTGAAATCCGACAAAGAAACGATCGCGCTTCGCAAAAAGAAACTCAAAGCAGACCTCTTCCGAACCGTCGCCGACCAAACAGGAAAAATCTTCGATCCCGAAGTCCTCACAGTTGTTTGGGCACGACGTTTCGCGGGCTACAAACGGGCCGATCTCATCGCAAACGATCTAGAACGTTTTTCCGCGCTCCTCGCCGACCACCAGCGCCCGATCCAGATCATCTGGGCCGGAAAGCCCTACCCTTACGATTACGGTGCCATCGAAACCTTCAATCATCTCATTGAGGTCACCAAGCCCTTCGCGAACGCCACCGTCCTTGTCGGTTACGAACTCGATCTCTCACGCCTCATGAAAGCGGGTTCCGACGTTTGGCTCAATAACCCCGTCGTCACCCGTGAGGCTTCCGGAACCTCTGGCATGACCGCTTCCATGAATGCTTCGGTCAACTTCTCAACCTATGATGGCTGGGTCTGCGAATACGCAAAAGACGGCGAAAACTCCTTCATCGTTCCGCCGGCAGATCCCAACTGCTCACCAGAAGCGCGCGATCAGCATGACTTGGACGCCCTCTACCACATCCTCGATCATAAAATTAAGCCTCTCTACTACGATAACCCCGATGGCTGGGGCGACATGGTCCTCAACTCAATGAACGACGTCGCCCCCTTCTTTGACTCCGATCGCATGGCAGACGATTACTACACCAAACTCTTCAACGCATAGATCGTAGATCCCTTCACAAAAAAGCGGAGTTCCCCATGGAGCTCCGCTTTTTTTGTCCCGTATCCCTACCGAAATGTCTTTTGATCCTCTACAAAGTGATAATCGGCATCAGCAAGCCTCGCCACCAAGGCCCTCTCCTCCAGCCCGTGGGTTTTGCATAGATCCTCGAGAGAACTCGCATTATTCCTTAGCTCCGTATTCACCAAGCCCACCAGCAGATGCGGATCCATCGTTTCAAATGACGTCAATTTCACAACTCCACCGTTCCCGAACTGCAAAAAACTGTCAATCGCCTTCATTTCAATCCCGGAATCACTTTTTGAGGTCCAAATCCCATTGACAGCTGGGCCATTTTAGGGAATGACCCCGTCTGCGGCGTCGGAAATGTCGCAACCCCAATCTTAGGGAATCCCATGAAAAAAGATATTCATCCAGTTTACAACCGGGTCGCGTTCCAGGACATGACCACGGGAAAACGCTACTTAACCCGCTCGACGGCCAAGTCTTCCAAGACTGAGGAGATCGACGGAGTAGAGCACTTTATTATCTCCGTTGGTCTCACGGCAGATTCTCACCCCTTCTACACGGGTCAGAATCAGTTTGTCGACACCGAAGGACGCATCGACAAGTTCCAAAAGCGTTTTGGATCTGTGCGTCGCGCGAAGAAGCCTACCCGCTCTGCGTAGACCGCACCCCCTGGACATCTTTTCCAGTTTTTCAAAAGGCGATCCTTTCCCGGGTCGTCTTTTTTGTGTTCACTAATCACCGTTATGGATGAGATCGTCGTCGCACTTCTTCCCGCCATCGAGGACCAACTCGCTTCGCCTGAAACAGCTTATGTGAAGGAAGCTTTCGAGCGCCTTATCTCCGACTCCGAAATCGACGATGAAGAGGCCCGGCACATGATCGCCTTTTGTCTCGCCGACGAAGTTGAGACCATGGAAAATGAAGATCGGCAGTTCAATGCCGACCGATATCAGATGCTCCTCAATCTTCTCCCTGCCCTTCCGGAAGGACGATGATTACAAAGAGCATCACAAATTCTCATCACTCGCGCGAATAGATGGCCCCCTTGGTCTCGTTATAGGAGTAAGAACAACCTCCTTTAAACACTATGACCGACTCTCCCGTCCTCCCTCAGCGCAATTTTTGGCGCCCCGTTCTCATCGTAACCCTAATCTTCCTCGCCGTCGGCCTCACCGCCGGTGGAGCGAAGTGGTATATAAACAAGCAGAATACCCCAGTCGTTCTCACCACCGCGGAAAAAGACGCCGTTGAACTGCGAATCGAAGCAGCCCAATACGAACCCGGCATCAACTCCCTCGTTCTCACCGAACGCGAGATCAATGGCCTCATCAATGAGCACACCAATCTCGGAGAAGAACTCAAAATTGAATTGGCCAAGGGCGCGCTCCATGCCCGCGTGAATACCACCTTGGATCAAGATTTCCCCATGCTCGGAGGAAAGACCGTAAAAGCCCGCGCTCGCTTCCTTGTCGAAGCCCATGAAATCAATCCCACTTTCGTCCTCGACGATCTCACCGTCTACGGCGTTTCCGTCCCCAACGCCTGGCTTGGTGAACTCAAGGGCAAAAACCTCCTCGCTTCCCTCACCGGCGGAGTGGAAGACAACGCCTTCTCTCGTGGAATCGAGGACATCAAAATCGAAAACGGACTCATCGAAATCAAGCTCGCCAAATAAAGGCAACCTCAACGCTTTTAAAAAGCGGAGTGGCAATGCCACTCCGCTTTTTTTGTCTCCGTAGCAGAAGCTCTTAGCATCTGACTTCAAGTCCCAATCTTTTCAAATCAATCCCCTTCACGCTTGCCCTCCTCACCCGTCCTTCTAGGCTCCGATGACTGCCACAGCCCAGCTATGCACCGTCTCTACGTCGAAAAAAATCCCGAATTCGCCAGCGAATCGCTCCACCTCATCGCGGACCTCCGCAGCAACCTCGCGATCGACTCCATCACCGCCGCACGCGTCGTGCAGCGCTATGACCTCGATGAACTCAGCGCCGATGAATTCGCGCAAGCAACCCAGCTCATTCTCTCCGAGCCTCAGGTCGAGTCATCTTCCCACAAACTCACTTTAGCCAGAGGCGAACACGCCTTCGCCATCGAGTATCTCCCCGGCCAATTTGACCAACGCGCCGACTCCGCGGCCCAGTGCGTCCAGATTCTCACCGGCAAGGATCGTCCCTTTGTTTCCTCGGCACGCGTCATCGTTCTAAAAGGCGACCTCTCCAAAAAGGACCTCAAGCGCATCAAGAAATACCTCATCAATCCCGTCGATTCCCATGAGGTTCCCGTCAGCGATCCCGCCAAACGACAAAGCTCTCCCACTCCCGGAAAAGTAGCCGTCCTCGATGGCTTCAATCAGCGCTCCAAGTCTACCCTCCCTGCATTCCGCTCGGAGATGGGGCTCGCCATGTCCACCGCCGACCTCGCCCACACCCAGGAATATTTCCGCAGCGAAGGCCGTGAGCCCACCATCACCGAGCTTCGCATGCTCGACACCTATTGGTCCGATCACTGCCGCCACACCACCTTCCTTTCAAAAATCGATAAAGTAGAGTTCGATCCCGGCACCGAAACCATCGAAGAAACCTACCAGACCTACCTGCGCACCCGCAAAAATGTCTACGGCGAGGACACCGACCGACCCGTGACCCTCATGGACATCGCCCTCGTTGCGATGAAGGACCTCCGCAAATCCGGCGAACTCGATAACCTAGAAATCTCGAATGAGATCAACGCCGCCTCCATCGTCGTCAACGTCCCCCTTCCCCAATCTGAACACCGCCCTCAGACCGACGACCTCCCTCTCGAGGAAGAGTGGCTCATTCAGTTCAAAAACGAGACCCACAACCACCCCACCGAAATTGAACCCTTCGGTGGCGCAGCGACCTGCCTTGGCGGTTGTATCCGCGACCCCCTTTCCGGTCGCTCTTACGTCTATCAGGCCATGCGGGTCAGCGGAGCCGCCGATCCTCGGACACCCTACGCCGACACCATTCCCGGAAAACTTCCCCAGCGCAAAATCTGTCAGGAAGCCGCTCACGGATACTCCTCTTACGGAAACCAGATCGGTCTCGCCACCGGGAAAGTCTCCGAAGTCTACCACCCGAACTACGCCGCCAAGCGCATGGAAATTGGAGCAGTCGTTTCCGCATCTCCACGCCAGAATGTCTTCCGCGGTGGACCGGACACCGGCGACCACATCCTCCTGATTGGCGGACGCACCGGACGCGATGGCGTCGGCGGAGCCACCGGCTCCTCGAAAGAACACACCGATACCGCTCTAGAAAATTCAGCGGAAGTTCAAAAAGGGGACGCGCCCACCGAGCGCAAGATCCAACGCCTCTTCCGCAATCCCGAACTCGCTCCCAAAATTAAGATCTGTAACGACTTCGGTGCCGGAGGAGTTTCAGTCGCCATCGGGGAGATTGCCGACAGCCTTGAGATCAATCTCGATGCCGTCCCTAAAAAGTATGACGGCCTTGATGGCACCGAACTCGCCATCTCCGAATCACAGGAACGCATGGCCATCTGTGTCGATCCATCCGACGTCCCCTATTTCATCGCCGAGTCCGAAAAGGAAAATCTCGAGTGCGTCCACGTCGCCACCGTGACTGACACCAACCACCTCATCATCACTTGGAGAGGCGACAAGATCGTCGATCTTTCCCGCGAATTCCTCGAGACCAATGGCGTGCAGCAAAACGCCCAGGTCATGATCAGTGCCCCGGATGACAATTGCCCTCTCAACCACGCCATCCCTGCGGTGAACGAACAAGAGGAGCTCGAGGACAAATTCCGCTCCGCTCTTTCTGATCTCAACTCCGCCTCGCAAAAAGGCCTCGGCGAACGCTTCGACTCCTCTGTCGGCGCGGGCACCGTCCTCTCACCCTTCGGCGGACAGCATCAGCGCACCCCCGTCGATGCCATGGTCGCCACCCTGCCCTTCCTCGAAGGCTACAGCACGACCACCACGCACATGGCCTGGGGATTCGATCCCTACCTCGCCAGCTGGAGTCCCTACCACGGCGCCCTTTATGCCGTCACCCAATCCGCCTGCCGCATTGTCGCTTCCGGCGCGAAACTTTCCGAAATCCGCCTCACCCTGCAGGAATATTTTCCAAAGCTCGGTAGTGATCCACGCCGCTGGGGGCTCCCCTTCGCGGCTCTCCTCGGTGCCTTCCGCGCGCAAAACGAACTCCGACTCGCCGCCATCGGTGGAAAAGATTCCATGTCAGGATCCTTCAACGAGATGGATGTGCCCCCCACCCTCGTTTCCTTCGCCGTCGCTCCTGGAACGACCGACTCCGTCATCTCGCCAGAGTTTAAGAAAACCGGATCAACCATCTCTCTCATCAAAGTTCCGCGCGACGCCGACCACCTCCCTGATTTCGGATTCCTCAAGAAAACAGCCAAGCGACTTCACGAAGAGATCGCAAAAGGGAGCATCCACGCCATCCACAGTCTCGACCACGGCGGCATCGCCACCGGTCTCGCCAAAATGGCCTTCGGAAACGGCATCGGCTTCCACGCCACCGCGAGCATCGACCTCTTCCGCGAGCGCTTCATCTGCTTCCTCGTAGAATCTGACACCCCCCTCCCCGAGGCTTTCGCCGCTAAGATCATCGGCAAAACGCAAGAAAAACCACAGTTCGATTTCGGCGAAGTCACCCTCACTCTCGACGAACTCCTCGACACCTGGGTCGCCCCCCTCGATGACGTCTTCCCCGAGTCCGCCGACCCCTCCTCCAGCGAAGCTGCAAACTTCACTTCAACCTTCAATATTGGACGTTCAAAGTTGCACGTTCCAAAACCGAAGGTTTTGATCCCCGCTTTCCCGGGCACTAACTCGGAATACGACACCGCCAAAGCCTTCGATCTTGCCGGCGCCTCCACCGAGATTCCCGTCTTCCGAAATCTCACCCCGCAAGCCGTCGAGGAGTCACTCATCGCTCTCGCTCAAAAGATTTCCCAATCGCAGATCCTCGCCATCCCGGGTGGATTCAGCGCCGGAGACGAACCCGCAGGCTCCGGAAAATTCATCGCCACCATCTTGCGTAGTCCCCGCGTCGCCGACGCCGTCATGGACCTTCTCAAGAACCGCGATGGCCTCATCCTCGGAATCTGCAATGGCTTCCAGGCCCTCATCAAAACCGGCCTCGTCCCCCACGGAGAAATCCGCGAACCCGCTCCCGGCCAACCGACGCTCACCTACAACGACATCGGCCGCCACATCGCGCGCTACGCCACCACCCGGATTTCATCCAACCTTTCCCCCTGGCTCGCAGGCTGCCAAGTCGGTGATCTCCACAACATCCCCTTCTCCCATGGCGAAGGAAAGTTCTACGCCGCCGAGACCGACATCCGCGCCCTCGCCAAAGCCGGACAGATTGCCACGCAATACACCGATCTCGATGGCGAAGCTTCCATGGACCCCGCGTTCAACCCAAACGGCTCCGTCTACGCCATCGAAGGCATCACCAGCCCCTGCGGTCACGTTCTAGGAAAAATGGGCCACACCGAACGCCGCGGCCCCGCCGTCGGACTCAACATCTCAGGAAACCTCCATCAGCCCCTCTTCAAGGCCGGCGTCGACTACTTTACAAATTCATAAATCCTCAAATCCACCGAGTGGTCCAAAGAGCACGCCCAAATCGACTCCGTCGAAATCACCAAGCTCCCAAAGCGAGGCGAATAAGCCCCCTAACCAAACGGCCAGATGCTCTTAATAATCCCCTTCATCTTCCCCACCCGCGCACCGGGCCGTTCTTGATCAAGAATCTGGGCATAACGAATCAACCCCAACGCGGTGGCATACTGGGGATCTTTGAAATAGGCATGCACCCCACTCACTTCCGGCTGCTCAGGTCGGTAAACCGGGAGCCCAAAGATATCGAAAGCCAGCTCACCAAATCCTCGCATCTGACTCGCTCCTCCGGTCAAAAACACTCCCGTGCCAATATGACGAAGTGAGTCTTCCGGAAGTCGCCCAAGGACCAGCTCCAGGGTCTCCTCGAGACGTCCACGAATGACATCATTCAAAAGCTGACGATTCAGCTCAATATCAGGAAAACCTTTTTCATCCTTCACCTGAATCGTGCCCACCGAGTGAACGGGATCAGCGGAAGCGTTCCCCTCGGCAATCTTCACTTTCTCCGCCTTGCTGAAAGGAATATGAGTCACTAGGTGAATATCGTTGGTGATATGATCACCTCCCACTGGAACACAACCGGAAGCCGCGATCGCGCCATCGAGATAAAGCACGTAATCCGTCGTTCCACCGCCCATATCGATCACGAGCGCACCCGCTTCCTTCCGCTCCGCATTGAGCGCAATCTGCGCCGAAGCAATCGGTGCAAAAACAACATCATCAACATCCAGCGGGATTTCACGAACGCACTTAATGCTATTCTGAATCCGGGTCCGGATCCCGTGCACGATGTGATAATCCGCCTCGAGTTGCTTCCCTAAAAGTCCGTAAGGCACCTTGCTATGCGTCTGCCCATCGAGATTGAAATGGCGCGGCAAGTGATGCAGGTAAACGTGATCACTCGGGATCGCGATATCCTTGGCAATCTCACGCACCTCATCAAGGTGCCCATAATCGACCTCCTCTTCATCATCCGGAAGGCGGAAGGTTCCCACATTGTTGACCCCGGCGATGTGAGCACCAGTCACCGAAAGAAAAACACTCTTGATCACAACGTCACTGACATCCTCCGCTTCAAGAAGCGCCGCTTTTACGCAAGCTCTCACCTGCTTGTAGTCGGCGATCTCCCCCTTCCGCACTCCGGCAGAACGAGTCTCACCGAGGCCTAGGATTTTCACCGACTGATCCTGTTTGATTTCCGCCACGACCATCACGGTCTTGGTAGAACCAATTTCGAGTCCAACGTGAATTTTAGAACGGGCCATAGTCTTAATTCGTTCCGCGGTAGGTCACCGGGAGATAGCGATTCGGGATGAGATTGATCGTGGCCAATTCACGCCCGCTCTCACGGGCATGTCCAACTGATTTGCTAAACTTACTGAGCTGATGTTCTTGTTCGAAGTAGGAAAAGGTCGCGCGAGTTCCGCCGATGGTCATCACTTCCAAGGTAATCTCGTCTCGCACCATCACCCAACTTGGAAGATCATCACCCTCGAGCGCCGCGTCCGCATTCTGAGCCAACTCTAGGGCATACGATAAGCCCTCATGATCAATCTTCTCTCCGGCGACAATCGCGCCCGCCGGAAGTTCTTCGGCGAAAACGACAGGGAGCTCCACCGCAAATTCAGCCAACGGTTTCGTGATGCAAGGAAAGGCGACTCCGGAAGCATCCACTAGAAGCCCTTTTTCAATACTCCGCTCTTCAATTCCCAGGGACGGACAAGCAAGCCACGCCACTGGAATTCGCTCGCTCAATTGAATCTTGAGAATATCCGGCAAGCGCCGCGTCACCTGCGCCGACGACGTTTCCGGAAGATTCGCAATCGCTGCTGCGACCTCATCGACATCAAAAGTAAAGATGCTCGCACCCGGATCGATCCCCGTCATTTCGAGAATGCGCTGATTCGTCATAAATTGAGGCTCATCCCCCGCTTCATTCGTGAGATCAATCCGTTTGAGCGCAAACTCCTCGTTTTCAATAAACATCTTCTGGTAACCCAGATACATCCCGAATCCCAGAGCCACGACGATTGCTCCAAAAACAGAGAACTTAAAAAGACGCGCCGTCAGCTTCACCGCATCAAAAAGAAAGATGCGGGGCGAACGAACACGAAGCTCCAACATCCTGTCACGGGACTTGCTGGTTCTTCGAGATGTGTGTTTTGAAAACATGGGGACTAGCCCCGTTCTTCGAGGGACAATTCAGCAATCCGGACGCAAAGGTCGCCAAATGAATACCCAGCTTCCGCGCCCGCCATTGGTAAAAGGCTGGTTTCGGTCATGCCGGGAATAGTATTGGCTTCTAAGACGTATGGAATTCCGGACGAATTTAACAACACATCGACCCGCGAGTAAACTTCTATTCCTAGGGCATCGTAAGCTTTCTTGGCCGCTTCATTGACCGCAACCAACTCCTCAGGCGTCAAATTCGCGGGGCAAACATACTGACTGCCCCCGCATTTGCCGCTCAACCAAGGGTATTTTGTCGCCATATCATACCATTCTCCATCGGGAGGAATGATCTCCACCACCGGCAAAAGCTCTCCGCCCATGATTCCTACCGTAAGCTCTCGACCTTCGATAAACTGCTCCACCAAAATGTCCGGACTAAATTTCGCTCCGTGCTCCATCGCCGACAGCGCCTCGGATTGCTCCTTTACCACCTTGATCCCCACGCTCGAACCTTCCCGGGGTGGTTTCACCACAAAAGGCGCCACCATTTTTGGTAAGCAAGCCCCGTTGGAACAATCGATCGTCTCCGAAAGCGGCGTTGGCACCTCGTGCTGAAGAAATATTTCCTTACTCAGCACCTTGTCGAACGCGACCCGGCTCGTCTCCTCCCCGGCTCCGGTATAGGCAACCCCCTTGTCTCCAAGATATTTCTGCAGCCCACCATCCTCGCCGTAAGTGCCGTGGATGGCATTAAAGACAAGATCGACCTCGTCTGGAAGCTCCGGCGAGTCATCACTCACCTGAACCCCGACGGCCTTATAGCCCTTCTCTAGCAGGGCCTTGAGCACCGCTTTGCCCGATGCCAAGGAAACTTTCCGTTCCGCTCCGGGTCCCCCCATCAGCACCGCAATCACCATTTCCTTGTCCAAGCTCATTTCTACCCAAACTCTCTCTTCTGAAATGGGAACTTTCAATTTTCAAATTAACCATTTGAATCAATTCATGCAATTCTACCTGAAAACCAAGCTGCAGGACTTGATCTCTTGCTTGGGGCTTCTCATTTCGAGTTTAGGATTTTCCGCAGAGCGACCAAACGTCGTTATTGTGATCACAGACGACCAAGGCTACGGCGACCTCGCCTGCCACGGAAACCCCGTCATTAAGACCCCCCATATCGACAAGCTCTACTCCGAATCCACCGTCCTCACCGACTACCACGTCGCTCCCACCTGCTCACCCACCCGCGCCGCGCTTCTTTCTGGACACTGGACCAATCGCACCGGCGTCTGGCACACCATCATGGGCCGCTCCATGATCCGCGAAAACGAAGTCACTCTCGGCCAGCACTTCTCCAATCACTTCGCCACCGCCATGTTTGGAAAATGGCATCTCGGCGATAACTACCCCTACCGTCCCGAGGACCGCGGCTTTGAAGAAGTTTATCGCCACGGCGGAGGCGGCGTTGGTCAAACCCCCGACCTCTGGGACAATTCCTACTTCGATGGCAACTATTTCCACAATGGCGAAATCGTGCCAGCCAAAGGATTCTGCACCGACGTTTTCTTCAGCAAGGCTCACGACTTCATCAAAGAAAAAGCGGCCGCTAAAGAGCCCTTCCTCGCCTACATCTCGCTCAACGCCCCCCACGGCCCCCTCCACTGCCCGCAGAAATACCTGGACCTCTACAAGGACCAGAAGCCGAACGTCGCGGCCTTCTTCGGCATGATCAGTAACATCGACACCAACGTTGGCGCCACCCGCAAGCTCATCGCCGACCTCGGCATCTCTGACAACACCATCTTCATCTTCACCACCGACAACGGAACGGCCGGCGGCGACAAAGTATTCAACGCTGGCATGCGCGGTAAAAAAGGCTCCCCATATGATGGTGGCCACCGCGTTCCCATGTTCATCCACTGGCCCGACGCCGGACTCAATCAACACCGGAAAATCGACACCCTCTGCCACGCAGTCGATGTCGTCCCAACCCTCCTCAAAGCCGGCAAAGTCCCCAACTCCGCCGGCGTCAAATTCGATGGCACCTCGCTCTTCGATCTCCTCGATCCCAACACGGATGTCGAAGGGGAAGATCGCTTCCTCGTCACCGATTCCCAGCGCGTCGTCGATCCCATCAAATGGAAATCGTCTTCCGTCATGTCCACCCAATATCGCCTCATCAACGGCAAGGAACTCTACGACATCAAAGCTGACCCCGGTCAGAAAAAAGACATCGCGAAAAAGAATCCCGAGCAAGTCGCCAAGATGCGCGACTTCTACGACAAGTGGTGGGCCGACATCTCCCCCTCCTTTTCCCAAACCACCGAAATCTACCTCGGCCACCCCAACGACCCCGTCTCCACTTTGACCGCTCACGACTGGCTCAACACCGGACCTCCATGGAACCAGGGCCACATCCGCAGAGGAGACGCCTACGACAGGAAAAAAGCGACCACCCAAAAGAAACACACCGGTCACTGGGCCGTCAAAGTGGTCACCGATGGCACCTACGAGATCTCTGCCCTCCGCTGGCCTGCTGAAGCGAATCACCCCATCAACGCCGGACTTCCCGCAGGTAAGAACGTCCCGGGATCCTCCAAAGCCTTCCGCACCAACGTCGGCCAGGCCCTCCCCATCACCCAAGCCGCCCTCCGTCTCAACGGTAAGGACCTCGAAACGAAGCCAGTCACCGACAAGGACACCCGCATCACCTTCACCGCCAAACTCACCAAAGGCTCCCACCAACTCGCCCCCGTCTTCCTCCACGACAAAGGCGAAGTCGGGGCCTACTACGTAGT
>Ga0308005_10000292_pt1 | contig 18925 bp, 13 predicted proteins | sample Neamet67_FD_203142 | JGI IMG/M metagenome (GOLD analysis project Ga0308005, IMG submission 203142) | Marine microbial communities from water near the shore, Antarctic Ocean - #67 | ecosystem: Environmental > Aquatic > Marine > Unclassified | place: Southern Ocean | collected 2014-06-07 | reverse complement strand
ACGGTAGCGATTGGTCCTGGCAGAATGCCTTCACCTCAGATGGCGTCCCCTACGCCATGGTCGCAGCAGGATTCGTGGCACTCGCCGCAGCCTACCTTTGCTTTCCAAAAAGGCGACGAAAGGAAGCCCCCCAGCACATGCTCGACGGCGCGGCCTCTCTCTTTCCTGCCCTCATTATTTTGATCTGTGCCTGGACTCTCGGGAGTATGTTCAACAGCCTTGGCACTGCTGATCTCCTTAAGCAGATGCTCGGAGATGAAATTAGCCCTTTTTCAGTGCCACTCGTGATCTTCCTGATTGGTGCCGTGATGTCGTTTATGACCGGAACCTCCTGGGGAACATTCGGGCTTCTCATGCCAATGGCGCTTCCCCTCGTCCTTCGACTGGGTGCGGATCTTCCTGAGGCCGAGTTAATGAATCTCATTTCCATGACAATCGGAGCAGTCTTCGGCGGTGCAGTTTTTGGAGATCATTGCAGCCCTTTCTCAGACACCACCATCGTTTCTGCACTCGCCTCCGGATGTTCTCCGACCTCACATGTCGCAACGCAACTCCCCTACGCCCTCATTACCGCCACTGGCGCAGCAGCGGCCTATACTTTAATGTGGGTGGGAATCTCCTCGTGGCTCTCGACTCTAATCATCGCTGCCCTACTTGCCGCCTTGGTTCTCGCGCGCAAGAGTAAGTCATGAGAGCCCTGACTGGGATTCTTTTCTTACTCACCCTGACCACCCAGGCCGAACCGAAAAAGATCATCGTGATTTGACGATAGCCAAAGTGAGGGATCCCGCTTTCACCGCCCAAACTTCATTTCTTCGCCTCGATTTTTCACTCCTCAATAACTCGAGCCCGACACGTGAAAACAGGCGAACGTAAAAAAAAGCTGTTCATCTATCACCAGCGGCGGCTTGAAATCTAAAACCCCTCGGCATGTCGTCGGACCCGATGAGATTGCCATTCAAAAGAAAGAAAAACCCCATCATCTCTGTAGACATTGAGCCAAAGGTTACTTATCCCACCTAGAGTTTTAAAAGAGACGAAGGCCGGATTTCAACCGATTGACTTTTTGCGATTTCGTTGCTGGGAAATCCTCAGTCAAGCCCCCTACTTCTTAAAGCTCGCCTCACGCTTTTCGTCAACTCGCGCCGGCTTCAGTTTCTTCCAATTCTCTGGGTTAGGCAGTTTCAGATGCCGCTTCCCCTTCCCGTATTCATCGAGGTTTGCATTCAATTCTTCCTCACTCAGCGAATTCGATTTCACTCCACCTTCGGGCACCTTCATGCCCGCCGACCACACAATCGCATTCAAGACCACCGTGCGGAATCCATCGAGGGCCCATCCATGATGATAGTGACCACCGGTGAAGCCCACTCCACGACCTCCGTTTGGACGCTCGTAACCCCACATCAGGGCCTGCTCTTTGTTCAGCCCATCGACTCCGTGCTGATTCCAAAGATTGATGTACTTGTGCATGTTCTCACGTGTCGGAGTCGCAGTCACCAGATCGAGCACTTTGTCACGATCATCAACAAAGCGCATGTTGTAATAAAACTCATCCAGACAAGTCACAGTCTCCGGCACGCCATTCCCGACCTCGTGGTCCTTCATCACCTTCATATCAGCCACCCAGTGTGGGTTCACCGACCAGCCTGACTCCATCGCCCCGCCAATCCAGGGCTGGTAATATTTTTTCCCATCCGCCGGGTTGGGATGCACCGCATAGTGCATGAAGGTGAATCCCACGCCCTTCTTCGCGAGGCCGTCGAGATAGTCCCACTCCCCCGCAATTCCACTCGTTCCATCGGCGAAGATGAAGATGGCATCGGCCTCATCGAGCACCGACTTATCCTTCTTCCAATCCCTATCAACGACCACAGCTTCCACATCCAGGCCGCTCTGCTCATTGAGGACCTTCGCCAACAGCATGCATCCTGCGCGGAATTCGTGCTCACCCGAGGCGTGGCTCCTACTCCCCGCAATTAAAACAATCTTCTTTTTCTTAGCCTCCTCTTTCTTGGCAGAAAGGAAGAGCGGACTGAAAAGAGCAAGGACAAGAGGCAGGATCAGGGCAAAACGTTTCATAGCTGGACCAAATGATACGCGTTTATTATCGCTCCCTTACATCTCAAAAGTCAATTCACTCCACTTCCAACATCCCCTCCAATTCCTGCTTCAACTTTGGGAAGTCACACGCAGCGGCCTCCACCCTTTCCCACAAGGGCAGCGGTAGCTTTTTCATCGCCCCTTCAAATGCACCTTCAATTCATCAGCCATCGCCAAACTCGTAACACCAAACAATCGAACCAAGCTCAACACTTTCATTTTCACTCTGGCATCAAGCCGATATTGGGATTCATCATTCAGTGGCTCTCCCGCAATCCATCCTCATCTTCATTGTGATTTCATTCATTCCCGCTACCACTTGGCAATGATCTCCAAAAAGACCTCCCTTCTCCTCGGTCTCATCTTGTTCCTGTCCTCCTCTGCATTCGGACAAAAAAAATCCGAATCCCCAACCTCTGCGAAGCCAAAAAAAATCCTCTTCATCGGCAACAGCTATACTGGTGGCATTCGCAAAACCGTCATCGCTCTCATCAAATCTTCCCCGCACTCCAACACCCAAACCACCTTCATCAACCCCGGAGGGAAAACCCTCGCTTTCCATCTCGCTGAAAAAGAGACCGTCGATAAAATTAAATCCGGCGAGTTCGACTTTGTCGTCCTTCAAGATCAAAGCCAAACCCCCGCACTTTTCCCGGACCGTTTCAAGAAAGCCGCCGGTGGCCTCGATAAAATTATCGACGCATCCGGAGCCCAAACCGTCTTCTACCAAACCTGGGGCCGCCGCGATGGCGACAAACAAAACAAAACGCTCTTCCCCACCTACGACTCCATGCAAAAAGCTCTCAGTAAAAGCTACGCTTCCACTGCCAAAACCTGTAATGCCACCCTCGCTCCCGTCGGTGATATCTGGAGTATCCTCCGAAAGAAAAACCCCGATCTCGGCAAAGATCTCTACGCAAAGGACGGCAGTCACCCCTCCAAAAAAGGGGCCTACCTCGCCGCCTGCGTCTTCTACGCCACCTTCTTCAAAGAAGACCCTCGCAAGCTGACCTTCACCGGAGGCCTCGCCGACTCCGAAGCAAACCTCATCCGCGAACTCTCCTTCTCTCACTCAAAGAAGTAAGACGCCATGAAATCCCTCCTCTCCATCTGCCTCACCCTCCTTGTCACCACGGCACTTTCATCCGCCGCTCCCAATGATCGCTTCGCGCAAATCATTCTCTTTGTCGAGGAGGGCGCCGAACCAGCTGCGAACTACAAAAAACGCCTCAATTCACTGGCACTCCGAACAGAGGCCTTCTTCACCAACCAACTCAAACGCTGGAACCGCCCCGTCGAGCGAACCCAAATCTTCGCTCGTAACGAAAAAGGGAACGTTCAAATCTCTGTTGTCAAAGGCAAGCTCCTCAACCCTGCCGGTCGGGCCGCCCTCCCTAAACTCAACACCATGGCAATCAATGGTGCCGCCAAACAACTCGATCTCAAAAAGAGCGGACCACCCGTCGTCTTCTGGATTTTCTATGATTACCCGGGCGTCAAAGGTTTCCAAGGGGGTGCCCGAAAATCGGGCGGCGTTGCCGTGAATAAATATCCCGCCGCCGAAACGCTCATCCACATCAAAGCCGACCTCGCCTCCCCTGCTCTCAACGAGACTGCCATCAAGGGAACCATTCACGAATTCGGCCACGCCCTTGGGCTCCCCCACATTGGCCCACGCCCCAGACGCAAGCTGGGCAACACCCTCATGGGCCCCATCAACAAGGTTTACTGGCGTCGCACAAAAACCGAGGACCCGCGCGTTTTTCTAAGCGAAGCCTCGGCGGCCGCCCTTTGGAAGCACCCCATCTTCAAAAAAGAATCTTCTCCTAACCCCAAAATGCCCGCCAAGGTCGATATCGAAAACCTCGCTACCACTTCGTCGGACGATCAGCAAAAAATCATCATCACCGGCAAGCTGAATTCCGACCAAAAAGCCCACACCGTCGTGGCTCTCGATTCCGAGCGCGGCAAATTTGGCGACTACTGGGAACGACCCTACGTCGCAGGGCTCGATCCAGAAGGGAACTTCAAACTCGAAATCAACGCCCCCCGGACTCAAGGCACCATCTTCCTCTCGTTCTCCTTCGAAAACGGCATCAACACCAGCGACGGGAAAAAAACCTTCCAGCAAAACAGCGCGATCTCCCGCAGCTACTCCACCAAGGAGGGAAAACGTGTCTTCGCTGACCAAAATCAGTAAACTCAAATACCCCTCACTCCCCCTCCAAAAACCAAGCCTTCCACCCTCCGGACACACCGCATCTGCCCCGAGGCTGCTACCGAACGCGACCTCTTCAACGCCTTGGGATTCCCCCGCGTTCGTCTCGCCGCCCAGCTCGACTATCGCTAGACACAAAGCTAAGCAAAGTGTTTCCGCAAGAGTTCCAGGCTCTTGGGCACTGCTGTCATGGGATCTTCCAATCCTTCGAATTCCAGCGAGACATACCCTTTGTAATTCGCCTTCTTCATAATCTTTGCGATGCGTTCGTAATCCAGATCAAGAGTGTACCAACGGCCTTTCCCGAAATAGGTCTTGGCTTGAAGCAGGACTGTCTTAGACGCCAGCTTCTCAAGTCTCGCATAGGGATCTTCGAGAAAATTCCCGGTATCCAATGTCACTTGCAACCAAGGTGAATTCACCGCATCCACCACTTTCATCACTCCCTCCGGCGTCAGGCCAAGGCCCCAGTGATTCTCCAACCCCAGCACTACGCCGCACTTCTCGGCATATGGCACCAGCTGCTTCATCGATTCAATCACCCACTCAAATCCTTCATCTTCGGTGTGCCCCTCTAACACGGGCTCGATCCCCCGGTTCGCCATGAGAGCATCAAAGTCCTTGCTCGTCCCCCAGCGCCCAGTGTTGATACGCAGGGTGGGGATTCCCAAAGCATACGCTTGCTCAATATAGGTGATCGTCTGCTCAACATTGCGACGCCTCACAATTTCATCCGGATCCACAAAGTCCTGATGCGTCGAAAAGCCCATCAAGTCCACTCCCGCCATAAAAGCCTGGCGTTTAATTTTTTGTAATGCCGAAGGCGAAAAATCCTCCATTTGGATCTGCAAAATCTCCACTCCGTCAAAACCCATCTTGGCCGCCAAATCGATGCACTTCCCGATGTCGCGCAGTTCATCCCGCTGAAACCCCCAAAAACTATAAGTCGAAACTCCGATCGGATTACGGTGTCTTTTCTCCTGTCCAAGTCCGGTCAAACAAGCAGCGGAGGAAAGTGCCAGGGAGGAGATCATCTTACGTCGGGAAAAATCTTTCATCGCGTTATCTTACAAATTTACGGCAAGATGCGAGACTTTGATCTCTACAAAAACAGATCTGTCTGACATCCATTCCAATCTCATATTTCTAAAAGTCACTTCAAAATTATCCCAAACCTCCGTCGCCCCCCGCCAATACCTGGCTTTCTTCATCCGTCGATTCTCCTATCAAGGGGCCATCATCATTGGGCTCGCCCATTACGCCATCGGCGCACTCCTTGCCATTCCCGCCAACCTTGACCTCTCTTTTCCCATCTGCGTCTTGGGCCTCACACCTCATCCCCTGTGGACTCGCTTTCCTCATCATAGCCATCGTGGGAGGAGCCATTGGCACGAAATTCAGCTCATTGCGGTTAAAACCTTCGATGAAGCTCTGGCCATGGTATCCCACGAAAAGAAAGAAGCTCTTCAAACCACTCTCGCTGGCTTTAACATGGTTCAGAAAGCGCATTTCAGACGATGAAAGGGCGGACCTTGGCGGGCTCACCACCACCCCGTAAAGCGAGGCTGCTAGGATTCAAAACAATAAGGAAATTCAAGAAGATTTACTCAAAGAGTGAAATCTGCTTGATCGAACCGCCCAGCAGTTCAACTTTATAAAAACCGTATGAAAACTCACTCTCTCTCATCAAAACGCCGGGGATTTACCCTCGTTGAGCTTCTTGTCGTCATTGCCATCATCGCGGCCCTTGCCGGACTCGCCATCACCGGTGTTCAATCCGGACTCAAGGCTGCAGATGCGGCAAAAGCCACCAGAAACATGAAGGAGATCTACGGCGCCCTCTCCTCCCTTCAAACCGAAGGAGTCAACACCGGCCTTCACGCCCCCAATACTTTCCCTCCCTACAAAGGTAGCCTGCAGGACGGGCAAAAGGCTTCATTCGTCTGGTGGGACCTTGTCGCCGAGACGCTTGATCTCGCGAATCGCGACCAAGGTCGCTTTCGCTGGACCACGCCTCCCTCGGAGACCCTCCTCCAGAATCCTCTCTCGAAAAAAGTCCTTGGAGAGGGGCAAACCACGTATGACTCACTCTACAATGACCCGGACATCAGCCACGGCAGCTTTGCCTTCAATGCTGAACTCGGTGGCGACGTGAGTTCAACCGCCCAGGAGGAAAATGCCTACACCGTGCGACTCAGCCGCGTTGAAGATCCTCCAACCACCATTTATTTCGGCGAAGCCGATGACGACCAAAAGACAGCCGGTTGGGTCTTCAAAAATATGAAAAATGCGCCTCAGGGAAACCACAAAGACAGTGCCCACTGCTGCTTTATTGACGGTCACATCGAGTTCATAAAAAACACCCATTTAAAGGAAAAACAGTCCTACGATTATTTCACCCAAATCAAGGACAAGAACTACTCCAACAAGCCGTAATCTTTCCGACGGCTCTGTTCCCCGAATTCCCAAGAGGCGGCTTTTCAAAGTCGTCTCTTTTAATTCCTCCTGAGACCTACGATCGCCTCCGCGAAAGTCAGTTTCAACACCGGCCTCCTCCCCTTCTCGATCTCGAGCCCCAGCCCTTCAAAACCGGCTCCCACCAACGCGCCGCCTTGGATCAACTGTCCTTTCTCGACGGCCAACACGCAAAAAACCATCCCGAGCACGCTGACCTCGCCGCCCGTATGGAGTCCTACGAACTCGCCTACCGCGTGCAGATGGAAGTCCCCGACATCGTCGATCTCGACGGCGAATCCGAAAAAAACCCGCGCAATGGATGGCATGGACGACAAGGTCACCCACGACTACCTCGAACGAGGCCACTCATCCCGCATCGCGGCCGTCGACAAACCCTGGGCCGCCCTCAAACAACGCGGCATGCTCGACGACACCCTCGTCATCTGGAACGGCGAATTTGGCCGCACCCCCGACAACAACAAACGCGGCGGAGTTTACTCAATTGGCCGCGGCCACAACGCAGATGCCATGACCATCATGATGGCCGGAGGCGGTGTCAAAAAAGGTGCCATCGTCGGAGCTACCGACGACATCGGCGCCCAAGCCATCGACTTCCACTGCACCCTCCTCCACCTCCTCGGCCTCGACGATAATAAGCTCACCTACTTCCACTCCGGTCGCTACAAACAACTCTCCCAATTTGGCGGCACCGTGATCAAGGAACTCATCGGCTGATCCCTTCAAAGCTAGTTCCAAGTAGCCGAAAGTTCCAGCTTTTGGACCACAGTCCAAGGCCCCACTCCCCTCTCCAGTAGTTCATGCCCAGCTTTTAGCATTTCGCGCGTAAATCCCTCCCTTTCTCCACTTGTAATTAGAAACCTGAGACTTATTCTGGTTCCACGCCCGCTGGGTGATCACGTGAACCATGAGTGCTTCTTCCTGTTCCCTGTGCGCCTTTGTTAAATCCTCCATTGGCCGTAAAATTATCGTGGCCCTGACCGGTCTCGCTCTTGTTCTTTTCCTTGCTGGTCATTTGACCGGCAACCTCCTGATCTACGCTGGCCCCGACGCCTTCAATGAGTATGCCCATTTTCTCCACACCTTCCTTCATGGCATGGGGGTCTGGATTGCCCGCATCGGCCTCCTCGTCTGCCTGATACTCCACGTTTGGTTCACCATTCTCCTGACCAAGGAAAATAAAGCAGCGCGTCCGAAGTATGCCCATGACGCCACCGTGCAGGCACCAAAATCCTCCCGCATGATGATCTGGAGCGGACTCACCATTCTCGCTTTTATCGTGTATCACCTCCTGCACTTCACCATTCGGATTGATTCAAACCTCGCCAAGATGGGAGAGACCAGCCCTTGGCACATGGTGATCGAAGGATTCCAAAATCCCCTCGTTGTCATCTTCTACGTCATCGCCATGACCCTCCTCTGCTCTCACTTGAGCCACGGCGTCGCCTCCATCTTCCAGACCCTCGGCCTTCGTTCCAAAAAGACCGCCGGCCCCATCAAGTTTATCTCCAAGGCCTACGCCGGCATCGTCTACCTCGGCTTCATCTCCATCCCTCTCGCCGTCCTTCTCTTCGGATTCGGCTGCGAGGCTTGCAAATAACTTTCCCGACCCATGAGCTTAGATTCGAAAGTCCCCAATGGCCCCTTGGCCGACAAATGGACGTCCCATAAAATGGACTCCAAGTTGATCAACCCCGCCAACAAGCGAAAATTCAAAATCATCGTGGTCGGTTCCGGCCTCGCCGGTGGATCCGCCGCAGCCACCCTTTCCGAACTTGGTTACAACGTCGATTGCTTCTGCTACCAAGACAGCCCGCGCCGCGCCCACTCCATCGCAGCCCAAGGCGGGATCAACGCCGCCAAGAATTACCAGAACGATGGCGACTCCGTTCACCGCCTCTTCTACGATACCATCAAAGGCGGCGACTTCCGCTCCCGGGAAGGCAACGTCCACCGTCTCGCTGAAGTCTCGACCGAGATCATCGACCAATGCGTCGCCCAAGGCGTTCCTTTCGCCCGCGAATACGGCGGCCTCCTCGACAACCGCTCTTTCGGCGGAGCTCAAGTGAAGCGGACCTTCTACGCCCGCGGCCAGACCGGACAACAGCTCCTCATCGGTTGCTACCAAGCTCTCGAAAAGGAAATCGCGAAAGGCGGAGTCACCATGCACTCCCGCACCGAGATGCTCGACCTCGTCGTCGTCGACGGCCAGGCCAAAGGCATCGTCGTCCGCAACCTCGTCACCGGTGAAATCAGTTCCCACGCCGCCGACGCCGTCATCCTCGCCACCGGCGGATACGGAAACGTTTTCTATCTCTCTACCAATGCCATGGGCTGCAATGTCATGGCCTCCTTCCGCGCCCACAAACGCGGAGCCTTCATGGCGAATCCCTGCTACACGCAGATTCACCCCACCTGCATTCCGGTCAGCGGCGACTACCAGTCAAAGTTGACTCTTATGTCCGAGTCCCTCCGAAACGACGGACGCATCTGGGTTCCCAATTCTAAAGAAGACGCCGCCGCCATCCGCGAAGGAAAAAAGAAGGCCTCCGACATCTCGGAAGACGATCGCGACTACTACCTTGAACGTAAGTATCCCTCCTTCGGTAACCTTTGCCCACGTGACATCGCCAGCCGCGCCGCCAAAGAATGCTGCGACGAAGGCCGCGGCGTTGCCCCCACCGGCCTCGGAGTTTTCCTCGACTTCAAAGACGCCATCGCTCGCGACGGCGAAGACGCCATCCGCGCCCGCTACGGGAACCTCTTCCAAATGTATGAGAAGATCTCCGGCGAGAACCCCTATGCGCAGCCGATGCAGATCTATCCTGCCGTCCATTACACCATGGGTGGACTTTGGGTCGACTACAACCTCATGTCCAACCTCCCCGGACTTCACGTTCTCGGTGAGGCCAACTTCTCCGACCACGGCGCCAACCGCCTCGGAGCCTCCGCTCTCATGCAGGGTCTCGCCGATGGTTACTTCGTCATCCCCTCAACCATCGCCGTTTACCTCGCCAACCAGAAACCCGGCGCCGTCACCACCAACCACGCCGAATTCAAAAAGGTCGAAAACGAAGTCAAAGACCGCCTGAAATCCCTCATGGAAATCAAGGGCTCCAAATCCGTCGACTCCTTCCACCGCGAGCTCGGCCTCCTGATCTGGGACAAATGCGGGATGGCCCGCGACCGCGAAGGCCTTCAGGAAGCCCTTCGTCGCATCCCCGAAATCCGCAACGAATTCTGGACCAACGTTCGCATCCCCGGCTCCGCCAGCGGACTCAATGCCGAACTCGAAAAAGCCGGCCGTGTTGCCGACTTCATCGACTTTGCCGAAGTCCTCTGCCACGACGCCCTCAATCGTGAGGAATCCTGCGGCGGTCACTTCCGCTCAGAGCACCAGTTCACCGAATCTGATACCGAAGTCCAGGACGGCACCACCCAGACCGGCGAAGCCAAACGCCACGACGACCAATTCCAATACGTCGCTGCCTGGGAACACGTCGAACCCGGCACCCCGCCTATCCTTCACAAAGAAGAACTCATCTTCGAAGACGTCAAACCTTCCATTCGCTCCTATAAGTAAGCCATGCCTTTACTCAACCTAACTCTCAAGGTCTGGCGTCAGGAAAACGCCAACTCCGAAGGCCGTATCGAAACCTACGAGGCGAAGGAAATCCCAACTTCAGCCTCGTTTCTCGAGATGATTGACATCGTCAATGAGCGCCTCATTAAAGACGGACAGGAGCCCATTCATTTCGATCACGACTGCCGCGAGGGCATTTGCGGAATGTGCTCCATGACCATCAATGGGATTCCTCACTCCAAGGAACGCGGGATCACGACCTGCCAACTTCACATGCGCAAGTTCTCCGATGGCGAAACCATCTGGATCGAGCCCTTCCGCGCCAATGCCTTCCCCGTCGTCAAGGACCTCGTCATCGATCGATCGGCCTTCGACCGCGTCATTGGCGCCGGCGGCTACATCAGCGTCCGTACCGGCTCTGCGCCCGATGCCCACGCCATTCCCATCCCTAAGAAAGATGCCGACGCCGCCTTCGACGCCGCCGCCTGCATCGGCTGTGGAGCCTGTGTCGCCGCCTGTAAGAACGCCTCCGCAATGCTCTTCGTCTCAGCGAAGGCCTCCCACCTCAATCACCTCCCGCAAGGCCAAGTCGAGAAGGACCAACGCGTCCTCGGCATGGTCCGCCAGATGGACGAAGAAGGCTTCGGAAACTGCACCAACCAGTTTGAGTGCGAAGCGGTCTGCCCAAAGGAAATCAGCGCCGACCACATCGCAAAGCTCAATCGCGACTACCTCGTCGCGAGCGCCCGCGACGCCACTTCATAAGGACACCACCGTCCCCTTTCTCTCTAAAAGCGTCCTCTTCAAAAAGAGACGCTTTTTTTATTTCCAAGGAAGGACGCTCTCCAGAGCGTCCCCCGCAGCTCCCATGATGTATTTTGACGTAACATGAGTGGCCGTGGCTGGGAGAGCATTCCAAAACACTTTTCTAAAAACATCTTTTGGTTCAGGTCTCTTAATCACTTGTTTTTCTAAAAAAATAACCCAATCTCCTGCATGCGTTGCTTTCACCCTTCGGCGCTGTTAAAAACTTTCGTGGGAACCGGCATGGCGGGGTCCCGGATTTTAGCAGCCTTGTCTCTCGCCTTTGCCAGCTCATCTGCCGCAATTGAGACAATCCAGCTTCCCTCCACCCAATCCATCACACCCGATGGAAAAACCCTCGTTTTCGCGTGGGCCGGCGATCTCTGGACATCATCCATCAATGGCGGAGAAGCAGAGCGGCTAACTCACCATCCCGCCCCGGACGATCACCCAAAAGTCGCGCTCGACGGAAAATCAGTCTTTTTCAACTCGGAACGCACCGGATCCAAACAGGTCTTTCGAATCCCAATTCAAGGTGGCCCGCCCAAACAAATCACTTTCCATTCCGAAGGGAGCTTTCTGGAAGATCTGCACCCGTCCAAGCCTCTCATTCTGGTGAGCGGAGAACGCGACCATGCCGGACGGCGGCCAAGCCGGCTGATTGAAAAAGCGATCGATCCCACGCGTGACGAGCGCATCCTCTTTGATGCCACCGGCCGGGCAGGACGTTATTCTCCGGACGGTAAGAAGGTCCTCTTCGTCCGCGGAGGAGCACCCACCTATCGCAAAGGATACAAAGGAGCCCAGGCTGCCCGCATTTGGCTCTACGATCTCGAAAAGAAATCCTTCATCGAACCAGTCAAGGATGAACGCGGATGCCGCTACCCGCTCTGGGCTCCCGATGGTAAATCTTTCTATTTCGTCACCGGGCGATCCGGCGCCTTCAACATCTGGCAACATCGCTTTGGCCAAAAGGACGACCGCCAATTAACCCGCTATCCTAACGACAGTGTCTTTTCCCCCACGCTCTCAAAAGATGGATCAACCCTCGTCTACCGCCACCTTTTTGCTCTCCAGCAACTTTCGACCAAGCCCGGATCGAACCCGTCGGAGATCCCGCTCTATCACCGCACCACTCTCACCCACCCGGCCAATGAAACCCTCACTCTCAAATCCACCCGGGATGCCACCGTGACTCCCAGCGGCCTGGAATGGGCCTTTGAATTAGAAGGTGAAATCTGGGCCATGGACACCGTCCTCAAAGAGCCCCACCGACTTACCGAATCTCCGGCCCACGAATCAGATCTCCACTTCGCCAAAGACGGCAAATTCCTCTACTACCAAAAAGACAACGGGGTCAACGTAAACTACTGGCGCATGTCCAAGACCAACCCTAAGGACTTTTGGTGGACTACCGACCAATTCCACCACGAACAGGTCACCAAGGGCCCGAAGGAAAAATGGGGATTCAGCATCAGCCCGAAGGAAGAACGCATCGCCTACGTCGAGTATCCCGGCACCCTGTGGATCGCCAAACCCGATGGCTCCGAACCCCGTAAACTCATCGAACGATGGGACTCCCCCTACTACGTCTGGTCACCCGACGGGAAATACCTCGCCTACTCGGCCCAGGACACAAACTACAACAGCGATGTCTACATCATTGCCACCAACGGAGAGGTCGACCCCGTCAATGTCTCCCGTCACCCGGACAGCGACATGGCCCCCCGCTGGTCACCCGATGGCAAAATCCTCGCCTTCGTGGGGCGTCGTCATTCAACTCAAACCGATCTCTTCTTCGTCCATCTCAAACGCGACAGCCATTTCAGAAGCGATCGCGACTCACGCATCGAATCGGCCCGCCTCGCCATGGGCCAGGATCCCAATTACAAATCTGAGAAAAAGAAAGAAGCTCCCAAGGAGGAGAAAAAGGAGGACGGGCTGGGTGAGGAAATCCTTAAGGGCCTCGGTCTTGCTTCAAAAAAGAGCGACCCAAAAGTCCCCGATATTGACTTTGAGGACCTGCACAAACGGATCCAGCGCATCCCGATGAACGGCATGAGCACCTCTCAACTCCACTGGATGCCGGACTCCAAAAGCCTCATCTTCCAATCAAGCGGCAATATCTATCGCGTCGCCGCAAAGGCTGGCGCAAAAGCCGCCGTCATGACAAAGGCCACTGGGTCGATTGTCCGCTATCGCGACAACGACAAACTCTATCTCGTTTCAGGCGGAACCCCCGCCTTCCTGACCAAGGGCCGCTTAACCACCTACCCTTTCAGCATTCCTTTCAGCCGTGACCGAGCCCACTACCAGCGCATGGGCTTCCGTCTTGCCTGGCGGATTTTACGCGATCGCTTCTACGATCCCCGCTTAAACAACCGTGACTGGGATGCCATTCGCACCAAGTACGAACTTGCCGCAGCCCAAGCCCCAACCAAGATCGGCTACGCCCGTGTCATGGCCCTTCTCCTAGGAGAGCTTAATGCCTCCCACATGAGATTCTATCCCAACAACTTCCCCAAGGAGTGGCAGTTCAACGAAGCCTGGCGCAGCGACACACCTCATCTCGGAGTTCGCCTCGACCACACCCGGCGCGTGACCTATATTCATCCCAACGGCCCCGCCGACCGGCCTACGAACCGGTTGAACCTTGGCGACCTGATCACCCAGGTCGATGGACAGGTTCTCCGCCCGGACATCTCGCTAACCCAACTTCTCAACGGTCGTCTCGACCGCGACATCATCCTCACCGTCAAAGGCACGGACGAGGAAGAAGCCCGTGAAGTCACGATCCGCCCCATCAGTCACGGACAGGCTCGCTCCCTCGCTCATACCGCCCATCTTGATCAACGCAACACCATGGTCAAAAAGGCCACCGAAGGAAAACTGGGCTACCTCCACGTCGCCCGCATGATGTGGGACGAGTTCGAAAAATTTGAGCATCACATTTACGAACGTGGATCCGGCAAAGACGGACTCATCATCGACGTTCGGGACAACGGTGGCGGATTCACGACGGACCACCTTCTCACCGTTCTCACCCAGCCTCTGCACGCCTACACCGTGGGGCGCAACGGTGACATCGGTTACCCGCAGGACCGACATGTCTACGCCAGCTGGACCAAGCCGGTCGTCGTTCTCTGCAACGAAAATTCCTTCTCCAACGCCGAGATCTTTTCCCACGCCATCAAGACTCTGAATCGTGGTAAAGTCGTGGGAATCCCAACCGCCGGAGGAGTCATCTCGACGGGTTCGGCCAACATCCTCGATCTCGGCCGTATGCGTCTCCCTGGCCGCGGCTGGTTCCTCCCTCAGAATGGTGAAGACATGGAACTCTACGGAGCAGTCCCTCATGTCATCATCGATGTCGCCCCCAATGACCTTCCCAACGGGAAAGACCCCCAACTGGAAAAAGCAATCGAAGTTCTCAAGAAAGAGGTCAAAGAACGAAGCCAAAAAATCACCCCGCCGGTCTACAGTTCGCAACGCTAGGAGCCGGAGTCGAAAGAGCCCGCTTTTAATTCCGCAGCCTGACCACCGCCCCAAAAGCAGGAGTTTGCGGCCTCTTTCCCAAAAAAGCCCCGTTCGCTTTCACGAACGGGGCTTTGAAGTTTTATTGAGTTAGCGTTTAGCTCATCTCACCGCGGGCCATTCCCTTTTCCTCGAGAGCGGCTTGCGCGGCGGCAAGACGGGCAACCGGGATACGGAAGGGTGAACAGGACACGTAGTTGAGTCCGGTGCGGTGGAAAAATTTCACCGAATCAGGATCTCCGCCGTGCTCGCCGCAGATACCGATCTTCAGCTTGGGCTTGGTCTTGCGACCACCTTTGACACCCATTTCAACAAGTTGGCCGACACCCTCTTGGTCGAGAGCGGAGAACGGGTTGTTGTTGAGCACTTCCGCATCCTGGTAGGTTGGGAGGAAGCTGGAGGAGTCATCACGGGAAAGGCCGAGGCCGGTCTGAGTGAGGTCATTGGTTCCGAAGGAGAAGAACTCAGCGTGCTTCGCCACTTCAGCGGCAGTGAGGCAGGCGCGGGGGATCTCCATCATGGTTCCGACGGTGTACTTAAGTTCGGACTTCTTGAGACCGAGCTTCTTACGGACATCAGCGGCGGTATCGTCGATCACCTGCTTCTGGAGCTCAAGCTCACGGGCGTAGGCGACGAGTGGGACCATGATCTCTGGGAGAACTTTGGTGCCCTTGGCCTGAACCTCTGCGGCTGCTTCGAGGATGGCCTCGACCTGGGTAGCGGTAACAGCCGGGTAGCTGATGCCGAGACGGCAACCACGGTGACCAAGCATGGGGTTCTCTTCGTGAAGAGCGTGAATACGCTTGGTGATGGCAGCGGCGCTCATGCCGATCTTCTTAGAAAGGTCCTTCTTCTGAGCGGCATCCATGGTGCCGATGAACTCGTGAAGGGGTGGATCAAGGAGACGGATGGTCGCCGGGCGACCGTCGAGTGCTGCGAAGATGCCGATGAAATCCTTCTTCATGAAGACCTTGATCTTCTTGAGTGCCTTGGCGCGACCAGCATCGTCGTCAGCGAGAATCATCTCACGGACAGAGTCGATGCGGTTACCCTCGAAGAACATATGCTCCGCACGGGTAAGACCGATTCCTTCAGCACCGAACTTGATCGCTTGGCGAACCTGCTCAGGAGTGTCGGAGTTGGTGCGGACACCGAGAGTCCGAAGCTTGTCGGTCCAAGTCATGAGCTCCATGAACTTCTTGTAAGTATCAGAGCGCTTAGCAGCTGGCTTATTCTCGATGAGTCCCTGGATGACCTGGGAAGGAGAAGACTTAATACCGCCTTTGTAAACGTTTCCAACGAATCCGTTGAGAGAAAGCTCGTCGCCTTCCTTGAGAGTCACGCCGTTTCCAGAGAGAGTCTTTTTCGAGTAATCGATGCTCATTCCGTGTGCACCACAGACGCAAACCTTACCCATCTGGCGGGCAACGAGTGCCGCGTGTGAGGAAGCACCACCCTCGGTGGTGAGAATTCCATCAGCCGCGATCATTCCGCGAAGGTCCTCGGGAGAGGTGGCCTGGCGAACAAGAATGACGGACTCACCTTTGGCAGCGGCCTTAACGGAATCTTCAGCGGAGAAGTAAATCTTACCGGAAGCCGCACCAGGACCAGCGGGAAGACCATTGCCAACTTTCTTGGCAGCCTTCTCAGCTTTGGAGTCAAAAATCGGAGCAAGAAGGTGGCTGAGGTCATCAGCAGGAATGCGAAGAATCGCCTCTTCCTTTTTGATGAGACGCTCTTTCACCATGTCGAGAGCGATGTTTACGGCAGCGAAACCAGTGCGCTTACCATTACGGGTCTGCAGCATCCAGAGTTTGCCTTCTTCAATCGTGAACTCAACGTCCTGCACATCGCGGAAGTGCTTCTCGAGCTTCATACGAATGACGAGAAGTTCCTTGTGTGACTTGGGAAGGTCCTTGGCCATCTTGGCGATCGGCTTCGGGGTGCGAACACCGGCGACGACGTCCTCACCCTGCGCGTCGATGAGATACTCACCGTAGAACACGTTTTCACCGGTAGCCGGGTCACGGGTGAACGCCACTCCGGTTCCGGAGGTCCTACCGGTGTTACCGAAGACCATGGCCTGAACGTTCACGGCAGTTCCCCAAGCGACAGGGATACCATACTTCTGACGGTAGACGGTCGCGCGATCGTTCTGCCATGAGTTAAAGACAGCGTTGACCGCTCCTTTGAGCTGGGCACGTGGGTCTTCCGGGAAATTTTTTCCGGAGCGTTTCTTGATGAGTGCTTTGAACTCAGCAACAACCTCGCGGAGTGCTTTTTCATTGAGACCGGAGTCGTCCTTCACCTTGGCCTTGGCCTTGGCTTTATCGAGGATGACTTCGTAAGGATCGTGGTGCTCGCCGGCTTCGGCTTCCACTTCCATGACAACGCTTCCATACATCTGGAGGAAACGACGATAGGAGTCCCAAGCGAACTTAGGGTTTCCGGTCTTCTTGGAGAGAGCTTCAACAACTTCGTCGTTGATGCCGAGGTTAAGAATGGTGTCCATCATTCCGGGCATCGACTCACGAGCACCGGAGCGGACGGAAAGGAGAAGTGGGTTCTCGAGATCACCGAACTTCTTACCCATCGCTTTTTCAACCTTGGCGATGTTCTCTTCGATATCCGCATCGAGAGTCTTGGGATACTTCTTAGCGTTGTCGTAGTAGTGAGTGCAAACTTCGGTGGTGATGGTGAAACCAGCTGGAACTGGAACACCGATGCTGCTCATCTCGGCGAGGTTCGCGCCTTTACCTCCGAGGAGGGCTTTCATCGAACCATCTCCGTCGCATTTTCCTGCGCCGAAGTAGTAGACGTTTTTCTTTGTCTTAGAGGCCTTTTTAGCAGCCTTTTTTTTGGTAGCCATGGTCGTATTCTCTTGAGGAGTTTTTTGATCGAAATTCACGAAAGGGTTGCGTGTCAGCCCGTCCGGAAAGGCGCGCACTCTAGCAACCAATCCCACCGTGTCAACTGCGTTGCTTGGGAGAAAAACGCCCCTATTTCTAGAGCTGCTTTTTCTTCCTGAAAAGAAAAACAAGCCCTCCCGACCAGGAGAAACACCGACCAGAGGGCCGGATAAGCCCACAGGATTTCCAACTCCGGCATCCGATGAAAATTTATCCCGTAAATTCCGACGAGAAATGTCAGCGGAAGAAAGGTGGTCGAGATGCAGACCAGCACCTTCATGACAATGTTCATGCGCTGGTTAAGTTCCGCGAGCAGGCATTCTCGAATCCCAGCAGCATACTTCGCGAAAGGCATCGCACTCATCGAAAAGCGCCATGCTGGGATCTCGAAGGTCATCGAGAAAAGAAGCAAGATCTTCCGGTTGGGGCGGGACACCTGCTGAATGGCCCAAAGGAGGCAATCACACCCTCGGTTTGGCAGCCGGCCTTTTACATTTTAAAGACATCGGAAGATTGGATCAAAAACGCGGGTCTCCGTTTCACCAAATGTCACGACCCTCTTCTCACTAAGCAAAATCGAGAACTGCTGGAGATCGAGTGCCCCTACCCCTTTCAACTCCTCAAAAATCTTAATTTGGCCAAAACGGCCTCTTTCACCGGCTCCATCTTGGGACGCCCTCCCGCATTCAAGACACGGTGGATTCAAAGAGCTACGGAATATGGAGGTGGGGTCTTTTTCTTTCTGATCTCTGGTTGTTATTGTTAGGCTCTCTTCGCGGAATTGCGAGACGTAATGGCGGGGCGAGCGTAGCGAGGCCAGGAGTGGAGTCTCGCAATTCCGCGATGGCCGCGCCTCAGGAGGAGGCCACGATAATTAAATTCCCCCGGAAAGAAAGCGCGACAACAGCTTGTGTTTTCGCGGTCAAAGACAGAACCTCGCAATCATGTCAGCAGAATACGATGTGATCGTCATTGGAGGAGGCAGCGGAGGATATGCCGCCGCCAAGAAGGCTTCTAGCCTGGACCTAAAAGTTGCCGTCATCGACGGGGCCAAGGAACTGGGAGGCTTGTGTATCCTTCGCGGCTGCATGCCCACCAAAGCCCTTCTTGAAACCTCCAGCCGCATGCGCGCGATTCGCGAAGCCGGAGAATTTGGAATCAAAATCGGCGGACCCATCGTCGACATCGATGCTCTTCGTGCTCGAAAATCACGTCTCATCGATGACTTCCAACACTATCGAATCAAAGGACTGGAAAAAGGTGACTTTGATCTCATCCGGGGATGCGCGAAATTCACTT
>Ga0308005_10000283_pt1 | contig 19205 bp, 13 predicted proteins | sample Neamet67_FD_203142 | JGI IMG/M metagenome (GOLD analysis project Ga0308005, IMG submission 203142) | Marine microbial communities from water near the shore, Antarctic Ocean - #67 | ecosystem: Environmental > Aquatic > Marine > Unclassified | place: Southern Ocean | collected 2014-06-07 | reverse complement strand
GCCTTCTGCTGCTGATCCAGTCGATCATGCGCGACCGCGAGTTGCATCAAGGCGGTATCGACATTTGGCTCTGCGGTGACCTGCGGTTTTTTGCCTGCCTCCTCCTGCACCCGCCCAGCGAGGAACGCTTCCAATCCCGCGATCGACTCTGCCCACTTCTCCTGGCGGAACAAACAATCGCCCACGATGAAGGGTAATTGCGTGAACAAGCGCCCTTCGGGTTTACTTGCGAGCATGGGGGAGGCACTGGCGAGACACTCGGCCCAGCGGCCCTGATCGTGATGAATTTGCGCGAGACGAAAATTGGCCGCCAAAGCATTCGCGTGTTCTTTGTGTTTGGCGACAAACACACTGTAGCCCTTGGTTGCTTCCTCAAGGCGATTGAGCAAAAAGAGATTCTCGGCCCGTATGAAGCGCGCTTCCACCGCGAGCGGGTGGTCCGGATATTTTGCGAGAAACGCGTCATTGCTCACCAGGCTATTTGCGTAGTCTCCCAACTTGTGTTGGCAAACCGACCGCTGGCTCACTACCTCGGCCATTTGGGAAAAGGTCCCGCGCGTCTCGACGCTCTGCAGCAAAGCGAGGGCGGCCTGCCAATCCGGCTTTTGACGCGCCATTAAAGCGTTGGCGTAATCAAACTCGAGGCTATTGATCACGGTGGATTCCTTGAAGCGCGCGACCGCCTTCGCAAGAGTTTCGGCCGCTTCGTCGTAGTTTTTGTCCATCCGCGTGTGGACTCGCGCCAACCAGAGGCTGGCCCGCGCGGCCTCGTCGCCCTCGCCCGCAGCCAATTCGGTGAGCGCAGGCGCGGCCTTGGCATAGTCAGCCAACTCAAAGTGGGAACGCGCGATATAGAGCCGAGCCTCGGTCGCTCGTGGGCTCTCCTTCACTTCGGCAAGACAGCGCTCGAGATCCGCCGCCGCCTCTTTGTATTTCTTCAGGACAAATCGCGTCAACCCGAGGCGGTAATGGCATTCGGAGGCATCCGCGCCCTCCAAGCCGGGAAGAGCCGCGACGAAGGCCGCTTCCGCTTTCTCATATTGTTTCTGCTTGTTGTAGCATTCGCCCAAAAGGTAGTCGGCTCGAGTCCGCCAAAGGGGCGCGGCCTCAAGGCCGGCGATCTTGACCAGCACCGCTATTGCAGCCTCCACCTTCTGCAATTGATATTGTGCGTATCCCTGTTGGTAGCAAGCACGGGCCGCTTGCTCTGCACTGGGCTTCGCCGCCAACAACTTTTCGCTCCAGATCAGGGCCTCGGGCCACTCGGCCTTGCCAAAGCTCACATCACAAATGGCCGCGAGCGCCCCCGCCTGGTAAGAGACGGCTTTCAGCTGCGCCAGTTCCGCCACAAACAAGGCCCGAGCCTCGTCCTTCTTGCCGGTCAGCAAAAAACATTGGCCCTGCAACATGATGAGACGTTCCCGGCTGATCGAAGCCTCCAGCTCCTTTTTTGCCAGAAGGATCGCCAACTGCGGCATCGCTTTTTCGTATTGTTTGAGGGCGTAGAGGCTGAGTGCGAGGCCCCGACGGGCGAGATCGGCCTTGGCGTGCGCTGCGTGTTTCGCGAGGAACTCTTCATACTGGGCGATCGCGACCGGGTAGAGCTTGCGATTATAGGCGCCGTTCGCGATGAAATACTGCTCCAGAGCCGGATCTTCGGGCTGTGGAACTGGAGGATCCGCGGCTTCCTGCCCCGGGCTCAGTGGCGCGGCGAGCAAGATGCCCGCGACCGCAATCGCGATGGAATGAATGGTCGATTTTAAAGAAATAAGGGACTTCATGAGTATTGAGTGGGGCATTGATCAGGCCAAACAGCCAATTGTCGCCCTATGCACTATAGTGTGTCGGTTCATTCCGGAGATTTTTTTCCGAAAATCGTCACCATCTGCTCCCGCAATGGGAAGATTTTCGGAAAAGCGCCCTTTCCCCTCTCGCCCCACTCGGCAGGGCGGAAGGATTCGTGCCGGACTGCTAGGAATTTGCTTTTGGGGGTGATCACTTGAGACCGTCGGTGCGCTCATCCCACTGCCCCGGGCCATAACGGCGCGCGAGGCTGGTCCATTCCGCTGCACGCCCCCCAAGACACGTGGTTCGTTGATCTTTGAAAGCAATTCAGAAGCCACCGGGGAATCAGTCATTAGTACTTTAATAAACTCGGCTTACAAAGCGTCAATTAGAAAGCGATGACTGCTAGGAATTTGCTTTTTGGGTGGGGGACTTCGGGGGCGCCTTTGAGGGGAGAAATGGGGGGTGCGCGGCATCGCTACGCTCGCTTGAACCTCGTGCTCGACGAATGAGGTGACGTATCGGCGCAGCCGAAGAAACGTAGCGGAACGGCTTCACGTTCCGGCGCCCGCTAAGCTGGCGAACTCGCTCCCCGACGCCCCTGGCCCCCCCTTCGGAGCCTACGCGAAAATCTCTTGAACCACACGCCCGCCCTCCGGCCCCGTGAGGCGATGATCCCTGCCGGCGTGATGGAAGGTCAACTCATTCGGTCTCAGCCCTAATAGATGTATCATCGTCGCATGGAGATCGCGAAAGTACTGAACCGTCTGGAATTCTGGGAGTCGGTTCAGAGCGAGCTGAAGTAAGGAAGCAGGGTAATCTTGAAGGTGCTCTAGCAATCTGAGACAGGGGGGGACTTAGAGAGAAGTTGGCCAGCGCTGGTTCGCTTTTATCGACCCCGAATTGGGGGTCCTTGTGCGCAATCGTGCCAGTGAGAGGAATTCAAGACGTGGGAGTCCTTAGGACACGATAGAATCTCACCGGCCCTTTGTTCACGTTTGTTTCGGTATAGGTCACTGTTGAAGAGCTTGTGATGTTGCCGAAAGTCGAATTCGGCAGGGTGTTTCGCCAAGTCACTAAATCAGAGGAGTATTGGACCTGGTCATCCCATCCCACGGCAGTTTTCCAACTGAGAGTGATGTTGTTTTGCGAGTAGAAAGAGTGCGTGACTAATAATCCCGGGTCAGGAGTGGCGGTGATGGATCGCACCGCCACGTCCGCTACGAGAAGGAAATTATCACCGTAGCCAAGGGTGCTGGTTGAGGTGAGGTCCCATTCAAAGGCAAGGAAGCCGAAGTCGACGGGGGCATCGGTGTTGGTGAACTGAGCGTCCTCGAAAAGGGGGACCCCGCCAATGTCGGCCGACCAGGTGTTGTTCTCCAGATCGATGGTTACGAAGAGGTTGAAGAGTTCACCGGAGATGAAGTCAACGAGGGTATCAAACTGGTTCGTCCCGTTTTCCCGCCAGATTCCAAACTGGGAGTTGAAGTCGTCAGGGTCTTGATTATCGAAGCGGATGGATGCGAGGGGGTTGCCGCTGGAGTTGTAAATGCTGATGAAGAAATCATCGCGTCGGTTGTTCGTGGAATTCTCGATTCCAATCAGGGTGTCGATTTCCACGATCGGAGCTCCACTTGCGACATGATCATAACCGAGATCAAGGGCCACAAAAGTAAAGTCGAGGGCGGGTCGCGCGAATCCAAGCGATGCGGTTTTCAACAGGGCGGGAAGAACATCGGCGTCGATCGACTGGGCTCCCGAGGTCGTGTCATTCGAAATCCAACTGGCGTTGGCTGACCATTGGTTGGCCCCGGTGGTAAAGTCATCGAATTCCGTTTCATAAAGCAGATCTGCCCAGAGGTTGGAGGTGATGAGAAGAGTCACAAGAAGCAGTTTCATGGGGCAGTATTACGGCTTGGGTGAATTTCTCACAAGAGAGGAATTCCTTGTGATGGCCACAAAAGAGGCAGCCGGGGAGGCTGCCTCTTTGTCAAATAAGAATGATTTGTATTGAAGCTTTAGCGGCCGCCACCAATTGGACGCTCGGGTGGAGCAGCGGGACGGTCGCCTTTGTCCTTATCCTTATCTTTGTCCTTATCCTTATCTTTGTCTTTGTCCTTATCTTTGTCGTCACCGTGACCAGGGCCGTGACCAGGGCCGTGACCAGGGCCGTGACCAGGGCCGTGACCAGGGCGGGGACCACCGTGACCGGGGTTTGGGAGTGAGGGACGACCATATTGACGGAGGCGGGCATTGAATTCCTCAAGGCTCACCTGACCGCTTTCATCGGCATCGAGACGAGTAAAGATCGAATCCACGCGTTCCGCGGAAGCTTTCGCGAGAGGAGGGAGAGCGGCAAATTCATCAGGGGAAAGCAGGCCGTCCTCGCCGGCGATCTCTTCAAACTTTTTCGCCCGTTTTTCAGCGATCTTTTCGCGGATGGAGTCGCGGGCGGCTTCGCGTTCTGCTCTGGTGATTTCTCCATCGCCATCGGTGTCGATTTCAGCGCGGTGCTCTTCGCGAGCGGCCTTGCGGGCTTCCTTGATGGCCTGGCGCTCTGCTTCGTCGATACGACCGTCGTCGTTGGTGTCGTATAGATCAAGGAACTCGGGGAGAGTGCTATCGCCAAAGGTTCTGCCATCAGCGTGTGCCACAGAGGTCCCGCCAAGGAGAGTTGCGGCAATGAGTATATTTTTCAATTTCATGGTTTGTGTCTGATTGGTTGTATGGGGGGAGTCCGGATGGACGGTTTTCATGGGAAGTGACGGGGCGACTTCCGGTGGGGTTACAAAAAAGAGATTTTTTTTCGAAACCTCGCTGAGGAGGTCTGGTTTCCTTGGTTTTTTCGCAGGGGGCCGGGGCTTTGGAAGCGCGATAGAAGTGAGGATTCACTCTGCATGGCCCCGGAAATCCTTACGGGCCTAGGAGGTCGAAGAGATTTCCGCCGGAGTGGCTGGAAGTTTCGCCGTCGCCCTCTGCGGGGCCCTCGGACACGATGACTCCGGCATCATTGATCTCATCGCTGGTTGTCGGGACCATTTCGCCGTTGTCGATGGCGTTGTCGAGGTCGTCTTCCAGTTGGATGACGATGTCTTCCCACCAAGCGTCGTGGTCGAGAGCGGCGTCGGTAAATTCATCCTGCTGGCTGCTGTTGAGTTGCGAGTAGAGATCTTCGTCGAAAGTTGAGCCAGGAGCGGCGGTGGGTAGTGATTGCCCGTCGACCATCATGGATGGATGGGAAGAGTCGTGATGAGCAACGATGAGCGGGAGAATTTTTTGCTGCTGCCCCTTGGAGAGTCCGTATTGGCGAGTCAGTGTATCAAGATTTTCGCGCGATTCCCGTCGGACCCGTGAAACGATCTCATCGACCCGGACAAGTTGTTTGTGGTTGAGGTGGGAGGTTGCGGATTTCGGAAGTGAAAGAGTTGTTTCCGTGCCGCGCAACGATCTGGCTTTCTCGGCTCTGTTTTCGGATCCACGGGGCCGAGATGAGTTTACCGGGCTTTTTGACGTGGGATTTGAAGGATCGACGAAGGAGGTGTTTGGATTGTCGTTATCACTTCGTTCGAAGGAAACCATGAACGCCAAAGTCCCGGCCACGACGAGTATCGTGATGCCAAGGATGAAGTTTGAGCGGGACATGATTGGGAGATAGTAGGTGTGGGTCGATTAACGCCCCGATGATGATTCAAACCGTGAATCGATGGCTCGTTGCAAGGTTTTTCGATCTTTTTTTATTTTTTCCTGCTGATCTTCTTTGAGGTGGGGGAGCAAGTGGTCGTGAAGATCAAGGAGGTGGCGGTAGTAGTCTTCCACCGCCTGATCACGGCTGGCTTGGATTTTTTGGGAGGTTGTTTTGACCTCTTTCTCGACCTTCGATTTTTGTTCTTCGGTGAGGCTGAGGAGGCGGGTGAGTCGCTCCATGGTGAGAGCTTCCCAGTCCCCGGTGTCGTTCTCGTTACCGGTTGTGAGGGCACTGAAAGAAGCCTGATCCCGGCCTTTTTTTTCACCGAGAAGGAAGCCGACCCCGTAACCACAGAGGAAGATTGCGAGGAGTGCGATAAGGATGGTCAGGTAATCGCGGAGGGTGGGTTTCATGGTGCGGATGGTGAGATGGGAGGTTCAGGTCGGATGATGGGTTCCTCGGAAAGCGAATCATTGCGCAGGAAGAGGTAAAAAATGACGAAGATGGTTCCAGCAAGGAAGGCGGCGATGAGAGACCACTTGCGCCAGGTGAGGGCGAGGAGGATGGACTGTACGGTTTCGCGTAGAGTTTTCACGCTCACCGTGGGCGGAGCTTCCCCCTCCTCCTTGGTTGGAGCAGTCTTCGCCTTTTCGATCAGGCGTTTCCATGGATCGTCGGAGTCGTTCATTTTTGGTGATCTGCGTGTTCGAGCTTTTTGAGCTGTTGGGTGAGTTTGCGTCTCGCCCGCATGGCGGTGACTTTGACTTTGGAAGCTTCCCAGCCCGTGAGATTGCAAACATCCTGAACGCTCTTTTCCTCAAGGTCGAGGAGGCGGATCACGATCTGTTCGCGGGGTTTGAGGGTGGAAATGAGGCGGTCGAGGAGTTCTCTCATGGCGGAAAGGTCCTCGTTGTTGCTGGTTGAATCTCCGGAGAGGTTTTTTTCAAGGATCTCTGCCTGGGTGTCACAGAGGTCCGAGTAGCTGACGAGAGGGCGGGCCTTGTCCTTTCTCAGCCAATCGTAGCAGGTGTTGATGGTGATGCGGGAGACCCAGTGGGTGAATGGTTGTTTGCCGGCAAACTGGTTTAGTTTCAGAAAGATCTTGGTCAAAACCTCCTGAGCTAGGTCCTCATGATCGGAGGTGCGTCGGACCTGGTTGTGAATGATTTTTGAGACGAGAGGGGTGAGGAGAGAGATGAGTTCGCGCCACGCTTCTTCTTCGCCGGTACGGACGCGGGCGAGGAGTTCCGGAGTTGGTGAGAGGGAGGACAAATTGCGGTGAAGAGCAGGCTACTGGAACCCGATACGAATGCGATATACTGCCGCGCATCAAGATTCATGAAAATTCATCACTTAGGAAATAGTGCTAGGAATTTACTTTTGGCGTGGCGTCCCTGAGGAGATCGGAGAGGTGAGAAAGGGGGGCGGGGGAAGAGGAGCTGGAATTGAGCCGAGAGGTTTGAGCACGGGGGCGCTGAGACGGAGAATCAGGCGAAAAAGGCAGCGGTCTGAGTTCGCAGGGGTTTCAGAGCGGAAAATCATGACCCAAGAATGTAATCCTCCTTCCCGCCATGCCAAGGATTAGTTTACTCTTATGAAACTTCCTGTTTCGTCGAAGTCTTTCCCCGCGCCCGCCCGGGGAGGGGGCTATCTACTAGGACTTTTCTTTTGGGGTGGGGCGCTTAGATCCCCACATTACGAACGACGACAACGGGGTGGTCGATGGCACCAGAACACTGGGGGTGGTGGAAGAACCCGCTGGGTCCTTGGCTTCCCCCAATGGCGCTGCAACATCAACGGACTTCTGGAGGGCGAGATGAGAGGAGGATGGGACGGTAAGCATCAAGCCGACGGTTCTCTCTTCTTAGAGCGCATGGGTAAGGATATTTTCTTCTGTCCGATCACGCTCGATCCCGAGAGCGCCACTCCCATGCTGCTTGGGCCTGATCTTCGGGACTGGGTTGCCGAGGACGATCTCATTTACTTTGTCATCGAAGCCATCGAGAGCCTTGTCCCCGCTGCCTTCCACGTGATGTGATAACCCACGGGTTAGCCCTTGTAGAGAGAGCCAATCAAGTCGCGAATCTTACTCTATTCTTCGCGGATGCGATGGAAAAGCCGGGTCGTTCCAGCGGCAATCCCCGTGAGGGTGTAAGTTGTTTCGGTGCCTCTGGAGAGTAAGGCGTCGACTGCTTCCGACCAAGAATCGGTGGTGAGATCTTCCGAGTAGTCGATGGAGTAGGTTCTTCCGGGAGTTGAGTTCCACGTCAGCGTCACCGACCCCGCTGCTTCGTCATAGATGGCGCTGGTGATTTGGAACGGCGCTGCCGTGCCGCCGAGCCTGGCTTCTACGATCTCCTCTGGAGTGAGTGCGTAGTTGTAAATCCGCACATCATCGATCCAGCCATCCCATTTGCGGTTGGAGTGATCGTCTCCGATCCTGAGGTCGATACCGTTGGCGGTATCGGTGTGAATCTCTTGGGCCAGAAAGACGCTGGGAATCTCGAGTTGGCCGTCCACATAGAGGAGGATGTCCTCGACATCGGGAGTGCCATCGTCTTCGAAGGTCATTGCCACGTGGTGCCAGGTCGCATCCACGATGTTTGTGGTACTGACGATGTATCCGCCGTTGACCTCGACTCGCAGGCCACCAGGAACAGCGCCGTTGTTATTCTCTGCACGGAAGTTCCACTTGTCTCCAAGCTGATTCTGTCCGAATGCAAGGATGCCCATATTTTCAGTGCCATTGGGACTGACTCCGCGCGATTTGACCCATGCCATCAAGGTGCGCGCCGTCGTGCCTGAGAGTTCTTGCGCCTTGTAACCGGTGATGACGATCCTGTCTCCGGTGCCATCGAACTCAACGGCAGCCGTGGTGCCTGCCAGCAGCGGAGGGACATCCGCCGTATCCCAGGCCGGCCCAGTGCCATCGATGGGATCAAAGTTGCCGACGAGACCGTTCCCGCTCACATCGGTGGTTGTCATTCCCGCCCCCTCTTCGAAGTCGAAGTGGGCGAGCAATCCCGGCGGAACGGCGGTTACCGTGACTTGAGCCATACTTGAACCGGTCGCATTGGTTGCGGTCAGGGTGTAGATGGTTGTCTCGGTGGCTCTGACCATCACGGTGGTCTCGCCTGTAACATCACCCGCCGCTGGAGCCAGATTCAGGGAGTCGGCGCCGAAGGTTCTCCATGTCAGCGTAGTGCTACCACCAGAAGTGATCGTATCCGGGCCAGTGATCTCGAAACTGCTGATGGTGGGAACTTCTCCGACATGGATGGTGAGCGTAGAGCTCTGCACTTTTGCGCCGAGGGTCGCGGTCAGAGTGTAAGTTGTGGTGCCGACAGGCGTTAGCTCAATGCTGCCGGATCCGTCCGTCGTGCTTGGAGCCACATCCCCGACCCCGTTGTCGATGACAAGCGTATCAAAGGCAGGATCGACCTCCCACGAGACCGTCACGGCTTCGCCTGCCGGGATAGATTCGTCATCCGTGGTGAACGCGCTGAGGAGGATCGAAGTCCTGGTTGCGAGTTCTAAGATCTTCGCGGCACTTAGCACTTCATCGTAGATACGGACGTCGTCGAGCCAGCCATTCCATTCGCGCTGGGAGTGGTCGTCGGAGATCGCCAAGTCCATCCCATTCGCGGTGTCGGTATGGATCACTTCGTCGAGCGAGATACTGATCGTCTCCAACACGCCATCGACGTAGAGCAACACATCAGTAACGTCTGGCGTGCCGTCATCCTCCCATGTCATCGCGACGTGGTGCCACGTGTTGTCGATCACCACCGTGCTGCCGACGATGTAGCCGCCATTGACCTCGACGCGGATATTGCCATCGATTGGGCCATTATTGTTTTGCGTGCGAAAATTCCACTTGTCTCCTGCCTGGTTCTCTCCATAGCCGAAGATGCCCATGTTGCTAGCAAGTGGAGTCACTCCGGGCGCCGACTTAATCCAGGCGGCGAGCGTCCGAGAGTTGGTGCCGCCGATTTCGTCCGCCTGATAACCGTTGATAAGGACATGGGCGAAATTGGTGCCATCGAAAGCGATTGAGGCGGTTGATCCCGAGCCCGCCGGGGAAAACTCGGCGGTGCTCCATGTCGCGCCCGTTCCGAGCGTCCCGGTGTGACCACCGCCGCTCTGATCGGCGGTCGTTGTGCCGGCTCCTTCCTCAAAGTCCCACCAGCCAATGAGGTCAGCATGAGCAAGCGATGCCGATGATAGTAAGGCGGCGATGGCTAGCGTCGTGATCTGATTTGATCTCTTAATGGATAAAAATGACATTCCTAATATTGCGTAACCTCTAGTGGGGCTAGCAAGAATTAATTGTGTAAAAGGGTGATAGATCTTCGTCTGGTCGACCACGGAAAAGCTGACGAGACGCCAACCTCTGGACAAAGTGAAAGACTCGGAAGAAGGAAAATCCGAAGCGCCATCAATGCCACCCGAATAACAAGAGTTCGTGCAAAGGCTCTCCCCTAGCGGCGGCGGCTCAGGAACAGAGCTCCAAGGCCAAGCATGCTAAAGAGGGAGGTTGACGGTTCTGGGACACCCGCCAGTGTCGCGATCGCATTTGCGTCGAGCACTTCATCGTAGATGCGGACGTCGTCGAGCCAGCCATTCCATTCGCGCTGGGAATGGTCGTCGGAGATCGCCAAGTCTATCCCATTCACCGTGTCGGTATGGATGACTTCGTCGAGCGAGATACTGACAGTCTCCAACACGCCATCGACGTAGAGCAGGGCATCAGTGACGTTGGGCGTGCCGTCGTCCTCCCATGTCATCGCGACGTGGTGCCACTCGTTATCGATCACCACCGTGCTGCCGACGATGTAGCCGCCATTGACCTCGACGCGGATATTGCCATCGATTGGGCCATTATTGTTTTGCGTGCGAAAATTCCACTTGTCTCCTGCCTGGTTCTCTCCATAGCCGAAGATGCCCATGTTGCTCACAAGTGGAGTCACTCCGGGCGCCGACTTAATCCAGGCGGCGAGCGTCCGAGAGTTGGTGCCGCCGATTTCGTCCGCCTGATAACCGTTGATAAGGACATGGGCGAAATTGGTGCCATCGAAGGCGATCGAGGAGGTCGATCCCGAGGGAACCGGGGCAAACTCGTCCGTGCTCCATGTCGCGCCGGTTCCGAGCGTCCCGGTGTGACCACCGCCGCTCTGATCGGCGGTCGTTGTGCCGGCTCCTTCTTCAAAGTCCCACAAGCCAATAATCGCGGATTGGCTAGTTGTTGTCGAACAAAGCAGGGCAGTCGTAATGGAGGCAAAGGAGGCGGGACGAATCATTGAGTGGTTTGGTTGAAAACGATTAGAAGTATTTTTTCGAAAAACCGGCTCCTAAGTCAAGGGAATTACCAAGAATCCTTAGAAGTGACGCAGAAAGTGTTTTTTTAACTTATTGCAGTAGACAATATCTGGGATTGTTAACTTATCAGGAAGCCCAGAAATCCTGATGAAATTGATTGCTCCCGTGGTTTACCCATTGGCTTTGCCGGGTTTGCTTTTACCGAAGACGGATTTGAGATCGGTGACTTTGGTGAGCACGAGCCGGCCGTGGCGTTCGCTGCTGTCGCCGGTCAAGGTGATCGGGGTGCCGACGTGGTAGGCGAGGTTGAAGCGGTGGAAGTCACCGAAGCCGACCTCGATCCTTACCGGAGGTTTGCCATCGGCATCGATGTAGAAGACTTTGGCCTCGTCGAGATTGTCCGACATTCGCAGGCGTCCCTGGACGGTGATCTTACCATTGCCGGTCTTCACCCAGCTGTCGAACGGGCGCTCCTGGTATTCTTCGAAGTGCCCGCCGTCGAGGCCCGGGAGGGGGGCCGAGGAGTTGGCGTAGGACGGGGAGTTGATGCCGAATTTCTCAAGCAGCGAGAGGTGCAGTCGGCCGAGTTCCTGGTTTTTGGAATATCTCAGGTAGCGGCCGGTTTTGAGCATCCCGCCGCCCTTCCCGGCGAGCACGACTGGAATGCGCTGGGCGGTGTGGTTGTCGCTGTGGCCCATGCCGGATCCGAAGAGCACGATGCTGTGATCGAGAAGCGAGCCGTTCTGGTCTTTGTAGGATTTTAGTTTGGTTAGTAGGTAGTCAAATTTTTCCATGTGCCACAGGCTGATCTTGAGCAGGTCATCGATGTTCGAGCGACTGAAGTTGCGGAAGAAGTGCGATAGATAGTGGTGCTGTTTTTTGATACCGAGGAAATCAAAAATCATGCGGCTGTTGCTGTTGCCGAGCATGTAGCTGATGCAGCGCGTCGAGTCAGTCCAGAGGGCCATGGCCATGACATCGAGCATGGCTTCGACCTGCTCGTTGAGGTCGCCGGCGCTCTCGGGTCGTTTGAGGGTAGAGAAATCGACTCCTTCCGGGCCGCTGACCGGAGTCATGTTTTCCAGGCGCTGTTCGGTTTCGCGGATCACAGTGAAATACTCTTCGAGGGTTTCCTGATCTTCGCGTCCGGCTTTGCGTTGCAGGGATTTTGCGTCGTCGCGCACGCGGTCGAGCAGGCTGGAGATTTCCTCCCGCTGTTTCGGGTCGTGCATCGGGTTGCGGAACAGGCGGTCAAATACCAGTTGGGGATCGCTCTCACGCGGAATACGGTCGCCGTTCTTGTCGTAGGAGATGTAACTGCAATCGATCTGGTTGGTGAAGAGCCCTTCGGTGGTGAGTTCGAGCGAGCGGTGGGCCGTGTCTCCGCTAATCTTGTCCGCGATCAATTGATCGATCGAGGCTGACTTGCGGTTCTGGTGGTGGCCGGAAAGGAAGCGGCGAGTGGAGTTGCTGTGCGATGAGAAACCGAAGTCGCCCATGTTGTCGAGAATGAGTAAGTCATCCTTGTGTTTTGCGAAGGGCGCCATCAGCGGCGACATCCGAAAATCGTTTTCCTGACCGCCTTCGATGTTCCAAGACGGAGGGTGCACGCCGTTCGGTTTGAACAGGGTTACGAAACGGAGCGGAGGTTTGGAGTTGCCCGCGAGATCCACTGACGCTGCCTTGGCGCTGTTCTCCATCAGGTTGAGAAAGGGCAGGGGGACGAGGGCGCCGGCCGCGCCGCGCAAGAATGTTCTGCGCTCGATGTTCCAGTTCTTACTCATGGCTAATGTTTGCAGTCTCGATAATGGTTTCGCGAAATGGAAGGCTATTAGCCACTTGTTGGAAGAGGCTCTTCCACGTGCCGTCGTTTTTACACAGGTTCTGGGTGATCGCATCTACGACCGGTTGGTCGCTGCGTTCCAGTTTTCGGCAAAGTGCGTAGGCGAGGGTTCGCTCAACGATGTTGCGCACGATCGGTTCGCGTTTTTGGGTGAGAAGGATCTCCTTTAGCCCGGCAAAAGTCTCAAAAGTCTCGCCACTCGGGAGTTTCCCGGAGGTGTCGATGGGCTTGCCTGGTTCGTTTGCTTTTTTCTTGGGGCGATCGCTGGCGAGCAGGAACTGACCATTCTTATCATACCCTTCTAGGGCAAAGCCCAGCGGGTCGATTTTCTCGTGGCAACGAGCACAAGTGACGTTGCTCCGGTGCATTTCGAAACGTTCCCTAAAGGTGAGATTCTTGCCGCGCGGGCTGCCCTTGATGGGTGGGGTGTCGGCCGGCGGCTCGCCGATTGGCACGCCCAGGATGCGGCGCAAGATCCAGGTGCCGCGTTGGATGGGCCCCTGGTTCATGGTCAGAATGCCGGGCATCGTGAGGAGGCCTCCACGACCTTCGGCATGCACGAGTTCAAACTTTTGATGGGGTGTTCTTTGCCGCTCGATGCCTTTCGGAGTCGCGTGACGTTTCATCCGTTGGCGATCCTTACCATAGAAACCGGAGGTTCCTTGGTTGACGAAAGTGATTTTCGAATCGATCAATTCCACGATCGGACGGTTTTCGGTGAAGAGATAATTGAGGAAATCGATTAGCTGAGTTTTGAGAGCATGATGGCGGATTGGGTCTTTTGCGAGGAGTCCATCGAGGCTGTCGATCTCGAGCCACTGGGTGCCGAAGCTTTGGGCAAGGTTGCGGGCTTTGGGGGAGGACAACATCCGTGCCACCTGCCCGTCCAGAACTTGCTCGTCTCTCAGCGAACCGTTGGTTGCCAGGCGGGTCAGTTCTTCGTCGGGGCGATCTTCCCACAAGAAATACGACAGGCGTTCGGCGAGTTCGAAATGGTCGACGGTTTGCTGCTTGCCAGGCTCACCTTCCATCAGGAGGCCTCGATAGAAAAACGCGGGCGACATCAGCACGGTTTTGAGTTCGAATTTGGTGGCGGCCACGAGGACGTCGCCACGCTTGCCTGAAATGGCGGCGAGTATTTTTGCGAGTTGTTCCTCCGGAGCCGGCCGACGCAGCGCGCGCGGCACGAACCTCCGGATCAGTCTCTCGGCTTGGTCGTGGGAAAGATCAACCGGCTGCCAGTCATTGGGTAGTTGGGTGCCAATGAACTCACCGAGCTGGGCGCGGCCTTTTTTCGAGAAGAGTTTTTCCAAAGCGGCGTTACTCAAATGGAGATACTGGTCCCAGATCACGGGGGAGAGTCGCGCGCGGTGGGTGTCGTTGATGAACCCGCTGGCCCCGGGTGGGTCGGTGGGGAGGAGTTTCAAAACAAGTGATTGATCACTAATGACGGTCTGTTCGGCCTCGGCAACCGCGACCTCGAGATCGAAACCAAAGAGCGAACGCAGGGTGTTACGATACTCCGGGCCGGAGAGGCGGCGGGGTTCGAAGACGGAGGGTTTCGCTTCGATGCTGGTTTGCGAGCGTTTTTGATACCAGTCGATGATTGTCTTCTTTTCAGCATCGCTCAGCTGCGGCTCATCGTCGGGTGGCATTTCTTTGGCTTCTAGCACCTCGACGACGGTTTTCCACAACTCGAACTGGGCGTCGGCGTCCTGCTCGGTGAGGATCTTGGAAAAATCAACTTTTCCCTTCAGTTTTTCTCCGCCGTGGCATTTCACACAGGAGCGTTCCAGGATCGGTCGGACTTCGTCCTCGAAGGCCGTCGACGAGGCCGAAAGTGTGGCCGTGAAAACGAGTGAATAGAGAAAAGGTCGCATGAGGCAAACAGATGAAAGCAAATCCAGGTAAACTAAGGAAGTTAATGATTGTAGCTGCTTTCCCTCTCGATTGTTTTCGTTGAAGGCATCCATTTGGAAGAATTAGGGTTAGGGTTGCGTTTCTTTCGGTTAAGCTAGGCCATCAATACGTGGAGGCTCCTATCCTAAAATGAAACGACGACACTATCTACTCCTGACCACATCGCTGAATCTTGGCGGGGTGGCTCTTGCTGTTGAGGAAGTGGGGTTTGAGACCGACATTCGGCCCATCTTCGAAGCTCATTGCACGAAGTGTCACGGCGAGGAGAAGCAGAAGAGTGAACTGCGTCTCGATTCGCCGGCCGCGATCCGGAAAGGTGGGAATTCGGGTGAGCCGCTCTTTGTTGTCGGAAAACGCGACGAGAGTTATCTCTATAAACTTGTGAGCCGTCACGATCCTGACGAAGCCATGCCGCCGAAGGAGAAGGAGGCACTTTCGAAAGAAGAGGTCGCGCGCATCGGCCGGTGGATCGAACAGGGGGCAAAGATGCCGGGTGACGGGGAGGTGGTGGCTCTCACTACCGATCACTGGTCCTTTCAACCGGTGGCGAAAAAGCATCGCCACACCGATGTGGATGCCTTTCTTGATGAAGCGCTTGCGGGCAAGGACCTGAAGGGATCTGATCGCGCCGATCGTCGTAATCTCATCCGGCGACTCTATCTCGTGATGCTGGGGCTCCCGCCGTCGCCGGAGGAGGTAGCCCATTTCGTGAACGACGATTCGCCGCAGGCTTGGGGGAACTTGGTGGACCGCGTTTTGGCCAGTCCACATTATGGCGAGCGAATGGCGCGACACTGGCTTGACATCACACGTTTTGCGGAGAGCAACGGGTTTGAGACCAACAGGGAACGTCCGAGCGCGTGGCGTTTTCGTGATTATGTGATCGAGTCCTTTAATGCTGACAAGCCCTACGATCAGTTCGTGAAAGAGCATCTGGCGGGGGATTCCATGGGGGCTGATCTTGGGACCGGGTTTCTGGTGGCCGGGCCCTATGATATCGTAAAGAGTCCGGATCCGAATCTCACTTTGACGCAGAGGCAAGATGAACTGGCTGATATGATCAATACTACCGGCACAGCGTTTCTTGGTCTGACGATTGGCTGCGCGCGGTGTCACAATCACAAGTTCGACCCGGTCACGCAGCGGGACTATTATTCGATGCAGGCGATCTTCGCTGGAGTGAGGTTTGGCGAGCGGGCTGTGCAGAGGAAGGTCAATGAGGCTGGCAAGAAAGAGCTGGAATCTTTGCGGGTTTCTCTGGCTTCGGTAGAAAGAGAGCTGAATCAATTGCGAGCTCTCGCGGCGAAGAACGAGGGAGCTCCTTCCGCACGTCGCCCGGCCGTGAACGCCAGATTGAACAGTGAGACTTTCACTGCGAGGTCGGCGAAGTTTGTCCGTTTTACAATCAAGCACACCAATAGCTCCGAGCCCTGTTTGGACGAATTGTCTGTTTTTGCCCCCAACGGAGAAAATGTCGCGCTCGCAAAAGTCGGAGCGGTGGCGACCTCTTCGGGAAACCTTCTGGGCTATCCCATGCACCAACTGGCTCACATCAACGACGGAAAGTCGGGGAACATGTGGAGCTGGATTTCGAATCAGAGTGGAAAGGGCTGGGTTCAGATCGAATTTTTGAAGGCTTCCCAGGTGGAGCGCATCGAGTGGTCGCGTGACCGGGAGGGGCGCTTTACGGACCGACTCGCGGTCGAATACGTGATCGAACTATCTGACGATGGCCAGTCATGGGCTCTCGCAGCAAGTTCCGATGATCGTGAACCTTTCGGTGGAGAAGCCGATCCAGATTCCTTTCTTGCGAAGCTTTCCGAGCCGGAGGTGAATCGGGCTCGCGCCTTGATTGCGCAGGGTGGCTTGGCCCGATCGCGTATGGTTGAGTTGGAGACTGGGGTCAAGGCGTGGGTGGCGAACTTCTCCCAGCCCGGTGCGACTCATCGTCTCTACCGTGGGGAGCCGATGGCGAAACGCGAAGAGGTCCCGCCCGATGCCCTCGAGGTGATTGGTTCACTTGGGCTGGCCATGGACGCGCCCGAACGGGAGCGACGTCTGGCGCTTGCGGAGTGGATCGCGAGTGCGGACAATCCGCTCACCGCCCGGGTAGCAGTGAACCGCCTCTGGCAGTTCGTGTTTGGGACCGGAATCGTGGATACGCCAAGCGATCTTGGGACAAACGGAACGCCTCCGACTCATCCTGAACTGTTGGACTGGCTTGCCTCCGATTTTGTGACGCATCGGTGGTCGATGAAGCACACCCTGCGGCTGCTTCTGAGCTCGGAGGCATTTCAACGTTCGAGCCAACCCAATTCAGTGGCGGCCCGGGTTGACTCCAACAGTCGGTATCTGTGGAGGTTTCCCCCGCGCCGTCTCGAGGCGGAGGCGATTCGCGACGGAATGCTCTCGGTGGCCGGAACGCTTGACCTGAAGATGGGCGGGCCGGGCTTCCATCTCTTCGATGTCGACCGGGAGAACGTCGTGCACTATCACGCCAAGGAGGAGACGGGTCCGGCGGAGTGGCGGCGCATGGTTTATCTCTTCAAGATCCGGCAGGAGCAGGATGCAGTGTTCGGGGCCTTTGACTGTCCGGATGGGAATCAGGTCATCCCGAGTCGCAATCGCTCCACGACGCCCTTGCAGGCTTTGAATCTTTTCAATAGCCGCTTTACGATGCAGCAGGCCGAGAAACTGGCGGAACGTCTCGGGGATACGGAAGATCGGGTGGCACGCGTCTACGAGTTGCTCTACGGCCGGCCGGCCACCGCCGAAGATCTTGTGGACGCAAAGAGTTTCATCGAGAGGCACGGCTTCGTTGCCTTCTGCCGTGCGATGCTGAACACCAATGAATTCTTGTTCGTATTTTAAATGATCGATACTCGTCATCTTTTCGACCGCCGAAACTTTCTCTCGCACTCTGTGAATGGCTTGGGTGGGGTGGCCTTGGCATCCCTGCTGAGTCGTGAGGGGCTCCTTGGGGACCAGCTTCTCCGTGAAAGTGCGCCGGGGAAGCATCCCATCCGCCCCGGGATTGCGGCCGCCAATCCCCATGCGCCGCGTCTTCCTCACTCGGAGGCGAAGGCCAAGCAGGTTTTGATGATCTTCTGTTCCGGAGCGATCAGTCAGGTCGATACGTGGGACTACAAGCCGGAGCTCATTAAACGGCATGGTCAGCCCATGCCTGGCGGCGACAAACTCATCACTTTTCAAGGAGGGCAGGGGAACCTGATGAAGAGCCCGTGGGAGTTCAGACCACGCGGGCAAAGTGGCAAGATGGTATCGGATTTGTTACCGCGGCTGGGTGATTTAGCGGACGAGATGTGCTTCCTCCATGGAATGACCGGTAAGACCAACACGCATGGACCGGGCGAGAATTTCATGTGTACCGGATTCACGCTGGATGGCTTTCCGAGTGCCGGAGCTTGGACGACCTATGCGCTGGGTAGCGAGGCAGAAGACCTGCCAGCCTATGTGGCAATTCCTGATGTGCGCGGGACTCCCCAATCGAGTGTGAATTGCTGGGGGCCGGGTTTCCTGCCGGCGGCCTTTCAAGGTACCAGCTTCAATGCCGCCAAGGCTGTTCGCAATTTGGAGATTCCAAATGGGATCACCGGTGCCACCGATGCGGCGACTCGGGCCTTCCTTCAACGCCAAAACCATCGCCACCTCCAGAACCATGCCGATGATTCTCAGCTGGCGGCCCGCATTGCGAGCTACGAACTGGCGGCCCGCATGCAGCTTAGCATTCCCGAGATCACCGATTTAGCCAAGGAGCCCGACTACATCATGCGGGATTACGGTGCGGGCGACTCCGGCAACAAGATATTGGATCTCCGAGCTGCGTATGGGCGAAACTGCATTCTGGCGCGACGTCTCATCGAGCGTGGTGTGCGTTTTGTGCAGCTGTTCAATGGAGCCTACCAGACCGGCGGTGAGGGAGTGAGCAACTGGGACGGCCATAAGAAGCTCAAAGAGCAATACGATATTCACGGGCCGGTTCTTGATCAGCCCACCGCGGCCCTTTTGAAGGATCTTAAAGTGCGGGGTTTGTTGGAAGATACTCTAGTGGTCTTTTGTTCCGAGTTCGGCCGCATGCCGACCTTTCAGAAGGGGGCGAGCGGGCGTGATCACAATCCCAGCGGCTTTACGACCTGGCTGGCGGGGGCCGGCGTGAAGGCTCCCTTCTCCTATGGTGCGACGGATGAATTCAGCTACAAGGCGGTGGAGGGGGTGACGACGGTCTATGATTTTTATGCCACGATTCTGCACATCCTCGGCCTCGATCACGAACGACTGAGTTTCTATCACAATGGCATCGAGCGCCGCCTCACCGACGTGCACGGAAAGGTGATCCGTGAGATCCTGGCCTCCACCTGACTCTTCCTCACCGTTCGGTGTCTGATTCAACGCCGGGAGCGCAGAGCATTCCGCATTTGTTCGAGTTCATCCATCAGCTCGCGGAGGAGGCGCAGGCCGGTCACATTGACCTCGGAGGTTTCACGGAGGTGCTCGATTTGGGGTAAAGTGCGCAGGGCTTCGTCATCCAGAAGAGGGGTGCCGGAGTCGGCGGATGAAACCCAGACAAGGCCCTGTTCCTTTTAAGGCAGGGTGGTTTCGGTGTTCACGCCGGCGAGGCGGGCGACTATCTCG
>Ga0308005_10000281_pt1 | contig 19312 bp, 11 predicted proteins | sample Neamet67_FD_203142 | JGI IMG/M metagenome (GOLD analysis project Ga0308005, IMG submission 203142) | Marine microbial communities from water near the shore, Antarctic Ocean - #67 | ecosystem: Environmental > Aquatic > Marine > Unclassified | place: Southern Ocean | collected 2014-06-07 | reverse complement strand
AAACGAGTTGTAGCATCATTTGCAGACTCCGAGTTTTCCGATCAGGCACTCTATGAGTGGGCATGGTGCGAACGCCGTTCGGATCGCAACGCCGAGGCCGTCAAGCTTTACGACAAGCTCCTCGCCACCCATCCCGCAAGCCCACTGGCGGTCAAGGTGCAGAGCGAATTGGCCGAGCTGAATATCGCCAGCGGAGACCAAGACAAGGTCATCGTCCTACTCACCGGGGCCTTGGCCAAGGTGAAGGATGATTCCCTCCGCGCCGACATTCGTTATCAACTTGCCAGCGCCCATTTCAAGAAAGGCGATCATGCCACCGCAGCGGAACAGCTTGAGAAGCTCCTCGTGGACTACCCCGAATCGAAGTTGTTGGCCTCGATCCTCTTTCAGGCCGGAGAGTCGCGTTTGAAACTCGGGGAAACGGTGGCAGCGCGAACCCATTTCACCAAGGCGACGGCCGTGCCCGGGAGTCCGGAAAGCCTCGCCGAGTCGATTACCATGCGCCTCGGCGAAACCCATGCCCTGACCAATCAACACCCCGAGGCTGGAGAAACCTACACCGTCTTTCTCGAAAAATTCCCCAAGAGTAAATGGATACGGAATGCACGCTTTGGCCTTGGATTCGCGATGGAAAATGCCGGGAATTCCGACCAGGCGATTCTGGAATACCGCAAACTTCTCGCCGATAAGAAGGTCGACCTGTGGGCGGTGCGGGGACGCTTCCAGATCGGGGAGTGCTATTTTAATTTGCAAAAATATGATGAAGCGGTGGCCGAGTTTGTGAACGTCGAAATCAACTACCGCAAATACCCCAGTTGGCAGGCCAAGGCCGTGCTCGAAATGGCACGGGTCTTGATTGCGCAGGGCAAGAAGGCGCAGGCGGCCGAACGACTCAAGGAGGTGATCCAACGCTACTCGAAGGAGAAAGCCGCGACTGTGGCCCAGCAATACCTCGACGAACTCCGCAAATAATAAGTGAAACCATGCACCAAGATCGATTAACGCCAGAACTCCCCCACCTCGCACCCAAGTACGGCTGGCGACAGGTACTTTTCCTCGGGATGTGCTTCCTGATGGTCGCCACCACTCTGGTGATGGGCGCTGAGGTCAATGACGAAGCTGGCGTCCCTAAGGAAACGATGTTCACCCTGATGAAGAAGGGGGGCTTTGTCATGATCCCCCTCGGCATCGCTTCCATTCTCGCCCTCGCCTTGGGGACCGAGCGATTTCTCTCGCTACGCCGCGAAAAAGTATTGCCGACCGGTTTCCTCGATGGCTTGGGTCATGCTTGGCATGCCGATCCCACCGGACAACTTGCCGAGGACTATTGCAACGAATCCGGCGGTGCGGCGGGACACGTCTTCAAGGCCGGTATCCAATGGCGCTACTATGGCTACGAGGCCGTGAGTCAGGCCATCGAGGACGCGGGCTCCCGGGAAACAGATCGTATGAAGCGCAGCCTGCGCCCGCTCTCCGCGATTGCCGCGGTCGCCCCGCTCCTCGGACTCTTGGGGACAGTTTACGGCATGATTTCGGCCTTCCAGCGCACTTCCTCCAGTGGTGGAGCGGCCAAGACCGCCGACCTCGCCACCGGAATTTACGAGGCCTTGGTCTCCACCGCGACCGGTCTGACTCTCGCCATTCCAGTGATGCTCCTCTTTCAGTATCTCTCCTCACGCGTCGATGGCTTAATCGATCACATCGATGAGGTCGGCACCCGCTTCATCGTGAACCACGCGCGCTTGGAGTCGCCGCCGGTGGGGGAAGCCACGGAGGAAGTGGTCGAATACGCCGAGCCCGAAGGATAGATTACAATCATGCGTTTCAAATCAAGCAGCAGTGACGGAAGCGAGTTGATCAACATCTCGAGCATGATCGATGTCATGTTCATCCTAATCATCTTCTTCCTCGTTACCACAACCTTCAAAGAGGAAGAGGTCGATCAGTTGGTCAAGTTACCCACCGACAAACGCAATCAGTCCCTAACGCAATCAAGCGGTAGTCTCATCAAGATCAACATCCGTGAGAACGGAGCCTACCTCGTGATGGGCACGCAGATGACCGAGGAGCAACTGAACACCTGGATGGAGGGCGAGATCAAACGTAAACCTGAACTCAAGGTCTTGATCCGATGCGACAAGGAATCGAAGCACCTGCATCTTTCGAATGTGATGTCGATCTGCATTCACGTTGGCGTCGCCCAAGCCAACATTGCGGTGCGGACTGCTAAATGACCTGCGGGATACCTCAAAAAAATCCATGATCGTCGCCAGTCAACCAGTCACCGCCCAAAAGAAGCAAAAGGGGCCGTTGCTCGGGTTGACGCGTCGACGCCGCATCTGGATTTACCTTTGGTCCGCCCTTGCCTTGGTCGTTGGGTTTCTTTTCTGGGTCTGGCTCTACCTTCAGCCCAGCAGCTGGTATACTTACACCGACCATGTTTCATTCGAGCGTGTGGCGCGTGAGGTGAAGCTCGGTCGGGTAGTTTGGGAGCCTGCCGCTGCGGAAGCCGGCGGGATCGGAACTGAAGAGAACATTGGGCAAGCGGCCATTTCATCCGACGGGACCCGCATGGTTTATGCCACCGGAAAGGAGGACGAGAATTCCGATCTCTTTGTGCGGCGCTGGGATGGCACGAACTGGGACGCGCCACGGCCGATGCGCGCGCTCAACAGTATCTTTCATGAAAGCGCTCCGGCCTTAAGCGCCGATGGACAGTATCTCTTTTTTGCGAGTGACCGTCCCGGAGGGCGCGGAGGCGAGGATATCTGGGTCGCAAAGTGGGACGGGATCGAATACGCTTGGCCTCTCCCCTTGACCGGTCGGGTCAATACTGTCTTCGATGAAACCGATCCGGCACCCTCGCCCGACGGGGCGCGGCTCTACCTGTCCTCGAATCGTCCTTACGTTTCCGAGGAACAGGTTCTGAGAGCGGACGGGAAACCCTTGCCGGAAGAGACTCGAAGCAAGGGAGACTACAACCTCTATGCCGCGGAGATTGCGAGCGACACCCCTTTTGACCTGATCATTGAGCGCCAGTTGAGCATGCTCTATTCCTTGCGTGAAGGAGCGCTTGCCGATCCGGAAGTCATGGCGAAACTGGGAGGGTCGAGCGCGACGGAGTCGGCGGTGGATCGTGGCCTCTCCTATCTTGCCAAAACTCAGGAGAAGGACGGGCGATGGGATATCGGTAAGGGAGGAGGCCAGCGCGGGCACGATGTCGGCGCTACCGCGTTTGCCCTTCTTTCTTTCTACGGCCGGGGCGAGCGACATGATCAGGAGTGCGAATACCAAGACACTGTCGCGCGGGGCTTGCAGTGGTTGCTCTCGCAGCAGAACCGGGCCTCGGGCGACCTGCGCGGAGCGAACCCTCAGGGCAACGCCATGTATGATCATGGCATCGCGTCTCTCGCCCTCATCGAGGCCTATGGCGTTACCAAAGATCCCGATTTGCGTCCTCGGGCCATCGCCGCGATCGAGTTCATGGGTGAGTCCCAGCACAAGGAAGGGGGGTGGCGCTACAAGCCCGGGGAGCGCGGAGATCTCTCGGCCACTGGTTGGTATATCATGGCCTTGGGGAGTGCTCAAATGTCGGGGATCCCGGTGCCCGAAAAGATTTTATCCGGGGCCCGTGCCTTTCTGGAGGCCGTGCGGGGTGGTCCGTCCGGAGGCTCTTACGGATATACCGATTCTCCTGGCAAGCGGAATTCCGGGCGTCACGGGATGAATGCGGCGGGGTTTTTCTGTTCGCAATTGCTTGGGGCTTCTCCAATTGGCGTGAGCGCCTTTGAGTCGGCTCAGCTTCTCGGTAGTGCGGGCCTCAAGGATTCCGATCTCTACTACATTTATTACGGCACGGTGGCGGCATACCAACACCAAGGCCCCCTGTGGCGCGAGTGGCGGGAGAAGATGCAGGGGGAGTTTCTCGAGGGGCAGGATCAGGATGGGTCCTGGCAGTCCGGTGGAGGCCACGGAAAGGCGATGGGGCGGATCATTGGGACGGCTCTGACGGTGCTCTGCCTTGAGGCTCACTACCGCTATACCCCGCTCTATGGTCTAGGCTACGAACCGAATCCCGATGGTCCGGTGGCCGGCGCCCTCAACCAGTCGCAGGTGCCGGAGACTCCGCTCTTTCGCCATGCCAAATACCTTGAGGCCTTCAATTCGCCAGCCCATGACACCGCTCCAGTGGTGACCGATCACGGTGATTTTCTCTACTTTTCCTCGGAACGCGAGGGCGGGTTTGGAGGCTCCGACATCTACCGTGCCCGCATCAGTGGCCCGCTTCCCGGAGCGGTGGCGAATCTTGGCGAGGAAATCAACAGCAGCGCGAATGAGGGTCAACCCGCAGTGCGCATGGTGGGCTTTCACCTTCTCTTCAACTCCGACCGGGAGGGGCGGCCCAGTGCCCTTTACAGCTCGAAAAGCCGCCGACTCGACCTGCGACATGACTACACCAAATTCCCGAGCCTTCGCTGGCTCGGACGCAACGGGTTCTGGCTCCTGCTTCTGATCGGGGCGCCCGTCGTCGGGGTGTGGCAGTCGCGGCGCGCCCTTTCCGCAAACAAGAACCCCAGAGAAGTTTTTCGGCATGTCTGAACGCGCTCCAGACCAGCCCAAGAAACGGTCGCGCTGGCGAGTGTGGCTTATTCCCGTAGTTGCTTTTGGGCTCGCCCTTATTGCGGGAATCGTGCTCTTTGGAAAATTGCGCGGGGAAGTCTGGGCGACGTACTCCGACGGTGCTGGGGTGCAGTCCGCGATCGAGGACGAGAAGGCGCGCCCCGTCTTGTGGCAGGATCCCGAACCCCAGACCTTCGTGGACGATGCTGGCGCTGAGACTGGCACGCTCGAGGCCGCCTTTTCCGCCGACGGCACGACGATGGTGCTGGTGCATTGGGATAAGGCCGGCCGCAATGCCGACCTGTTCCGATCGCACTGGGACGGACGCCGGTGGAGTCAACCGGAGGCGATCAGTTCCCTCAACACCAAAGCGTCCGAGCGCAGTCCGGCCCTGTCCCGCGACGGGAGATACCTCTACTTTTCCTCTGATCGGGAGGGTGGGGTGGGTGGCTACGATCTTTACGTGTCCCGCTGGGACGGCACCGCTTGGACAGGTGTCGAAGCACTACCGGACACGGTGAATACCAAGGCGAACGAACTGGGCCCGGCCATATCTGCCGACGGAACCCAGTTGTATTTTTCCTCGGATCGCACTGCCGGAGGGGCGGAAGACATTTTTCTTTCCATAATCACGATGCCAGAGGAGACGTCTGCCCCGGTAGTCGAGAACGAGAATTCGGAGAAAACGAAAAAGCGTCCCAAGAATAAAAAGAGCCGAGCAGAGGTGGCGCAGGTGAAGGAAGAAAAGAAGCTCCCCCTCGCGCCCGTGCCGGAATTTGGCAACGCTGCCGCTGTCGATGATCTCAATTCGAAGGCCGCGGAGGTGCAGGCCGCGATGACCACCCGCGGCGATCATGTCTTCCTCGCTTCTGACCGGGACCGCAGCAAGAGATCCGGATTCAAGCTCTACTTGAGCCGGGTGATCGATGGAGAGGCGCAAGCGCCCGAGGAGATCGATCTCTACATTGAGGAAGGTGATGTCACCGACCCAGCGGTGCGCATGGAAGGCTTCGATTTGTTATTCAGCGTGGGTGAGGAATCGAAGGATCCCGCTGCGGGCTACCGTCTCTTCCATTCCACCACCCGTGAGGTGGTGGGTTACACCGATCGTTCACGCTGGGAACAATTCAAGGAGTTGATGAACACCATCGCATGGTGGATTGTTCTCGCTCTCGCCGCGCTCATCGGCCTGATCTATATTCTCGAGAAGTGGCAGGACATGACGAGCCTGTTTCACAAGTGTCTTGCCGGATCCGCCGTTCTGCACCTCGTGGCCCTGCTTCTGGCGATGCTTCTGCTCATTGCCACTACGATTGAGAAAGAGGATGCGCGTCAAGAGGAAGAGGTGCTTGTGAGCATTGACGCGCTCGCGCAGGAGGAGCTCGCCTTGGAAAGCATTCCGGAGGAAACCACGCTCACCGAGACGACCACCAATCTCGAAACGGAAAAGGTCGAGAGCGAGTTTGGAGCGCCTGGATTTGAAGCGCAAAATGAAGCCCAGCCGGTGCCCGAGGCAGCGCAGACCACGAAGGAAGCGGTCTTGGTGGAGGCGCAGCCCACGAACGCGCAAACCAGTGACGCCCCCATGAGCGCACCGAGCGAAGAGTCCAGCGTGCTCAAGGACCTGACCGCCGCCGCACTGCCGGAGATCGAGCAATTTGAGTTGGAAGAACGCGACCCCAGCGAGCCTCAGGAAGTCGCGGACACCAGCACGGAACAGTTTGAGCCGGCCCCGACAATGGTCGAAACGGAGAAGATGGAAGCGCAAATGACCACCGAGACAGCCGTCGAAACACCTCCCGAGGCGAGCGAAGTCACCGAGTTGCAACCGTCCGAACCGCTTGCCGAGCAGGAGAAGGTGGCGGAGTTCGTCGAATCCAGCGCGAGCGAGAGCAAGCCGGTGGAGCAGGCAACGCCCGCCGACGCCCCCCCCTTGCCGTCGGAGATGCTCAGTGCTTTGCCGGATTCGGCCCTCGTGAATTCCCTCGAGGACACGTTCGAGGAGCGCGATCCGGCGGAAGCTCAGGCTTCCGATGCTCCGGTCGACTCTTCGCAAGAGATGTTTGATCCAGGTCAGGCGGCCTCGAACCTTGCCACCGAGCAATCAGCCAGCGGAGAGACTGCGTCAGACACCGCCGAGACCAGCCCGACGAGCGCGGCCGATGTCGCAGAGAGCGCTCGCGATGCCGGGGCGGCCCCGATAGAAGCGCTGGCATCCGAAGTCATTCCCTCCGCGGCAGACCTCCCGCTCCCTACGATCGAGATATCCCAAGCCTTGCCCGAGTCTTCCCTCCTTGATCCGGGAGCGCCCGTGCTCGAAGAGCCCGGTGCCCAAACGGCGGAGGCACCCGCGGAGGCAACCAAGGACTTGTTCGATCCCGGAACCGCCGCGCCAAATTTGGCCACCGCCCAAGCCGAGGGAACGATGGTGGTCGATGCCGCCGTCACGAGCGCGGAGGCTACCACCGTAGTCCGCGCTGCGGACTTAGTCTCGACCTCGGCGGTCGCGAAAGCTCAAGCGAGCGAACCCGCATCGTCCACGATGGAGAACGTGACGCCTTCGAACCTCGCTCGCGCCACCCTTCCCGAGGTGTCCCCCGTTGACGCGGGAGCTCCGAAGTTGGAAGAGGGCGGCGGGGATTCCGGGGGAACTCCTGCCGACCCAAGGAAGGATATCTTCAAGCCGGATCAGGCGGTGCCCAATCTCACCACTACCCCGAGTATGGGGCAGGTCACATCCGGTTCCGCAGTCACCGCCACGAGCACGGCAGAAGCTGTATCATCAGCCGAGTTGGTCACAAGCTCCGCACTAACCGAGCCTCAAAGCGCGCCCTCGGCGGCGTCTCCCTCTGCCAACACGCTTCCTCCTTCGTTGCCGGGGGCGCTGCCCGAGGTGACCCTTGTTGACCCGGGTGCCCCGAAACTCGAGGAACCGGGGGAGGGCTCCGGCCATGCTCCCGCCGATCCCACGAAGGATTTGTTCAAGGCGAGTCAGTCGGTGCCCGGTCTTGTCACCCAGCAGGCCACCGGCAGCGCCGTCGGTGATTCCGCCGTCGCACACGCGCTCGCAGGCGGAGTGGTGGTCGGAGCAACACGCGACACGAGCGGGTCCACCGCGATGTCCCCGCGTGGATTGGTTTCGAGTGGGGGGCTCCCAGAGCTTGGGGGAGAGACCTTGGCTAGCAGCCTCACGGATCCGGGTTTGTTGCCTGAGCCCGCTTTGCCCGGAGAGCTCGAAGCCCCCGCAGGTCTTGGGCCGCGCGGGATGGCGGATCTCATCAAGAAGCAGCGCGGCAAACCGGGGATCGATACCATCAAGCAAATGGGTGGCACCGAGGCGAGCGAAGGCTCGGTGGGGGCGGCAATGGAGTGGCTTTCGAAAAATCAGGAAGCGGATGGTCGTTGGGACACCCGCAAACACGGAGCCAAGATAAATCACGATCTCGGGGGCACCGGCCTCGCCCTCCTCTGCTTTTATGGTTGGGGCGAGCGCCACGATATCGCCTGTAAGTATCAGACGAATGTTCGGAGCGCGCTCGATTGGCTCGTGATGCAACAACGCAAAGATGGCTACCTCGGAGGGGCTCCCGGCATGATGTATAGTCACGCCATTTCCACCATCGCGCTTTGCGAGGCCTATGGGGTCACCAAAGACCAAAAACTGAGACAACCTGCCAAACGGGCCATTGCCTATACCCTCTCCGCTCAGAGTGAAGCACTAGGTGGTTGGCGTTATTCGCCCGGCAACGGTTCCGACACCTCGGTCACAGGTTGGCAATACATGGCCCTGCACAGCGCCCTCATGGCTGGGCTCGACGTGCCCAAGGAGGCCTTCGCGAAGGCGCGTGGATTCCTCGACCGCATGGGGAGCGGAAAATACGGTGGCCTCTATGGTTACCAGAAACGCAACGATATTTCGCGGGCGATGGTGGCAACTGGGATGTTCTGTCGGCAGCTCGATCTCGTGCCTCCCGGTGATCCCAAGATGCTGGAAAGTCTGCGCCTGCTTAAACGGCACCCCATGAAGGCCTCGAAACCGGATCTCTACTACGTTTACTACGCCACCTTGGCACTCTACCAACATCAGGGGCCGGTCTGGACCGACTGGAACAAGCAACTCCAGGAGATCCTTCCACTCATTCAAAAGAAGACTGGGGCCACCACGGGTAGTTGGGATCCGAGCAGCAGCATGGCGGGCGAGGGAGGGCGCGTCATCAGCACGGCCTTGGCCACCTTGAGCCTGGAGGTTTACTACCGCTTGCTCCCGATGTACGGATTCCGCAACGCTGAAGCCGAAGCCCCGGAGAAGAAAGTGCGGGGCGAATGAGTGCCATCCGACCAGCATTTGCTATCAAAAGGGACCCTCGACTGCTTTCACTATGAAACTCCTCCTCATCGCTTGCCTCCCTACCCTGTGCTTCGCCAGTCCCTTCCCGAACGCAGAACACTGGGGGCAATGGCGGGGACCGCTCGGCAATGGCGTTGCCACCCACGCAGACCCTCCTCTCACGTGGAGTGAAGACAAAAATGTCCGCTGGAAAACAGCGCTTCCCGGATCAGGGAATTCCTCTCCGGTCGTGTGGGGCGATCAGATTTTTCTCACTGCCACCATTCCACACGGAAAGGAACAAAATCCCCCGGCCGGCTATCGTCCGGGCGAACATGATAACACCCTAAAAGTACGCAAAAGCATGTTCGTGGTCATCGCCCTCGACCGCAAAGACGGACAAATCCTCTGGCAAACCACGGTGCGGGATCAGGTGCCCCACGAAGGACATCACCTCACCGGAAGCTACGCCTCGGCATCCCCCATCACCGATGGCAAGAAAGTCTTTGCCTTCTTTGGTTCGCACGGGCTCTATTGCCTTGATCTCAAAGGAAAGGTTCTTTGGGAAAAGGATCTCGGAGACATGCACACCAAACACGGCCACGGCGAAGGCAGCTCCCCCGCCCTCCATGGCAAGACTCTTGTCGTCAACTGGGATCACGAAGGCCCTTCCTTTGTCGCGGCTTTCAATAAAGACACCGGCGAAGAACGCTGGCGAAAAGAAAGAGACGAACCCTCCTCCTGGTCCTCTCCCCACATCCTCCTGCACGAGGGCTCTCCTCAAGTCGTCATCTCCGCCGCGAATCGCATTCGAAGCTATCAACTAGAAAACGGAAAGCTTCTCTGGGAATGCGGAGGCCTCTCCCACAACGTGGTGGCCAGTCCGGTGTCAGAGGACGGCATCCTCATCGCGGGATCGAGTTACGAGAAGCAGGCCATCCTGGGAATCAAACTGACGGGAGCCACTGGCGATATCACCGAAACCAAACAGGTTGCCTGGATCAAGCGCCGCGACACCCCCTACGTCCCCTCTCTCCTCCTCTACAAGGGCCTCGTCTATTACCTTCGTCATTACCAAGGGGTCTTGACTTGCCTCAACATCAAATCGGGCGAGGAGATCTATGCCCGCGCCCGTTTCCCCAGCATTCAGAACGTCTATTCCTCCCCCGTGGCCGCGAAGGGCCGCATTTACCTCACCGCCCTCGATGGCACAACTGTCATCTTCACCGCCGGCGCTTCCCCAAAAATTCTAGCGCAGAATCGCCTCGACGACTCTTTCAGCGCCTCACCCGCCCTCATTGGCAAGGACCTCATTCTTCGAGGAAGCCAGTCCCTCTACTGCCTCAGCGCGGGAAAAGTCTCGGGATAGATCCCGTTACCCGCGATCATTCCGACAGTTGCGTGCACTGAGGGCGAGTCAATCATAGTCAAAATGTAGCGGAAGCGACTTGGGATCGATGGATCACAGCAATGAAAATGGCAACGGCCAAAACTACGGTCCCGAGGACTCGCCAAAGAAAAGTTTTTCCAGTGTCGTGGACCTCACTATTTCCCAAAGCTACGCCGAAAACAACCACGAGCACGATGGTCCACAAACCACGCGAGGCGTAGACGATGTTGACGCCGGTCGCATCGTCAAAATAGCTGAGAGCCACGCCCATTCCGACAGCCTGAAAACCAATCAGCAGAGCCGCCCACCACGTCCAACTCTTCTGGCGAGGAGCGAGGCGAAGACTGGGCCGTCTTTGAAAAACCCACAGCACGGCTGAGTTCACGGCCACTGTAATAGATCCAATCGCAAGGAATGTTGGCGCGCCAAATCCGGTCGCCCACCAGGCAACAATTACGTCGCAAACTCCGAACATGCAGGCGCTCGCAAGAGTAATGGCGACGGTGAACCCGATCTTATGACCGCCGCGCAGATCAGCGATGCCCATAACGAAAATGCCGAGCGTCGTGAGGACTGCGGCGATCCAGAGTGGCCCGCTCGGCATCGCTCCGGTCAGAACGACTGTGGCGATGGCCACGAAGACTACCTTCGTCCCCATGATCGGCGTCACGAGCGAGACATCGCCCCGCTTGATCCCAACAAAGCTCAGCCAGTTGCCGACGAAGAACAATGTGCCCATGATGATCGGCTTCCAAACGAGCGACCAATCGATCTCGTTTGTTTCGAGAAACAGAAACGGCAGGAACACCACCCCCACCATGAAGTTGGTGATGTGAAACGTTTGATCCATCGACACGCCCTCTTTCAGGGCGCGCTTCACAAGGATCGCCCCCAGCGCGTAAACGATTGCAGAGACGAGGGGTATCAATAAGTAGACCGGCAACACGGCGGCATTGTCGCGGTGGCGTGCCGCGAGTCAACGGGTTTGGATTTCTTGGATTCTCCGCCTCTAGACCAGAGGCAAAACTAGGGAGAGAATGATACTCATTATGAACGCAGTCACCCCCAGAACGGCAAGCAACGAGGTCCACGACTTGAGTGCTTCGGTGAGACCGCTCATCTTGCCCTTCTTCGTATCATTGTCGTGACACTCGTAGCAATAATGCTCCAATTTCTCCCCCACTCCCCATTGTTCATCCGCGGCGGCGGATCTCCCCATCCCACACATTAAGAAGAAAAGTAAGACAAGCTCCACCGCGATGGCACTGCTTGTTTTGTAATCACGAGTAACGTGACATTCCAAAGTGGTTGGAAGTGAATCTCGATTCATGAATGTGATTGGAGCTGGAGCCCGGACTTTATAGAATCGACTATTCTCGAACTTCTCCCTCCCTACGAGCACACAATGAATCCTTCAGATTCCCAATCCATCACGCGCCGGCGATTCGTCCAGCAAGCATCCCGGGCCATCCCTGCAACCATGTTGGCCCTGGATGGGGGGGCTTCAGGCGCTCGCGCACAAGAGCCCGGAAAACGCCCCAAACAGGCTACAGGTATTGAAGTCCTCAATCCACGTGCGCGAGTTCCGGTGGGCCTCATCATCGATGACTCCACCTGTCTGGTAAACCTCAACAGATTTGCCATGCCGCAGTTCAATACGGCGTGGGGTGGCAACACCAAGAGCTATCATCGGGATTGGAAAAGTTGGCCAGTTGAAATCCCGGATAGTTTTGTGAGGAAGTTTGGTGAGTGGTGTGCGGAGCAAGGCGTCAAAGGAAAATACAGCATCGTCCCTTTCCCGGCATGCGTGGGTCGGTTAGACCGCGAGGTGCCAGGCTGGTCTCGTCGAGAGATCAACGACAGTATAAAACTCGTTCGCGACTTGATGATGCCGAACTGGGACATTCATCCTGAGATGGTCACGCACACACGCGTCATCGATTTGAAAACGGGCCATCCTTACCCTGATCATTCACCCAAGTTCATGGAAAACTGGGATTGGACGACTGGCAAGAGTGTGGACGAGCTCGCAAGCTATCACGCCTACGCCTTGCAGATCCTGAAAAACATCGATCTGCCTTGTGATGGCTTAACCACGCCTGGCGGTTATGGGAACAAGGTGCTGCCTCAGCTTTCACAAGCCACATTCGAATCTGTTCGCGATATCTTTGGAACAGAAGTGCCGCATTATTTTCGCCATCTCTACACCGATGAACGCAGTGTCGCTCCAAGAGTGGAATACGCCAGTGGCCTGGATGGAAACGATCCTCAATGTGTGGTCAGCATCATTGGATGCACCGGTGATTGGACAGGCGGATGGGACAACGTCGAACCAGCCGGCGCAGACAAGTTTATCACTGCTGATTTAAGTTCGGGGCGCATGGTGGACGTCATCACGCGAGGCGAACCCGCCATGATGGTGTGTCATTGGACGGGCATTTATTGGAATGGGGAAGAGAAAGGCTTCAAAGTCTTCCAAGAAGTTGTGCGGAGATTACACGCTCGATTTGATCACTTGATCTGGATGAAGCTGAGCGAACTGGCTCGCTACTGGGCGGCAAAGGAACTGACTCAGATCACACGGGCGGGCGAAGCGATTCAGTTTCACGCGTCCTTTGCCTGTCCTGAGTTCACGGTCTCGATTCCGAAAGGAGCGCGTGGCAATCTCCTCATCCAACACGATGGAAAGATTCAACTCCTAAAGGAGGTGGCGTTGTCCAAACAACTCCAGTCTAACACCTGGTACGAAGACAATGATCGCTTGGTCGCTTGTTTCAACTTGCCGAAGGGAAATACCGAGTTGGTGTGGCAATAATGGACGAAGCGCAAACCCGTTCACCTCCCACTGCCTTGCAAAAACGCGTGATTCAAAATCACTCTCCGGAAAGCCCTTGGGAAGGTGCGCGCCAATCTCGCTTCCTACCCGAAGAGACCAGCGAGACGTTCCGCCTCCGGGATGTTCCAGTTCCTCCGACCTGGCGATCGAGGCCAAGTGTAGAAAAAATACCAAAACACTCCTCAATCTGTCTGTTTTGCAGTGTTCCAGATGTAGAAAGAGGAAGCCAATCAGGACTTCCTCTTTCTTTAAATACGGCTACTGGAGCTGTTACTGCTGCTTAATCTTGAGGCGCATATAGACTTCGGTTGCGTCAGGTATTGCACTCTGGTAGGTCACCGCCGACAGCCCTTCACCGATCTGCACTTCACTGACGAGCGAGGCCATGCCCTTGGCCCAGTCGATAAGATCGGTAGAAATCTCCACAGTGAAGATCACATCACCGGCTGCTGTGTTCTTCGGGAATGTCATACGGAGATCACCGCCACCATCGACCCGGACTTGAATGACACCCGGTCCCGATGCGCTGTCTGATTCCGATGTTCCTAGTGCATATTCAGCAAATGCTGTCAGGCCATCGTTGTCACCATCTGCATTGGGATCACCCTCGAACGTGGTTTTGTTTTCGCCAGATCCTGGTGTGCCGCCGAGGACACCTGTTGTCCAACTGTCAGCAATGTTGTGATTAGGCGCGCTGTTGGGAGAGGCCAGCACCAGGCTGAATCCGTCGCCGTCCGCAGCTTCCGGCCAAGGCAATTTGTCGTTATAGGTGAATTCCTTGATTGGCGTGCCCTCAATGCCAAGAATTCGGATTCTTTCTCCGCTGTTCGACAGATTTGATCCTCCCTGAAACTGTCCAACGACGATGCTATCGAGCGCCGCGCCGTAACGTGCCCTGAAGGCAGCAACGTCGCTAACGACAACAACCCGGGCACCAGCGGCGAGTTGCATTCCACCTGGGAATGCAAAAGTTGCACCCGCATCGAAGGTCACACCGGAGAGGTCAATCGCGGTGCCGCTGATGTTGGTGAATTCCATGAACTCAAACAAATCTTGATCGTCAAATCCGGCAGCGATTTCCGCCGCCGTCGGCTCACTTGGGTGATACATGATCTCCGATACCATCAGGTTCGCTGCAGTTGCAGGGGTGGTTCCGACTGCATAAGACTGAACCACTGGGGCTCCCCAGAAATCGCCGACGCGGACCCTGGCGGTAAACGTTTGGCTTTCGTTCAGCACTAGCGGATTGGGCACAATAGTCTCGTTAATGTCGAGGCCAGCACGAATCAGGAAATCAGAACCACCGGTGGAGGAGTTCATTGCATGGATTGCCAGAACATTGGTGCCATTGCGGAACCCGTCCTTGTTAGCTGAGACGTCGATCTGCACTCCTGCGACGACAGCATTGTCTGATTCGGAGCCGTCTGCATTACTATTCCATGCGGCTGGGTTGGGTGCATTTAATCTACCGATTTCGATTCCATTCAAGTAGGCAATGAAGCCGTCATCCGATTGCACATTGAGCGTCGCGGCGTTCACGGCATCCGCATTGTTGAAATCGAACTCCCATCGGAAGTAAGCCCCGCCGTTAATGCTTCTGAGCTGAGCCGAGATGTTGGTCTTGATCAGTGGTTCAAGTGCACCCCCGTTTGTCTCCCAGCCGACACCTGTAGGTGCCTGTGTCCAGGATGAGGCATCAAAGTCAGCCTGCGTCCATCTTAACCCAAGTGATCCGTCGGTTGGGATCAGGTAACCTACTGGTGCATCCATTGGGACAACGGTGGAATTGACTGCACCTCCTTCGAACTGCTTCGCATTAGCAGAGACTGCACCGCCGGGCATTCTTGGGTCGGTGCCATCGGTCGTGTAGAAAGCCTCTCCCGCCTGGAAGTTCATCGCAAGAGTGGTTCCGACAGGAACGCTGCCCCCGGGAGCGCTGAATACAGCCTCTGGTGGGAACTGTTCGTCAACCCATTCAGCGCGTGCTTTTAACCAACCTTTCATGTGAGTAATCTCGCCTGTCCAGGTGCGGTCGCCGCCGCCAAACCTCCCCCCATTTCCGCGCTGATTCCATCGGTCGAGGTCGCGGTCATGGGCGGCTGGCAATTCGGGATTGCTGCCGGAATCGACGTCCAGAGGATCCGAATACTTATGGACAGTGGCCTCGATGTTGTCGATCGACAACACCGTCTTGCGAAGGCTGAACCAGCGATCAATCCACCGCTGCATTACGTCTGGTCGGGAACTTTGAGCAGTCGGTGGACCCTGTGTATTACGGGAGTAACCCATGACCTTTCCGTAGTAAGGGTAGCGGCCGTCGTACCATGTCCGGCTCGAGTCGCCCGTCCCGTTCCATTGACGATCTGGATTCGCGTCGCGGCCATCATCCGATCCCATATTGCGGTCAAAATCCCAAACGGGGCCACCTTGCAGCTTCTGCCCTCGTGGCTTGTGTAGCCAGGCACTCAGTCTCCCCCAGTCGACGTTCATTGCGAAGTTGTTCAGCAGGATGTGATCGATGAATGAATCGACATCAATGTAGTCAGAGAAATGCAGCCCGGTTTCCGGATTGATTCCGTCATCTTCGTTGAGTGCGTCATCGGCTTCTTCCAGATACTTGGAGATCCAGGCGGTCTGGGACCGGTTGATGGAGAAATCGTCAGGGCGATTGCGGTCTACTGAACCGCTGGGATACACGTAGACGAAATTACCCATGCCGGAGGCACTGAAGGTTGGGCTGCCTCGGTCGCGTTTGAAGATATATCCGCCTGAGACGTCAGCATCAAATGGTGCGTTCTCACCCGGCGCACCATCCGCAAAATTCTTCTCCATGATGGTCGGGTTGAGGCCGTCGATATCGATCCTGGACGATCCTCGATCGAGACGTTCGCCCAAGGTGTAGATTCCGAAGTAGTCGTTGCCACCGATATCGTCCCGAAGGTTGTTCCAAAGTTCGACGTGTTGGGTCCTCGCAGCGTAGCGACCGATCTGGCGGCTGATGTCGTAGATAAATGGGTTTCGGATCAACGCCCGGTCGAACTGGTAGAAAGAGCCCAGAATCCAGTCGTTGTCTGATCCGAATTCGAGCGGCTCGATATTCTTTTCTTCATAATTGTTCTCCGTCCACGCCTCGACCGAAAAGTGGTTCTTTGGCCACCCGCCAGAACTCGATCCGCGTTTGCGACTTCCCATGCGAGTCACCAAGTCGGGTGGGTTCATCATCGATGAGCGCATGACGCCATTTCCGATGTCTTTGGGCTCAAAGATCGCCATGATCATGGGCAATCTGGTCGGGGAACCGGCACTCGGAATCGATCGTCCACCAAAGCTGTCGATGATGATCGTTGGAAGATTCGAGGTGAACGCAGCGGCATCGGCCTCAAGGCGAAAATACGCTCTCGTCTCGATGGGACCCGGCAGGGCTCCAGGCAGGTAGGCCCGGGTTCTAAGCAGGGTGTTTTCAGTGAATATCAGCGGCTCTGTGTAAACTGGCGATTCAGCACCGATGTCATTGGTGGGCGCCGCGCCATCCGTTGTGTAGCGGATGATTGCTTCGGGATTGTTTGATGCAACGTTGACCACGACCGATCCTGATGCGAATGTTTTTGTTGGTGTGTCAACCGTTACGTAGACGGGTGCCAGCTTCGCTGGGCTGTTTGGCTTACCTGGTGTGGGTTCCTCAAAAAACGCCTCCACTTCACCCCCGGCTGCATCCTTAGTTTCCACTGTCAACTTCGGCAGCAACAAGAGATCGGATCCGCCGGGCGAGGTGTTCATCACTTGAAAGGCCAGGATGTTAGTGCCCGCCACCAGCTTGCCAGTGAAATCAAGTTCATAGGTGTCGGCGACAACCGCTTCCGAATCACTGTGTGACTTGGTGGCTTCTGAATCCCACGCAATCGGATCAGGTGCGTTCTCAGCCAGGATTTTCTCGCCATTCAGATAACCAACCACGCCATCTTCCCAGTTCAAGTCGAGCACCATTCGCAGCACGGAACTTGGATCATCAATCGTGATTGGGACTCGAACATAAACCGAAGCGTTCACCCTTCGTGCAGCGGCTTCAAGATTTCCATCCGCACCGAGTAGATCGAGGTAAGGCCCCCTTGAGTCCCAGCCGTATGCGAGTGCGGCTGTGCTCCAGGCGGAGTCATCGTAAGCGGGCACCCGCCAGTCTGCTGCACCGGGATCGGTGGCAGCCACAAAATACTTCGCATTGGTTCCCTTATCAACTGGGATCGAGACGATCGATGCTCCGACCGTGCCGACGCCGAAAGCCACATCTTTGAACTGGGGGGGGGGATTGTAGGAAGATGCGATGGTTGTTCCATCGGGTTCAACCAGTGCAATGAATTCGTCTACTCCAGGCTGCAGAGTGAAGTTTGTGTGGAGCGTGCCCGCTGGATCGACTCGATCTTTATTGGAGGCAAAAATGACAAGATAACCGTTCGGAGGAAGCGTCACCGCGGGAATTGTCCACTTTGTGAGGTTTTCTGGATTATCCGTCAGGTGCCAGCCTTCCATCGAGACCGCGGTGCCGTCGGTGTTCTCGATTTCGATCCAATCGGAAGAATCACCATTCTCATCTGCGTGTGAATGGGTGTTCAGGGCGACGAATTCAGAGATCCGCGGAACCGCATGGAGCGGCGACAGCAGAGAGGCAACTCCAACCGAGCCAAATAGCAGGAAAGTTTTCGTAAAAATCAAATGAGGGCTTTGCATCGCTTTAATTAGGACAATTCCTACCAGAAACTGCAATGGTCTTTTTGCATCTGGAGGCAAAAATCTCCGTTTCCCAAGGCTCACGTTCATCTGTATGTCATTTTGAGTGGGGTTAAATAGGGGGAACTCGGTTCCGAAAGGCCTATCCGAGCCGAAAGGTTCCGATCTAGAGCAGGAGCCGCTTCGTCCCAGAGCTTCATTTCATTCCGCCTACTCCGCTAGTCTCCGTTCGTCCCCTCACTGCGCCCCGCCTCCTACGAAGCCCTCGCCACGATCCAACGCGCCTTCCCCCCTCGACCCCGACCTGAAGAAGACCGCCCTCCAGGACCTCGATCTGGCATCCATACACGACCAGTTCCCTCCACTCGACTGAGCGTCAGCCGCAGCTCCAACATGGCAGAGAAATGATCCCCGCCAGCCAGCCCGTTCAGTTCCCCGCCCTCTCCCTACTTTGCTCACTACTGCTGCTCCTGACCGGACCAATTCTGGACATCGCCCTCGCCGAGCTGCCAACTCTCTTCACCACGAAACTCCCCAACGGCATCACCCGCATCGTCTTGATCACTTGCGTCCCAAAAACCGGCGAACTACGATGGATGGATTCGGACGATCAGGGATTGACCTGGAGCCCCTTGGAAAAACAAAAACTGAAGGAAAACCGACCTCCACCTGGCGCGGCATCTTTCACGACTACAACTTTGACAACTTCACCATCGATCTGACCTTCAAACGTGTCGGCAACGAATGGAAAACAACCTTCGCCAAGGATGAGTCACCCCCCTTTTTTTCCCTCCGCTCCCTTCAACGACGCCCTAAGGCGCTCTGGCTTATTGAGTTTGCATGAAGGGTTTGTAGTCAAGAGCCTGCTTCTTGGATGTTCCGGATTCCCGGATCATAGAAAAGAGTTTTTGTGCTATAGCAGGATCCTCCAAGGCATCCCCTGTCCTCTTTTGCCACAACGTTAGTTCGGCTTTCAACCGACCAAGTGTCTCGGCATGCGCAAGGTCTTCAGCCAGATTCTTGAATTCAAAGGGATCCGTTTGTAGGTCATACAACTCGTACTTGGGCGGCTGTCTCATTATTTTATAGGCCACTCGTACCTGTTTTGAAGCGGCCGCCAATAGTTCGGCCTCCGGTGCCTTGAAGAATTTCCTACCCATAGTGAAGGCATAGCCAGGATTCATCTCTCCTGCGAGTGGGTTATAGATCAGCTTGTATCGTGCACCACGCACCGTTCGCTGAGGCCAGGGATTGTGATTAGAGTGAACATGATACTCGGTGAAAAGATACTTTCGCCATTTAGGACTCCCGCCATAGGCGATGGTCTTAAGGGACTGCCCGGGTAATGACTTAGGTATCGTGACCCCGGCGATTTCGCAAAAGGTCGGGAAAAGATCGAGCGTGGTGACCAGTTCCT
>Ga0308005_10000280_pt1 | contig 19363 bp, 13 predicted proteins | sample Neamet67_FD_203142 | JGI IMG/M metagenome (GOLD analysis project Ga0308005, IMG submission 203142) | Marine microbial communities from water near the shore, Antarctic Ocean - #67 | ecosystem: Environmental > Aquatic > Marine > Unclassified | place: Southern Ocean | collected 2014-06-07 | reverse complement strand
CAGATCATCGGCAAAGACATCCTCGTTCCCGCCCATGCCGTTTACTGGCCCTGTATGCTCCACGCCATGGGCTTCGAGGCTTCCGATATGCCCACGCTCCTCGTCCACGGCTTCTGGAACATCCGCGGCGATAAAATGTCCAAATCCCTCGGCAACATCGTCGATCCTGACGAACTCGCAGACAAGTTCGGCCCCGAAACTCTTCGCTACTACCTTTGCCGCGACATCCGTTCAGGGAAGGACAGCGACTTCGACATCGAACGGCTTGTTATGCTCTTCAATACCGAGCTCGCCAACGACCTCGGCAACCTTCTCAACCGGTCCATCAACATGACCAAGGGCTTTTGCAACTCCACCATCAGTGCAACCGATACCGACGATGCAGAGGACATCGCCCTGCGCGAATCACTCGCTAAAACCACCGCCGCCTACAGGGATGCCATGGACAATTGCGAGGTCTCCGAAGCCCTCCAAACAATCAACGACCATGTCACCCATTGCAACGGCTATCTCGAACGCCACAAGCCTTGGGAAATGAAGAAAGACGAGACCAAGCTCCCCCGTGTCGGAGAAGTCCTTTCTCACACCGCCGAGTCCTGCGCTCACCTCGCCGTTCTCCTCCGCCCAATCCTACCCAATGCTGCCGAAAAAATCTTCGGCCAGCTCAAAAAGGAAGACCTTGCCGACCTAACTATCGACGACCTCAAATGGGGCCTCCTTGAAGCAGGCCACCAAACCGGCAAACCAAAGCCCGTCTTCCCCCGTATCCACATCGAGGAGCCAACCACGTAGATCCAACACCTCCTTATCCCCTCAACCAAAGGCCAACGTCATAAATCCCACTTTATGACGTTTCCCTCCTAAAAATCTCCGCCTAAACTTTCGCGTGCTTTTCGACAACCGTATCGCTGAACTCCGCGCGGAACTCACGCGCCATAATCAACTCTACTACCAGGACGCGAAACCCGAAATCCCGGATGCCGGATACGACCGTCTTTTCCGCGAACTTGAAGACCTCGAAAAAGCCCATCCCGAACTTCACGATCCCAATTCCCCCACCCAACGCGTTGGCGGCACACCTCTTGATGCCTTTGAGCAACGCCCGCATCTCCTCCCCATGCTTTCCATCGACGACCTCTTCGACGAAGAAGAAGTCGCCGAATTTTTCAAGCGCCTCCAAAAAGGCCTCGCACTCGAAACCATCCCTCTCACCGTCGAACCAAAAATCGACGGCGTCGCCTGTTCTCTCGTCTATCGCGACGGCTCCCTCGAATACGCCCTCACCCGCGGCGATGGCACCCGTGGGGACGATATTTCCCAAAACGTCCGCACCATCCGGAACATCCCCCTCACTCTCGAAAACGCTCCTCCGCTTCTCGAAGTCCGTGGTGAAGTCTTCATGCCCTCCGAGGGCTTCGCCAGGCTCAACGAGCAACGTGACGAGGAAGGTCTCGATACCTTCGCTAACCCTCGCAACGCCACTGCCGGCACCCTGAAATCTCTCAACCCAAGGACCGTTGCCGCCCGTCCGCTCGCCTTCCTCGCCCACGGCCTCGGCGATCACGAGGGCACCGACATGCAAACCGAGGACGACTTCCGAAAACTTCTCGAACGCTTCCAAATCCCCTGCAACGCCCCCATCTGGCACGTCGAAACTCTCGAAAAAGTTCTCGCCGCCATCCGCGAGCTCGATGTCAAGCGCCACGACCTCGGCCATGGCACCGATGGCGCTGTCATCAAGGTCCTCGACTTTGACCAGCGCGTGACCCTCGGCTTCACCTCTCGTGCCCCCCGCTGGGCCGCGGCCTTCAAATACCCCCCCGAGCAAAAGGAGACCCTCCTCAAGGAGATCACGATCCAGGTCGGCCGCACCGGAGTCCTCACCCCCGTCGCCGAACTGGAACCTCTCTTCGTTTCAGGAACCACGGTCTCCCGTGCCACCCTTCACAATCAGGAGGAGATCGAACGAAAAGATATCCGTATCGGCGACACCGTCCTTGTTGAAAAAGCCGGAGAGATCATTCCCTCCGTCGTACAAGTTGTCACTGCGAAACGCCCCGCGACTGCTCAACCCTACCACCTCCCCACCGTCCTCAACCACCAATGCCCGTCCTGCCACGGTCCTATTGAAAAAGCCGATGGCTTCGTCGCCTGGCGTTGCGTAAACTTCGAATGCCCTGCCCAGGCCGTCACCAGCATCACTCACTTTGCCGGACGCAAAGCTCTCGATCTCGATGGCCTCGGCGAATCTGTCGCGATCAAACTCGTCGAATCAAAACTCGCGTCCTCGCCCCTCGACCTTTTCAGCCTCACCGCTGAGGACCTTGCCAATCTTCTCCTCGATCCCGCGAAATCTTCCGATGGCTTAACAAAGTCCAAGGAACGTCGCTTCGGCGAAAAGCGTGCCACCACTCTCATCACTTCACTTAAAAAAGCCCGCCAAGAAATGCCCCTTAGCCGTTGGCTTTTCGCGATGGGCATTTCCCAGATTGGCGAGTCTTCCGCACGGGAACTTTCACGCCTTCACGAAAAACTCACCGACCTCGTTGGCTCCTCAATCGTTTCCGATCTCGCCGACCTCCCCGACTTCGAGGAACTTCAAAAATCCAAACGCAAAAAGGAAAACCACCCGCGCCTTCAGCAATACAAGATCGATGACAACCTAGGCCCCGTCGCCGCCCAAAAACTCCGCGCCTTCTTTCAGTCCGAAGCGGGCCTAACGGTCCTCACAAAACTCGCCGAACTCGGCATCGATCCAAAGTCCGACAACTATGTCCCTGATCCCGAGGCTGGCTTGGAAGGACTCCCTCTCGTCGGCAAAAGTTTCGTCATCACAGGCAGCCTTTCCGCACCACGTCCGGAATTCAAAAAACTCATCGAAGCCAATGGCGGCAAAGTAAGCGGCTCGGTTTCTTCCAAAACCGACTTCCTCCTCTCCGGCGAAGGTGGCGGTTCCAAAAGAACCAAAGCAGAATCCCTTGACGTCCCTGTGATTGATGAAGTGACACTCAAGAACATGCTCTCCTCCTAAAGAGTGACCGTTCCTGTCATACCATCATGGATAAATACGATTCCAAGATTCCGTCCCTGCGCAACATAAACTACCTTTAAGTATGCACACGCGTCTTATTATCGGAGTTCTCTCGATCCTACCTTCCCTGCACGCTGTTCCAGTCATCAACGAAATCCACTACAACAACGACGAAAACACTGTCCTCAACGAGTTTGTTGAAATTCACAATCCTGATCCCGTCACTGCCGACGTCGGCGGGTGGAAACTCGATGGCGCCGTTCGTTTCACCATCCCCGCAGGCACCGCCATCGTATCCGGTGGCTACCTGGTCATTGCAGAAGACCCCACAACACTCACCAGCGAGTTTTCCGTTCCGGCCATTGGGCCATACGAAGGAGGCCTTAATAGTGAGGGAGAACTTCTACAACTTCTCGATGCTTCTGGCGCTGAGATTGACAGAGTTAACTATGGTGTCGGATTCCCCTGGCCGTCCCGGGCCAAAGGTGAAGGCAGTTCGATGGAACTCATAAATCCCAATCTCGACAACGACTTGGGAAGCTCCTGGCGCAGTTCTGGAATTGGTTTCACCGGAGCAAAAGAAACCTTCGTTCCCCAAGATTCCGAATGGCAATATCGTAAAGGCACAAGCGAGGCCTCATCTCCCATCCACGCCTGGACCGCTCCAAATTTTGAAGAAGACGAATCTTGGCTTACCGGCACTGCTCCTCTTGGTCGCGGCGAACCCGCATTTATCTCCACCGATCTTTGGGATGCCCAACTCAACTATACCTCGATCTTCCTCCGTAAAAAATTCACTCTCGCTGGTTCTCCTCCCTCTTCGGCGCTTCTCAAACTCCTCTTCGACGATGGCGTCATCGTTTGGCTCAACGGAATAGAGGTTTTTCGCAGCGACTCCGTCGATCCCGGCACCATTGATTACCAAGGGAACGATTCCGCCAACGCTGGTGGCAATGGATTGTCAGTCGGAAATCACGAACAAGCAGGCTACGAAGAATTCACGATTGGAGGCACTGCCGGCCTCTTACAGACCGGTGAAAATATCATTACCATTCAACTCTTCAATTCGACCATTGGAAGTAGTGACCTTCTCATTGATGCCGGCCTCGAAACGCCCGAACCCTTCAACGAGGCCTCCCCTCCTACCCCGGGAAAACCCAACAACTCTTCCACAAAATCCCCACCTCCAAATATCAGGCAAGTGAATCACAACCCGGTTCAGCCATCCTCTTTGTCTCCAGTTACGATCAGCGCCAAAATCACAGATGCCGATGGCGTGGATGGCGTCACTCTCAGCTATCAGATCGTCGCCCCTGGATCGTATATTCGTCTGTCAGATGCTGCCTACGAAACCGGATGGATTGATCTCGAAATGACCGATCCCAACGGAGACTCAATCTATACCGCGCAAATCCCCGCCCAGGACCATCGCCATCTTATTCGCTACCGCATCGAAACCAGCGATACCGCTGGCGCGGGGCTGACAGCCCCCTTCGATGATGACGAACAGCCAAACTTCGCCTACTTCGTTTACGATGGCATCCCGGCCTGGACCGGAGCAAACCGTCCTGGAGTCGACGCTTTGGAAACTTTCCAGCCATTTTTACTGGATGATCTTCCCGCCTATCATCTCATTGCCGATGCCAGTGATGTGACCACCAGTCAATACCGCAACTCTGCCGAAAACCGACGATTCCAGGGAACCATGATTTACGATGGCGTCGTCTACGATCATATCGAATTCAAAATCCGGGGCGAATTTTCCACCTACCAAAGTGGTAAGAACAAATGGCGCTTCTTTTTCAATCCGGCCCGTGAATTTGAAGCTCGGGACAACTTCGGGAAAAAATATCAGGAACCCTGGGATGAGCTCACCATGAATGCCTGCGCCAGCCCTTGGGCTGCGGTGAACCGTGGAATGTCCGGACTTGATGAAGGCCTCTCCTACCGCGCTTTTCAGCTTGCCGGAATGGCCAGCCCCAATACGAACTACCTCCACTTTCGAGTCGTTGACGAATCAATCGAAGCCGACCCCTCTGATCAATATCGCGGAGACCTCTGGGGCCTTTATCTTGCCATAGAGCAGCCGGATGGCTCATTCCTCGACGAACGAAATTTACCCGATGGTAACATGTATAAGATCGAAGGCGGTGGAGCAGGAACCGGTGACAAAAAACACCAGGCCTCGAACCAGCCCACCAACTCATCCGATTGGAGTACCTTCAGCAGTCAATCAAACAGAACCAACACCGAAGCCTGGTGGCGTGAGAATCTCGACCTCGAAAGCTATTTCTCCTACCGAGCTCTCAACCGGGCCCTTGGCAATGTCGATTTACGCGATGGTTGGAATCACTACTTCTATCACAGTCGTAATCCGGACGGCACTCCGGGCAAATGGGTCCCCGTCCCCTGGGATCTCGACATGATGTATATTTGCCTCCGCCACCAGGGCGGCACCATCCGCCAGCGCAACAGCCTACGCATCCCGGCTCTCGCGATTGAATTCAAGAATCACTGCCGTGAAATTCTCGACCTCATGCTGTCCGATTCAGCACCCGACGGCGGACAAATCGGACAACTGATCGACGAGTTTGCCCAGATCGTCAATCCCGTCGGAGAAACACTCACGTGGGCGGATCTTGACCGGCACATGTGGAATTATCACACCCGTACGAGAACATCCGGATCTGCTCAAACAAACCACAAGAGAAGCTTTCACAAAACACCCTACACCGATACTCGCTTTGCCGGATCCTGGACTAGGACCCTCTCCTCTCGCGACTTCGAAGGATCGCAGAACTACATCCTTAACTACATGACCGACACTGATCCCACCCCTTCGAGCTGGTCGGAGAACAGTGGTGACCAACGCGGCTACGGTTATAACTTCGTCTCCTCGGAAGCGGCCGACAACAACATCCCAAACACTCCAACCCTCACTTACACCGGTGAAGCCGGCTTCCCAACCTCGGCTCTCGCATTCGAAAGCTCTGTATTCTCCGATCCTCAGGGAGCAGGAAGCTTTTCAGCGATGGAGTGGCGAATTGCTGAGATCTCCGCACCTCCTGGAGAGGCTCGAACCTATGAAATCGAAGAAGGCTGGAGCAGGAGCACCTTCACCAACTTTGAAGCCACCCTGACACCTCCGGCCCTCGCGACAAGGCCTGACCGAACCTACCGCGCACGGGTCCGGCATCAGGACAACAGCGGTCGCTGGAGTCATTGGTCAGCCCCGGTCCAATTTCAATCGACGGCCCCCGACATCGACCTCCTCCAACAAAATCTCGTCATCAGCGAGATCATGTATAACTCCGCTGGAGATGATGCCGTTGAGTTCATCGAACTTTTCAACACCGGGACAGTCGCCCTTGACCTCACCAATGTCCGCTTCACCAAGGGAGTCGATTTTGACTTTAGCGAAGGCACCACCATCGCCCCCGGATCCTACCTTGTCGTCGTCAAAAATCGCGCTGCCTTCGAAGCCAAATACCCAGGTGGAATCGCCATCGCCGACGGCCAGTATGATGACAGTAGCTTGAGTAATGGAGGAGAAACCCTGAAGCTCGCCCTCGGCACGCTCGCCATTCACGAATTCGATTACGATGATGATTCACCCTGGAATACCAGTGCCGATGGCGAAGGCCATTCCCTGATCCTCTCACACACGATCGACAACATTGGGGCCCATCCTCTCGATCCTCTCGGTCATGGGATTGCCACCAACTGGCGCGCCAGTAACGTCGCAGGAGGATCTCCCGGACAAGGTGACCCAACCGACACCCTCGCGGGATTACCTGATGCCAATCTTGACTCGGATGGCGCCAATGCCCTCATGGAGCACGCGCTCGGAACCTCTGATTCCACATCCAACGCCATCCCGCTGGTGGTCACGGTAGTGAACGGAGAGCCTTCTCTCACCTTTCCCGTGAATTCTCTTGCCGATGACGTGAGTTATTTTGTCGAAACCAGTGCTGACCTTGAAATCTGGGAGACTTTGCCCAATCCATCTGTGCAAACTGCCACTTCACGGACCTATACTCCGCGACTGGATGGCCCTACTCAAAAACTTTTCTTCCGCCTCAAGGTGCGACAGGAAACCGCCATTCCCAGATAGCATTCACCCCCCAAGCAAGTCGGGACGATTGTCCCGCGTTCGCTTGATCGCCCGCTCCTTTCTCCACTTCTCGATTTTCGCGTGGTGGCCGGATAAGAGTATTTCTGGAACTTTGAGTCCCCGAAACTCGATAGGTTTGGTGTAAGCTGGTGCTTCCAGCAAGTTGGGATCAGAAAATGACTCCTCAACCGCTGACCGGGCATCCCCAAGAGCTCCGGGTAACAATCGCACGATGGCATCGGTCACGACCGCAGCTGCAATCGCTCCATTGGTCAGGACATAATCACCAATCGAAAGCTCAAGATCGACCAATTCATCAATTACCCTTTGATCCACCCCTTCATAATGGCCGCAAAGAAAAATGATATGGCTCTCATTCGAGAGCTCACGAGCCATCGCTTGCTTAAAAACCTGTCCCTGGGGAGTCAGCAAAATGACCCTTGAGTCTGGAGTTCGGAGTTCCTCAATCGCCGCAAAGATCGGCTCGGGCTTCATTAACATTCCCTGCCCTCCTCCGCAGAGATAATCGTCTGTTTTGCGATGTTTTCCGGTTGCCCAATCTCGCAAGTCATGTGCCGCCACTTCAACAAGGCCCGCATTTTGGGCGCGCTTCATCATGCTCTCGCTGAGAGGAGCCAGGGCAATCTCCGGAAACAGAGTGAGAATATCAACGCGCACGTCTATTGAACGTCAACAGTGAGATCAGAGCCAACCTTTTCAAGGGCCTCGATCAGCCCCCCAGGGTGGAGATTATCGGGCAAGCGAACCTTGCCCCGGGTGCAGAAAAGCAAATGACCGGCCATCGGGGCTGATTCCAGTGAAGTCTGTAATTCCTCCACATTCACCCCGAGCCCAGCAAGAGTCGAGGCAATGCGTTTTACGATTCCCGGCTCATCATGACCGGTGATATCAATGCTCAAACTCTCTCCTCCCGCCTCGGCCAAAGAAGCGTCATGGGCAATCATCACGGTCAGTCCACGGTCACCCAGATTTGCCAAGTCCTTTTCCAGAGCTTCCCTATTTTCCGAAGGACACTCCACCCGGAGAATCCCTGCAAACTGCCCAGCCAGCCTTGCCATCCGGCTTTCCTGCCAGCTTCCTCCATTCCCGGCAACAGCATCGGCAACAGCATCAACTAACCCTGTCCGGTCGGGCCCCAGAATGGTGAGAACAAGTGAGGCCTTCATTTCACAATCACCGGAGTCCCCACCTTGGAATTCTCAAAAAACTTCACCGCCATCTCTTTGGGCATCCTCACACATCCATGAGAGGCGGCGTAACCGGGCAGATGGCCGACATGCATTCCAACCCCAGCATTGAAGCGCATAAAGTAGGGCATGGGAGCATTCTCGAAGATCTCCCCCGGTCCCGCGCGATGCTTCCGGACATCGGCGTCATCGTTCACGATCTGTCCGGTCGCTTGATCGCGAATGACTCCGTAAAGCGACGATTTGTGATCCTTGTTTTTCTGCGTAACTTGATAGGTTCCGGCAGGAGTTGAGTGAGTCGATTTACCAGTCGAGATTGGCGTCATTCCTACGATTTGAGTTCCTTTGTAAAAGTAGGCTTTCTGCTCATCACGCACAATCCTGATTGCCGAGGCCCCTTCCACGGCATCACCGTCCCAATATCCACGTTCATGGGCAAGAGGTTCGTTCTCGCCGGCAGGAGTGGAAGATCGAAACGCGGTAAGATATCCTCTGGCGCTTTCGCTTTCGCTACCGGCGGGAAACGTCGGGGTGCAGGAAGTCAGGAGACACCCAAGGGGGAGAAAAAGAAATAAGGCCTTCATTGATTGTTTTGGTTTCGTGAAGTATCGCCGAATCTGCCGCGGGGTCAAGAAACGGCGTCACGATGTAAAACGGCAGCGAACGCCCCGTCTGTTTCATCTTTAAACGGCAAAAGCTGCTCCCACTCCCCTAATCTGAATCCAGGAGTCTTTTCAACAAATTGAGTGACCAGCTCGATATTTTCCTCGGGATCGATCGAACACGTCGAATAAACCAAACGACCGCCGGGCTTCACACACCGGGACGCTTCCCGAAGAATTTCATTTTGAATCACCACCAGATTTTCAATATCCACTTTTTGTAATCGCCAGCGCGCATCGACCCTCCGACGGAGCACCCCAGTATTAGAGCACGGGACATCGAGCAAAATTGCATCAAAATAATTCTCCCAGATGGACGGGGGAGACTGCCGCCAATCATGTTGCGACACCTCCGAAATCCCTGCCCCGCATCGTTCCAGGTTTTCCAGAAGTCGGGGCAACCTCTTCTCATTCGAATCGGTACAAATCAATTTCCCCTGATTCTTCATGAGCCCTGCAAGGTGAATCGCCTTACCCCCCGGTGCAGCGCAAGCGTCCAAGATCGTCTCTCCCGGTTTCGGAGCAAGTAACTCAGGCGCATGAGCTGTTGACGGGTCGGTGATATAGTAGTGACCACTATCGGCAGCCTCCTTGGCATTCGTTGGCTCGGGCGCCCCTTCCTGCGGCGGGTTCAACAGGTTGGGACGGTAGAAGGTTTCCGCCGGAAGATTGTTCCAGTTCATCAGCGCCACGGCATGGTCCTTGCCAAAAAGTTTTTTCCACCGCTTCCAAAGCCAATGGGGATGGGAGAATTGTGTCGGGAGTTCGATATCGGGAAGTTCTCGCAAAAGCCTCATCCGGCATTGCGCAGCTTTCCTCAGCACCGCGTTAATCAATCCCTGAATCGGCTTTCGCGCGCACTCGACCGTTTCATAAATAGCGGCATGATCCGGAATTCGCAGGATCAAAAGCTGAAAAAACCCGACACGCAAAACATCACGCGTTTCCGGGTCCAACTTTCCTCTACGAAACAAACCAATCCAATGATCGAGCAAACTCCGGTTTCGCAGCACTCCCATCAAAATCGCTTTCAAGAGAGCCCTATCCTGGGAAGAGAGATGATTCCTCTCGGCGTGCCGCTCGATCAAAGAATCCGCATAGACGTGCCCTTTGGCCCAGGCCCGCAATGCCGAGACAGCCGCTCGACGAACATTTTTTCCTGCTTTGCCCATTAGAATAATATTTAGGATAAAGCTGCCGCAATTTGCCCCCACTCTTCCGCCAGAGTCACTCCCGGCGCTGGCATTTCTTTTTTGGCCCGATGATACCAATAAGAGGAATTCCCAAGATCCCCTTCCTCCCGGTGAAGATAGGCATGAATCCAGGCTCCGTGTGGATCGGGAACATCCTGACAAAGATCGTGTGAATCATCCCAGCGACCTACCTTGGCCAGCCAAAGTGCCTTTTGTGCAACGGGAAGCTCCACAGGCGGTTCCGGATCCGTTTCTGCAGATTGTGCGAGTTCAGCGGCTGTCATGTCGCCGCTGTCTTGCCAAAAAAGCCAGAGAAGGGAAGCCGGAACTCTAAGGAAGCACCGAGAAGGTCAGTCGGAAATAGGTTTTTCCTTCCGAAGGCTCAACCAAGAGCCCTTCTCCGGTGACTTCCAAATCTCTTTCCTCCCAATTCCGTAAATCAGTCGAAAACTCTACGCCAATGACCGCATCAGATCTCTCGGGAAGCCCCGCTAATGGCAAAAGAAATCCCGATCCCTGTTTTGTGAGCGAGAGATTCCTTTTCGAACTTCTTTCCGTCGGATCAGTCCCCAGAAGATACTCCGCCAATTCGCTCAGCCCATCCCCGTCGGAGTCCCCAGTGAGATCAACCTCCACCGAAAAAAAACCGGCCAACCATTCGCTCAGCCCGGTTCGATCCCTAATCAGAATTGTCTCGCTGGCATCAACACCTGCCGCAAACCCAGTTTGGTCATTTGGAATGGTTAAAAGGAGAACTTCTTCACCTTCTCTCAAATCATCACTTCGAACACTCAAAGACACCCCGACTTGGCTCTGCCCTGCTGGTAAAAGAACTTCGAGATTCCCTGAAAAATCCTCACTCGAAGCGGAGCCGGCGGCACCCAGGACAACGGTCAGTGGAGTCACCAATGGCAGGTCACTCGAAACCAAAAGCGCCACGGTCTCCGAGGGGAAATTTTCATCAAGCCGGCCGCCTACAAGTGACAATTTAAGTGCAGGACGGTGGACCTCGCAATCTTCAATCACCATAGTGACGTTCACGTTGTCCAACCACCACCCCTCGCTAGACGACGAACGGTCATGAACTAATCGCCAACGAAATTGAAGACTCTCACCTGCCCACTCCACCGGAAGCTCAACCGTTGTTGTTATGAATACTGATCGCTTCGCCGACCAAGCCATCCGACCGGCAATCGGCGAATCAAATCCTGAACGAATGACCCGATCGTAGCCCCCCGACACGATTATGTCGGGGCTCTCAATCAGGTCGGTCCACGCCCCATCATTCCTCGAAACTTCAAGCACCGCCCCGTCAAATCCAATCTCTGTTCGGTACAAGTGTTCGAAACTGAGAATCCCCCCTCCCTCAGTCAGCACAAATGATGGTGAAATTAGGGAAGAAGAAGACACCCTCCCAGCTCCGCCAGTGAAGGCTGACCGGATTGAGGAAACCGAACGCGATGAAACAGAATCCCACGCGATGCCGCCCCCGATTTCTTCGGATGCCCATCCGGAAGGAAGATCACTCGAGTCATCAAATCCCTCATCCACAGGAACCGGCAACTGCCGATTCCCCAAACTGAATTCTCGCTCGAAGTTCAACAAGCTTCCCGACTCATCAGCAATATCGATGACAAAATTCGCAGCGTCTCCGCAGCCCCCAACCGCTCCAAAAACCAGATCCAGTGCACCCGCCGAATTCGCCTCAATCCCGGAGGGAAGATCATTCGAAAAGGTCGTCACATTAGTGGTTCCAGTGATATTCACCAACAAGTTTCCCGTCGGTAATGTCCCAATGTTCTCGATCGGAATCGAAACCCGAACCGTCTCATTCGGATCCAGACGACTGTTTTTAACGGAACCAGACTCAGCGATCACAACCGCATCACCAGCCACTAGCCGAGGACCTGGAACACGATCATTTAACGTGACTGTCAGCTCGTATATTTGGGCGCCGTTCGAGGCATCTCCATTGACTCTCAGATAATAGACTCCGTTTTCGGGAAATTTAAAAAGATCAATTTTCTCATCATCACCTGCTCCTCCAGCTGTCGATAACGCTAAAACATTCGCACCGCCCAGATCAAGGATCTCAAGTGAAAGGTCGTGGACCGCTTCCGAATTAAAGATCGCGCCAGCTGAACACCCGTTATTCGTCTCCGCCCCTTCAAAATAACTCCCCTCTCCGGGCGTAAGCCTCGCCGTGAGCCTTTGGCCGCTCTCAACTTCAAATCGGTAAAAATCAACATCCGTATTATCGTCGATACTGAGCCGGCCAAACGAACGGGTTTCGAGTAATGGAAGATCCACCAAGGTCGCCTCTGCCGCGGAATCATTATCGTTGAATTCTTCATGCGATTCGAAGCGATCGCCATAAAGCCGCTGCAGTGACTGGTGTTCATCAAATCGAGGCCCACGAAAACTGGTCGTCAAAATGGGCTCAAGAAGCTTCGTCCGGTTGATCGGACAGACATGAGACAACCCCAATCCATGCCCCAGTTCGTGGGTGATTGTGTTGAAGAGTCGAATCGAGGAACTGGACGTCAGATCAAAAGTCCCGTCGCTCGAATCAAAAATCATGTCACCGTGATCAGGGGCGAAGGCTAAGGCCAAAGTCCCGCTGTCTCCATCTAGGGCCCTGGCCGAAACACGAATATCCCCGCGAACGCCTACCGAGCCCAAGGTGAAGGAGCTTATTTCCGACCCGTCGTCACTCGGTTCATACTCTAAAGTCACCCCACAGGTATCGGCCATCGATTGAAAGGCCTCTTCGAAAATTTCAAACCAGGGTTGATCTTCAGCAGGACCGTTTTCGACTCCTCCGTAGATCCCTGCCATCCACAAACGAAAATTGGACGATGTGTTTGCCTGTTCATCGACCCCCGGGGTCGATGTCCCATCCGGAACAATACTCCATGTCAACGTGATTGGTTGCCCTTGGTTTCCACTTCCAAATCCACTCACCGCAGTTCGATTCCAACGACCGGAACTTGAAAACTGATTGGCAAACAGTGCGTATCCGGCCCCTCCAAGCCCGGTTAACTTCTCAACCTCGTGATACGCCGCAGCTTTCTCTGCCGCAACATCCGGCGCCCAACAAAGCCAGTGCTGGTCCCTCGCTGCGGGAGAAGTCAGTCTGTCAATGTATGATCGAAGTTTCCTCAACTCCTCCTCGTCAAGAGCGACAAGAAGCTCGGGATCGATTTTAGACTCGATCAAAGCAACGATTGAAGACCTTTCTTTTCGGTCAAGGCGCGAGAGCATCCCCCCCCTCTGGATCTCACCATTCAAACTGGAGATCTCTCCGAACGGCGCAATCATACGCATTCCTTCAATCCCAGCTTCCTTTATCGCCCAGGCTTCAGCTTTGAGCCCAATCTCGAAAACTTCTACTACCCCCTTATTTCCACCCGTCTCGGCTGGCTCTTTCTCAGACGCTTCTTCAAACGCAATCCACAGCATAATCAGAGGAAGAATAAGAACAATCAATCGTGTCATGTGGCAAAAGCAAACCCTGATGGCTTCTTCGCAAAAGCTAACACGAACATTGGGAGCCGTCAGGCGAAAATCCCAAGGTTGTCAGATGCCGGACTCCATGTTCATTCTCTCTCCGCACAATGACCGAAGAACCTATCGACCCCATTGGGCGGCCCCGCGACATCAGACACTCACGCCTTCGCAAGACGCTCAAACCATTCCTCGCCGGAATGGCAACTGTGATCCCTGTTCTCGCAACCGGATGGATCGTCGTCCTTGTTTTCCGGCTCCTCCATAAGATCGGCCTCGCCATTATCAACGGGTTTTTGAAGGCCCTGAACTCCCTCCGCGGAGTCGACCCCGAATCAGAGTCGACCTGGACCATCGAGGGGTTTCCTGGCGACGACTTCCTCTGGTTGTTCATCCCTCTTGCCCTCCTCTTTCTCGTTGGTCTTGCCGTCACCAACCGGCCCGGGAAAAAAATCTCACGCTGGATTGACGACACCATGGGCCGAATTCCCCTTTTTGGGGTTATCTACGCTACGATCAAACAATTCGTAGATGCCGTCCGAAACCTGGGCGGACCCCAGAAATTCAAGGGGGTCGCCTATGTGGAATATCCCAGCCCCGGGTGTCGGCTGATTGGTTTCATCACCGGAAATTTTTCCGATCCCCAAACAGGAAAACGCACAACATCGATCTTCATACCCACCTCTCCAAATCCGATGACCGGATTCGTGGTCCTCATGGATGACAACAAGGTTTTCGAAAGTGACATGACTCTCGAAGAAGCTGGAAAAATGATTCTCTCCGCGGGCCTCGTCGCTCCCGTATCCTTCGGTGGTGAAGTCGAAGAAAAGACTACTTCGGCTTCCTAGCCCGCAGCCCCTGTAATCTCTTTCCTTCGGCCTCCCACTGAATCTGGAAATCCGTCTTCGGATAGAAAAAAGCATTTCCCGGCCAGTCCAGACACTCCAATCCTGCAAAGGCCTCAAGATGTTCTTGGCTCCACTCGAAATATTCGTCGTGATCGGTCTTAAAGAGCAACTCTCCCCCTGGTTTTAAAACCCGCACGAGAGCCCTGAGAAAAGGCTCCTGAAAAAGTCGGCGGCGATGATGCTTTGCTTTCGGCCAAGGGTCGGGACAAAGCAGATGCAAGCGATCCACACAACTCTCCGGCAAGAGCCATTGCAAGGTATAGAGACTCTCCAGTCTCAAAACGCGCACATTTTTGAGATTTCGCCTTTCGGCGCCGCGGCACACTTTACGAACCCTCCCCAGGAGTCTTTCAACAGCGAGAAAATTTCTTTCCGGATAGTATTCCGCCATTTCCAGAGTGAACTTGCCGTCACCGCACCCCAAATCGATCTCCAGCGGGGCCTCATTTCCAAAGAACTGATCGGGATCGATTTCGGCAAAGTAATCCTCAGGCACCAATTCGTTGGGCTCGGCAGGACGGACCGTCTTAGTGTTGGGAACCATGAGGTGAGAGCCTACTGAACCTTCCGGTAAATGCCACTGTAACTAAGAAACGGCACTTCGGGATCAGTCGTGCGCGCATCAAAGCGACGAATAATCGCCGACTGATTGACCAAGGGATTATTGGCATAACGTGTTGATTCGAAGTGAAGTGTCAACTCCCCCACATTAAGAGGGCCGGTCACGTTAGTGAAGGTCAAGGCGCCTTTGTAGGGACCAGATTCCGAACTGTATTGCGCGGCGAACGTCCCCGATCCTATTGACGCCGCTATAACCGAATCTTGTCCCTGAGCCGTTTGTTCAATCAACATGTCTATCGAATATGATCCAGTCACTCCATCCTCGCTGAACGTAAGCTCAAGGGATCCCTGATCAATTCCCGAGTTCACCTCGAGAGCAAAGCGGGCGTTCTTAAGCTCCATATCACTGGAGAACCAATGCGGAATAACCGTGGCAAAACCTTTCACAAAAAGCTTGGGAGCAAACACGAACGCGTCGGTAAGGTTCGTATAAACCGGACCGGTCGAGGCCGGCGATTGGGCTTCAAAAGCCCCCGCCAGATAATTAATCAAATCAGTGCTCTGATAGAGAATCGTCAGGGTTGAAGGTTTCCACGGAGTGACCAAGGAAAACTGGGAATCCGATCGATTGAAGCCCATACAAAGCTCCTCAATTTGACCCGGCATAAAGGATTGATGATAACTTTCAAAAAACGCCGCCACATCGCCGCCCCTCCGGAAGGTAATCTCATCAATAGACATCTCATTTGACGGAAGCCCGTTACTATCAGTCAGGGAATTGGCAATACTCAGCACCACCGATCGACCGGCATTTTGGACGACCGTCCCAAAGGCCGTGTATTTACCGTTCCAACTACGATCGGCCGCAGAAGTGATGAAAAAACGACTCCCATTTCGATTAGGACCCAATGAATCCATCGCCAGAATCCAAGCCCTATTAAAAGGTGTTCCATACGGATTCACAGTGTTTCCAGGCGTCCGAAGGATCTCGTCTTGAAAATGATATCCAGGATTTTCCAGGAGAGACTCAGTCATGCTCCCTGCAAAAAATCGCTTTCCAGTCTCCACGCGATTGATCTTCAGATTCCGATACATCGGAGCCTTCTTGACGCGTTGATCTCTCGCATCAATCCAAGATCTCGGATAGCGAAGAGTGATGCGATACCGAGTTGGCTTCGAGTTCACAAACTGAAGCCGCACACGATCTTGTCCGGTGACATCCGCATAGTAACTGGAAAGCAAAAATGTTTCCACCGCTCCGATGAAGGTCCCGCTCTGCTTGATCTCATAATGCGCTCGCATCGTGCTCGAGATCGGCACATAGGACACCGTGAGGGGAAGTTTGACCGAATCAGATTCAGCTGTCGTTGAGTAGAGATGTCGATTGTGGGTTGGATCCTCCAGAAATGGAACTCCATTTCTGGTTTCAAAAACATCATCTCCCTTGCCTGCCAGATGGATGAAGTTGGCGGTGGCAAGGGGCGCATTCACATGGTCGAGCACAACGCTAAACTCACCCATCGAAGTCTGAAAATCGGCTACAATCTGGGCTGAACTGGTAATCGCGAGCCCCATAAATGCGACGATGCCTTTGCTCGATTTTCTCATAAATAAACCCATTCTTTAGTTCGCGACTCCGGTGTTTACCACCAAGCGAAAGAAGAGCCTGGATTCCTCCGTGACTAAAGCGCTTCTTTGAACAGTGACCATCTTGATCTCCCCCTCGTCGGATAAGTTGGTAATATTCACAGCATCAAAACCGTCATCTGTCATCCAAATCGTATCCCAATTGATCAGATCAGATGACATTTGAACCAAGTAGGAGAGATCAGAAGCAAACCCCCGATGCCGAAATGTGAAGATCCCATGTCCCAAATCATCCACCCCACCAAAAGGGATCAATCCCGAATCATCTGACGAATTATTCGGATCCCCGCCATAGGCATATTCTTCAAAGTTCGTCAGGACTCCTGAGTCGCTCATCTCGGCCGGCCCTGAAGCAGATTCCTGCACTGCCCAACCTGAATAAGAACTTAAAACGGTGACAGGCATCGTCGTTGAGACACTTGCACCGTCCAGGTCCGTCGCCGTAATTGTCAATTGCGTGGTTCCTGGGAAGCCGTTGGGAGTGATGATCAATGGAGCCGCCAGGGTCGGTGCCACTGCAGCGGAAACAACATCATCACCATCAGAAGTAACCGAATACGTCAGCGTCGGGATCTCGAAAACGTCGTTCATCGAAGCAAGTTGATCAAACGCCGGACTGTTCTCGTCAATACTGGTAAGTGGCCAATCTGACAGTGAGATCAATTGATCATCCAAATCCACCTGAAAAGTCCCTCGTGGTAGGATGGACATCCGGTTGACCGGGGCAATCTCGGCAGCACGGCCAAAGACCGTGAATCCTCCATTCTGGCCGTCAAGAATCGAGCGGTTGTCATTGAGGCTGATAAAAAACTGATTGGTCGCACTGTCGGGATCGCCACCCAACTTGGCCATTGAAATTGTTCCGCAGAGATTCGGACGTGAAGAATCGAACTCGTTAACGATTGTGGGGAGTTGGGTCACACGGCTATATTTTCCGGGTTCGTCACCAGGCTTGAAGCCTCCACCCTGAAGAACAAAGTTCTCACCATTGCCTAACTTAGCCATACGGTGAAAGAACGCGCCGTCCCAGGCATCACTCTCGGCGTAGGCGAAGAAATTATTTACCGTCACAGGGAATCCTTCATAGAACCCAATCTTAATGTCTCCAAACTCCGTGGAAACAGAGACCGCACGAATAAAATCAGGATCTTCAAAAACGGTTGAGAGATCGATTCCAACTGAAGGTTCCGCAATGATGGTCACCGCATCAAGAGTCCCATTAAGGAGAGGTTTTTCGTTAATGACGTTGATATGGAGAAAGCCAGAACGGACATGAATTCCCATCTCCGCCTCGTAATTCACCCGGAAACTTCCTTCCGGAGGCGTTTCAGCAGAAAACGTTCCCGAGGTGCTGTCCAAATCCAGCCATTCGGGCAGGGTTCCTACTGAGCGAAATGATTCTGCCTCAAAATCTTTTGTGATCGTATAAGAGAAGCTCTCTCTAGGTGTTCCGGTGGCCGCCGAGGTGAAGACATTTAGATCTAACGTGATCACACTCAATTCAGGGCTCCAATCGGAAAATTCGAGCTCGCCAACATCTCCCCCTTCAAGAGGTTTTGCTGAACGAAGGCGGAACTCAACCTCGGAACCAGGGGTAAACCCGGAAAAGGTAAAGCCTGTCACGTCCGCTCCCGGACCATTCCGCACAAACGGCTCACCATTCCCAATGTTGATCTCAAATTGAAAAAGGGTTTCATCGGTGGCATTGTCCACCCATTCAAACGTCGCACGATCGTTCCCCTCCGAGCGCGCAAAAACGAAATCAGTAGGAGCCGCAGGAGGCGCCGCTTTTAAAGCGGCCAAGCAGGTGAGTGCATATAAAAATGGTAAAATTCGATAACTGGACATCTCAAGTAGGTGGATAAAAATGCTCACACATTGACCGAGAACTCAAGGCAAAGGGCTGGATAGCTGTTTACGATGGAGTGCCACTTCCCCTTGAAAACCTATTTTCACCACAAATCTCTCTCAGATTGAAATTCCCTTTTGAGCCAATCTTCCTAAACTCCCCGAGGTGAAATGCGCAGGTGACCCCATCCTCTTTGATCTCGATCAGACCATCATCCCGTGGGACACCCAGCTTGTTTTCCGCTCCTACGTTCTCCGCAAGGAACCTTCCCGGCGTCTCCTCACCTTGATTTTTCTCGCATTTCTTCCCCTCACCAAAGTCCTTGGAGCCGGGGGCATGAAACGCGTCTTTCATTCCTACCTCTGGGGGATGTCATCCAAAAGGTTACAAGACCACGTCGACGGATTCCTGTCAGATTGGCTTCCAAAACTCCCCTACTCCGAAATTCTGGAGGAAATCGAGCACTACAAACAACGCGGTTGCCACCTCGTTCTTTCCTCCGCAAGCCCCGAACTCTGGGTGCAAGGCATCGGCAAAGCCCTTGGCTTTCATCAAAGTCTGGGCACCCGTTTTAACTGGGGCACCCGGGTCGAACTTTTCCCCGAAATGATTGGAGTGAACCACAAGGGCGAAGAAAAAGTCCGCCGTCTTGAAGAACTCGGCATCACCTCCGGTCTCGCCGG
>Ga0308005_10000278_pt1 | contig 19515 bp, 17 predicted proteins | sample Neamet67_FD_203142 | JGI IMG/M metagenome (GOLD analysis project Ga0308005, IMG submission 203142) | Marine microbial communities from water near the shore, Antarctic Ocean - #67 | ecosystem: Environmental > Aquatic > Marine > Unclassified | place: Southern Ocean | collected 2014-06-07 | reverse complement strand
CCGAAATCGCCGTCTATGGCCAGAAAACCCTCTGGAATTCCACTGGTGAGCGACTGGCTTGGTGAAATTATCTATTCCATCTCTCCGCGGTCACTTCGCTTGCTCGCCGAATTCTCCGCGGAACGTGCGCTAACTCCGACAGGCTCCTAGCAGTCGTAGAGCCCTTGTTTCTTTTCCGGAGTCTCATCCCGCTCTTTGCAAATCTCTCGCTTTGGCATTATCTTCCTCCAAGAAGCAATGCCAACCGCCACTATTTCCTCCATCCTCACTCTTCTCGATGACGAGAACGAACAGGTTCAAGAGGGCCTTCAAAAGGCGCTTCTCGATTTCAACGGCGATGCCACCGATGACCTCGTCGCCTCCGGTCTCCGTTTACCCCGCAAGCAAGCCAAGCTCCTTTCAAAATCCCTCCGACCGGGACGACGCACGGTCATTCGCGAGGAATGGGCCTACCCCGCCCGACAACTCGACGCGGTGGATGGCGATTGGGAATCTCTCGAAGCCCTGCTTCGCCTCCTTTCTGATTTCCTCCATGATGGCATCACGATGCGGCAATCACTCTCCGACGAACTCGATCTCCTCGCCGAAACCGCGACGGGAAAAGTGCACTCGCCAATGGACCTTGCTAGGCACCTTTTTACAACCGCGACTCTCACCGGCAATCGCCTCCGACCCTTCGACATCCGGAACTCGGATCTTGCTTGGTGCATTCAGGAAGGAGTAAGCAATCCACTGGGGCTGAGTCTCATTTACATGTTGGTCGGCAATCGTTTGGGCATTCCGGTATTTGGATGCAACTATCCCGGCCATTTTCTCTCACTCATCGATCACGAAGGAGAGGCCACCATCATCGACCCCTTTCACAATGGGAGGGCCACTCCAGTTAGACAGCTCATCAAGGATCATCCGGAGATTTCCAAGGATGCCCAAAAAGCGCTGAAACAGCCCTGCACCCTCGGAAAAATGCTCTCTCGTGTTCTCGCGAACCTCCACCATGCCTTCGCAAAGGTGAAGAGAAACGAAGACGAAAATCTGGTGGAAGAACTGATGCTCACGGTGCGCTCATGAGAATCGCAAGCGAAACTCTTGAGCAATCAGGACATCAATTGCATCGCCTCATTTTGAGACCCGCTGGACCCTCTCGCGGCACCCTCATCTTCTTCCATGGCCAAGGCGACTTCATCGATCGCTACCCACCGATCCTCGAACCCTTCACCAACAACGGCCTCACTTGCATCCTCACGGATCTCCCAGGTCACGGCCGCTCTTCAGGAAAACGAGGCCATGTTCCCGGACTCAAGTTTATCGACCAACTCCTCGACAATGCACTAGTGGCAACTGAGGGATCTTGTCACATCGCCGGTCATTCCATGGGTGGCATGATGGCCCTTCGCTGCTTTCTGCGAGACCCGTCTCGCTTTCAAAGCGCGTGGTTTAGCTCTCCCCTCCTGGCCCCAGCTCGACAGACAACGCCATGCATGAGCCTCGTTCTTCCACAAGTTGCCCGCCTTTTTCCATGGATCACCTGGAGCACGGGCGTGTCCTCGGAGCAATGCCGTAGCGGCGGCAGTTCGGAACCGGATGACAAGGCTCTCTACCACAACAAAATTTCCCTCGGCTGGGCACGAGACCTAATTGCGGTGGGACAGGAGTTAGAAAGCCGGTTCCAATCCATGGCCACGGGCAGGCCCATCCTCTTTACCCAGGGTGGAGCGGACCCCGTCTGCACCCCCGAGATCCTTCGAAGCCGACTCGTAAAACTGCCTGGCAATCAAATCACCTACCGCGAAATTCCCGACGCCCTTCACGAACCCTTCATGGGAGACCGCGCAGAAGAATTCCGTCTCATTCTTGAGAACTGGCTCAAGGACTCTTCACCAGGCGAATAGTATCGGCGTGAAGAATCTTCTCCAAGCCCTCAGCGGTCCGTAAAAGAAGCTCACCATTCGCCGAGAGACCTTCTATCACCCCGGTCTTCCTTGTTCCATTCGTCTGCAGCGTCACTCTTTTCCCCCGAAGGACACAGCGGGTATTCCAGGTCTCAAGAAGCTCCGAAAATGACGAACCGATCTGCCTCGAACGAATGCGCAATCGATCTAGAATCGCAACAAGAACCGCCTCTCTTTCTGCCACCTCCCCATTCTCGAGAGCGATCGAAGTGGCAGGATGAACCAAGTCTTCTGGAAATTTCAACGTGTTGATGTTGAGACCGATCCCGATGACGACAGAGTCGCCGGCGCTCTCAACCAGAATCCCACAAATTTTCCGTTCATGAACCCAGACGTCATTGGGCCACTTCACCTCCGCCGCGAGACCAAAGCCATCAAGTGCCTCAGCCACCGCAAGTCCGGCCACGAGAGAAAATCGCGACCACAACTGCATCGGTTCCTCAGGCCTTAAAAGAAAACTACACGCGAGACTCTCACCCGGAGGACAACTCCAGGCCTGCCCCCGTCGCCCTCTTCCAGCGGTCTGCCTTTCCGTTAATACGAGACTCCCATGAACGAGTCCTTCGCGGGCCAGTCGCCGGGCCTCGTCATTGGTCGAGGCACACTCATCGATGAAAATAATCTTCGACGCCCACTCCGGAGAAAGCGCCCGAATCCGTGAGCCGTCCCAGCCTTTTTCACTCGTCATCATGCAGAAATTCGAGAGAAAGATCCAAAGCGACCGCAGAATGCGTCACCGCGCCCACTGAAATATAGTCCACCCCGGTTTTGGCAATCTCGGCGACCGTCTCAAAATTCACTCCGCCGCTCGCTTCCAGTTCAGGATGATCCCCCTTGCGTAAGGCCACCGCTGCCCGAAGTTCATCAAGCGACATGTTATCGAGGAGAATGTAGTCCACCCCTTCCAGCGTTAAAAATGCTTCCACCTGATCAAGGCGATCTGCCTCCAACTCCACTTCCACGCCCGGCTTCTCCGAGCGGAGACGTGAAATGGCGTCCTGCATCGCTGCCAAGTCCCCTTCTGCCACGATGTGGTTGTCCTTCACCATGGCACGATCATACAAGCCCATGCGGTGATTCTTCCCCCCTCCTGCAAGCACTGCGCCTTTTTCCAAAGAACGCCAGCCAGGAGTCGTTTTACGGGTATCAAGAATGCGGGCCGATGTCCCCTCGGTGAGCGCGACGAACTGTCTCGTCTTCGTGGCTATCCCGGACAGGCGCTGGAGAAAATTAAGCGCTACTCTCTCAGCCGTGAGCAAGGAGCGGGCTTTCCCTTTCACCTTGAGAACCTTGGTCCGATGAGAGATCGCCTTTCCGCTTTCAAGAAGTATCTCCACGGAGGTCTCGGGATCGACACGTCGAAAGACTTCGGCCGCGATCTCGACTCCCGCAACGATTCCGATGTCCTTAGCAATAATCACACCGTGAGCCATTCGATCCTCGGGAACGAAATATTCCGAAGTGACGTCGCCTGTTCCAATATCTTCCGCCAACGCGAGATCGATAAGTGCCGAGGTAGTCTGATCCACGTCGCGACGTTAGCCCATCTCGCCAAACTTGAGAATACGGAATTTCCACATCGTCGTCTTGCCTCGACCCCAGCATCGGCAGCCCTCATTGCGCACAAGTTGAAGCCCAAAAAAAGCGACAAAGGACAAGTCCGAGGTCGCTTTGAAAAGTTGGAATGAATCAGCCTAATTGTCCTTCTTATCGTATTTCAAGAAGACCTTATATTCAGCTGGGATCTTTTCCCCGCCGCCGAGCGACTTGTCCCAGAGTTTCACCAAAGCGATTCCTTCACGAATGAGGAACGCGCCATTTGAGTTCTCATCGTATTCTTCGCTGCCGTAGAGCTTCATCGCGAGCACGACGTCCTCGTGATTCTTTAGAATCCGCAGACAGGCGAGAGCCGCTTTGCGCGTGATCACCTCGGAAGCCGCAAAGTCGGCCACGAAGGCGCCATTGTAAGCATTGAGAGCCATCCCGGGCTTCTTGATTCCTTCGTATGCGAGGCCGGTGCAGTAGGAAACCTGAGCACGAAGCTCTCCCGCCAGTTTCTTTTCCTCCCACTCAGGGTCGCCGGCAATGGAAACGAGACGAGACCAGGCGCTGGTCCGGACCGCATCCCAGAACACTTTATAAATCTCAATCTGAGCGTGATCCTGCTGATGAAGAAGTGGACTCGCGATGAAACTCTCCAGCGCGGTATCAAGTGCGTTTAAATCACCAAGCTTTCGGTGGCACTCCAAGATAAAGTAGTTTGCCAACGTGCTATAGTTCCCGGGAACTTCATCGACCTTGGCGTAGGTCGCCGCACAGATCGTGAACTGGTCCCTCGCCTCAACATACTTTCGGGCACGAAACAGCTCCATGGCCTGAGTATACTCAGCAGGCTCAATGAAGTAGACGTTCGTGCTCGCAAGAGGCACGTTCTTGTAGGTTGTAGACTGCTTTTGCTCACGGTAGCGGAGGCTCACCTTCGATGAAGCGACGATATAAGCGGAGAGGCTATCCTCCTCAGTCATGATGAGAGCAAATGGCTCCTTGGTCTCCGTCTGCCCAAAGACAAACGAAGACGCGGAAACGAGGGAAAGGGCGGAAAATAAGAATTTTTTCATGGTTCTAGTGGAATCAATCGTTGTTGGTTTCGTCTTACTTCTTCTGTTCCTCGAGGATATCCTTCATCGATTTGATCTCGGTGCGTGCTTCGTATTCTAAAACGAGTGACTCAACTGCAGTCCAGCTGGCGGTTTCCGGATCACTAAGCTTACTCTTAAATCCTTTGGTATTATTAAGCCACTTCCAGCCTTCTTCGTAGACCTTCTGGCGGTCTGACTTTCCCTCCTCGCGATTTGTGCCATTACGATCCCACAAGAGTTCCATCCAGCGCTTGAGCGATGGGCCTGAGACCTTGACATAACCCGGAGCAGTTGTCCAAATCTGACCGTAAATGAGGATGGCGTCCTCCGATTTCCCAAGCGCGTCATAAGACTGGGCAATCAGAAGGCGGACATCTGCGCTATTGCGCTGTTTGAAGGACTTGTCATCAAGATACTCGCGACCACGTTTGATCGTCTCGTCGTATTCTTTGTTACCAAATGAGATGGTGACGATTCGGAAGATCGCTTTTTCTTTTTGATCCTTCTTAGCGTCGGCGTAGACTCGATCAAGAAGCGTTACTGCTTTCTTTTGCTCAGCAGAACTTCCGCTTCCGAGGACATCTGCGAGACCGAAGAGAGCCGGGAACTCATAGGAAGGATCCGAGCTATCAAGTGCAGCCTGATAATAGGGTTTTGCTTGGCCCGGCGAAGAAGTCTTCTCGCGAAGGAAGTCGCCGATGCTCACAAGGATGTAGTCTGAAAGATCCTTCACATCGAAGTCGGTCTTCAGCTCATTAAAGAGAACCTTGATCATGGCTTGAGCCTTACTGATCAGGACCTCATCCTTGGTCTTAATTCCCGCTTCCAGCTTGTCTTCGAAGACCCCGATCACCGCGATCCGGAGCAAGGCTCGACTCGCCATATCGCGGGAGTCAATTCCAGGGAAGGCATAGTAGTGCGCCTTCAGCTCATCTTCACTGTGCTCTTCAAGGTAGGCTTCGGTGTATGAATTGATCGACTGCTCAAGTCCGGGAGTTCCCTTGATCTTGGAGAGTTCGGCAATGACCTTCTGAAGTCTCTCGAGACCTTCATCAATACGGCCGGCAGCGCGCATCGCAGGAAGACCGGTAACCGCGAGTTGCGCACGGTAGGGCGAATCCGCATAGCTCTTCCAGAAGCGATCATAGAATGGAAGCGCGTTCTGAACATCTGGGTTTGGCTTTCCATCGACCTTCTCCGCACCAAGAATATTGACAAGATAGAGGAGAGATTCGGCAGCGACGATCACGTTCTCTTTCGTCTCCGCGAGAGCAAGTGCTTTCTCGTAGTAGGCCACGGCTTCCACCGGTTGGGAGGTATTCTCAAGAATGTTTCCTTTGAGAGCGTAGATTGATTCCATCGCCGAGAACCCGGGGAACTCGGTCTCAACCCGGGTCACCTTTTCAAGAGCCTCGGGATATTCCTCTTCGGCAAAGTGGCAATTCGAGCGATCAAAGAGCGCAAAGGGAAGATAGGCATTGGAACTTGCGTCCGGATAAGTCTTCAAGAAGGTGTCGAGAAGAGCAGCGGACTTGGTCCAGTATTGCAGACGGAAAAGATTAGAGGCCTGAAAATAGAGAGCCGCCTGGCGACGATGTGCTTTCGTCTTGGCATACGTTTTCACATGATCATCAAGCTCCTTCTGCGCGATATCGAATTGGCCGGTGTAGTGGTAACTCCCACCGAGTACGAAGAGGCAAATATCGTGCTGCTCAGAGGGCTTGGGAAGTTTATCGATCATCACGGAGGCAACCTCGATGCACTTTTCATATTCCCCTTCCCAGAAGAGACTGGAAAGCGTGAGGCGACGCACTTCTTCGGCGTAATCACTTGTAGGAAAGTCTTTCAAAAAGCGGCTGCCATACTTCTCGGTCGTCAATACTTCTCCGATGATCGAAGAAGTTCGAACGAGGTTATAAAGATTCTTCTCCCGGGCTGGGACAATCTTTTTATCCTTGAAAATCTTGGCATTGGGGAAGTAGAGCTCAAGTTGTTCGTAGACAGCAAAGGCCCCACGGGTATTTCCGTCGTCCTCGTGCATTACGGCCGTGTTGAGGAAAGCGTAAACTTCGTTCATCTGCCCGGTTTTCTGGGCGTCCTGGAGGGCTTCGAGATCTTTCTCAAGGTTCTCTTTTCGAACGAGCTTCGAGCCATCACGGATCAAGCGCTTGTAATCGCCCACCATTTTAAGTCGGGCTTGCACATCATCGATCGCAGCGGCCGTGCTGGGAACGAGCGAGTAGAGCTCGAAGGAAGAGCGCATCATGTCGGCACCCTTGGCATCGAGAGCAAGCTTCATGAAGAGAGGAGCAAACTCGTAGGCCTCGAAAGGATCCAACTTAATGTGGCCGCGATTCTTGGCGATAAAATCGAGCAGGGCTTTTTCGTCATTCTTTTCAATCACCGCTTCCACCATGGCATTGAAGGTCAGCAGGATATTCTTATTTGAAGTCGGGAACTGAACCTTATTGGTGATGGCCGTTTCGAGATTTTTGTTTCCTTCCGGAATTTTCCGCAACTTATAATAGCAGATCGCCATGTTCGTGTAAAACACGCCAGGACTGTATTTGTCCCGGGTCTTGTCCCGCTCGGCGAGGAATTTCTTGTAGCTCTTAATCGCAGTGTCCCACTCTCCTGATCCCTTGGCAGCGTGCCCCCAGTAGAGAAGAGACTTTTTGTGGTACATGTTGAGACTCTCGTTTTTTCCTCCTTTGCCATTGGGATACTTACTGTAGCAAGTTTTAAAGGACTTCATCGCATCCGGATACATCCCGAGCATGAGTTCACAATAACCGCGATTGTACCAAAACGATCCGAAACGAGGTCCGAAAAGAGTCATGGCGCGACCATCGTAAAGTTCGGTCGCCTTCTTCAGAATGGCATGGGCTTCAGCCCATTTTCCCGCTTTCATTGCGGTGATGGCATTCGTGTTAAACTCGCGCACCGCTTGGGCCTGCACGGGAGCGGCAAAAAGCCCCAGCGTCAGAAGAAGCAGCGCGAAGGTGCGTCGGAGGTTGGTATTGAGAGTCATGTGTGGTGTTTTAAGGTTGAGTTTTTGGAGAAAGAAAGGCTGCTGAGCACAGCAGCCTTTCTGTAAAGGAGGTAACGGTAGGAGCTCAAAAATCTTAGGCAGATTTTTAGGCGCGCATCTTATTCTTCGTCGAGCAAATCAGTGAAGGTGACTTTCGAAATCCCCGTCGCAGCAAGCGAGTTAAGAACATCAATCACCCGCTGCTGACGTGCTTCCGCTTCAACGTAGATCTGAACGAGAGGCTCCTGGGAGCTCGCCATCGCCGCGTCACGATAAGTTTCGAGAAGAGGTTGAAGCGTTGGAAGAACGCGAGAATCGGGATCCGATTCGACGAGCTGTTCCGGAGTTCCGTCTGATCGAATCGAGATGTAGCCATTTGCTTCCAACTTAATAAAGAAGGGACTGATCTCGGGCGGTGTCTCAGATGGCGCCACCGAAGGTAGTGCCATGTCGAGGTCCTGCTCCTTCTTCACAATTGTCGTGGTGACGATGAAGTAAATAAGGAGTAGGAAACAGACGTCGATCATTGACGAGATGTCCAAACCTGGTTCATCTTCGTCTGGAGACTGCATTTTTTTATGGCGGGCCATATTATATCAGGGGTAATTATTTGTCGTTGATGTATCCACCGAAGGCGACTTCCGTCACGCCCACGCGGGCCGCAACTCGGATGACCTTACGGCAATATTTGAAAATCGTGTTCTGGTCTCCTCGAATGTGGAGCCTGGCAACGTGACCGACACGCTCTGCGTCATCTTTGCTCTTCGTGATGTATGCCTCTAGAGCGTCAGGATCATCCAAAGTAACATTAAAGTTCTCCGCACGGAGATCGCCATTTTCGTGAATATTCACGACAATCTTACCGTACTTGCTCTTAGGCGTCCTCGCCGCAGAAGCGATTGGCGGAGTGACATCCGGGTCGATCTTGATAGTCTTGGGATTGGAAACAACGAGGAAGAAAAGAAGGAGGAGGAAGACCATATCAATCATGGGCGACATGTCCATCTTGTCCTCTTCCTGCTTCGCTGTATTTGCAGCGCGGAGTCGATTTGAAGCCATAGTTCTAGAGAGTTAATTAAATTCACCAAAGTGGGTGCCGAAAACACCCTACTGCTTAGACGGCGATACCCTCCGGAATCTTAGCCAAATGTGCGTCTGCGTTGACCGTCTGGATGGAAGCGTTGATGAGATTCTCAGCGGTTCCGTGGCAGTCAGCAACGAGAGTGTTGAAGCGGTTCTTGAAGAAGAAGTAGGCAAAGAGAGCCAAAATAGCGACAATCAGGCCCCACATTGTGGTCAAGAGAGCGATCGAGATCGATCCGGCCAACTCACTAGGGTCGGCTGAGTTGTTCGTAGCGAGAGTTCCGAAGGCCTCAATCATACCAAAGACGGTTCCGAAAAGACCGAGCATGGGAGCGGACTGAGCCACGAGTGAGATCATGTTGATGAAAGTCATCTGCTTGCGGGTCTCGTTGATCGAGAAGTCAGCGATCGCATCTTCGACACGCTCACGGCCGAGGTCTTCAGGCTGGGTAGCGTCGATGTTTGGAAGCGAGTAAGCCATCATGCGTCCCAAGTAGCTTGGGTGAGAAGCAGAGAGCTCAATTGCGGAGCGAACCCGGCAGTTCACCATGTGATCAAGAAGTGCTCCTTTGAGATCATCGGGCGCATACTTTGCCTTGGTGAGATTCATAAAGTTGAAGACCGTCAGGCTGATGAGGGAGAGGAGGCCTATGGCAACGATAAAAATCGTGAGAGGACCACCATCAAAGATAAAACGCTGTAGGGCGTTTCCTTTCTCTGCTGCCATGGCTGAGCCGGAGGCGAGGACGGTCATTGCGGTACCAACAGTCCATGCGTTGGCTTTTGGAAGGGACATATTAGGGATCATGTTTTTTGAATATCGTTTGGAGTGTTGCAGACCGGCATTCTGGAAATGGCGTCATCCGAGTAAAGGAGCAATTTGCCTAAATTTCCCTAAATTCTTACTCTTTCGAGGACCTCCCACGTCAGCCTAAGTAACGATTTACGCAGCGATCTATTAGGAGACTCTAAAATCATTCAACCCAACCCCGATAGATAAAAGGAATTCTTTCAAATTACTTTCGGGTCGCGACCGGAGTTCGCCTCTTTGGGAAAAGATGACGGCAAATTTCGCAATCCGTCCCATCGCAGCCTCTCGCACTGCAATACTCCCTTCCGTAGAAAATAATTTGAAGGTGAAGCTTACTCCAAACGTTTTTAGGGAAGAGTTTTTTAAGATCTGACTCCGTCTGGGTCACACTCCGACCATCGGTCAACTTCCACCGCTGCGCGAGCCGATGAATATGCGTATCAACAGCAAAGGCCGCCTCCCCAAATGCCTGGGACATCACGACGGATGCCGTCTTATGCCCCACCCCAGGAAGCTCTTCCAAGGCCTCCATGTCAGCTGGAACTTCTCCTCCGTGCTTTTCCTCCAAAATTTCCGAGAGTCCCCTGATCGAGCGCGCCTTTCGAGGAGCGAGACCACAAGGCCGAACAATCGCATCAATTTCCTCAACGGTGAGCTTGAGCATCTTCTTTGCGCTGTCCGCTTTTTTAAAGAGCTCGGGTGTCTGAAGATTCACCCGCACATCCGTGCACTGAGCCGACAGCAGCACTGCTACCAAAAGCGTGTAGGAATTTGTATGATCGAGAGGAACCGGGGTCTTGGGATAGAGTTCCTCCAAACGCTTCAAAATATAGGCGGCCCGTTCCTTTTTCAGCATGGCGGATTCCATCGGGTCAACGCCGTGAAGGCAAGCCCCCACCCCACCAATTTATCGACACAAAAAAGCGGCTGAGTTCGAGAACCCAACCGCTCAAAAATTAGAAGCGCAACCTAGTTCGAAGCGACTGATCCGCTATCGAGCTTCGCTTTGGCCGCGTAATACATCTTGCGAGTGTGGTCATAGCCACGACGCCCCTTCAAGATATTGACAGTCCGCTCATACGATCCCCACTGAATCACCGTGATTTCCGCCGGACGGGTCCCCCATCGTCTCATCGTGCTGAGATTCGGGTGATAAATATCAACCGTGTTGGTTCCAACAAGAGACGAACCGTAGTCATCGACAACATAGGTGTATGGGAGGCCTTTGATCTTAAACTTGGTACCAACCGGATAGCGCGACCAATCAGCGGCAGCACTTCTGACCTGACCATATTTCAGGTAGGTTCCCAAGGCATTCTTGCGCCACGGCGCACCCACTTCCATTTCTTCATGAGAGTATGAAGTCGTACGGACGAGGCGCTGGCGCTGGCTGCTCTTGTAAGTCGCCATGCCATGCTTGTCCTTAGGAAGACGAGCAGCTTTATCACGAGTCGACGATGATACAGGAGCGGGATGAAATCCGTTCGGGCTTTTGCCTCGGGGAACGGAGATCCACCTAGTCAGCTTACCGATGGAAACGATCTTACTCTTCCCGTCATGGATTCCACTCCGATCAAAAACGGAGCTGCCTAAATCCCCACAACTGGAGAGAAGGATGCTAATGGCAATACTGATCATGGCTGCTGTTTTCATTTCAGAGGAAGTTGATTACGGCCCCCTTCGAGGGCCTCTTGAGACGTAAATGCGTGAATGTCTAGATTTTTTGAAACAAACTCAATGCTAATTTGTAATGATCGGATTTACTTTTTATGTGGGGAAATCCCCTAGACCTCGTGCCGCAGGCACAAAAAACGACGACCCGAGGGTCGCCGTTGAGTCATTTGCCAGAAAAACTTGGGCTTAAGCCTCGCCAATCTTCACTGCTTTATAGCCGCCAGTGGACTTGAAGTAGAAGATCAGGAGAAGATAAATCACCGCCATCGTGGCCGGAATCAGTGAATCAGTCTTCAGAGTGCGGCGGTTACCCCGGATATCGGCGTCCACGACAGTCTGCTCTGCTTCAGAACGCTCATCTTTTCCAAGCTTCTTCGTATCTTCCAAGCGCTTGGGATCGATCGCTTGGACTGATTCAAAGATGAGGAACTTACTCTCGTCCCCTGCACTCTGCCATTCTTCATAAAGAGCAGCGTCTTCGGTCTTCAGCTCATCTACAGCGTAGCGATCTTTGAAATATCCAAGACCAGCCGAGCCAATCAGACCAGCGGACATCATTCCGATTCCACCCATAAGACTCATCGCTACTGCGCCTGTGGCAGGGAAACGGTCACCAACCACTGCCAGCATTGTTGGCCAGAAGAAGGTTTTACCGATCGAGTAGATCAGAACGGCACCGATAGCCGGGCCAAAGGAATTGATCGCTGCCACTGCGTTGAGTCCGATACACGCGATCACGGCACTCACGAACAAAAGACTGATTGGATTCAATCCCAATTTCTTCTCAATAAAGTGAGCACAGAAGCGAAGGAGGAACATTCCCAATGAGGTGATCACAAAGAGAATCTTGCCCTGCTCCTCGTTCAGAATCGCTCCCGTGATGTTCTGCATCCATCCATCTGTTCCAAGCTCAACAGCGCCCACAAGAGCGTGGGTGATAAAGAGAACAAAGATCAACCAGTGACCGGGAGCAAAGTTGGTGATCTTACCAATCCAGAAAAGAGTCCCTAAACCAATAAGGGTTGCCAGTATCTGAGGAGCGCTTGAACCCTCATCGAACATCGGCGCGAAGGTGCCGCCAAAGAAAAGATAGAGCATGTAAGCAACGACTGCGCCACCCATGAGGCCCACGTCCTTGAACATCTCCCCCATCTTGAGCCCCTTTTCGGAGGCTTCTGATTTCGGGAACTTCTGTCCCATGAACATCACCCCATAAACAATTGTCGGGACAAGGTAGAATGCGAGCTGGGTTTTCCAGTCGAGAGCGCTTTCACCCGTTCCAAGGAACCAACCGACCATTCCTCCAAAAATCATTCCCAGCGGCCAAGAGGCATGAAGAATGTTCAGGTAGTGAGTTCTGTTCTCTGGGAAGAGAGTGGAAACCAAGGGGTTTGCCACAGCTTCCAAAGTTCCGTTTGCAAATGCGAAAAGGAACATTCCCCAAAAGAGGAAATTATAGGCGGTCTCGGTGCTTTGTCCGGCCGTCGCGCCAAAGGTCACAAATGCCGACAGGACGTGACAAAGAAAGGCTACAAAAACTAGTTTTCCATAACCGATCTTATCGACGACAACTCCGCCAATCATGATTCCAAAACAGAACCCCGTGAAGCCTCCTCCACCAATAGCACCAAGCTGAGCTCCGGAAAATCCAAAGTCTGAAGCCCAGTTGGCAAAGATACCTCCTCGAATCCCGAATCCGACACCAGCAGCAAGAATTGCTACAAAACCTGCCCACAAAAGGCGCTTTCTGTTTACCTGTTGATTATCACTCATTGTGTTCGTCTTAAAATTACCCTGTTTAGTTTGGGACTTAGCGATGTTGACCATTTCGCCGGACATGACAAGCTCAGGATTGCGCCAAATCCCACTCTCTAACAAAAAAAGTCAGGGCGGAGTGCTTCACACTCCGCCCTGACTAGGAAATCCCAACAACCCTGAACTGGTTCAGGTATGGGTTGTTTTTCGAAATTTGGTCAGGCCCGAAGGCCTTCCCAGGTGACCGAAGCCCCCCTTTATATTTTTTGTTTATCTGACGATAACGGTTCTCGTAGGTGTAATTATATGAACCGCCATAAGACTGCCTAATTTTGAAGATCCGACAAGCCAAAAGGTTTATCGCTTACGTTGAAGGAAGAGATCGATCCCATCATTCAGGGCGATCCAGCTCGCTTCGATGATGCTATCAGAGACCCCTACGGTGCCCCAGGTCGACTCTCCATCGGTGTGAACAATCAACACGCGCGTCTTGGACGCGGTCGCCTCCTCACTATCCAAAATCCGCACCTTGTAGTCCACGAGCGAGACTCCCTCAATCTCAGGAAAGAAGGGCACGAGCGCCCTGCGCAAGGCTTTATCGAGCGCATTCACCACCCCATGACCTTCGGCCACCGTGTATGCTTCCTGTTGCGCGACCACCAATTTCACCGTCGCTTCGCACACCGGACGCTGACGGTCCTGATACTGGCGGAATGAGCAATGATACTCATCAAGACTCCAAGCACGGTCACAGTCACCAAGTTCCCGACGGATCAGAAGTTCCAGAGACCCACCAGCTGCCTCGAAAGAATACCCAGCCTGCTCCAAGTCCTTCACTTGCGTCAAAACATTGAGCGCCTCGGGGCTTCCTTTCTCAAGTTTCAGCCCCATTTCCTCAGCTTTAATGAGAATATTCGTTTGGCCCGAAAGCTCACTCACAAGAATATACTGCTGATTGCCGACTTCTTCAGGACGGATGTGCTCGTAGGTCCTCGCCAGCTTTTGAATGGCATTCACATGCATTCCCCCCTTATGAGAGAAGGCAGTGCGGCCAATAAAGGCTGCACGGGCAAAGTGCGGGTTATTAGAAACGTCATCCACGAAGAACGATAGCTCCCGCATTTGAGTGAGATCCTTCACCGCTTTACGTCCCATTTTTAATTCCAGAATTGGAATCACCGAAGTGAGGTTACAGTTACCGGTACGTTCTCCGTAACCATTGATGGTTCCCTGAACTTGAGTCGAACCAGCATCCACCGAAGCAATGGCATTCGCCACACCCAGCTCGCAATCGTTGTGCGTATGAATTCCCACCTTCGCATCCGGGAAAGCTTCACAAACTGTCTTGGTCATTTCGGCGATCTCAGTGGGCAGGCAACCCCCGTTGGTATCGCAAAGGACAAGCCAGTCCGCGCCACCTTCGACCGCAGCTTTCAGGGTCGCCATGGCATGCTCTTCGCTATCTTTAAAGCCATCGAAAAAGTGCTCGGCGTCATAGACGACCTCACGACCCGCATCTTTTAAATGACGAACGGTATCACGGATCATCGCCTGATTTTCCTCCGCCGTTGTGCGGAGTACTTCGGTCACCTGTAGCTCCCAGCTCTTTCCAAAAATAGTAATCACCGGCGTTTCCGCATCGAGGAGCAATTGAACTTGAGGATCTTCTTCTACCGCTATATTGGCACGACGTGTCGAGCCAAATGCGGTAATTTTCGCGTGGTTCCACGATTCCTTTGCTGCCGCCTTAAAAAATTCAATATCCTTGGGATTCGAGCCCGGCCAACCGCCTTCGATGTAATCAACACCGAACTCATCAAGCCGCTTGGCAATACGCATCTTATCTAGGCCAGATAAGAAAAAGCCTTCACCCTGGGTTCCGTCCCGTAAGGTGGTGTCGTAGATTTGAACTCGTGATGGGGCGCTCATATAAAATCGTGTTTCCTGAAGGGGCCAAAACGCTAGGGAGGAATTTGAAGAACTGCAATGCACATATCCCCTCATTCTGTCTGAGCACGCCCATGATTTGGCCATAAGTCACAAAATCTCCTGAAGCGCAGTCAACGGTTTCTTGGGAAACCCTTTTGCACGACTCGACCTTGAAGGATAAAACATCCAGTAATCCCCCGTCGCTCCCGTAGTTTAACGGATAGAACAAGGCTTTCAGCGCACCGGAGAATGGAGGGTTGACTAAGCGGCGGAGTGGAGCGGCTCGAATCTCGAGGGTCTGTCCCCAGAGGTCGCAGGGTGGGGATCGCCCATTTCGGTGCGGTCTGCCTGAGGCTTACTTCAGCTCTGCAGAGGTCTTTCCGCCATGCTCTCGAAGAAAGGCGGCAATTTTGGGTCGGCTCGCCTCGACCTGATCCACATCGACTTCGATTTTTAAAAGGCCAGCGATCAACTTGAGGAATCCACCAATTTCGTCATTCCATGGCGCCGCGACCGAATTGAGGCTCGTTTCACCGGTGCCATTGATGGCATTAATTTCGATCTTGTTGCTGACCAGGAGTTCGACCACCGGGAGGTGACCGAGGAAGGCGGCGGAATGCAAGGCGGTGGCGCCGTCCCGGTTTGTGGCGTTGATGTCCGCCCCGGCCGAAAGGAGCAACTCGGCGGCTTCGAGTTGACCGGTTAAGGCGGCCCAGGACAATGGGGTCATTCCATTGGGATCTGGCTGATTTGCGTCCGCTCCGTCTGCAGCCAGCTGAGATTTGAGGGCGTCGAGATTTCCCACCTTGACCGACTCCCAAATATTCCTTGGGGCGGGGGGGGGAAGGTCGCCACCCGAGGCGGCTCCCATCTTGCGCAAGAAGGCCGCGACCTTGGGTCGAGCGACCTGGATTCTTTCCACATCAAACTTCGTTTGGAGCAGGCCGCCGACGAATTGGATGATCCCCTTGAGTTCTTCACTCCATGGGGCGGCGGCGACGTCGAGGGACGTTTCACCTTCATCGTTGCGCGCGTTGAGATCGGCTTTGTTTTCGATCAGGACCTGGATGACCTCGAGTTGGCCAAGAAAGGCCGCGGAATGCATGGCGGTTTGGTTCTTCTTATCCCTTGCATCGATGTCTGCACCCTTCTGGAGAAGGAACTTCACGGCCTCCGCTTTCCCAGTCAGGGCGGCCAAGGCCAGGGGAACGGACCCTAAGGAATCCTGAGCGTCGACATCCACTCCCTTGGCGAGTTGGGCCTTGATGCCTTCAAGGTCGCCATTCTTGGCCGAGTTCCAAATCGAGTCTGATTTCAGGCCACTGGCGAGGGAGGATGGGATGAGCGGAGGATGATCGGGCACTTTGGTCCACTCGGGCATGTCGCTCGAGATCTCAGCGAGGAGATCAGGGCTGCGAGCTCGAATGAAATTCCGAAGTTCTTCGAGTTTTTTCGGAAAATTGGATTGGATGGTGGCGAGGTGGGGCAGGAGGAGTTTTTCGATGCGATCGACCTCCGTCAGGAGGGCGTCCTCCTTCCACAACTCTTCGAGTAATCCATGGAGAGTTCTGGCATAGCGCTCCCGCCCCGATTTTGATTGGTAAAGCTTGTGCGCGATCATGCCCTTGCTCTTAACGGAGATTGGGGCCTTGGGATCGTAATCAAGCTCACTGAATTTATCAAAGAGAGCATCCGCCCCCCAAGGCAGGAAGTGAAACTTGCCATTCTGGGGATTGAAGTAGGTGAAGAAGTTGTTGTGATTTCCTGAATAGCCGTCCCAAAAACCAAGGAGACCTTCGACCGCCCAGAAGGTGAAGAAGGAGTCTAGATCAACCAGTTCACCGATGATCTTTTCGGGATCCTTGTCCACCTCCTCACTCTCAAGGATGGAGATGAGTTTTCTGATCATGGCGCGGCCACGTTTGTCTTTCCCAAATTTTTTCTCAAAGCTGCCCTCCCAGCCTTCCCGGAAATCGACCACCGTGCCTTCGTAGAGAGTGCCCTTGTCATTTCCAAATTCCCTTTTGATAAGGGTCTTGCGGATGGTCTCAACATGAGAATAGACCCCCAGGTTGACTCCGTTTACGGTGACTTTGGCAAAGGCACAACGTGGCGCGGGTGCACCCGCAGCATTGAAGAAGGCGTATCCCATGTATTGATTCACCAAGGTGGAGTCTTGTTTGTTGTTGTTGAGAGTGAGGTTGGTCAGGCCCTCGATCCCGGCCTCCTTGTCGAGGTGATTCAATTTGATCTTGAGCGACGGACGGGTGGTGCTCTGGGAGCCGATGAATCCCTTTTTGCGGAGCCCGACCTGGGGGAACCTGTGTCCGTCGATCGTGACACTGGCTTTAACATAGGTATAGGGCCCGGCGATGGGGGCCTCCTTCCGTTTCTCGCTCAGGGCTTCAAACAAATTACGGGTTTGATTCCGGATCGTCTCCCAGTCCGCTTCGGCAACGGTAATCTGCACATCGATCACCCGGGCGGTGGGGAAGACCAGGTCGAGGGTAAGGTCCTCACCGCTTGCCGTGCCGACGGCAGGGAGCCAGGGTTTGCCATTTGCTTTCCCTGGTGTGGGATCTTTGAAAAAAACGACCTTCTTGGCATCGATACTCCCGCCCTTGAAAGGGTATCCAAAGGACTCTCCTTTGCCCACGCTTGGATAGTAGGGGGCGAATGCGCTGACGGGACTCTGGTCGGAGATTTGGACCACGGCCAGATACTCGCCATCGCCGTCCAACTCAAAATTGGCATGGAGGGCTCCTTCTTCCGGCCTCCGGTCTTTTCCGGAGGCAAACACGGTCACGAAGGTGCCGGCTGGGAGAGTGCGCGCAGGAAGTTTCCATTTCAGGAGGTCCTCTTCGTCATCAGTAAGGGCGTAGTTCCCGAGTGCAACATCCTCCGAACCATTGTTGAAGATTTCGAGCCAATCAGGGTGATCGCCATCATCATCGGCAAAGTCATGACCGCCTCGCGCCATGACCTCGGAGATGACAAGCCCAGCATTGGCAGAGGTTACAAGAGCGGTCAGCCAAAAGAGGCGTAAAACGAGGGAAAGAGAATTCATAGTTGGGAGAGCCGATTACAACTGGCCGGAGTGAGCGGATTTTTCCCATAAACAGAAAACCATTACAAGAAATCAAACCTCGCTAAAGCCTGTGACATCGCTCCCCGAGTCATCACCCTTCTCACCCAGCCCCAATCTCTCACCACCAAGACCCTCGAAAGGATCACCCCCCACCTCTCCGCCGATGATTCAAAATCCCTCTGCCTTGCCGCTTGCCGCGATCTCCTCCCGGCTCCGCTTTCGGAGGAAGTCAGCTTCAGCGAAACCCAGCCAAACATCCTCGCCGAATCTTCGGCACCATACAATCGCGCCGACGACCAAACCGCAGCCATCCTTCGGAAAATCCGCCGCCTCGTCCAGAAAGACCAAACCTCGAAAGAATGGCTCCACCTCACCGCCAAATGGCTCTTTCCAGACTGATCTAAAATCACCCTGAACCATGACTCGCCCGCCCTCCGAAAAGCCCCCTTTTGAACACCTCACTCGCGCCCGGTTAAACCCCGTCTGCTGGCTCCCATCCAGGAGGATCCGCACCCTCTCTCCACCACCCCCAGAATCCCACCAACTCCCCCACCACTTCACGGGGATTCAAACAAATTTCCCGAAAGTCGGCATTTTAGGTAGTCACTCCCCAGATCTGATGATTCCTCAAACTATCTAAAAAATTTACCTACAATTATCTATGCGCATAAAGAATTCTGATTCCTCAGTCTGACCTCCTTTCCCCGTGAAGTAGCCCCCAAAAACGAAGTCATCGAATTCCTAATGAAATGAGAGGCTTTCCCATGCCATCGGATGAGTTCTTCATGTTTCTCATAGAATAAAAAAGCCCCAACCAACCGGCCGGGGCTTCTGAGAAAAATCCTATCCTCACTCGAGAAGATCAGCTGCCGGAAGGTTAGTCACTTTCTCCCGGTATGTTTCAGCAAGCGGAGTGCTCAGGTAGCGTTCAGTTGAAGAACATCCGATCGTCACGATTCTCTTGCCTTGAAATTCATCGCGAGCAGCTACCTTGAGGGCGGAAGCAACATTTGCACCGGTTGAAATTCCAGCAGGAATGCCTTCAAGTTGGGCAAGTTTTTGAGCCATCTCGAAAGCCTCTTCGTTCGTCACGGTAATAGCCTCGTCAACAATAGCAGTGTTGAGATTACTAGGGATAAAGCCTGCTCCGATCCCTTGAATTTTGTGCGGACCTGGCGAGCCACCACTAATCCCAGGACTGTTTTCCGGTTCAACAGCGAGCACCTTAAAATTAGGGTTGCGGGATTTAAGGGGCTCTCCGACTCTGGTAACCCCCTTTCGCCCCCCTCCGCTTCGGTCCAAGGGCGGCTTCAAGGCCCTCCCGCTATAAGCAAATTCCTAGCAGTGAAGGGCGTAATAAGGAGATTTCATGGACAAGGGCGTCTTCGCCAAGGTTGAGTCACCCCCCTTTTTTTCCTCCGCTCCCTTCAACGACGCCCTCAGGCACTCTGGCTTATTGAGTTTGCATGAAGGGTTTGTAGTCAAGAGCCTGCTTCTTGGATGTTCCGGATTCCCGGATCATAGAAAAGAGTTTTTGTGCTATAGCAGGATCCTCC
>Ga0308005_10000268_pt1 | contig 20045 bp, 17 predicted proteins | sample Neamet67_FD_203142 | JGI IMG/M metagenome (GOLD analysis project Ga0308005, IMG submission 203142) | Marine microbial communities from water near the shore, Antarctic Ocean - #67 | ecosystem: Environmental > Aquatic > Marine > Unclassified | place: Southern Ocean | collected 2014-06-07 | reverse complement strand
TTGACGACGACGACAACGAAACACAACACACTAACAATGGCGAAACGCCCAATGACAACAACAACACAACGGTCTCCGCTGCTGCTACCACTACTACTTCATTGGTCCAAACACTTCCGTGGTTACGATCATACAATCTCGGCCGAACAGACACCATTGGATTCACGGGGGTGGATAGAAAGACAATTGTGATCTCTGCGTCAATGAAGAAACAGTCGCTATTCCAGGGACTCAAGGCAGGTATTGTATACAAGTATCTCCAGAAGGGGACTCGCATCTATGACATTGTATCGATTATAACTCCCAACATCAAATATGGCTTCACTGGCTTCACGATCAAATTAGCACAAGCCATTGATGTGTCCCCGTCATCCGATTATCCGACCTCGTTGTTACTATCAAGACCAGTTGTGCAATTAACCTACCAAACAGGTCAAGAGCTCATGTGGCTACCAATATACGATCCCCATGAGGAAGATACCGTTGGATTCGCCGGAGCAGATACTAGAAAGACAATTGTGATTTCATCATCGACGGACCAACGGTCGCTGTTCCAGGCACTCAAGGCGAGTAGTGCGTATAAATGCATCCAGGTTGGGGATCGCGTCTATGACATTGCATCGATTGTGCCTCTCAGTACCGAATCTGGTTTCACGATCACGCTGACACGAGCGATTGACTCGTCAATCCGTTCCAATTGGAAGATTGCGACCTCGTTGTTACTGTTCAGACCAGAAGGGCAATTATCACAAAAGCTCAGGTGGTCACAAGTCGATATTGAAGACAACGATATGATATATATATCCGGAGAAGACAAACAGACACTCGTTCTCAAGCCCTCGGGCAATCCAGATTCACTGTTCGCGGGACTCAAGGCTAGCGCGAACAATGATTTTCCATACGACTGGCTCGTGATCGACAATGATGCGTATGCAATCGATTCGATTGTGGCTCGGGTTGTCGATGGCTTCACAATCAGACTGAAACAAGCCATCGCATTCTCGGATGGAAAATACCCGACTTGGTTGGCGGGTACTACCACCGCCACCACAACCCCAACTCTGATTGTGGGCACCCGAGACAGAGTAAACCAAACACTCACATGGTTACCAGCATACAACCCCCTCGAACAAGACACCATTGGATTCATCGGAGGAGATAGAAAGACACTCGGGGTCTCGTTATCAACAAATCAACAATCCCTGTTCCAGGGACTCAAAGCTGAAATTGCATATCAGTACCTCGTGGCTGGGCATGACATATACGAGATTGTATCAATTCGCGACTTTGCGATCACACTGAAACAGCCCATCCACGAATCAGTGCGTTCCAACTGGGATAATACAACCTCGTTGTTACTGTCGATGCCAGAGGGGGTCGAATTATCTCAAACCCTCCAGTGGTTGAAAGATAAAGACCCTGGTTTCATACTCAAGCAAAAAGACACCGTGGGACTATTGGGACCCAAAACAATCGTCATCACACGATCGTCCAATCGGGATTCACTGTTCGTGAAACTCCAGGCTAGTATTATCGATGGGTTGCCGTACAAGTGGCTCGTGCTCGGAACGATCATAAATCCGATCGTGTATGAGATTGCATCGATTGTGACCCCTGGATGGGGGTATCACGGCTTCACAATCACGCTGACACAGGCCATAGCAGCCCAAACTGCTGGGAGTCAGAAGACAGCGTTGTTGATGTCAAAACCACGGCACACCCAGCCAAACGGGGAATTACTTCAACTGATCAAGTGGTTGCCCGCGTATGATCTTGGGCGAGACGACACTATTGGGTTTGGAACAGACAAACGGACCATTGTGATCTCATCGTCGAAAATAGTAGAAACTAGTGAAAAGACAAAGTCCTTGTTCAAGGGGCTCGAGGCGAGTATTAGCGATGGTTTGCCATATCGATATCTCGCGATCCACAACTCGACATCGATCGACACGACACCGCCATATCGCTCTCTCGACCTGAGAACAGAGTATGTCGAAATACAGTCGATTACGGCCAACCCGCAATACTTTTTAATCCACCTGAAATCCCCCATCCAGATGATGCCTCGTTCAGGGGGGGAATTCCATTGGACCTCATTGATCGCAGGCAACGATACAAGAGCACTAAAATCCCGAAGGATGCTCTGGAAAGAAAATCCAGCCCTAGCACTATAAAAGAGCACGCTGTTTATAAAAAATGTGATTGTTGCAAAGAAGAAGACCACGTTGTCCCAGTTGCTCATATCCCATGAAACGCAATCGGTCGCCAAGCGAGCTCGTTTTGGACATCGCTGGCTGGACCGCCACCGCAGCAGTCGTCACATACGCCGGGCACTTCCGAGGTGATGTTACATCCTCCGACAGGACGATCCTGGTGTTCTGGATGGCTGAACTGTGCGGCCAGCACGAATTCAGCCGAGAGGTACTCCACCGGGGGTTGGACTATTTAGATTGTTATATGTCTCGGACGAGTGTGGGTGTACCGCGAGAGTCATACAGACTCGTGGGGGTGGTCTGTTTGTGGCTGGCGGCGAAGTATTCATCCGTCGAAGAGCAATGGGATATATTTGATGTATCTGATATCTGCGAACATGCATTCTCGTGTAATGACATCAAGATCTGCCAATTCGAAGTTTTATTCACAATCTCGCACCGCATCGCACAACCAACCTTGAATCAACGAGTCGCGAGCCATTGTGTCCTCAATGGTCGCTCGCGGGAGAACAAGACCAAGCTGATGGCAATTTCGGATCATGTTCGCCTGAACCCCGACCTTTGCGAGGCTGGTCATGGTGCCATGATGCAACTCGTGCTCGACCCGAACCGAACACCCAAGTGGCCATTCAACACCATTGGTACATCCGAGAAAATACCAGCCTGTTTCACAATCGACTCACTCACCACGTGTTTCGGACCACGATGATTCTTTTGTTGTTGTTATTCTGCCAGTGCTTTTTTTTTTGGTTTGTGAGACAAAAAGAATCCATGCCGTTCCAATTACCAAACAAAATACAGAATTTTTTAAATCCCAATAAAGCGGTCGAATGGGACATTTTCAATCGCGTACAGAAATACGACCTCAGTCCCGACGACAAGGCGATCTTCCATTCCCACCCTGGTTGGGTGATTGATGTTATGATCGGTTTTATGCAACAGAGGCTCATAACGACCCAATCGGTGGCGTATGTAGCTACTTTTACGTCCCACGAACGCGATTGGGCAACGAAATCGCCCTTCCGGCGCTATGATCGCACGGACTATGATTATGAAAAAACCGACCGGTTCATCTTCCAATTTACATTCGTGGATAAACGCGATACACACAGAGTGGGTGTAATAAGTATCCGCAAAACACCCGAACTCGAGCAAGATCAGATGTATGTGTTTTTCCCATTCCCAGACTATGTGAAACAGCATTTCTTGGGACCGGACGGTACCGATCTTCGGGAAAACAACACCTGGACGCGGATTATCGAATCCGTCTTCGATACTTGGGAAAATCACGCACGTGGGCTTCATCTTCACAATTCCCACGTCTACCGAATTGGTTTCCAGCCCTCTAACACACACTCTTTGTATTTCATCATGCTCATGCAAAAACAAGAGTTCGACTCCGTCAAGAAAATCTACGAATCCCGTGACACGATGGCCATCACCCGAGACAAGGCAATCAATGTGTATCACGACATCGGGCGATTGGTTGGTGTTTGCCTCCACAACGCGAACAACCGAAACACTCCAACTGCAAAGACGGTGTTTGCCAGAGTCATCGCGAGAGAGGACCCGCCCACCGGCGCGTGCATCAGCCGCGAGTTATATAGCCAATTACAGACGGTGTTCAAGACGTGTGTTTATACGAAACCGATGAATAATCTAGCCCCGGTCGTCCCACCCATCGGTGTTTCGTTCCCGGCCGAGCCCGATGAACACCCAGGGATGACATCCTTCATCCAAACAGGCGATTGGCGCGACTCGATATCAAAAAACTTCGTACCAGACCCCAGCACTGAACACCGAGCGGTGGTTCTGCATTCCATTGCAAAATAGAACATGGGTGTTATGGAACAATAATTACAATACCGATGCAATCAAAGAGGGAATCAAATGGAAGAACCAGATCAATGGTCGATGTTTGACCGAATCGTGTGCATCACAGTCGACCCGGAATCAACACGTGTTCGGGCGCTGCGTCAGAATCTGGCACGAGTGAGGATGCACCGCATGGAATTGTTCGTGGTGGCGCGATCAACACAGGTGGAGAATGTTGGACCCGATGAGTCCATCGTGAACCTGTCAACCATATGCAAACACATTGATACAGTCGGCCCCTTCGCACTAGATCTCATGGGTCATCATCTCCGCATTGCCAGACAGATGTACGACAGTGGAGCGCAGAATATCATTGTATTGGAAGACGATGCTTGTTTCGACCTGGTTACGACGGCGAGGCAGCTGCCCGACATCACGGACTGGCTGTCGTCTCACGACTGGGACATATTCAACTTTGGCGCCATTGGGTTCCCATACCCGTTCTTCGTCCCAGTGGGCAAGCACGTCGCAATAGTGAAAGAACCACTCCTTGCACACTCGTATGCTTTGAGCAGAGCCGGTATGAAGAAACTGCTCCGATTCCATGAGAAAACACCAACACCTCATCACATCGATAAATTCTTCACACTGGCGTTTCCGCGATACCATGCCGCCAATCCACCATGTTGTTTTCAGACGACTAGACCGGCGCTGTTCAGACAAGCACTGTTGTTGGTTCCTGCTAGAATGCGACATCTCTTAAAGAAGCAAACATTCAAGCAGTTCTGCGTCTCTTATTACTATACAACACAGATCAGCACCGCGTGCATCATCATCCTCGCCACCAGTTTGATATTCGTTCTGCTGAAAAGAACAACCAGAAGACTGGTAACATATGCAAGGGGTTTCTGATACCAAGATTCGTTTTGTAGATTTCGTGACCCGTGGTGGAAATGACAGAGAAATAAAAAAAAACTAGTTCAAGAATAAAGAATGTCTGACCCAAAAAAACAACCCACGACAGCAAAGGCGATGAGCGCGCCAACAACGAGACAGCCCCGGGCCGAGACACCCAAGGCCAAGACACTCAAGTCCACGCCCCAGGCCAAGACACCCAGGCCCGAGACACCCAAGTCCACGCCCCAGGCCAAGACACCCCGGGCCGAGACACCAAAGGCCAAGACACTCAAGTCCGTGCCCCAGGCCAAGACACCCAGGCCCACGCCCCAGGCCGAGACACCAAAGGCCAAGACACTCAAGTCCGTGCCCCAGGCCAAGACACCCAGGCCCACGCCCCAGGCCGAGACACCAAAGGCCAAGACACTCAAGTCCGTGCCCCAGGCCAAGACACTCAAGTCCGTGCCCCAGGCCAAGACACCCAGGCCCCAGACCGAGACACCCAAGGCCAAGACACTCAAGACACCGAAAGAAGATTTCAACCAAAGCATAGAATGGTATGAAAATCGGGACCGAGAGATGACAAGGAAACAAATGGTAGAAATGGGCATCCCACCAGAGAAGGAATATCTTATGGATCCGATGTTCAAGGCGGGGGTCAATGGACGCCAGATAGTCATCGACGATGTGACCAGGCTGGCAAACGAGCGCGATGATGAACAATATGACAATGTCAACGAAGATAGCGAGGAATCAGAGGACTCAGAAGATAGCGAGGAATCAGAGGGCGATGAAGAATCAACGGATGACGAGTTCCGGCAATTGTGATCTTACTACAACAACTGGCGTGGGTGTGTAGAATAAATGTCGTGCTTTCAGCCACGCGGGGGTCTCTTCGTTGGAGAACATTTTGTCCGCTGGCGGGTTGGGGGGTGTGGTATGAGGTGGGTGGCGAACAAGGGTTACTTGTTCGGTCCCAACCGATGAATAAATGCATCGTTCGAGACCAGTCGGCAGCAGCCCGTTGATTTTTTTATACCGGTCCATTTCCTCCGGAAAGAACATCCGAATGAGGCTATTTCTCAAGTCCCAGAAGCCTTTCGTCTGGTCGGGGACAATCACGTGGAGTTCGACCGGCCCCGGTTTGTAAGGGAACACCCATTCATTGTTCACCTTTGTCTTCTGGGAACCGGGTAAAATTTCCACACTGACTTCACCAGCCATGCTTGTGACGGGGTAAGGGAAATATCGATCTTGTGGGACCTCGAGATTGACCCATGCTGGGTATTTATTGCAATTCGTACTGGTGGGGTTGGTACAGACCGTCTTGTGATGCCAGAGTTTCCTGAAATCGACGAATTTGTGCTCCAATGGGTGATACAGTCGCCCAAACAATGGTGGTGCTGGTTCACAGTTCATGCGTGAAATAGGACCAAACGGCGTCTGATAGACCATGGTCTTGTTGAACGGTTCTTTCTTACTCGTGAGGTGTTTCCAGGCTGCAGCGTTTGGCGTTATGCCCAATTTGTTATCCGTGACTGGTCCGAACAGGTACCATTGAGGCGACACGTCCACGCCAAGAACGATGGCTTCGGAGTTGGAGTTGGACGTCGCGGTTAGTTCCCCCCGGCGGAAATTCTGATGGATATTCATCAGACTGCTCGCCCTCGGGTCCAGCGATGTCGTTTGGGATCCACTCGCTGTTTTTTTCCCAATCTTGGGGTACAACTCCCCAGCCTTGGTTGTTTCCAATATGGACCCGAATGGTAGATTGAACCATTTGACGGCGGACATTTTGTCGAATAGTTCACGACGAGCCATCGCTGCTCGGGGGCCGTTGGCGTCACTGGTCGATGCGTTGAAATACAGCAGCGAATGATCGGCTGTGCTGTCGAGGTTCTCTGGGTCGTAGAAGTTCATGTCGAAGATCGGTCGTGGGAAATACTCGGCCTGTTCCATGGACTCACAGTGTTTGATGAATTTATTGCAATACCGTCGATCAAACCCGACCCGGATTTTGTGCTGTGCCCATACCCGTCGAGCCTCGTTGCCGATCCCCAGCCGATTGAACTCAAAACGGAGAGAACCACACAATTTGTTCAGCATCGTGTCCTCGCGGACCCGAAACGGGTTGGCAACGATGTCGCCTTCCCCCCAGTCATCCAAATTCAACACGGGGAGCTCGGTCACGGGGTGCTTGCCCATCTCGGAGAATCCAACTGATTGATACCGTCGGATGAATACCGCATGGGCTTGGCGGAACTTCCGCTGCTTGTGTTGTGTCCACGTTGTGAAGTGCTCGACCTCTCGGAAGGTTTCCACGGCGAGCGTGGTTGGGTTGACGTACAGTTCAGTCACGCACATATCCCGACGGGCCATGAGCGGGGGTTCAGGATCTACCATGCAATCCATGGTTTCCATGTAGGCCAACAACAAGGCCGTGGCCGCGCATTGACTATCGCTGAGTGCATCACATCTGATGCCACCCACCTTCTTGTCATTCTTGTAGTTGTAGAAACCACAGGTCTTGGTGAGCACTGTTTTCAATTTGCCAGCTTGGGCGTTGTGTAGGTTGAAAATGCTACTGAAACCAGCAGCTGTCTGGTCTGGGCGGTTCTTTTGCAAACCCAGGAGAATTTTTGATAATCCAGATGTGTACATCGTCTTGGCTCGTCGCATGGCAGCCTTTGCCTTCTCTGGACGGGTGAGTATGTTGTAAGTGTCTGGCAGATTCTCTCGGTTGATTCCCACCGGGATTTTGATTGTTCGGAGATCCGTCGCCGGTTTGGTCGGTCGCCCGAGACGGAGGGTTTTGCGCATATTGTTGAGCATCACGAGCATGCATAGATCGGAACCGCGTTGGTTCTCGAGATTTATCAGCGGGAATTGCTTCCGGAGCTCCAAGAGGGTTGTGTCGGTCAAGAGTGGTCCGAAACTGACTCGCCGGTTGACTAGAAAACGATTCACATCAGACGATGGCACCCTCAGTTGCTGGAGTGTCTCCGACAGCTCCACGTCACGGATCAGCGCCACCATGTTCCACTCATCCGCCACCTTGATTTTCCCACTGTCCATCGACTGACGCACACTCGGCGGCAGCAACACCGACCAGAGAAACACCAGGTGTTCTTGTTCCAGCAACGCTCGCATCGTGTACCGATTGAGGAAGTCCCTCAGAACCTCATCCCCCGCCGTTATCACAGCGGTAAACAGTTCTATTCGTTCTTTCACGGCTTTTGGGGTGTCTCTCTCGCTCGCCAGAAAACGTTCGATCATCGTCATGGCGGAAGGCGGTTCCTTCTGTTCCGCGACCTGAAACAATTCACGCAATGCGACCAACCCTGCGTGATTGATCACGTGCACGGCCATACTAATTAAGTCATCGCGGTCTTCGTTCGGTTCTTGGCTCGGCATTGGCATGTACACCAAGCAAAACGATTGGTAGTCAGCCCTGGTCCTCAACCGCTCCAAGAAAGCATAAAAGGTGACCTGTGTCCACATCGAGGCCTTGAAGTCACTCACCATGTTGCTGTACCGGTGGTTGTGATCAGCGGGTTCTTTGAACCATGCCTCCACTTGCTGGTTCACCATGGAATCAACCGTCAGTGTGCTGGAGAGACAATAGTCACGTATGGAAGTCGACTTGGAGCCGATCACGCCACCAATTGTTGATTCCACGTTTTGGCTGCCATACACCGATTGGGAATACGAGATCGTGACATCCGACCGTTTCTGTGCTTTGCCTGACTTTGTTTGACTATCCTTGGATATTTTTTTGTGTAATTGGATGTTTTTCCCCTTGGCTTTGACCTCCTTGGCAATGTCGTCAAACCAACGAGACAGAATCTCTTGAAGGTTCGACATTGTTTTTATTTCTTTTAATCTCATAGTAACTGGACGCCATTAAACGATCCATATGATCTGGGGGGGGGGGGGGGGGGATGCACAGATCCCGGGATGCAGTGCATATCGAGCTTAGCAGAGGCTGGGGCGGTAGGGACGATGATCGACTACAAGCAACATCATGATCTTCGGAAATCCATTTTGGAATCATGGAAGGCATACGAAGCCTTGTCTGTCAATCGGCGACCCAGCTGCCTGTTCGGCAGTATGATACGAGTGGGGGATTTCACACCGATGGACACCGGCATCAATGTGTTCTTCTGGCACGAGGACCAGGTCAAGGCCTTCCAGCTATTTTTAGCCACGCGTGGCTACTCCATCAATTCCAGAACAACGACCGACTTCTGTGGTTACCTGAAAAGAACCCGTGTGTCCATCGGCCTCAAAGTTCAGCTGGAAATCCATGGCCATTTGTCAGTGATGATGGACCTGGTCCACCCACCACCAGCCACCACGCCGAACGTCGTCTTCCTCCCCGATTTCGACGTTAATCTGTTGGTCCTCTGTGCCAATGACGACGATGTCACTTTCCTTGGATCGCGGTCTGACAAGCACTGGCTGGTTGGGCACGAACCAGCCAGACGACGCGTGGAGCAAGCGATGCAAATCAAACGAACCCGATTGGTTGTGTACCCCCCGCTGCTCGTGTTGACAATCCCTGGCTATACACGCACCTACACGGAGTATCTCCAGTCGCTGTTCGATCGCATCACCAAGATGATCCACGAGAACTGGACCATTACGAACTTCCGTGGTTTGCTTCTGTTGCTTGACGGGTGCCCATGCATACAAATGAGCTGCGGACACGTACAAAAATTGGCCACGTTCGTTGGACCACACGCGGAGGAATGCGCCCTTGATGGGGAACTCGTGATCCGATGCACAGAATGTGGCGTGCCAGTCCCGATTTTCTACGACTTCCAGCGATCTTTGATCTACTGGCCAGATTCCCAGTAAAAAAAACATTGGCAGTTATATAAAAAAACAGAATGGGAAAATCAGAGAAAGTACCAAAGCCGGTAAGGATGACGATGTGGGCAGCAATCATTATATTGATGATCTTGGCGATTGTTGCATTGGCCACGACCCACAAGTCGTGCTTTGGAACCAACAATGAACCGACTGATTCTGGTCGATTCGGCTGGCGCGCTACGCTAGCCGCTGCAATTCTCTCGTTCATCGGCGTGCTATGGGGCGCTTGTTGGCTACTAAAGTTTAGCTATAGGCTTCTGAAGAAGCGCAACCCCGTCATGAAACCCTTGAAAACGAAGGCTGTTGTTTTTACCACGTGTTTTCTCGTGATCGCATGTGTGTTGGTTGTAGTGACAGGAATCAGTTTGAATGATTCACATGACTCTTGCTACGATGGTGCAACCACCAACAGATCTGCCTGGTGGGCGACCGCCATTTGTATACCATTCCAGATTTGCATCATCGCGGCTCTTCTACACATCTATCCGAAGAACCCGGAGGATAAGATCAGCATGCCGAGATTACTTGGTTTTAAACCTTTCCAATCTAATGTTAAGTCCAGTTAGAAGCATATTTTTTCTGTATTATTCCGAGTGACAGAGTCGCTTGGTGGCTGTGCCGTCTGATGCCACCGACTTTCGTTTGGGAGAATCATAGTTCTCCTTCCCCGATTCCTCCCCCGATTCCATTTCCTCCCCCGATTCGTACTCCATTTCCTCATCGCCTTCGCACTCATCTCCTTCCCACTCATCTCCTTCGCACTCATCCCCTTCGCACTCATCCCCTTCTTCCTCCTCCTCCTCTGGTTCCATCTTCTTTTCCCTGGCTTTGCGGACAGTCTTTTTTTTGTTGCGCATAGAGAAGCCGCCTTTGATGGTTTTCCATTGGACACACGCCCCGATTTCTTCCAACTCGGTGACATGGAGGAAGTCGGGCACTGTGGTGAGATGTTGCAAGGATTCCTTGTGGGTGTTGTACAACTGACACGCCTTGGGGAGACAACATTCGTGGAAATTGCCCGATTCTGGGACGAAGCCGACAAACAACTGACCAATGGACACCATCACGATTGGTTCCGCCGCATCACACCACTCGAAATTCAGCGAATGGGTGATGTGACCAACGCCCCGACCGATCGGCCGCAGTCGAATCGAACACGAGTTGGCATTCTGCTGGGCGTCCTCCGACATGGCTGAAAACAGGCACAGCAAGTCCATGTCGCTCGGCGCAACCCCGGTCACATAATCAAAGTCCTTGTGGCAACCGAAGATGCTCCCGTCCATGATCTTCTGCCGCTGCTTCTGGAGCGTAGCGATGGATGCAGCCAACGTCTTTTCTTTCTTCTCTTTCTTCTCCGTCTTCTCTAGCGCGTTCCGTTCCCGCTGAAAGGAGACCTGGCCCAGCTTTGCATTGATCACTGCCAGTAGATGCAGCTGGTCCATGGCCTGGTAAATCGTCTTCTCCGTTGGTACCGACCGATGCAGTTTCTTCAGGATCAGATCCACATGGCCAAGGCCGCGCATGAACAAATGCAAGATGAACCGCTCGTCGAACAGATCAAGCGTCGATGACAGCTTTTGGAAATCCATCATCCCCTCCCAATCCACACAATAGCCAGTCACAATCGATCGCACATTCACCGGCATCGCAGCCAACGAGACCTTTAGATCTGCCATCTGTGTGTGTTTGTGTGTGTTTGTGAGTGTTGTGCGTTGTGTGTGGGGAGTTATGTGTTGTGTGTGTCTGTGTGTGTGTGGGGGTTTTCTGTGTTGTGTGTGTGTGTGTGGGGGTTTTCTGTGTTGTGTGTGTGTGTGTGGGGGTTTGTACTATATATATACATGAACATCAATGATGTGTTTTATTCAGATTGTTTAGAGATTATTTTTATCTAAGCATTGTGTAAATGACCAAGTACATTTATTTCGATCAGATACTAGGAGATACAGAACCAGAACTTGGTAAAACTATAGAGGTGAGGGGGTACCCTTTTAAAAAACATCACATTGTCAAGGTGAATGCTAACGTGATGGAGTTTTGGGACTGTTATAGGTTCAACGAGAATACGAATCAAAAACCAGACCCGAACAACATTCAGAAATTCTTAGAATTGGTTGGAAGACCCGGTATTGAATGTGGTCAAAAATACGAACTAATCGGGACAATATTCGAACATACAGAATATTCCATATGTCCCGAAAAACAGCAAATAGGAGCTTTTTATGATCACAACCAAGGGTTTAATAGAGACGACAGTCCGGGCAGGGGTAGGGGCAGCCACAGAAACAGGAGCAGGAATCCGCCAAGAATTCTACCCAATGGGAGCAGCAGTGGCAGCGACAGGTCATGGACAAATGTAGAGACAGGTCGAACCACAAAAGATTTTCCGGAAGAGGAAGTTAAACACGCTACAGCTCTTAATCCAGAGATGGCACAAGCAGCAGTTCCAAGCGCAACAGATGAATCTTCCTCTTCCATTTCCATGGAGGAGGAGAAGAGTAAAATTCCACATGATATCGTATCAATGGAGCAACAGCAACCACAACTACCACAACAACCACAGCAACAACTATTATCTTCATCGCACTTTTCTAACGAAGAAAATGCTGTGGTACAAACCCAACTGTTTCAGTCGGAAATCGAGACATTTAAGAAAGAACAAGCTGACCACGCTCATTCAATCGACTTTGAAAATATTAATAGTCAGATGGAACTACAAACAGACCTTACAGAACGTCATCAGTTGATGAAAAAATTTATGCAAACACTAGTGAATGCTTTCTTCATAAACATGTCCCAACAAAGAATCAACACTTGGAATATGGATCGTTCACTTGCAAAACAATCATTTCATGTGAGTGGGTATCCCAATATTCCTGTTACCCCCAACAAAATTGCAAAATGGCTCAAACAATATCACAATATCACATGTGTATATAAATTGGTATTGCATCTAATAAACAAGGAATACCAACAGGAATCCAAAAGACCACACAGGTATAAACCTTATTGATCGAAACTGACCATCGGACTCCAGAGAAGAAAGAAAGACATGAATGTAAACACCCACACGAAAAAGAATTATCCAAACATAACAGAGAAGAAACCCCCTCTCTTTTTTTACATCGTCGTGCCTCCGAGCTGATGAGAGAAAAGCTAATCACCACCTCTCTTCTCTCTCTGTGTCTCCTTGTCTGTTCTGCTCTCCCTCTATTCTCTTCTCTCTTCCCTTCTCTCTTCCTTTCTCTCTTCTTTTCTCTCTTCTCGTCTCTCTTCCTTTCTCTCTTCTCGTCTCTCTTCTCGTCTCTCTTCTCTTATCTCTTCTCTTCTCTCGCTCCTTTTCTCTCTCCTGTCTCCCCACTTCTCGTACCTCCGCCGCGGATGTATGTCGCCCAACATTCGGTCATCTCCGCGGTACGTGTTATAGTTGAATTGCCCGTGTCCCATGTGGCCCAGTACTGTGTTATAGTTGAATTGCCCCCATGGTCCATGGCCCAAATGCATGTTGCCCAGCATTCGGTGATCTGTCAAGAATTGCGTCAATGCTCCCTCGTGGTTGCTGCCCATATACTGTTCTCTGTGTGGACCGTCGAATTTGACCAGGGTTGGGAATGTGGTGATGTTGTGGATACGCATCGCACTGACGTCTGTCAACAGCCGTTCGACTACGTTGATGGTCGAGAACAAGCTCCTGCGGGTTATGCGGTCAATCATATCTTTCAGGTTCGTGCAAAACGAACACGCCAGCGTCGTGTACAGTACAATGTAGACAGCCGGTGGCCGCGTTTCCAGCGGACTAGATGTCAAGAAATTCTTCAACGGTGTCCATTCCACGGGACCGTTGTATGCCAATTCACGGCCTTGTGACGGGATGTAGGTGCGCAGGGCTGGGAAGATGATGACACTCCTCTGTCTGGCAAAGTCCCAGCTCTGTGCATCCTCTACTTGCAGCACGAACACGTTGCCTATCTGGGAGAAGTCCGCTCGTAATAGACTGGTCAATATGAGCTTCATGGCATTGCACAGTCGGCAATTCTGCTCTGTGTAAAGAATAGTATACCGACCTGTTATGTCCTTGATCCTCGACAGGTCGTGGGACGAGATGAATATCAGTTGTGATGTCATTTTTGATTCATCCAGATGAAAAAAAGAGATGTATTTATGACCAGTGAATTAGCAAAACGATGGGGTGTTGCCCCGGATGGGTCATCATCCTGAAGTTCCCAGAGTCTGTACAAAACTATCCCTTTACTCTGCAAATGGGTCGTGGTCATAAAAAAAGAGTTGTTCCCGGACAAAAAGTCCACAGGATGTAGCAAGATTGTGGAGATTTTTGGCGAAAAAAATAAAAAAATCCCAATGATAAAAACCATGCCAGTGTCAGATCTTCACAAATTGCACGAGACCAACACGAACTGGGAAACAACCAATAAAGTCATTGGACTATTTTACATGCTTGTTGATGGGCATGCCAGATGGCTATCATACACCGATGGTTCTCCGGTGAAAGTCATCATCAAGAACCCCAATATGCTGGATGGGATAAAACCCCAATTACTCCTGGGTGTATCAGACCTGACCCTACATTCAGTCATCAAATCTGTCCATATCTTCTCCACTGATAGTAACAGTGTCAGGTATGTGGTCTGTCGTCTGTCCTATGATCGACAGAAATACTTGCAAGAAGCTCATGCTTGGCGCAGCTCTAGGCATATACGATTTTTGGATGACAATATACAATACATCATTACAGGCTTCTACACATGGCACAACAACATGGGTAAAATTTGGAATACTCGCGCCCCGTTCGAGGCAGACGAACAGAAAGAATTGGCTTTTATTGAAGCTCATGACCCGGAGGAGTTTCCGAACCTCGCTGATCAGGAGAAAACAGACCTCATGATGACGGCGCTACATCAACGGATCCGAATCGATGTTTTCATGAATTACGAGCTGTACGAGGCATTCAGCCAGTTGATTCCAGAGAGTGTATCGACCCGACCAGACGGATTGGTCCACGATTTGATCAACGAGGTCCCATTCACCACAACCACTATATTACCAAAATGGGTGGTCAGACTTCAACGGAGCGTATTGGACACGGAAGAACAAAGTCTACTCACCACGGCCATAACCTCCGCGTGGTTAACTAGTATGATGACAGTATATTGTAATGGGAATTCTTTTGACGTCTTCACACGAGATGAGTTCAGAAGTCGGAATCTCCCAGATCTGATAAAGTTTTATTTCAGAACAGGAAAGAACTGCTTTCCTGCTGATGAATTGCACAAGTGGTGGACAACAAGCATAAATGAAAATAAAGCTTTCCTGAATCCAATGAATAGACTACCATTCACCGTGGCCGATCTAAGACTTATCACACAGTTAGCTGGCAAGCCAGCGCCGATTCGGGCAGAATCGGAGAAGTATAAAGAGTGGCGAATCGGCTATGATCGTGTGACTGTTGACAAGCAGAATACTAGCCTTGCGGATCCAGTTGCCATGGCACACGCGATGGCATACTATCAACAGCATAAACCGGAGTTGATTGAAACACTGACTCCGACCGTCGTTACGCTGACTCATGGAAAGAAACATGCATTTATGTATATAAAGTTGATTCAACAAATACCACCCTATGCCGTTAAAACGATAACATGGTTGCCAGAAGAATCTGGCTCGGTCGACAGCAGCACTATGTATGCATTCATCGTAGCATTCGAACAAATGCGTTTTGATGGTACGTTCACGAATACAGTCGATGTTTTCATGAACAATTCGTTTGAATACGCAGGCTATGATGCGGTCGATGCAGGTACGGTCCATCTCAATCATTCAAGACAATTACAAAAATGGTTCAAGCCAACGGGGGAAATTGACTACGACCGTGTCGATAGTTTGAAGCGCGAGTTATCCGTTTTTGTAGGCCCAAGTATATTCGCGACATAAGCTAGCAAAACGATGGGATGTTGCCCCGGTATCTCTGGATGGTCATCATGTCGTCGAGTGGTCGGCCAGGCTTGACCATTGGTAGGCATATGTCCGATTCCACCATCACGTTGCACAGGATCGGACCCTGGTCGTATCGGATGGCATACTCGACCATGGACTGCAGCTCAGACCGATTTGTGATGCGGATGGATCGGATCCCATAGCTGGCAGCCAACAGGTTGTAGTCTGGGTTGTGTGAGCAGCTGGTCGTCACGTGATGGCCGCTGTAAAACAGTTTCTCCCACACTCGGACCATGGACAGGTGGCCATCGTTCATGATGAATATTTTCACGGGCAGCTTATGTTTGGCCATCGTCTGCAAATCCGCGAGCGTGTGGTTGAAGGAACCATCTCCGTCGATGAGAACCACGACTTTGTCGGGGTTGGCCAGTTGTGCACCAATGGCATACGGCAACCCGACTCCCATGACACCAAGGCTGCCAGACGTGATGAATTGGTTCGGCTGGGTCCAGGTGATGAACTGCGCCGCCATCATCTGATGATTGCCGACGCCGGATGCGATAATGGTGTTGTCGTGCTCGATGGACCGGTTGATCTGTTCGATCACCATCTGGGTATTGAGTGCATCATTGGCTGGCGTGTTGTAGGTCAATGGGTGCAGAGTCTTCCACGCCTCGATCTTGTTGCCGAAAATGGTCCGTGGGGTGGTCACCACCCGCTGTCGGTTCATGTTCGCCAAGAATACCCCGCAATCCATGTGCAGCTTGTGCACCAACCGCGAGGGGCTGGTGTCGATCACTTTGCCCAGTTCGGCTTTCTCGATGTTGACATGAATAATGTGTGCACACTTCGGTGCATAGCCGTCGATCTGGCCAGTGGTCCGGTCGTCGAAGCGTGAGCCGAGCGCGATGATCAGATCGGCGTTCTGGATAGCATGGTTCGCCACGGGGGCGCCATGCATGCCCATGAACCCGAGTGACAACCGACCTCGCTCGTTGTAGGTGCCCATCGCGTGTATAGTCGAGGTCGTGTGGAGATCGAATCGCTCGACAAACTCCGCGAGTTCGCGGGGGTACGCGTTCGCGCCTTGTCCCACGCACAGCACGGGGGAGAGGGAGTTCGCAATCAACGTTCGTAGATGTTCATAGTCCGCGGTCTGCGACGGTGCCCGCGGATCCGTAAACCGTTTCGCCGAGTGGCCGTTTGGGCCCACCAGGAGGCATCTGGGCAGATCGATGTGTACGGCGCCTTTCCGGTCCTTCATGGCCACCCGAAACGCCTCGTTCGACAATTCGAACAGATCATCACCCTTTTCGGCGCAATAACTCCATTTCGTGCAGTGTGTGCTGAGACCAACCGCTGGACATTCTTGGAAGGCATCCGTCCCCATGGCGTCGAGCGAGACTTGGCCGGAGAACACCACCAATGGCACGCCATCCTTGTTGGCGTCCATCATGGGTGTTATCATGTTCGTCAGCCCAGGGCCGCTGGTCACGATCACGACGCCTGGCTGACCGGAGCTTTTGGCATACCCAGTGGCCGCGTGTCCACAATTTTGCTCATGGTTGTTAACAATCGCTCGAATTGCACCCTGGAACTGATCCGTCAGTGGCATGATTGCACCACCACCATACATAAAGGCAGTCTTGACCTTGTTCCTGAGCAGACTGTTGAAGATCGATTTAGCCCCATCCTGAATGACGGATCTCATGGAAAATACACGAGGTGGGGGGAGTAAAAAAGAAACTACCAGACGATGGGACAAAAAATCAAAATGGAAAATGTGTTCATGGCGGGCTCGGTTTGTTTCTGTTGTTCAGGTAGAACATCAAGCTGAACAACACTGCACAAATAACGAATAGACCAGCCCCTATCCAAAGGATACGCTTTTTCTTTGTGCTGGACACGGGGCTAGACGCGCTAGACGCGCTAGGCGCAGATGTGCTAGCCGCGCTCGGCGCAGAGGTGCCAGAGGTGCTAGCCGCGGTTGGCGCAGAGGTGCTAGAGGTGCTAGAGGTGCTAGAGGTGCTAGAGGCGGTTGGTGGGGTCTCGCATGTTCGACCCGTGTACCCGCCCCTGCACACGCAAGTCGTCGTGTTGTTGTCTGTCTGACACGCGGCCCCGTTCAGACAATCGCCACACTCTACGTAGCCTGAGAGTGGTTTTCCATGGCACTTCATTTCCATGGTGCTATTGTCTTCACTGTGGGCGAAGTTGCCCAGGATAACATTTTTACTTGGATGCATGTATTGGGACATTTAACATCACGATTGGCCTTGTTCTTGTATGCATCGGCAGTGTTACATTCTGAGAGCATGCACACTCGATGGAGGTTGGGCACTTGCTTGACAGATTCGAATATCTGCCGTTCCTTGTCGTCTTTGATCGCATAGTTTGTATAACACCCACACACCGCGTCGTCTTTGCTCGTCTCGAGGTTGCAATAGGCCTCCATGACCTCATCACAGTCTTTGTATCCGGCCTGGTATTTGTTTTGGTCCCCGCACAAGACAGATAGGACAAACGAGTCATTGTTGGATGCGACGCAACAGTACCGCTTCCACTGCGGGCTGTGCGCGAGGAATTTAGCCAAGACGAGGTCCCAGTGGCCAAATTTTACGAACTCGATGCGTTCTGATCCTGCTCCGGTTGGTGACAACCCGCGGAACTCTATAAATTCAGACGTGCGCATACCACCATATGCGCCACAATTGCGTGCGGACATCATATATGGCAGCGCCGCGCATAGATAATCAGACGGTTCCATAGCTGGATCTGGGTAGAGAAAATTGCCCAAGGGTGGGAACCTCAGACCAGCACGCTTCTTTCCTGGGTCTGTTGTGGTCACGAACCGAAACGTCCATTTGGGGTCAATGGCATCCATGCGTACATCTTCTATCTGGCTGGTTCCCAATGATGTTATTAGGGTATCGATTGTATGGTCCGGGTAGTTGACCGTTAGATCGAATAGATCTGAATCAGTGCCTGGTGTGTCGAAATCAAACATATTGAAATCGTTTTTTTCGGGCCACCCAGCGGCAATCACTTTGAACTTGTCCCCAACCAATACTGGTACCAATGATTTACTCTTGGCTATTCTGTCATAAAAATCGGTACTTGTCTTCCAACCCAACAAATCCGCGCTTCTAACCGCCCGCGTCCAAAGTGTGACATTTTGGACGCTGCTCACACCAAGATACCGATTATCTCCTCCTCCAGACCCGCGGAACTGGACGACTGACTGGTCGAGTAGCACATGGACGAATTCGTCTTCTTTCAATGTGGCGACCCAATCGGAAAAATCCTGGAGTAGTCTTTGTTTTATATGATGACAAAGAAAATGTCAAGACGGGGCAATGAGTATGTGATCGGAAAGCCCCAACGCGTTTTATTAACCAGCATATTCCCCGACCTGCATTGGGAATTTTTAGAAAGAGGGGGAAATAGATGGATCCCCCAAAAAATGGCAAGAGAATTAAAATCAGAGGCAGAATATAAAAAGAGAAATCAAATGGGACAGAAACTATCAACGGACGTTGTGTCAAAGTCGGTCATTAATTCCATCGTGGAAACCATGACGAGTACCATGCAGCGCACGAAGAACAGACTGTCGGTTTCGCAAAAACTCGAGCTAGACTGTAGCGAATCTATGATATCACAAACACAGATTAACATGACAAAATGTATGGTGGAGCTCGCGGGGCAGATGGACGCTCTCGAGGTTGGGAAGTTATGTCAACAACGGAACATGTGTTCGGCCGATCACATCTCATTCGATTCAGTCGTGGAAATGACAATCACAACCGATCAGAAAATGAGCATTAAAACCGCAATCGACACCACCATCAAACAAAAAATAAAATCCGCAATCGAAGCCGAGACGGGTGCAGTGATCTCAGACGTAAATGTTAAGAAAAACCTCACGGCCGTGACCAACAACATCACGCGTATATCTAAGCAATTGGTACAGGATGTATACAACCACACCTCCCTCGCGCAAACCGTGACCTTGAAAAACGGGAGCGCGTCCTACATATCCTTCACGTCCGTCACTACACTCATCGCCAATTCGATACAACAGAACGATGTTGTTATGAAGTCTGTGACGGATCTTTCCAACTCGGTCGTAGACAAGGTGAGCACGACTAGTAAAATGAGAGATACGCTAATTAATGTCGGCGTGTTCGCTCTCGTGATGATGCTTGCTCTTGGTATCTTCTTGTTTGTGTTGAAAAAAACAAGCTGGGCTAAGCGACGAAAGACTAGAAAGACTAGAAATACTGTATTAGTAGCACG
>Ga0308005_10000266_pt1 | contig 20165 bp, 33 predicted proteins | sample Neamet67_FD_203142 | JGI IMG/M metagenome (GOLD analysis project Ga0308005, IMG submission 203142) | Marine microbial communities from water near the shore, Antarctic Ocean - #67 | ecosystem: Environmental > Aquatic > Marine > Unclassified | place: Southern Ocean | collected 2014-06-07 | reverse complement strand
ATTATTATTATTATTACCTAGGATCGAACGCTCCTAAGCCAAATCCTTGACTCATTACGTCATTTCCTGCGGATTCAAAGTTTTTTGCTGGAGAATCGTTTTTTCTTTGCTCGATCATTTCACTTTGCTGAGTACCCTGTATCCTGGTTCTTTGATCTTTACGATCTTCAATTTCTTTTTCTTTAGATTTGGATCCATCTACTTCTATGCCTTTCAATTGCATATTATATTGGAATTCTAATTCCATTAATTCTTTTTTAGCATTAACCTCAATACCTATTCTTTTTTCTTCTATAGAACCTTTTAACTCCTCTAGCTGAGACTTGGTTTGGAACAAAGCCTGATCTTTTTGTATTTCCGCTTGAGCAGCAACTTGCTGAGCCTGAGCATTAGCCTGGGCCTGAGCCTGTATGTTAGCTTGATTTTCAGCCTGCAATCTTTCTTGTCTTTTCTTTTGTTTAACTTTAAGAAGTTGATTCGCTAATTTAAGATTTTTTACTTCGCGAATATCTATAGCGTCAGAAAGATCTATGCTACCTTGCTGTAAAGCAACTTGAATATTGTTCTCTAAAGCCCCCTTCTCTTCTTCGTCAGGCATTAGCTCCAAGTATATTCCGAAGTCATACATGTGTAAGTCAGCCATTTCTTCTAATGTTCCAACATTAAACCTACCTATTTTAGCTATAAAAGATTCTTTAGCTGGGTGATATTCTATTATATCTGATATTCTCAATGATAAGCATTCACAAAGCTCTCTTGTTAAATACAACCCTGAGTCAAGTATATGCCTAGTGGCTGTATTCGAGTTTGCTGCGGCTAGCTTTTGAACACCTACTAATGCTCTAGAATCCGGAGTAGATCCGTCTCTTGCCTCGTTTAGACCAGTTACATCTCTTATCATTTGTAGATAATAGTTGTAAGTTGAAATTAATGTTTGCAATTTTGCGCCACCACTTCCAGTAGGTACTTCTTGTATAGGAACTTTACCAGGATTCATATCCCCATCCTGGGTAAATGATCTACCTATTATAGAACCCGTTTGGAAAAACATATTTAGTGCTTCTTGCGGATTGTAATTTGTTCCATTTCCTAAATCCACTTCGTTAATACCATCGGCATCAAGGTACACCCCGTCAGGAATCATTCTTTGCAGTACCTGTTGCAATTTTAAGTGAGTCAATTGTACCATATCAGCAAATCCCGTGCACTTGCTTACTAGCGATTCTATTCTTCCCTTGTACATTCTAGGCGCAGTAATAGCGTAATTCATCTTAACTTTAGATACATCACTTTTAGGGCGCATCATATTCTTTGCCATTTCCCATTTAAGCATTATATCTGTACCAACAATCATAACACCTTCATAAAGTACCTCAAGAGATCTTGACATTTTTCCAAATTGCTCTTCTAGCATTTCTACCGGAGGATTAAATTGATCGTCTCGCACTATTATTTTAGTTGCACCCGTTGCTGTTTCTTTAACTTTGTAGACCTCATTCATATAAGTCTTATAATTAAAGTATAAAACCTGTATTACGTTTGAATCCCTATTGTTGTTATATTCGTTACTTGCAGTCTGATCAAAAACACCATAATTTTGTGTGCCCTGCTGCTGAATTCTTTCTAATTGGCCCTGAGTTAATTCAGGGAATTGTTTTTTAATTTCATTTATTGGCACAAATTTAACTTCTCCCGCGTAATATATGTCTTGAAAATAAGGGTCCTCTGTATACGAATATACCAAATAAGCTGGATCAACATAATCAATAGTAACACCTTCGGATTCTGAAAAGTTATTTTTAACACAACCTATACCTAATGTTGCTAAATCTAAATAAGTCCTTCTTTTTGTCAGATCATATCTATTTTCGTCTAGCAGCGTGTTAATCGCTGTTTCTTCAGCTATCTCTATGCCTTGCTTATAAGTAAGCTGCATGTGTATATCTAATTCTTCTTGAGAATCTGGTAAAGTTTCTGGTGGATTTTCAAAAAGATTAATACCAAAATTTTCTTGAGCGAAGTTATTTAAGTCCTCTGTTTGCTTGTCTCTTAAAACAGACTCCATATAAGCTGTTCTTTTGCTTACGCCATAAGGATCTTGCGAATAAGTAGTAATATCAAAAGATCTATCAGCTATACCATTAACAACGATATCAACAAACTTTGATAATATTGGAACCGGTTTCCAGTCTAAGTTCAAATAAGATAGATCGCCATTGATGGAAAGCTCGTCTTTATATTTTTGTACTGGTTGTTCGCCTCTTGAGTATAGTCTTAAAGTATGGAAAGTATTTTGATTACTTCTAAAGCGAGTCGCCCCAGAGTTGCTACTGAACCATTCATTTTGAATCGCTCTACCAACTTGCAACCCATAATCCTGAGAAACTTTCTCCTGATCACTTACTACTTGGCTAGGGAAAAAACTATTTGTTACGCTATTCGCCATATTATTTTCTTATTATTTTTGATGCCGTACCCTCGTGAGAATATTTCGCAAATCTTAAATTAACAACTTGCTTTTGTGCTTTGTTGCTCGGTCTATACAAATCTTTATTACAAGCCATTATAGCTAAGCCGGAACTAATCGCAGCATCAAATTTTGTTCTATTGTTTATATCAAACTTCGACCAATCGTTTAACGTTTCATTAAAATACATTGTACCGTATTCCCCCTCATTACTTAAACCAACATGCCTATCTATATACATTTCAATAGCGGCTGCGTGAGCTTGTTTTATGTCTTCACTGGAGTTTGGTATTCCTCCAATTTCTTTTTCTGTTACCGATAACTTATTCCAAAGCTTATCAGGTCTGTTCATCGAGTATCCGCGGTAGCCTCTTCTTTTAAAGTAATATAAAAGCCTCGGTTTGTTGTTTTCGCATAACAAAGGCATACCGTAAAATACGCACGCCATTAATACATCTTCAAAAAACATTTCCGCTGTTTGCGGTCTAGCAACATATTCTAAAAAAAATGTGCTAGGAGGCGCATCTTCCATACTAAACTTAGTTAATCCGTGTAATGCTCCTTTAGAACCTCTTCCATCTGTTGTTCCAGATATATCATAACTGTCACACCCAAAGGCTCCCATGTGCTCATTGCCGGGATACCTTATACCATTACGTGTAGTTTGCCTATTTTGAATATTATAAGCGGGTGTCCATGAAATTAAAAACCTACCTTGAGGGTTTGGATTAAATATTACTTTCGTATCTTTAACGCCGTGCTCCCACTGGAAGCTGCCCCTTGTTAGTACATTGCTGTTGCCTAAGTCTTCGTTGTAATCTATTTGTTCGTATATTTTTGCTAAATTAAATATACTATTTTTTGTTTCATCTCTGAACGCGTGTTCTTCTGTTCTTGGGAATTGCCTGTAAAACTCGTTTAGAGCATCCTGATCGCCTTTTAATCCGTCTACCTCATTATTCCAGTGCTCAATGACTCCGACTTCTATAACGTCTCCATGCGGCCCCAGGGTGCCTTCTGGCGGCTTATTAAATACAGGATGTCCATACTCGTCGATAAAGCCTTCGTAATTCCATTCCATAGGTATAAATAAAGAATACAGCCCAGACTTTGTTTGCCCGTTTGCGTTTCTTTTATTTACGTCAGAACTATTGTATAACTTTTTAAAGTTTTCACCCCCTTTGTCTAAAGCGTTGGAGGTTGATCCCATCATACACTTGCCAATAATTCTACTACCTAGCCTTAAACAAGTTTTTGTAACTCGCCAGTTATTAAGTATATTGTTTGGTCTTTCCCATTTACCGGATTCATCATGAACTAGTAGTCTTAATTTTTCTCCGTCATACGCGTTGTCACCCGTGTTTTTCCAATCGACCGTGGTGTCAAGACCAACGATGTCTTCCGCTGCAACATTTGAGTCAAGCTTTTTCCTTGTAAATTTTGAGGCTGGAACTCTATATGCGAGTTCTGTCTTGGGACGGTCCATTCCGTCTTGTACCGGTTTAAAGAAGAATGGATAGTTAACCGATATTGGTACAACTTTGTCCGTAAACATCTTCTTTGCGTCTCCCCCAGATTTTGACAGTATGCCAAATCTAGCATCTGAAGATATTGTTGCTTGGTTAACAGCTTCGCCGGAAGCCATAAAGGAAAATCCAGATCGCCTGTTTTTGAGGTAGGACATTCCGTAGCATCTTTTATCTGCCTTGCAAGCTTCCCAGAATATGTAGAATAATCTGTTTGACTCTCTAAAGTTAGGTTGCCCAACGTCAATCTTGGACCACTGCAGGTACATAAAGTGAGTACCAGTAATGTAAGTGTCCACGCCCTTATTATTGAACCAATGACCTTCTTCGCGTCTTCTGAAATGCTCATCTATATATGTCCCCCACGTATTTTTAAATTCCTCTGGATAATCTCTCCAATCGAAAATGTTATTAATCCCTTTTAACTCTTTCGGGTATTCATCCGGAGTCCACTTATTGTTTTTCTTACTTATTTTGCCGGGCAATAATGGTAGCGCTATTTTAAACCCCTGTATGTTATATATATCACCGATCTTTCCGGTCTTACTAATAACAACAATGTCATGTTCTTTATTGTAGCCGTACTCCCATTTGCTGCCTTTATTAAGCCTAGATATTGTTGTCTTCCTAATTGGCTCTATAATGCTGTATAAGTTTTGCTCGTACATTACTTGGACATTCTTTCAGCAAATCCTTTAAATTCCGTGGTTTCCACTTCTTTCCTAGGCTTGTTGTCTAATACTCTTTGTTCCTCTTCAATACGGCTAAGTATTTCAAAAGCGTCAAATATGGCTAGCTTTTTTGAAGCCGCAGCATTTTTTAATTTGTCCGCCGTTAAGTCATCTTCGGAGTTAGTTATTATCACCTCTTCCGCTACCTTTATTAATTCCTCAACTGCTTTGTGCCCAGCTAGGATTATATTCCTCTTGGTTTCCTTTGTGTCCATAATTGATTGTAATTGAATTGGTGGGTACTCGGTATAACTTCTGCCCTTCTATAATAAATTCGTATTCTGACGTAGGTATGAATCCTACTATATTATCTACTTCTAATCCACAAGTGCAGTATTTGACTACTCCTATTAGCGGCTTTTCAAAATCCATAGAGAACATTTTAGTCTCTTTAACCGGCGAAACAAAACAAAAACCTTCTAAAGCTCTCCATTCTCCTTCTCTTCTGTATGCGTATATTTGGTCCGGTTGTGCCAAATAAGTTTCTTCTGTTAAATAGCTTTTACTATTTTTTTCTTTACCTCTTACATCTCTGAATCTTCTGAATACATTGTGATGTAATATAACCTCGTCTCCTTCTTGGAGCTCCTTGTATTTTTCAGCTAAGGGTAAACTTAATATAACCCCCACTCTGTTTGAATACTCGTGGTTTTGTAATTCTGTGTTTAATAGTAATTCTTGTCCTTCAATTGTAGTCTGCCCTGTTGTTCTGCCCCCTTGTGGTGTTACAAGGTAGTTAAATACGCTTTGCATTTACCATGAAATGTTATACTCAACAGATATACCCATGTTTTTATTAAAATCTTTCCAAGGCATAAGTATGTCTCCCTTTGAGATATACACAGTATATTTATTATCCTCTTCTATAATGCTGTCTATAGTGTGTCCGCCATAGACTTCTTGACCAACGGCGTAGTGCATCGCGTCATTCTTATAGTCTTTGCCTATACTAATCTTTCTTATCAACCGCATTTTCTGTAAGTTTACCAGTATTAAGATCGATGCTTACATCTCCGTATTTAGAGGCAAGTATTTTTTGAGTGCTTTCTACTTCTTTAGTGAATAATAATATTTCGGTTATAAGTTTAGCTTTGTGTGTTTCAAGCCCACCTATTTGCATTTGCGCCTCGTTTACGCGATTCACAGCTTCTCGTAATTCATTCAATTCAGATTCACTAAGATGATCGCCTTTAATAACCTCAAATTCTGTGTAGTCTTTTTCTTTTTTCATTTAATTAAATTTAATTTTTACTTATATGGAAACATCTTGTTTAATGCTCCTTTTCTTTTATCACAACCGCAATCCCAAGGTAAAGCTTTGACTGCTTTTTTAATTCCGGTTACGGTTGTAATTTTTTCTATTGTATCGCCTAACCCTTTAGGTTTCACTTTTTAAAGTAATTCATTTTCATAGGTGATTTCTTTTTAAAGAAACCTTTGTTTTTCATTTCAGCAGGGCTTTTAAATTGATCAAATAAACCTGTTTTTTTAGGAGCTTTATTACCCAACTCTCTTTGTCGAGTGTCTGTTTTTTCTCCTTGTTGTACATTAACATCGTCCAGCACTATTTCCTTGCTAGCCCCAATACCGCTCTTGCCTTGCTTAGATTGAATTTGTGAATTTCGTACTTCAGAATCTGCAACTTCTTTTATCGATACGGCTGCCGCGTCTTTTCTAGCACGTCTTTGATCTTTTGCGGAAAGAGACGGGTCTTCTCTGCGATCGTTTCTATCTTTTTTTCTTTGATATTTTTTCGCATTACGAGCCGCTACTTTAGCTTTCCTTAAGTTATTGCGAGTACCGTAAGCTGTTGAGGCTTCACCCTTGCGTGCAACTTTTTCAATAATAGCCGTTTTTTTCTTCACCGCTTTGTCCTCTGTCCCAGGGTCTCCTTTTACAACCTTGTCTTTACCAAAGTCAGGGTCCTCGCTTAACTCTGTGCTATAACTTTTACCATTAAAGTCGAATGTTTTTGCCTCGCTTTTTCTAGCGTCACCAAAAGCTGATTTAAAAGCGTCTGACCCTGAGTTACCTTTTATTTTGGTATCCGGTGTACCCTCCTTACCTGGTTCGATAGTAGTTGTTTCTGTCCCAAGTTTTATACCCTGATTTGTCATTTCGTCGTTAACAATCTGTTCAGAGGTCTTTGCTTGCTTAAAAGGTGAAGACTTCATTGTATACCCTTTCATCTTACTCGGGGAAGGCATACTGCGGGTCTTGTTGTTTCCGTCAACTCCGGCCGGTCCTACATTTAGTAGCGGCTCTTTTGTTTTGAACATACCGCTTTTAACACGGGCTGTAATTGGTTTGTTATTCATATTTATATTTTTTTAACTTGTTGTTACGTCTGGCGTAGCTGAGGTGGTTATTATATCGTCCTTTTTTTCACTGGGGTCTACAACTGTTGGGTCGTCGTCTTTTTTATTTTCTTTTCCTAAATCTTCCGCTTTAGGTTCTTTAACTGATTGAGCAAATCCATCAGCAAAAGATGATCCAGCATCTACGAATTTTTTTCCTGTATCTGCCGCCCCGGACACTAATGCCTCATTCATTTTTAAAGGAGAACTTGACCTACGCGTTATAGGTAAGCTATTAGCCAGATCGCCACTGTAGCCATCTTGAAAATATGCTTCACCCCCGTAAAAGTTTTTCTTTATTTTAGCAGGACTAGATATTCTTCCAAATCGTTTTTCAGCCCTAGCTAAACTACCCGGCTCATCACCACCTACACCTCTTCTTGGGCCAGGCGCTGATTTATCTTGAAAGCTATTTTGATTTTTATCTTTAAACCTGCTAGCTGCTCCTCTAAAATTTAATCCCATAATTATGATTGTTTATATGCTTCGTTTTCCCATTCAAAATCCGGGTGCCCTTCGTTCATCGTGGCTCTATCGTATTTCCTAGCAGGCGACTTTGTGTCCCTTTTCCAAGTAACAGAATCATCTGAGTATTGTAACCTTCCGGAAGCCATTTGATCTAAATGAACTTTCTCATGGTCGACGGCATCCTGCACTTTACTTTCAGGGGTGTCTGAGCTAACAAAGATCGTTCCATCTCTATTAGCTTCTGCTTGTACCCCCTCTTCTAAATCATCCTTTATAATAACAGGTGTGCCAAATTCCGACGTCGCGTCGTGCAAACCAAATATTTCAGAATGTGATTTTAGCTTAAAAGCCATACTATCTAGACCCTTTCTTAGAATCGTGTTGAGCATTTTCAGCAAAATGTTTTCTAGCCTTTGCAGTAAGATTTTGATTGCTAGCTTCTTTGATATCGTATTTCATACCATTCTTTTTAGCAGGAGACTTGCCGTACTTTTCCCCTTTAACATTTTTATTTCCTTTTTTTGGGGCAGTTGTATCAAGATCGTATTTTGACTTAGATTTGCTTTTTGGTGGCTTTGCAACATTTTTGCCGTCAGGTCCAAATACAGACCTATCATTCATTGCTTTCTTTTCCGCTGCTGTCATGCTGTTGCCTGATTTTTGCTTAGCTGGAGAAGAAGTCTTTGCGGGACCATACCCTTTGTTCATGTTTTTTGCCGGTGATCCGAATTTGCCCGTTGCCATTAAGGTTGGGGACTTTGGAGTCATTTTAAATGCCATAGTCTTATTTTTATCGTTCGCTATCTTTTATCATGTTATCGATAGCATGGTTAAACACTTTATCTGTATACGTTTTATTTTTATAAAATGTGCTCTTTGTCGACGTAGGTAAATCTTCCTCGCCGAGTAATATTCTATATATTCTTGTTATAAGTTGCTTACACTTAAACGATGTGGTATAAGTGTTATACTTCATCGTAGTTCTATTCCTTTTGCTAAAAATGGTTATCCATTCGTTTTTGCGCAATCTTTCCCATCTTGCTTTATCCCAGGAATACGTATATGCACCATTAATAAAATCATTACGTATAAAATGCTTTTTACAATCTAAGTAAATAAGTAACTCTAAATCTGCGTCTTTTAATCCGTAAGTTTTACAAGCCCATTTTCTAACGAGCCTGTAATACTTAAAGATATTCTTATTTCTTAGATCTTGCGCGCTTAGTCTCATTCAACTAGCACTATATCATTTATAGTAATGACGTGATACATTTTGTCATTCCATTCTATCCCATGCCCTGCGTGCTTGTCATATCTAACAACACTACCTTCTTTTATATAATCAACTTTATCACCAGCGCTTATAACCTCAGCTTTTAAATACCTAATGTCCGTGTTCTGTGTTTCAGTTAATTCTAGGCCAGCAACCGTTTTGGGAGCCTCCTTTATCTTATCTATAACGATGTAGTAGTTAATTGCTTTCAAGAGATCTTACATTTGAGATTATACAATCAGCTGATATAATTGTGGTAGCAACGCTTATCGCATTCTTTAACGCAGACTTGGTTACTAGCACGGGATCTATAATGCCGCTTTCTATCATTCTTTTATAACAACCGCAAGTTACATCTACTCCGATACCTACCCAGTCTTCCTTGGCGTCGCTTGCTTCTGATCTAGCTTTTGGAAATTCGTAATCAGAATACCCCGCATTACCTAGTATTATATTGTATGGCTCTTGTATAGCTTTTAACAATATGCTGTAACCATCGTTTTTAGGCTCTATAAGTTGAGAAGCGTTTAATAAAGCAGTTCCGCCTCCGGGTATAATACCCTCTTGTAAAGCAGCTTTAGTCGCGTGGATTGCGTCTTCAACTCTATCTTTCTTTTCTTTCAGTTCAACAGCTGAATCGGCACCTACATAAATGACACCAACCTTACCTGTTAGCATAGACAAACGCGCTTCAAGCTTCTTCTTGATATAACCGTTTGTTTCTTTCTCTATTTTATTGTTTACTTCTATTATCCTTTCAGATAAATCATCTGTGTTTTCTTTAATTTGCAAGGTAGTGTTCTTGCTATCAGTAACAGATTTTATCACTTCTCCTAAAACGCCTGGATCTATTAAGTCTAAATCATCACCAAGTTCTTCGTTTACAACAGTGGCCCCTGTTAATATAGCTAAGTCTTCAATTGTATCTTGCTTAGTTGGCCCAAACCCCGGGAGATCAACAATGTTTACTTTTATATTACCCTTAACCTTGTTCGCTAACAATGTAGCGTACGGTTGCTGGTCCATAGGAGCAACTATAAGCAATGCTCTTTTTGTTTTAACTACATGCTCTAGTATGCTTTGTATACGTCGTACACTTGGTATATTTGAACTCACTATTAAAACGTATGGATTTTCAAGTACGGCTGTCCCTTTGTCTTTGTCTGTTAATAAATGTTGAGATTTAATACCCGCATTAAATTGAGTCCCTTCCACAAAGTCTACATACGTATCATTTGTTTCGGAGTCTTCCATTAGAACGACACCATTCTTTCCAACTTTTTCGAAAGCTTCTCCAATTTTGTCTCCAAGACTTTTGTCATTATTACAACTGATATAAGCAACCTGTTTAAGCATGTCTCCTTCAACTGGTATGCTGGCATCGTCAAGGTAATCCACAATTTCTTTATAACATTCTTGAATGCCGTCTTTAATACTCCTAATCTTTTCTTCACCCTTGTATTGGTTTAATCCTGTTAATAATGAAGAGGCAAGAACGGTAGCTGTAGTAGTACCGTCACCTGCTTCTCTCACTGTATTATTAGCTGCTTCCTTTATCAAGGTTGCACCTATGTTCTCGACCGGGTCCATTAAGACTACGCTTTCTGCAACGGTTACCCCGTCTTTTGTTATCACCGGTCTGCCCATTGCGTCCTCATATATTACGCATTTTCCTGAAGCTCCTAATGTTGACTTCACTGCGTCGGATAATTTATAAACGCCTGACAATATTTTATTTCGTGCCTTATCGCCGAAATTCAAATCTTTTACGATTTGACTTGGTAGATTAAATTCCATTTTATTTTATTTAATTGTTAATTTATTTTATTTAAAGTTTTTTAGGGGCAATAACAGATGGAGTTACATTGTTTGTTTGCCAAATTACAGTTGCAATGTCACCGTAATTATGATCTACAACGGTTAACCCGTTACCAAATCCCGTAAGAGCATTGTTAATACCTTGCAGCAACTTTTGACATTCTGAAAGAGCATCTAACGATAGTATGCTAATGTTTAGCGCTATCAAACCATTAGGGTGTGCCTCAGCCCTTTTTGTGTCTTGTACGACAGCGTCTGCGTTATTAAAGTATATTGCTACATAGGGAGCTCTTTTATCACCTCCCACTTCTGCATACATAATTTCATCCGCGTTCAACATTATATCATTTCTAAACCCTGGTATTCTAATTCTTTTTGCCATTTATTTATTTGTTTGTTTTAAACTCTTATTATATAGTTACGTGTAATTATAAAAAACTTGGTTTTATTGTTCTATTATTGCTTTGATTTAATCTTGCGATCTAACTAGGCGGTACTTCCGCGCTTTTTGCCCATCCGTAAAAGCTATGCGCTGCGTCATCACCTGGATATACCTCATAAGTTCCAAAATCCAAATCAGAACTTGACATAACGTCAATGGCATAGCCGTCATAGTAAACTGCTGGTGTTAGAATATTACCATCTGCATCGTACGTAGCTGGTACTTCTACCACCTTGCCAATATAAACAACCGCCGCCGTATTTTTAGCAAAGACTATTTCTCCCTCTACTTCTACTATTACCCCTAGATTTAATAGGTAGTCTTTCCCTTGTTGTTCTGTTGGAAAATTCGTTTTATATATTTGCATCATATCTATATAGTTGTTAGTTCTGCAAGTTGTGTATCTGTTAAAGCCTCTTTCCAAACTGCTAGGCATTTAGTTTCTCCGAAGAAATTTTGAGCAGCATCTCCCCTTGTAAAAGTCAATTCATTTAAAGTATTTGCAGAAAAAGTATTACCACTTGTATCTGTTGCAACCTCTACACCATCAATCCACAAGGCAAAATCATTTTGTTTATACTTTATAGCACACTTTTTAAAAGTTGGTGCAACTGCTCCGAAATTAAATGTTAAAAAGGCTTGATTAACACCACCTAATCTAATGTCTGCGAAGAGTCTATAGTCTGTAGCACTATTTAAAAAGCCAAGTTTTACAGTGTTGTTATGTGTTCCGTCACTTATACTTAAAATTCTCTGAACATTTTCATTTGCCAAAGCTGCTATCTCTGCATATAAAACACCCTCTGTTGAGTTTATTGTTGAAACACTACCTCCATTGGTACAGGCATCTTGATTACGTGTTACTGTTGTTCCATCTGTGGGTATGTAAGATGTTACGTAGGATTGTTCTTCTAATTGTGCGAATTTTAAATAATAAGACTGACCATTAACTCCTATTAGCTCGCCGCCCGAGATACCACCTTGATAAATATTGAGTCTTGTGTTGGTTACATTATTATGTATTGGCACTTTTAAAAGCCTCCAACCGTTAAGCATTTGTATACTTTCACATTTAGCTGCATTACCCACAATAGTATTATCCTCAAATTGGTTATTTGAAAAATTATAAAAAACATCTGGTGTTGTATTACTAATGCAAGCAAACCCCAAATATTGAGGAGAATTTGACGACGGCTTTACTAAATATGATGTTGAATAACTACTGCCCGAAACCATTAAACTATTATAATAAATTCTTGATTTATTAGAGGACACAGTAGATTCTATTTCATAAGCTACAGAATTAATAGGATTTGTTTCATTTATACTAATTACATTTGAATTTATTTTATCCCACTGAGTAAAATCTTCTGAATAAGTTATTAGGTTTGTTGACTGAGGTTCCCACAACCAGTTTCCGCAGCCCGAACTAGGCACTACTTCTTGCCCTTTATATTCTTTTACAGATACATTGTCTACTGAACCATTGAAACCGGATTTTGCAGTAATCTTAAAATCTGTAGGTCCCGAGCCTGCTACTATTATTTCTGATACGGTATGAGTTCCAACTGTATTAAATAATTGACCTGAACCACCCTTGACTGCTGCTTGTACTGTACCCGATGTTAAGTTAACGTCATAGCTAAATAAATAACTTAAACCTTGCGTTGCCAAGCCGTTTGTTTGGTTTATATCACTTTCTGTTCCCGACACTTTATTGGCTTTTCCATCTACAACACTCCATCCTGTACCTACAACCCAACCTGTAGCTCCGCTAGAAAAGTCTCCATTTGTAATTTCCTCACTACCTAAAGCATCTTGATAACTGAAGCCCTCGTAGTTTATTCTAGGTAGGTTAGTATCATTTGTAATTTCGATTACAGAAATATTCGTTACAGAACCTACTAAGTTACCAGTGCCCGAATTATTAATGTATAAGTTTAATGAGTTTGTTGTTGTTCCTGTAAAAGTGTGTGTTCCTACTTCTGTTATAACAGAAGATGCCGCTCCATAACAATCAACTTTAACACCGCCACTTGTTACCTCTGTAATATTAAAACTTACTTTTACTTTTGTTCCTGTGTTACCTTCTAGAGCGGATATTGATTGAAACATTCTACCTCCACCAGTACTTGTAGCAACATTATAACCTATTGACCAGTTAGCATCTTTAAACCAATTTTGCCCGACTTCCTTAACACTAATATTTGTTACAGAGCCGTTAAAAGTTCCGAAACCCATTAAATAAACTTTATTTCCGTTTGATGTTATATAATCTGTGTAAACACCATTCGCAGTAACAGTTAATCCTGCTGCGGTGTTTGCTCTAATTCCAAAAGTACCGCTTACATAGTCTTTAACCTCATAAGTTATTTTATATGTTTTACCAGATACTAAAGAAGCTTGATAAGCTGAAAAATTTAAGCTATTAACTCCAATTATTTTATCCTCTCCTATACTCCAACCCGAGCCGCTTGCTATTGTCCAATCTTGCCCCACCTCAACGACTGAAACATTATCTATTTCTAAGACACCACCGTCAACACCCCCTGCTTGAAAACTAATTCCGTTTGCAATAAAGTTTTTATAAATTGTATGCGTGCCTATTGTTGCAGGAACACTCTCGTTGTTTCCTCCTGCATATTCTCTAATTGCCAATGTAGAAGCACTACTATTTACGACTGTATAAGTAACCTTGCAATTTCCAATGATAGAAGCATTATTTTGTCTCGCCCTTGAATATGTCCCATTTGATATACCAAATTTTAAAAATCCGTTTTCTATTATAGGGGTGTCTGAGCCACCTAAATTCCAATCGCTATCTGTAGCAAAATCTCCGTTTACAATTAATTGCGAACCTTGCTGTGAAAAATTCCCATTAGTTATTTCTTGACTTCCTAATTGACTAAAATCGCCGTTCTGCACCAAATTACTAGATAGTATCTGAACATCCTCAACTAACCCTTGAGCGTTTACACGAGTAGCGGCTGAATTTCTACTGAAATCAAAGTCACCGCTTCCGTCGTCGGGTTTAATGCATAGTGCTTTGCCATTATTATACGCTGTCGGTGTCAGTACAACACTCGCAGACTCAAGTAAATTTGCCATATTATTGTATTTTTTCTATTTTATCTAAAATCGCGGTTGTACATGTTTGATTTTCGTAATATGTTGCACGCGCTTGTAGAAGGGCTAATAACCCGGGAACTGCTGAGCTCGCTCCTAAACCTAAGTTTACCATTGGGATTCCTATACCCATGCCATTACCAACTGCCATATTACTTTAAAGCTACTAGACCAGAGGCGGTAGTTCCGGTTGCCACTACAAAATCAGCTATTACAGGCAATATAGATCCTGCAGGTACGTTTCTGAATTTTATTGCCGCTGGTACTACCGGATATTCCCCATTAGGTCCGAATTTGCTTGTCATTATTACGCTTATATCCCCCGCGATCCCCACGTATAAGCATGCACCCTTAAGGTTTGTTCCCGCAGCAATAGTGTCTGTAGGTAATATTGCTTTTGCTTCTGTCCCAAAATCTGGTTGGTTAAAAAATTGTCCCATTGTTTTTTATTTATTTTTTTGTTATGTTTATTTTATTCGCTACTATTGCAGCTATTTTTTCTCCACTACGCCCAATAACATAACCCCCTATACCTAAGTTTAGTAGGCTCCAGAACTCTGGCTCTAGAACAGGTGTTATTAATTGTGATGCGAGTTGAGATATAAACTTTGTGTATATAACTATAAAGCCGAAACTTAACATAAGAATTGGTCTCCAGCTTCTTTGTAGCCAGTTACCTTTTGCTTCTGCGATTATTATATCAGTCTGCATTTTTTGCAGCTCTAATTCTTTTTCTTTTAATACTTGTAGGATCTTATTCTTAGCAGCATCTCTCTCCTCATCACTCGTGAATAAATCATCTATGACTTTCCCAATGTCTCCTATAACACTAGCTCCGAAAAACTTTAATATCTTATCCATGTGTTTATTTAGTATTGTATTTTTTACCACCCTCTTTTTTGGTACCCTCCCCATCATTACCTCTATTCTTAGCAGGCGTTTTCCACTTCTGGTCCTTATGGTCAAAATCTTTACCCTTAGCTGCAGAAGGATTAGCTCTAGCTTCACGCTCCGCATGTGTCTTCTTAGCCTTTCTGTCAGGGGTCATTGCATACGCTTTGTCTCTTGCCGCTTTGTCTCTTCTCGCCGTAGCTGATAAATTTTGTGCCATACCTGTATGATTACGCGCGTTTAAATAAACTTAAAAAGGCGACGTTAGCCTACTACTATTATATATAACAACCTATTGTCACACAAGGCTTAAAAAAAATTTATTGCAAATATGGAAGCATGGGGTTGCACTATACAATTTAAAAACATTATGGTTTGGCGAACTGCTTTCGTTTACCCAGCCCCCCTGTCGTTCCAGGTTCCCGGTCGTATATATGCGTGCAAACACGTATAGTATTATTACAACAGACAATGCGCTACTATATTTCCCGTGAAAGGATTGAGGTTTTTTCCGTGGTACGGTGTGGTCTGGTCTGGTGTGGTCTGGTGTGGTGTATGGTTACGAGGTTATGTACATGAACTATCTGCTAGATCCTGATAGATCCTTACACGAGGTCTGATGAATCCTAGATGAGGTCAGGTCCGGGATCAGGTCTGGAGTTAGGTCAGGTCAGGTCCGAGGTCTGGTGTGGGGCAACGCAAAGCGAATGGCGTATAGCATTTACAGTACGGACACGAGGTGACTTTGATAATATAAGTGAATAAAGAAATTAATAATAATAATAATAATAATAAATAATAATTAATAACTTAAATAAATATCAAATGACAAATCAAATCTTTTCAAACAAAACATTCTTTCAAATTTACTATTGCTCAAATCACAAAATGTATGACTTTACAATATTCAATTCAAATACAAAAGAAGTTATCTATCACTATCACTTCTCAAATCTAAAAGATATAAATAAATTAATACAAACTTATAAACAATAAACTATGGACTATCTAAACTTTATACTGGAACTAACATCAATACTAAACTCTAATAACATAACACTATGACATTACAAGATCACAACACAATCAATGAACTAATAAAGTTCTACATGAAACAACGAAGTGAAGCGGACTACAAGAAAGGTATACAACCTATCGACGGCTTCAAGATACACGCCTTACTGGTCTCGAATGCGATCGACAGCCGAATCAAAGACCCCAACATATACTAATCTAAAACCAATGAACATGCAAAGACTTAAGAGTATACTTGCTGATCTGGCTCGAGGAGCTGGATATGCACTCCGAAACTAATCGGATCAAAAAGCCCGAGGCGAAAGCCGAAGGCGTATAGCACGCATAGCATTGCGTATAGCACTTACAGTCTGGGTACGAAGTGTAATTGATAATATATGTGAATAAAGAAACTAATAATAACTAAAACAAATATCAAATGTCAAATTTACAAAAATTACAAAAAATCAAAACTTTAATCAATGAATCTCAAATACACTTCCATACTCCGGATCGACAAGAATTACAGGAATATATTGAAGAATTAATTAACTTACAATACTAATACGAATACTAATCGATAATATAACTGAATAACAATTAAATACTATAACTATGAATACAAATGAAATCTTACAAAATGCACTTAAATCAATGTCCAACGAAGAAAAAGCAAAAATCTTTCCTCCGATCACACGAGCTAACTTCGTGGTCCGTGAAAGCTGGCTCAACAGAAATCAAGTAATCACTTTTGTCAACAACAAAAATCAAAGAGTAACTTACAATCACGATGATGTGCTCAATGCAATGCTCCCTAAGCTACAATTCCAAGCGTGCTGGATCAAACGCAAGTACTGGTCACAAAGTACTAACATGCCAAGCAATGTACGCCATCTGGCTACAATGGAAGAACTTAACCAACAATTACGTTAACACGTTGTTATATGATTTTAAAAATAATTAATTATGGAAAGAGATTTTAGAGTACAACTATTTATGGGCAACACTTATCAAGTATTAAATGCTGACGATGATAGCGTTGCATATCAAGGTAGTCTTGCAGATTGTGAGGCTTATATAAGATTACACGAAGGCGGTTATTTTTAATTGAATATAACGTATTCAGATAAGATTTTTTGCGGAGAATAATTACAAACCAAAATAAATAAACGATGACAATAGATAACTTATTAAATTGGCTACAAGAAGCAGAGGATAACAATACTTTTATGGTAAGCACCCAAAGTGTTAAAAGACATTTGGAAAAAATACAGAAAGAGCAATTAATTTTATATGGTGTTATAAGTAGTTGTGCGTGTGATAAACCCACACTAGGTAAAAACACTTGGACTTGTGGTTGTGGTAATCCTTTTAATAAAGTAAAATAATAACACCGCCCAACACGGGCGTATAGCACAGGTATGCTCCGTAGCCAAATTTTAGGTATTACGGGGTAAACACGTATAGCGAAGCGTATAGCACCTCTACAGTCTGAACACGAGGTTGAATTGATAATATATATGAATTAAGTAACTAACTAATAATAATAATAATTAAATTAAATTAAATTACCTATGAAAAATCAAGACCTAATTACCCAAGCTATTGCGAAAATGTCAAATGAAGAGAAAGCTCTAATCTTCCCACCTATTAACCGAAAGAACTTTGTAGTAAGAAAAGGTTGGCTAGGTAGAAATCAAGTAATAACCTTTATAAACAACCGAAATGTTGAGGTCACCTACAATCACGACGAAGTATTGGAAGCAATGTTACCTAAACTAACCATAATGCCTTGTTGGATCAAGAGAGGATATTGGTCTCAAAGTACCGATATGCCTACAATGACTAGACACTTAAGTACTAGAGTAGAACTAGACAAAGAAGCTAAGTAATTAGCTACTAAGGGGTGAAATTCCCCTTTTACTTTAAATTAATGGCCTGAGTATACCTGGTATGCGTCGGAAGAGTAGACTCCGTCCTACAAAAAAGTGTGACAATAGCCTCTTACTATACTATATAACTAGCTAATGTCGCAGTTTTAGTAAATAAAGTAAAATGCTATACGCTATCTACCCTAAACACGTGTTTTTATCCAAAAGATCGGTCAAAATCGTGAATTTACTCTAATTACACACAACGAGGAGTGGAGTAATACCTGTAATACATTTTTTACTATATAATAAATAACATACCTTTTACAAAACGAATACGACAGTGGATTGATAATATATATGAATAACGAATGACACTATAACTACTAAATAATACACTATGGAAAAAGAATTTAAAGATTGGATGGAAGACGGTAATGTAGAAAAGATCGGTGAAGACACTTATGTAGAACAGACTACTCAGTGGAGAAAGAAATTTACGATGTCCGAGTTAATCGGGTTTTACAACCGAGAATACTTGCTTAAACAATTTTAAGGTTCTATGGGTGTTTACAATACCTATACGAAAGCGAGTTGATAATATAAATGTAACTAATAATAACTATACACTATGAAACTAACGGATAAAGAATTACACCTGTGTTACCAATCACTTCTATTCGAAGTAAGTCAAGTAACCAACGATCTTACGGAACACGTAATAGATTACGAAGATGAAATATTATTACTAAATAAACTATATAACAATGTGGAGGATCTCTGGAATGTGAACCGAGCTATATTAGCGAAGAAATATGTGGCGAATGTTTAGAACATGCCGAATTTGACGAGGGCGAAGATAACTATTAACTAAAAACTATAACTATGAAGAATTTAACTGAAGAATATGTAAACATCGACTGGTCGGGAATATGCGAAGACTTCCATCTCGAGAGCGGTGATATCTCACCTGAACAATCTTTCACTATGCACCGTTATCTCGGCAATATAAACGAATTACTACACGGTTTCATTGAACAAAATAAACCCCAGGTGCACATAGGTACCGCTACACTAACGAATGCGGAACACAACGTACTAATGGTTGCGCTCGACCACATGTACGAGCACCTCAACGATATGCGAGGTGATCTAGATGACCATGACGATGAAGTCACTAATATAAACCGACTAAAAGATGTTAAATCACTACAACAACTATTTAAAAAATAAACTATGAAAAATAAAGAAACTATGCACCTATGGGTCCTAGACTTTAACGACAAAGCAGTATACAAATATGCGGTAATGCTATACGCTGACGAAAGCGAATACCTTAAAATGCTGGAAGACGTAGGTCACGAACTATCTAAAATAGAGTGGATGATTTCACCTTATGATGAAGCTATCGACGCAACCACGGATTTACGAGATTGTACTAAAGAATTCTTTTTGCAAAGTCTACAGAGGCCAACCGCAGATCTCAGGCAATTTCCTAGAACAGAGAAAACCGCTTACAAAATGAGTACGAACACCGATCGATAATATAAATGTAACAAATAAAATATAAATACTATGCAAAAAGCAAAATTAGAATTACCAATAAAACAATTTCACAAACTACACGATTTTTTAGGTATGATACTCGACTACGAATACGAAAATTATACATTTAACCTGGAAAACCTTGAAATCGATCTTATCGAGGATATACGGCACGAATTGTTCAACCAAATACCCGACGAATTACCGATCGAAACAACCTACGCTTGGACTACAGCGCAAAACGCTAGATTTATTACTCCTATAAAACTATACGAAGTAAAAGATTTTAGCGATAGCGGATTAGGATTCCATATAACTAGCGATCGAGGTGGCGAAATATTTTGTATAAAAAACGGATGTGCCCATCTTTCCGAAGATAAAAATAAAAACTGGAATTTCACAACAATAACTAACGACTAAAATATAATAACTATGGAAGAATTAGATAAAGTAGTACACCAATGGTGCGATGACAACGATAGATGGATGTACATAGAGTATGACCGCGATGGAAAAGTAATGGGATTAAACTTCATGCAAGGCGACGAGTATGAGTGTTTCAAGCGAGACTGGTGTGTAAGCGATCGGGGTATGACAGAGTTTTATAAGCAAATGCTATACACGTTTGCCTACGAG
>Ga0308005_10000265_pt1 | contig 20211 bp, 19 predicted proteins | sample Neamet67_FD_203142 | JGI IMG/M metagenome (GOLD analysis project Ga0308005, IMG submission 203142) | Marine microbial communities from water near the shore, Antarctic Ocean - #67 | ecosystem: Environmental > Aquatic > Marine > Unclassified | place: Southern Ocean | collected 2014-06-07 | reverse complement strand
CCGAGGAGTTTGAGGGCGGGGATGGCGCCGGGATCGTGGAGATCGGAGAGGACGAAGATGAGGCTGCGTTCGCGGAGGGAAGGATTCAGCGAGAGAAGCTTACTGGAAAGTTGGGTGGACTCAGCGAAGTCGTAGGTGCGGAGTTCGTGGAGCCATTGGAGGATGGTTTCGCGGGAGAGTGAGGGCTTGATGTTGATCTCGCGGGATCCGCCGCCGAGCATGCCTACAGGGGAGACGCGGTCGAGGCAGGCGAGACCGAGGCCGCCGGCGATTTGGACGGCAAGTTCGTATTTTGAGTGCTTCGTGGAAGCGAGGGTCATGGAGGCTGAGGTATCGACGATGAACCAGACGGGGAGACTTTTGGGAGATTCGAATTCTTTGACGTGGGTGACGCCGGTGCGAGCGGTGACTCGCCAGTCGATACTTTTGACGGGGTCGCCCGGGACGTAGGGGCGTGACTGAACGAATTCGAGGCCCTGGCCGAGGAAGGGGGAGCGATCGGTTCCGTAGGAAAGCGAATCGGCAAGACGCTTTACCGCGAGTAGGAACTGGCGGGAGTCGAGGGGCTGGGTTGATTCGAGTTTAGGCATTATTTAGAGCAAGGAGGGGGACTTGAAAGGGGAGGTTTTAAACCACGGATAAATAGGATGGATGGGATTTTTGAGAGGCCTTGGTTGGGGGCTAGATTTGGGCTTTTTTGGGCTTTTTTGGCTACGAGGCGTTTTCCTGAAATCATGAGAAGAGAGGTCGCTATCGATGTGGTGATGAAGGTCAGCAAATAGAAGCCTGATTTTTATCATCGGATCGTGTCGGATATTCAGAGGCTAAGAGCCTCTGCTACGATTATGAGATTGAGGCGTCGAGGATTTCTTGGAGGACTTGTTTGGCGGTGCGGCCTTCGGCGAGGGCTTCGTAGGAGAGCCGGATTCGGTGGAGGCAGACGTCTTCGGCGAGGGCGAAGAGGTCTTCGGGGATGGCGTAGTTGCGGCCGTGGATGAGGGCGCGGGCGCGGGAGGCTTTGAGGAGTGAGATGCCGGCGCGAGGGGAGCAGCCGAGTTCGAGTTCGGGGTGCTTGCGGGTGCGCTCGACGATGTCGACGACGTGCTTGAGGAGGACTTCGCTGACGTGGATGTTGTGCGTTGCCTCCATGGCATCGATGAGGTCCTGAGGAGTGCCTACTGCGTCATCGGTGACGAGGTCGAACTCGGTTCGGGCGACGGCCCCATCGCCTTTTTTCTCCACTCCGAGGTTCATGTTTCGGCGGAGGATTTCTTCTTCTTCTTCGATGGTGGGGTAATCGAGACGGTGGCAAAGCATGAAGCGGTCGAGCTGGGCTTCGGGGAGTTCGAAGGTTCCCGATTGCTCGATGGGGTTCTGCGTCGCGATGACGAGGAAGGGCGTGGGGAGGGAGAAGGTTTCGCTGCCGAGGGTCACTTTTCGCTCCTGCATTGCTTCGAGAAGGGCTCCCTGGACCTTGGGCGCGGCTCGGTTGATCTCATCGGTGAGGAGGAGGTTGGTGAAAATGGGGCCCCGGTGGGTGCGGAATTCGCCTGTCTTGCTATCGAGGATCTCGGTTCCGAGGATGTCGGAGGGGAGGAGGTCGATGGTGAACTGGACGCGGCTGAAATCGAGGTGCAGGGCTTTCGAGATCGTGTTGACCAGAAGGGTCTTCGCGAGGCCGGGCATGCCTTCCAACAGGAGGTGGCCGGAGGTGAGGAGGGCGATGATGGTTCGTTCAACGACGACGTCCTGTCCGACCACGATTTGGCCGACGCGCTCGCGGATGTTGTGAAGATAAGTGGCGATAGCCTCTGGAGAGGCAGAATTGGTAATCATGAAATCAAGTGCTTGAAAGGGACTGGGGTGTGACCTTCAGGAGTAAGCGTCCGAAGGAGGAGGTTTTTGTTTAGCTTTTTTAGCTCCCGGAGGTCGGGGATCAGAGGTCAGAGAATGGGATGGAGACTTTGGCCTCGAATGTTTTTTCATCGGTGGGAGCGATGTTGATGGTCGCTCCGATGGTGAGGGCGATTTCCTTGCAAAGACTGAGGCCGATTCCGGAGTGTCCCTCGCCGTGGGTGCGGACTTTATCGGCACGATAGAAGGGTTCGAAGAAGCGCTCGCGGTCTTCTTCGAGCTTTTCCGGGATGGTATTGGAAATAGTGAGGATCAGATGCTTCTTTTCATCGGACGTTCCGATTTTAATGGCAGAGCTTTCCTCGGCGTAAGAGGCGGCGTTATCGATGAGATTGCTGACAAGGATGCGCAGGAGTTCGGCGTCATTTTCTTGGATGAAGTGTTCAGAATTGAGTTCCCATTTAGCGCTTAATTTGCGCTTCATGATTTTTTGCGAGAGTTCCTTCCATGCGGTATCGAGGAGTTCGTGGAGATCTAAGCGGCCCAAGACGAGGACTTCGTTTCCGCCCTGAAGTCGCGCAAATTGCATGAGTCGGGTGACGGTTGTTTTCATCCCGTCGGCGATGGTGTCGACTTTTTGAAAGCGGTTTTGATAATCTTCGCCGGAGCGTTCACGGGTCAATGCGAGTTCGGTGACTATCTTGATTCCTGAGAGGGGGGTGCGCAGTTCGTGGGCGGCATGGTAGGAGAAGTCCCGTTCTCGTTTTCGGACTCCTTCGATTCGTTCGAGGAGGTGATTGTAGCCCACGACCAGTCCTCGCAGCTCCTTCGGGAAATCGTGTGAAATGACGATGGGACGTCCGAGCTGGTTGTCCTCCCGCGCGTCTAGGCGGTCGGAGAGATCCTTTAGAGGAACGAGGCTTTGGTTAATCACGCCGAAGATGGCGACGCCACAGAGAACGAAGGTTCCCAGCCCTACTAAAATGAGCGTTTGTCGAAGGTTGCGCAGAGCGTTGTCCTTTTGGCGGGTGCTGGCGGCGAGGACGAAGACGAATTGCGGAATCTCGTAGTCAGGGACCTCAATGACACGGTCCTTGGCTACGGCGTTGACGAGGATTCCGATGGCGCGAATACTTTGATCTCCGCCGATGGTGGCGTCGAGAAAGAGAGGTTCATTGAGTTCACCATGGAAACGCGGGAGTTCGCGAGGGCCGAGGGCGGGTGACTTAACCGATTGGCCCGTGCGCACATCCCAGGCTTGGGCGAGGTCATCGAGGGCGCGGGTGGGGTCGTCTTCGATATCGAGAAGCCACTCATGGTAGACATTTCCGCCCTGGGTTTCCAACTCCAAGACCATTAAGTTGGCAGTGGATTTGAGATCGACGTCGATTTGTTCGATGAAGGAATTTCGGACCGAAAAGTAGACGATGAAGATGCCCATGAGGACCATCAGCAGGATGGACAGACCGGTGCCAAGAAGGAGGCGGCCGAGGATCGATGGATTAGGTCCCGTCATTCGGATCTAGGAAATATCCCTGCCCGCGGCGGGTCTGTAGAAGATCTGGTTCGTCGCCCTCGTTCAGTTTTTTCCGGAGGTAACTGACGTAGACGTCGACGGCATTACTAGAGCCGCCTTCGGCATCCTGATAAACGTGTTCCCAGATTTCCTGACGGGAAACGATCTCGCCCGCGCGATAAGCGAGATATTCCAAAAGGCCGTATTCCCGCTTCGTGAGGACGATTTCCCGCTTTCCCCGGGTGACGCGCTTGCTGTTCAGATCAACGACGAGATCTCCGACTTCGATGGTGGCCTTTTTCTTTCCGTAGACCTTCCGGGTCTGGGCTTGGATGCGGGCAAGGAGTTCGGGTAGGCCGAAGGGCTTGATGAGGTAGTCATCGGCTCCAGCATTGAGTCCCTCGACGCGATTCTCCATCGAATCGAGGGCGCTGGTAATAATGATGGGGGTTTCATCCCCACTTTTCCGGAGTTCGGTCAAAATTTTGAGACCATCGATGCCGGGAACCATGAGGTCGAGCACGATGGCGTCGTATTTATGACTGGTGGCAAATTTGAGTCCCTCGTTTCCGTCGGGTGTCGCGTCGACGGCAAACCCTGTATCTTTCAGGTGTTCCGTGATCGATTCACGAAGGGGAGTGTAGTCTTCAATCAGGAGGATGCGCATATAAAGGTATACGAGCTTAGGGTAAGGAATGAATTCAAGGAAATGCTAAAGTGTGGAAAGGGAGATTGAATCTCTAATGAAGGAGAATTTCAGGAAAAAAATTAGGTCGGCTTGCGCCCTGATTCGGATTAGGGCAGCGTCGTGGAGAGCAGTATGATTGAAACTTGGCAGCAAATCGCATTGGTCGTTCTCGTCGTCCTCGTTTTCGCGAGTTTCGTGAAGGAATGGTTGTCGGCTGAGGTCGTCTCTCTCAGTGCGCTTGTGATCTGTGTTCTAATTGGAGTGCTTCCGATTGCAGTGGCAGCGCCGTCGCTTGATCTAACGGGAGACGAACTGTCCGAAGCGATACGCCGTTTTAATGCCGATGCCTTACGGGTCTTTGCTCATCCGGCGCCGATCACGGTCGCGTGCATGTTTGTTTTGAGCGCTGCGCTTGATCGCACGGGAGTGGTTGAAATTCTGGGGAATTGGTTTGAAAGGGTGGCGGCGACGAGTCCGACCCGGATGCTCGTGGTGATGATTTTGATCGTGGCAGCGCTATCGGGATTCATGAACAACACGCCGGTGGTGGTGGTCTTTATGCCGATCGTGCTCGCGATTTGTCGTCGTAAGGACTGGAAGGCGTCGCGTTTTTTGATTCCGCTTTCCTATGCCGCGATTGTTGGTGGCACGACCACGATTATTGGAACATCGACCAACTTGGTGGCGTCGGGGATTGCCGCAGCTCATAGCCCGGATCTGGTTTTCTCGATGTTCGAGGTGACGAAATTGGGCCTCGTTTTTGTGGCGGTGACCTTTGTCTACCTCGTCACGATTGGGCAGAAGCTTCTTCCTGATCGGGTGACGTTGGCGGCCCTTATCGATTCGAAGGATTCCCGCGAGTTTATCACGCGGGCTTATGTTTCGAAGGATTCCGATCTGATTGGGAAGGCGATTACGGAGACCTATCTAAAGAAGATGAAGAAGGCGCGGGTGATCGATGTGGTGCGTGACGGGAATCGTGTGCAGACGCCGCTGAATGAGACGATTCTGGAGGAGGCGGACGAGATTATTTTAAAAGGGAAGCTTGAAGAGATCATGAGTCTTTCGAAGGAGGAAGGGATGACGACGATGAAAGATGAAACCGGCCTGGAGGGGGTTCGGACCGAGACCGCTGTGCTGATGGAGGGGATTATTGGTCCTGATTCATCGATGGCGGGACGGAGCCTTCGTGAATTGAATTTCAGGCAGAAATTTGGCGTGATCATCGTGGCGGTTCATCGTCGTGGGAAAAACCTCCAGGAGCGCTTCGAGGACGTAAAACTGGCCTTTGGTGACACGCTGCTGGTTCAGGGACCTGCCACGCGGATGCAGCAGCTTTTCCAGGAGAAGGACTTCGTGAACCTCTCGGAGCCGAAGCGGCAGATAGTTCGGAAGAAAAAGGCACCATTGGCGATTGGCGCGCTTCTGGCGTTCATGATTCTAGGGGCGCTTGGTGGGGCGGGCGTGATTGCGCCGGTGCCGATCGTGCTGATTGCGCTTTCGGCTGCTGTTTTTGTTCTTGTCACTCGTTGCTTAGAACCCAGCGAGGCTTATCAGGCGATCGAGTGGAAGGTGCTCTTTATGATTATTGGCATGCTGGGGCTTGGGAAGGCGCTTGAATTTTCGGGCGTCGCCATGCTTCTGGCGAACTGGGTGGTCGGGACGGTGGGGGATGCGGATCCCAGAATTTTGATCGCGGCTTTCTATCTTCTGGCTGCGGTTCTTACGGAAATGGTTTCCAATAATGCGGTTGCGGCGCTTCTGACCCCTCTTTCGATCATCGTGAGCCATCAGCTTGGATTGGATGCGCGCCCGTTTATTGTAGCGGTGATGTTCGGCTCCTCGGCGAGCTTCGTGACCCCGATCGGCTACCAGACGAACACCTTTGTTTACGGTGCTGGAGGATACAAATTTGGCGATTTTTTCCGAGCTGGCTTCCCTTTGGCGGTCATCCTCTGGATCTTGGCAAGCTTCTTGATTCCGGTGATGTGGCCACTCTAAGCGCGAAGAGGTTGACCCGATGGGGTGAGAGCGTTATTGCTCCGACATCGTTATGAAGGACCCAATCACCGTCTCAGTCACTGGAGCAGCCGGGCAAATCGGCTACGCTCTCCTCACCCGCATCGCGTCCGGCTCCATGTTTGGACCTGATCAGCCGGTAAATCTTCGCTTGATCGAGATCGAGCCGGCCATGGGCGCGCTTGAAGGCACGGTGATGGAGCTCGATGACTGCGCTTTTCCGCTTCTCAATGAAATCGTTCCTACTTGCGATCTCGCGGAAGGATTTCGGGGTAGCGACTGGGCCCTTCTTGTTGGCTCAGTTCCTCGCAAAGCGGGTATGGAGCGCGCCGATCTTCTCGGGATTAACGGAAAAATTTTCACCGGTCAGGGCCAAGCGATTGCTGCCAATGCGGCGCCGGGAGTCCGCACGCTGGTCGTCGGAAATCCCTGCAATACGAATTGCCTTATTGCGATGAACAACGCGGTAGGCATTCCTAACAATCAGTTCTTTGCAATGACGCGTCTGGATGAAAATCGTGCCAAGAGTCAGCTCGCCGCGAAAGCAGGAGTTCATAACAGCGTGGTGAGCAACCTGTGCATCTGGGGGAATCACTCCGCAACGCAGTATCCTGATTTTACCAATGCCAAGATCAAGGGCCAGCCCGTGACCGACGTCATCAGTGACCGTGCGTGGCTCGAGGGCGAGTTCATCAGCACCGTGCAGCAGCGCGGTGCGGCGATCATCAAAGCACGGGGCCAAAGCTCGGCAGCATCTGCTGCAAATGGTGTGGTCGATACCGTGCGGTCGCTCACGTCTCCGACTCCGGAAGGCGATTGGACGAGCGTCGCAATTTGCTCCGACGGCTCTTATGGAATTCCTGAGGGCCTCATTGCCTCGATGCCGATCCGCACCAACGGCCAGACTTGGGAAGTTGTGCAGGGAGTTGAACTCGATGAATTTTCCCGTGCCAAGGTGGATGCCTCGGTTGCTGAACTTACTGAAGAGCGTGAGGCCGTGAAGGATCTTATTCCTTCCTAAACTACCGAAATGGCATCGCCTTTAATCATCGCGGGACGAGAGTTTGGCTCGCGCCTCATGCTAGGCACGGGGAAGTTCCCGTCGCTTGAGCTGATGCGTGATGCGCTTGAAGCCAGCGGCACAGAAATCGTGACGGTTGCGCTTCGGCGCGCTGATTTGAGTGGGGAGAAAGACCCGTTTTCCAATATTCTCGAGTTTGTCGACTCTGAGAAATATCTTATTTTGCCCAATACGAGTGGGGCGATGAATGCTGAGGAGGCGGTCCGGCTTTCTCGTCTGGCGGCAGCAGCAGGATTGCCAAAATGGATCAAGCTAGAGATTCATCCAGACCCAACTTACCTTCTTCCCGATCCGATTGAGACGCTTAAAGCTGCTGAAATTTTGGTAAAGGAAGGCTTTACGGTCTTGCCTTACATTAATGCTGATCCGGTGCTGGCAAAGCGCTTGCAGGAAGTAGGCGTGGCGACGGTGATGCCTCTCGGCGCTCCGATTGGGACGAACAAGGGCATTACGACGCGGGATCAGATTCGCATCATTATCGATCAAGCCCAAGTGCCGGTGGTGGTCGATGCGGGGATCGGTGCACCGAGCCATGCTGCTGAAGCGATGGAAATGGGAGCCGATGCCGTGCTGGTGAATACCGCGATTGCGATTGCGTCTGATCCTTGCGGGATGGGAAGAGCGTTTGCCAAGGCCACGGAAGCGGGACGGGCAGCCTTTGAAATAGGACTTCCGGAGATCATCGGGGAAGCTTCGGCGACAAGTCCGCTGACGGGCTTTCTTGCGGATTAGTCATCCGACCATTCTTCCTATGAGGTCACTTAATTAGTTTTCCTGAAGGGTATTCGCGGGATTGAAACACTACTTGGTATCAGAGCTTGGTTATGGACGTAGGATTGGAATACCGAGGGGGCACGCCGACCCACGCGCCATAAAAAAGCGGCACGCCTTTCGGGGTGCCGCTTTTGAAAAGAATAGATGTTCGTTTAGATCATCTCGGCGACGAGCTTCTCGAGCTTGACGATGTCAGCGGAGAAGGCGCGGATGCCTTGAGCGGTCTTTTCGGTGGCCATGGCGTCCTCGTTGAACTCAAAGCGGAAGGCTTTTTCGTCGTAGGAGATCTTTTCGAGATCGCAGGTGCCAGCGGGGTCGAGCTTGCGCTCGAGGGTTCCCTCGGTGTTTTGCAGTTCTTCGAGAAGGCCGGGAGAAATGGTGAGAAGATCGCAACCGGCAAGGCTGGTGATCTGTCCGGTGTTCCGGAAGGACGCTCCCATGACCTCGGTCTTGTAGCCGTGCTTCTTGTAGTAGCTGTAGATCTTGGCAACGGATTGCACGCCGGGATCTTCATCGCCGACGTAATCGGTGTTGTTCTCCTTTTTGAACCAGTCGTAGATGCGACCGACGAAGGGGGAGATGAGTTGGACTCCGGCTTCGGCACAAGCGACGGCCTGGGCGAAGGCGAAGAGGAGAGTGAGATTGCAGTGGATGCCTTCCTTCTCGAGTTCTTCAGCAGCCTTGATGCCTTCCCAAGTGGAAGCGATCTTGATGAGGATGCGGTCGCGAGAGATGCCCTCGGCCTCGTAGGCGGCGATGAGCTCTTTGGCTTTCGCGATGGTGGCTGCGGTGTCGAAGGAAAGACGGGCGTCGACTTCGGTGGAAACACGACCAGGAACGATCTTGAGGATCTCAAGGCCGAAGAGGATGAGGACGCGGTCGAGGATGGCTTCGATCAGAGCGTCACCGGACTTACCGGATTCCTTGAGTTCCTTGACAGCTTGCTCAACGATGCCGCGATACTCGGACTTGCTGGCAGCTTGAAGGATGAGAGAGGGGTTGGTGGTGGCATCCTGCGGTTGGTATTCCTGCATGGAGGCGAAGTTCCCAGTGTCTGCAACGACGGTGGTGAATTCTTTTAAGCTGTCGAGATGGTTTGACATAACCTTGAAGCAATGGAGCGGGAATCGGGGAGAGGCAAGTCTTTCTTGTTTTCAAGGGGAGGAGGTGAACGGCGGATCTTGAACGACAATCGTAGCGAAGTGGAGATCGCCTTTAGGAAAATGGATGGGATTTTTGGATGAGGGGCTTGGTTGGGGGGCTTCCTCCTACGCCCTTCGGCTACGGCGGACAAGACGGCGGGCAGGTGGTTGATAAGCGACGGGGGCGCCGCAGCTCCTTTTCCTTGGGTTTTTGGGGACGAAAAAAGCGCACTCTTTTGGGGCGCGCTTTGGAGAAATAAAGTTTCTGGGGCCGAGTTTAGCGGGCTTGCTGGTTTTTTCCGTAGAGGTAACCTCCACCGCCACCGGCTGCAGCTCCAAGGGCGGCGCCTTCGAGTCCCTTTCCTGATTGGTGTCCGATGATTCCCCCGAGGATGGCTCCGGCAGCGGCGCCATTTATGGCAGTGCGCTTGGCATGGGCGTTCGGATCATAAGTATTGGTGTTCTGCGTGCAGCTGCTGAAGGTCAGGGCTGAGGCGAGTCCGGCGATGAGGGCAAATTGTGTTTTCATGGTCCTTGTTGGTGTAAGTTAATTACTCACTTCTATTAACGGCTCCCAGAACAAAGTTATTCACAGGAAGTGAAAAAAATCAGCGAATAGCGTTTCTCAGTCTCGAAAGTGAGGTAAGGGCGTAGCCCGTTCCGTAGGGCTGATGGTAATCATAAAGGGGGTAATCCCACCAGGAGCCGTCCTTTTCCTGTTTTGAGATCAAATGCTCGGCAAGATGGGGAATGAAAGGCTGTTGTTCGGCAGCGGGGAGCATTTGGAGGCACTCGGTGGCGTAGTAGAATCCGTAGTAGTAAAAGTAGCCCGAGATGGAGAAGTGGGTTTCGTGGGGGACAGGGCGCTTGCGGGCGATATCGAACCAACCTTCACGGACGCAGAGGCGCTGGAGCCAGTCGCGGAGAAGCTCATCGGTGACTCGCTTGTCGCCGAACTTTCTCATGGCGGCCATGCAGACTTGGGAGCGTCCAAGGGATCCGGCAGGCCGGTTGATAGCGTAGCGGGGACGGTATTTGTGGGAGAGTGAGTATACGAAGGCCCAGTCGGGGGTGCGTTGTTTTTCGATAGAATCCAAGCCGCGTTGGACCTGCTTTTGAGGGAGCTTGGTGCCGAGTGTTTCTTCGGCCTCCTTCATTCCCAGCAGGGCGGTCGCGGTCGAAAAGGAAGTGGGAAGGCCTGAGAAGTGAGCGGTGTGGAAGCCATCGAGGTCGAGGTAGCCCCAGCCGCCATTGATGTCCTCGATTTTGAGAAGGCTCACGATTTGTTGGGAGGCGAGAAGTTTGAGGCGCGATTGCTTGGTGGGATCGTCTTTTCGATATTCGTGAAGAGCGGAAAGCACGCGAAGTCCGTAAGCATGGCCCCAGATGTTGTAGGTCGTGGTGGGGTCGACGTTTCTGAGTTTGGGTAGCTTCGTGAGCATCCATTCTTCGCCTTTTTCGATGGCAGCGATGACTTCGGGACGTCGATCTCCTGAATCGATGAGGCCAGCGAGAGCAAGGGACGAGGAGCCGGAGAGGAAGGCGAGGTGGGCTTCCGGGACGGGAGCGTAAATGTTGAGGCCCTTGGTGCGGCGGGCGCTGCCGAAGGAGCCATCGGGATTTTGCTTCTTAACGAGGTAATCGACCCCGCGTGTGATCGAAGTGGTCAGCTCTTCCTTGCTGACGGGCTTGGCCTCGGGGAGGGGGCCGAGCTCAGGGAGCTTGGCCAGAATGCTGCAAGTCAATGCCGCAAAAAGGACGAGAGTGGAAGAGATGGTAGAAGGCATTTTAGCTCTTGGGGGTGAGCACCACTTGATCGACGGTAAGGCCGGTGAGGACCTCGGTGTTTTCGTCTATGCTCTGCCCGGTGGTGATTTCGCGAGATTCGTTTTTTCCATCGGCGAGCTTCACTTCAACGGTGGACTTGCCGTCTTTTTTAGTGATTGCCGAAGTGGGGACGGTGAGGGCCTTTTCCTTGTGGTAGGTTACCACTTCGATTTTGCCCTTCATGCCTCCGAGGATGGGAGAATCTACAGGGAGCTCGACAGTGAAGGAGGTCTGGTAATTGCCAGTGCCATTTGGAATTTGATCAAGCTGAGTGAGTTGGGCTTTGAATGCTTGATCGATGAGTCCTTCGACGGTGGCTGTGGCGGCGTTTCCGATTTTCAGGAGCAAGCGCTTGTCTTGTCCGATCGAGCTGTGGAGCGCGAGGGGAGTGGCGGCAGGAACGAAGGTCATGAGAGCGCTCTTATTAGGAAGGCTGCCATTTTCCATAAGGAACTTGTCGGTTGCTCCGAGTGACCAGGACCCGTTATTGATTTCGCCATAATAAACGGTGCCATCAGCTGGAGCGGTGATGGTGAAAAAGGCGGCGTCATCTTTGAGCTCGGCGAGATTTTCATCGGCGATGGCATCGTTGCGCTTGTCCTTGGCGACGCTGAGGCGTTTTTCATCGAGGATGCGGGGTAGATTGAGTTCTGCCGTTTCGAAGGCGAGGGTGGAGTTATCGAAGCCAGTTTGAAGATCGGTCGCTTTATGGGGGATCGACTTCTTGAGGGACCAAGCGGTGGACAATTTTGTCTTTTTGAGAGCGAATTTGGCTGCTTTCACGGAAGAGTACTGTCGTTTGAGGATGATTTCCTCTGTTTCCTCAGTCACGCCATCCTCTTCATACATTTTGAGGAGCTGCTTGAGTTCTTCCTCGTAGTAGGAAAGCGAACGCTCGGCGGAATCGAGACGCTCACGGGTGGTTTCTTCCTCGAGGGCGCGTCCGGTGCTCGTGAAGTAAGCGAGTGATTCCTCAGCGCGTTCGAGGCTGACGCGTTGTTGCTCGAGCGCGCGAAGTGTGGTGATTTCGAGATCAGCGAGTTCTCGTTCGGAACGGGCGAGGGCGATCTTGCGCGCGGAGACTCCTTTTTCGGTTTCTGCGAGGTGCTTCTGATAATCCTCCGGGTCGCATTTGATGAGAATATCGCCTTTTTTAACGGTTGATCCGTGGTCGGTGAGCTGTTGAATGAGGTAGCCGGACCATTGTTGCGGATCGATCTTGAGAACCGTGGCTTCGGTGGGAAGGAAGGTGGCTTCGAGGTCGATGGTCTTTTCGAAGATCGATTCTTGAACGGTGTGCTCGCCGGCATGGAGCGAGGTGATTACGACGCATGAGGCTGCGCAGGAAATGGGCGAAATGAATTTCATCGAGGTTAGGGTGATTAACGATTTCCGTAGTAGTTCCCTTTGCGCGCGAGGTAAAGAGTGCGGTTTTTTTTCGACTTGTCGGAGAGGGGTGCGAACTCGTGAACGACTTCGAAGCCACCGCGTTGGAGCGCTTTTTTGAGGCTGGGATTGAGCCGGGTGCCGATCAGGCCGAGGAAGCCTCCGGCTTTGAGCATTTGGTGGATATTTCCCAGACTCACGGGATGGACTGGCTTGTATCCGGAAGGAGAGAGTCCTTCGAGAAGGTCCATGTCCATGACGACAGCCTGGCTACCGGAATACTTTTCTGGGATGGGGTTAAATGGACTGAGTGTCTCGATGTGAACACGCTCGTCATCGAGGGGATTTTCTTCCAGATGTTCCTGGAGCCAATCGGGAAGCTCTTTTGCTTCGGGGAAAATAACGAAGTCTGCTTTTTCCTGTGGGAGATAGTGCCGTGCTGCTGCGACGCCATGGCCAAAACCGAGACCGAGAAAGAGGATGCGGGGTTGCTTGGCGGCCCGGAAGGGCTGGCAGATCATCTGGACGAGATCATGTGCCGGTCGGCCAAGATGCTGGGCATCGACTTGCCGCCCTTCGCATTCAAGAAAGTGACGACCGTCATGCTCAATGAGATCAAGAGTGAGACGGGAATAGGCCTGAGCTTGTGCAACGATGTTACGAGGTTTCATAGGTGGTCCTCAAAAGGACAAGAGGCTTTTCTTGTCAAGGGGGGCAGATATCCAGTAGAAAAAGAGAGTAATGAGTGAAGAACAAGAAAATCCCGCCCCTCAGCCCTCAGATTCTCAGCCTCCAGCACCTAGTCAGGGAGCTCCTGCTCCTGTTCCTAGTGCAGACAAAAAGGTCCTTGCCGGGATTCTTTCGATTTTTCTTGGAGGTTGGGGAATTCATAAGTTTGTTTTGGGATATACCAAAGAGGGAATCATTATGCTGATTATTGGATTACTGACCTGTTGGATTTCCCCGGTCATGTGCGTGATTGGAATCATTGAAGGAATTATTTACCTCACGAAATCTGATGAGGAGTTTGTTGCGACCTACGTGAAAGGGCGCAGAGGCTGGTTCTAGGTTCTGTATGTGAGTGACTTTTTAATGAGAGGTGATATTTACTCTTACGATATCCATTAATCGGTGGATTTTAATGTATTTCACAATTCATTTGAATCATTTTAATTAGTGAAGAGGTTTTTAGGGGGCTGCCTGCGGGCAGCCCCTTGTGGTTCCCCAAAGTGGGGTTAAAGTCCGCGCCTGATGATTTTCCTTCGGCAGCTATTCGGTGAATTGCACAAACTCTTCGCGCGTCGACGCACTTATATTGGCTACGTCGTTTTTCTCGTCTTTGAAGCTCTTCTTCTCACTTTGTGGGTAAAGCTCGGTCGGGAACAGGTCGAGAAGCTGGCTGAGAGGAATTTGATTCCGGTGGAAGAGCTCTACTCCTCACTGACTTCAACTTACTGGATTATGGGTTGGAGTATGTTCCTTCTCGGTTCGATCTACTTCGCTCTTGTGGCGGGAGATATCGTGGCGAAGGAATCAGAGGATGGAAATATGCGCATGGTGCTGGCGCGGCCGGTTTCGCGGCTTCGTGTTCTTTTGCTGAAGTATGCGGCGGCCATCATTTACACCGTGACCTTCGTCATCTTCGTCGGGGTGAGTGGCTACGCGATGTCGGTGGCCGCGATGGGTTGGGAAGGGGGACTTTTCATCTGGAATCCCGATATGTTTATCCTCGCGGTTTATCCCGACTGGAGCGAGGGCTTCATCAGGTTGTTCGCGGGAGCCTGTTTTATGGGAGTGAGCATGTGCGTCGTGACCTCGCTGGGATTCTTCTTCTCCTGCATGAAAATGAAACCAGCGGCGGCTACGATTATGGCGCTCAGTGTATTCTTTATCGATTTTGTGCTCCAGAACGTTCCTTTTTTGGCAGATTTTAAGGAATCGTTTATCACCTTCCGGATGTCGGCCTGGGTCTATCTCATGGCGGAACAAATCCCGTGGGCTCGAGTCATCGAAAGCTATGCCATCCTGATGGGACTCAACGTGAGTCTCTTCGTGATGGGATGGATGATCTTCCAATCGCGCGATTTCAAAACCTAGGCATTGCCTGTGCGAAATGCGGTGCTTGAATACAGGCCATGACGAAAGCCGAAAAAGACTTCCTCTTCAATCTTCTCGAAACTCCAAGCCCGACGGGATTTGAAATGCCCGGCCAGCGGGTTTGGGCGAAATATATTGGGAAGTTCGCTGACTCGGTGGAGTGCGATGCTTACGGATCTACTTGGGCGACTTTGAAAGGAAAGAGTGATAAGATCGTGATGCTTGAAGCGCACGCGGATGAGATCGGCTACATGGTCAAGGCCATCACGAAAGACGGATTTATCTACCTTGATCGGGTGGGAGGAAGCGATGCTGCGACTGGCCAGGGACGACGTTTGCAAATTCTTGGGGACAAGGGAGTGGTTGAAGGAATCATTGGGAATACCGCAATTCATCTTCGTCGGGATTCATTGGGTTCGGAAAAAGCGCCTCAGATCCATGAACTTTGGGTCGATGTGGGAGCGTCGAATCCGGAGGGTGTGGCCAAGCTCGGTTTGCGCGTCGGGCATCCGGCGGTTTATGTCGATGGTCCCATGGATCTCGGGAAAGACCGTCTCGTGAGTCGTGCTGTTGATAATCGAATCGGTGGATACATCATTGCCCAGGCGATGAAGAAGATCGCGGCGTCCAAGATCAAGCCAGCTTTTACCTTGGTGTGTCTCAATGCTGTGCAGGAGGAGATTGGCGGATATGGGGCTAAAATGGCGACCCACCGTTTGAATCCTGACGTTTGTCTTTGCACCGACGTGACCCATGCCACTGATACTCCGGGTTTGAGTGATCAGAAGCATGGAAAAGTGACCTTGGGTGGTGGTCCGACCGTGACTCATGGAACGGCGAGTCATCCGTTGGTGGTTGAACGATTGACGGATGTTGCCAAGAAGAAAAAAATTCCACTGCAACATGAGGCCTCCAGCCGATTCACGGGAACGGATACCGATAGCATTTATCACTCCCGTGATGGCGTGCCCAGTGCCTTGGTTTCTCTCCCTCTCCGCTGCATGCACTCGGTGGTGGAGATGGCCCACTATGGCGATATTCAGCAAACGATTGATCTCATGGCGGACTTTGTGTCCACCTTGAAACCAAAGGATCTTTTCCATCAATCACTCAAGTGATTCGTTTTTCTTGAACTTAGCACGGCGCTAATGGTCTAATGGTCACATGCAGCGCCGAAAAACTCGCAAAGGATACTGGTGGTGGTCGTGGCTTGTTGCCATTTTTGCGGCCGGAGGAACGATAGGCGGCTGGTTCGTGGGAGAGAGCTTATGGAAAAAATCGCCCAAGACTTATATTTCTTCGGCGTTGATTAAGGTGGATATTATTCCGACCTACGTGGAGGCTGGTGCCCGTGAACAGATGGTGGATGGGCTTTTGAATGCCGAGGAGGTAGAGATCCTTGCCAGCCTCAAATCGGTCCATTTTCTAACCATGCTGGCTACAAGTGCGAATCTTTGGGAGCGATGGGGAGTAGAAGAAAATGAGGGCCTTAAGCGCTTACGGAAATCGCTGCAGTTTGATCTCAATAAAGATAAGGAGCTGATTGTCGATGTTTCCCGGAGCACGCCCGAAGATGCCTTGGAGCTTGCCAAGACAACTGCCGAAACGACCTTGTGGGGTCTTCAACAGCTTGCCGAATTGCGCAAGGTTGAAGGCTTGCGACTGATGAAAGAGGATCTTGTGGGTATTAAGGGAGAAGTCGATGACTCGACTGCGGAATTGGCTGCCGTCCTTAAACGCACAGGAGCTCCCATAGAACCGAAAGAGGGGATGAATCTCGATGACTTTGCCTTTGTTGAAGGGGTCGTTGAGGCCAAGGTTGTCTGGGAAACCGCCTTAGCAGATCTTAAAGTTAAAAAGAAAGAACTCCTGCCGATGAAGTTGCACTGGGAGCGTAAGGTAAAGGAGCCGATACTGCTTGAAGAACCTCAGCTTCCTACACGGATCAGTTTTTCTCAAAAAGAAGACTACCAGACGCAAGGAGCGGTGGCGGGAGTTTCGGTGGGCATTGTTTTGGGCCTGCTCGCGATGTTAGTGTGCTGGAAGATTTTCAGTTAAAGGGGGCCTACTTGGAGATGACACAGCGGAATCCGGTGTGATTCGAGGGCGCGAGTGACTCGGAGAAATGCCGGGCTGCCGGGCGGTAGCGGAGGCAGTAGGTGTAGTGACAGAGGAAGGAGCCTCCCTTGGTCACGTGGAGCTTCGAGAGCTCATCGGGATCTTCTTCAGGCCATTGGCCATAGTTTAGAAAGTGGCCGATCATGGGCTCGCTCACTCCAGTAGGGGGAGATTGGCCGGTGGCAATAAAGAGTTCGTAGGCATCGGGCCGATAGAAGTCCTGACAGTGTTCCCAAACATTGCCCGACACGTCGTAGAGACCGTAGCCATTGGGCGGGTAGCTCTTCACTGGAGCAGAACCAGCGTAGCCATCAACTCCGGAGTCATTTTCAGGAAAATCTCCGGTGAAAATATTGGCGTGCCATTTTCCGGAGTCGTCCTGAAACTCGTTGCCCCAGACGTAGGTGTTTTGATCGAGTCCTCCACGGGCGGCTCGTTCCCATTCGGCTTCGGTGGGGAGGCGTTTGCCAATCCAGGCCGCATAGGCTTGAGCGTCTTCCCAAGTGACACAGACGACGGGATGATCCATCTTTTCGGAAATGTCGGACTCAGGTCCAAGAGGGTGCCGCCAGCTCGCATCAGGAACCATTTGCCACCACTGCCAAACAGCGTCGCGGATTCGGAGCTCAACCTTCTCCGGCGGGGAGCGGAAAACAAGTGCGCCTGGCTTGAGGGCCTCGGGTGGGGCGAGAGGGAAATCGACGGAGCTCCATCCTTTTTCTGCTTGGGTGATCCAACCGGTGGCCTCGACGAATTTGAGAAACTCGGCATTGGTGACCTCATGTTCGTCCATGTGGAATGCTTCGACGGTGACCTCATGGGCTGGAAATTCTTCAGGGAACATGGCGGCGTCGCCTTCCCCTTTGGTGGTTCCGCGGGTGTAGGAGCCACCGGGGATCAAGACCATTCCCTCGGGGCTTTTCTCCAAATCTCTTTCCCTCAGATTGCTTGCTTCCTTAACTGCTGGATCTGTGGTGGCGGTGCTTGCGTCGTCTTTTTGATCACACGAAGAGATCGCAAAGAGAGCGATTAGCGTGAGAAAGGGGGGAGGGGAAAATTTCATCAATGCGGGTTGGACTTGGTTTTAGAGGAAGGAGCCATTTAAATAAGACCGTGTCCAAGACGAAGTTTCGCCCCTGCATTGATCTCCACGAGGGGAAGGTAAAACAGATCGTGGGCGGGACGCTCAATGACGAGGGAGCCAAGGAGAACTTCGTCTCCGAAAAGTCTCCGCATTGGTATGCCAAGAAGTTTCGTGATAATTCTCTGTTGGGAGGGCACGTGATCCAATTGGGCCCCGGCAATCAGGATGCCGCACGCGAGGCTCTCGCTGCTTGGCCGGGTGGACTTCAAATCGGTGGAGGAATTGGACTGGAGAACGCTAGAGAATGGATTGCTGCGGGGGCGGGGCAGGTAATTGTCACCTCCTGGCTCTTTGATAAAGAAGGGCGCTTTTTAAAGGAGCGTCTGGTGAAGCTTGCCGAAGAGGTGGGAAAAGAACGTGTTGTAGTTGATCTGAGCTGTCGCAAGGTTGCCGATGGCTGGAAGGTCGCGATGAATCGCTGGCAGACGATTACTGAAATGCCCATCACTCTTGCGGTGATCGAAGAGCTGTCGGATTATTGTGGCGAATTTTTGATTCACGCTGCTGATGTTGAAGGGATTTGTGGCGGAGTGGACGAGGAACTTGTGGCTCTCCTGGGAAAGTGGCGGGGCTGCCCGATTACTTATGCCGGTGGGGTCCGCGGGCTCGACGACTTGCAGTTGATCAACGAAGCTAGTGGCGGTCGGCTCGATGCTACCGTCGGAAGCGCGCTCGACCTTTTTGGTGGAAGTGGTGTGACCTATGAGGAACTGATACAATGGAATCAACACGATGAATGATCCTCTAGGCTGGATCGCCCTCATGGTAGGAGGCGTCTTTTTGACTGTCGTTTTACTTCGGAAGTTTCGTCGTCTGCAGCAGATCGCGGATCGGGAAGATTTGCGCAGACTTCAGTTGAGTGATGCCGATTGGGAAGTTCTGGGCCAGAAGGCTCGCTTGGTTCGGAAAGCACCACTCGAGGTCAGAAAGCGATTGGAGGGAATTATCGAGGTTCTCATGGCGGAAAAGAACTTTGAGGCCTGTGGAGAATTAGAAAAGATCACCGATGAAATGAAGCTGGTGGTGATGGCTCAGGCGGCCTTGATTTTGGTGGGGCGTGAGCACGACTATTTTCCGATGTTGAAAAGCGTCCTTATTTATCCCGAAGCCTATCAAGCGAAAGGGCACGGTGGTGATGAGCAAGTGCGGCTGGGTGAGAGTTGGAGTTCCGGGAGTATCGTTCTCTCGTGGAAGAGCGTGGTGAAAGGCGGGGAGGATCCCGGCGACGGGCGCAATGTGGTCTTGCATGAGTTTTCCCATCAATTGGATCAAGCTAACCCTGCGAGTGCCGGAGTTCCAATTTTGAAATCTAAAGTGGACTATCGCGAATGGGCGGAGGCCTTTGGGGACGCTTACAAGGAATTTGTTGATCGGGTGGACGCGGGGGGACGCACGGTTTTGGATAAATATGGCGCGACGAACCCGGCGGAGTTTTTCGCGGTTGGGACGGAGACCTTTTTCGAAAAGGGAAAGCAGCTTCGAGAGCGCTATCCGGAAGTGTATCGCGAATTTAAGGATTATTACGGGCTCGATCCGGCCGAATGGTAGCAGGTCTTTCGCATTGTCAAAGCAGCCCTGCTGGGAGATGCTCGAGCTGATGAGTAACCAGCCATTGAGCGGAAAGACCGCAATTGTTTTTGGAGTCGCAAATAAGCGGAGTATCGCGTGGGCGATTGCTAAAGCTTGGGCGGAGGCCGGAGCGACCTTGATTTTTAATTATCAAGGAGAGCGTTTGAAGGGGAATGTCGAGCAGCTCGCCGGAACATTTGGTGATGATGTCGCGATGTATCCTTGCGATGTCACGAGTGACGAAGAACTCGACGCCTTTTTCGCAAATGTCAAAAAGCACACCGATAAGATCGATCTTGTTCTTCACTCGGTCGCCTTTGCTCCCAAAGAAGCTCTCGAAGGAGACTTTGTCAGCACTACTCGTGAAGCTTATTCGATTTCCCACGATATCAGTGCTTACTCACTTGTCGCCTTGGCTCAGCGTGCTGCGCCGATGATGACCGATGGTGGAAGCATCATCGCGATGTCCTACTATGGCGCGGCCAAGGTGGTCCCACACTACAACGTGATGGGAGTCGCGAAAGCGAGCTTGGAGGCTTCCACTCGTTATCTTGCATCTGATCTGGGATCGAAAAAGATCCGCGTGAATTGCATCAGCGCAGGGCCTGTGCAGACGCTCGCGGCTCGGGGAATTTCCGGATTTGGAACAATGATCAAGCACTACGAAGATCATGCGCCGCTTGGTCGTTCCTGCACTCCAAAGGAGCTCGGGTCTACCGGCGTCTTCCTTGCGAGTGAAGGAGCTGCCTCGATCACAGGTCAGGTCATCTATGTTGATGGCGGATATCAAATCATGGGAATGTAATTATGGGTGAATGGTATTACGGAAAAGGGGGGCAGCAAGAGGGGCCTTTTGATGAGGTTACTCTGCGTCAACGTATTGCAGCCGGGCAAGTGAGCCCGACTGATTTGGTGTGGCGTGAAGGAATGGCGGAATGGCTTCCGCTTTCGCAAGTGGCGGAGCTTTCGTCATCGAGTTCAGTGGTAGCTCCTAGT
>Ga0308005_10000255_pt1 | contig 20808 bp, 18 predicted proteins | sample Neamet67_FD_203142 | JGI IMG/M metagenome (GOLD analysis project Ga0308005, IMG submission 203142) | Marine microbial communities from water near the shore, Antarctic Ocean - #67 | ecosystem: Environmental > Aquatic > Marine > Unclassified | place: Southern Ocean | collected 2014-06-07 | reverse complement strand
TCTCTAGTTATTACACCTTTAGTTCTGTCTGACATTTGAAAATACTCTAAGTCATATGGTGAAAACACAAAGAAACCAGAATCTGTTTCCGTAATTTTTATAGCATCTGATTCAGAATTGGTATTAAAAGATAATTTTAAACCGTTTTCTAAAAATAGTCCACCTTCTTTTAAATAATTATCCTTTCTACTTGATTCACCAACCGTTACAATGTGTAAAAATTTTGATCCATTTTGAACCGTCTTCAGCGTGTCAAAAGAAGTGTATTTTGGAAGGTAATCTTTATATTTAATTGTAATAGGTTCAGGATTTCCCGGGAATTCAATCTCCTGTGAAAAGTCATTATTCGTAAACTCAGTGACAATCATTGGTATATCACAAGGTAATTGATTTTCTCCGTCATCAACTATTAACTGTAAGTATGTTTCTGCACTCAATATATAATTTACCGCTTTCTTTTCCGGAATTGACATCATGCCCTCAAATCCAGTATTTCTTGTTACAAATGCACCAACTACTATAATTAAAAAAGAGAGGTGAAAAATTAATGATCCAATTTTCTCTTTCTTCTTGTGTAATTGATACCTTAATACATTCGCGATTAGATTAATGAAAAGTAAAAATATAATCCATTCAAACCAAGTCGATTTGTAAATTACCTTTTGTGCCGTGGCAGTATTGTAATAGGTTTCAACTCCAGTTGCTATTGCAATAGATAAAAAGAAAAAGAATACCATGATTGACATTAATGGCATTGAAAACAGCATTTTCGTTAATTTCCCATCAAAAACTTTATTAAACAAAAACACTGTAGAAATAAAAATCCCTTTTATCAAGATTTGTCCTAACATTGAAAAGTCAATTTTAACTTCAATTAATATAGTAACTGTAATAAATAAAGTTAAAAATAAAAAGCTTAATAATGAATTGGTTGAGTTGCTTTTTTTAGTATTTGTCATGTCAATTTTGGTATATGAAATCTAAAAATTAAATCTAATTAATTGAGTACAAATTTAATGCTTATTTTTTTATAAACTACAAATCTTACAAATCTTAAAAAATAATTTAGGTTAATGTAAAATATATAGGTTGAAATTCGTAATGAAACTATTAGTAATTAAGGTGTTAAAAATGATGTGTTTATTATAAATTAATGATTTTTAAATAAAAATAATGTCTATTATATATGTTCCTTAAATTTAGTGCTACTTAAGATAGGTTATTTAATTTTGAAATTCTATATTTGCAACCGTTATAAAAGACGCATTATATAATTATTAAATAACAAAATGAGAAATAAAGGATTTTTTTGGACGATAACGATAGCTCTAATAGTAGCTACAATTTATCAATTATCATTTACATTTTCAACTAGTAGTGTTGAAAAAGAGAGTGTAGTAGTAGCAGGTGAGAAAATAGATTCATTAACTAGAAATGAAATCGAATTTATCATCAGTAACAGAGATACATTATATGTAGGTATTGAGAAGCATGAAAAAGGATTAATTGAGTATTTTGCAAATGCTTATGTTAAAAGTGTAGCTAACAATGAAGCACACTTTACAGGCGCAACTTATGCAGAATGTCAAGAAAAGGAAATTAACTTAGGGTTAGATTTACAAGGTGGTATGAGTGTTACTCTTGAAATCTCAGTTCCTGAATTAGTTTTCAATTTAGCTGGTAAAACAAAGAAAGAAGTGTTTTATACACCTTATACAACAGCAATTGAATTAAGTAAAAATGGTGAAGGAGATTTTATCGAAATTTTTGCAGAAGAATTTGAAAAGAATGAAGGTGATGTTAAATTAGCTAAAATCTTCCATAGATATAATAAAGACGACTTAAGTCCAAACGCAACTAATGAAGAAGTAGTTGAGTTTTTAAATAATAAAGCGAGTTCAGCTTTAGATGGTGTTGAAACTATTATTGAAAAACGTGTTAACCAATTCGGTGTAGCACAACCAACTATTCAACAACAAAAAGCAACTAACAGAATTTTTGTTGAATTACCTGGTGTAAAAGATAGAGAAACTGCTAGAAGAAAATTACAAGCGACTGCAAATTTAGAGTTTTACGAAACGTATGATAACTTATATGATGGTATTGGTAATGTTATATTTGCAGGTGAGCAAGCATTAAGTAAAGAATTATTTGGTGAGATTTTAGGACAAGATTCTAAAACTACTGTTGATTCAACTGATGCTACTTTAAGTTTAGATGAAACTGTTGTAGAAGATAATGCTTTATCTTTAGAAGGTATTAATGATACATTAAAGGTTGAAGAACTTATTCAAGATTCATTAACTGATAAACAACAAAGACAATTAAGACCAGTAACATCTTACTTAGCATTAAACTATCAGTTTGATGAAACGTCAGGTCAAGGTCAATTTAATAAAGGATCTGTTGTAGGTTTTGCAAATGTAATTGATACATCAATTATTAATTCAAGATTAAGTCACCCAGTATTTTTAGAAGTAGTTGCTGAATCTTTTGAAGATTTAGTATTTATGTGGGATGCTATTGAAATTACTGATGCTAAAGGACAAGAAACTGGTACATTAAGATTGTATGCTATTAAAGTAGCACATGAAGGTGCTCCAGTAAACGGAAAAGATATTGCAAAATCATCTGCTGAATATGATTTAGTAAATGGTCATCATATTGCAATTAACATGACGGCTCATGGCGCTGAGAAATGGGGTGAGTTAACTGGGAAGAATATTGGGAAACCAGTAGCTGTAACAATGGATAATTTAGTATTCTCTGCACCTGCACCAAGTGAAAAATTAGGATCAAGATCAATTATTACTGGTAGTTTCACAATGGAAGCTGCTAAAGATTTAGCTGGATTATTAAATGCAGGTTCTTTACCAGCACCAGCAAAAATTGTTGATGAAAGTACAGTAGGACCAACTTTAGGAGCTGATAATATCAATTCAGGAATGTGGTCATTTGGTTTTGCTATTTTATTAGTATTAATATATATGATTTTCTATTACGGAAAAGCAGGTATTATTGCTGATGTTGCATTAGTTGTTAATATTTTCTTATTAGTTGGTGCATTATCATCTATAGGTGCAATTTTAACTTTACCTGGTATTGCAGGTATTGTATTAACAATTGGTATGTCTGTTGATGCAAACGTACTTATCTTTGAAAGAATTAAAGAGGAGTTAAGATCTGGGAAAGGATATAGAGCTGCACTTGAAGAAGGATTTAATAAAGCAATGGCAGCGATTTTAGATGCCAACATTACTACACTTTTAACAGGTTTTGTATTAGCTGTATTTGGTTCAGGTCCAATTAAAGGATTTGCAACTACGTTAATTATTGGAATTTTCACTTCATTCTTTGCTGCAGTAGTTGTATCAAGATTAATATTTGCTTTAACATCTGATAAAGGTGTTGAATTCAAATTCTCAACTAATATTACTAAAAACTGGTTTGTTAATACTAACATTGCTTTTGTAACTAAACGTAAAATATTTTATGTAATATCAGGAGTTATTATTACAATAGGTTTAATTTTCTTATTTACTAAAGGATTAGACAAAGGTGTTGATTTTACAGGTGGACGTACTTATACTGTTCAATTCGATAAAAATATTGACATTAATGAAATTGAAGCAAGTTTAACTACACCTTTTGATTCTAAGCCAACAGTTAAAACGGTAGGGAATAGTTATACCGCAGCAATTACTACTAAATACTTAGTAACTGATAATTCAACAGATGCAAATCAAAAAGTAGAAGAAGCTTTAAATAATGGTTTAGTTCAGTTTGGAGAATTTGAAATTACGGCAAGTAAAATGATTGCACCAACAATTTCTAAAGATTTAAAAGCTAATTCATTCTACGCAATATTCTTTGCTTTGGTAATTATCTTCTTATATATTGTAATTAGATTTAGAAAATGGCAATATGGTTTAGGTGCATTGTTAGCAATGGGACATGATGTATTAGTTGTGTTAGGATTATTTGCAATCTTCTGGGGTTGGATTGGTTTCTCAATGGAAATTGATCAAGCGTTTATCGCAGCAATCTTAACTGTAGTTGGTTATTCTATTAACGATACAGTTGTTGTATTTGATAGAATTAGAGAGTACTTAAGAATTCACCCAATGAGAGATGAGAAAGAAAATATTAATTCTGCCTTAAATTCAACAATGGGTAGAACAATTAATACTTCTGTATCTACATTTGTAGTATTATTAGTGATCTTCTTATTCGGAGGAGAATCTATTAAAGGATTTACATTCGCCTTAATGATTGGTGTGGTTGTAGGTACTTATTCTTCATTATTTATTGCAACACCAGCAGTAATTGATTTTGGAAAAAAGAAAAAAGAAAACAAATAAGAGTTAAACTCTGAAAAAATATAAGCCCAACTTTCTTAATTGAAAGTTGGGCTTTTTGTTTTGTGATAGGTTTTGTTAATTCGTCCTGATAACTAGGGAGGATGCTGATTTTTTCATTGAAATGTATTTATAATTTGGTTTGTCAGTTCGAGTATTTCAATTTTTCATTGAAATGTATCGAGAACAAAAACGTTATCTAATTTTTTTCGGTTTTAAAGCTACTTGTTGTTCTTAGGTAAAGTAGAGGATGTGTCTGTATTATCTATTCCTTATGTATTACTAACTGAAAATAAATAATTATCTTTGACACTTAACACAAACAATGCAAATTACAATCTTATTCTTAAACGATATTGGTACAAGTGAAGTCTTGTTCATTATGACTGCTGTGTTAATAATGTTTGGTTCAAAAAGTATTCCAGGCATAGCTAAAAACTTAGGTAGAGGAATTAGAGAAGTTAAAGCTGCTACTGATGAAATTAAAAGAGATATTCAAGATTCAGCAATGGAGATGAAACGAAATATGAATATGCCGGATTTAAATATCCCTAGTATTGATATTGTTAAAGAGATTGAAGCACCTTTAAAAGGTATTTCTAATCCTGTAAAAGAAATAACTGATTCAATTATTAATTCACCAAACTCTAAGTCTACTAAGTTTGAACCAACTAAGTTGGTTGATGAAGTTGATTTAAACGAAAAAAAATCTTAATGACATACTTATTTTTAATCCTTGGTTTAGCAACTCTTATTGTTGGTGGTGAATTTTTGGTAAATGGTGCTGTTGGTATCGCTAAAAGATTCCATATTTCTAGTTTGGTTATTGGAATGACAGTCATTTCTTTTGGAACTTCTGCTCCTGAGTTAATTGTAAGTATAAAGGCGGCGCTTTCGGGTAGCCCTGAAATTTCAATAGGAAATGTAATCGGTTCTAATATTGCTAATATTGCTTTAGTCCTTGGTATAACTGTAATGATTTTCCCAATTGTTGTAGATAGAAATTCTAAAATTTTGGATTGGCCTATGATGATGGGTGCATCTGTTTTGTTTTTTATATTTGCTTTGTTTTTTGGTGAAGGTTACCAAATTGAACGTTGGGAAGGAATCGTATTATTTGGTTTACTTTTAATTTTTATTTACTATTTAATATCAAGTTCTCGTAAAAAAACAAAAAAGGCATTAAAAAATGAAGAGAGCTTAATAGATAACGAAGCAGAAAAGATAAACGTGCCAAAAGCAATAGGTTCATTACTGATTGGTTTAGTAGGTTTATATTTTGGTGCAGAATGGTTATTGGATAGTGCAGTTATTTTAGCAACTGATTTTGGAATGAGTAAAGCAACAATAGGTATAACAATTATTGCTTTTGGAACTTCTGTTCCTGAATTGGTGACGTCTGCAGTGGCTGCAATAAAAAAGGAGACTGATATTTCAATTGGTAACCTAATCGGCTCTAACATCTTTAATATTATGGCTGTAATTGGAATTACTGCTATTGTTAAACCTATTCCTGTAACGCAAGATGTAATATCTTATGATATGATTTGGATGCTTGCGATATCGTTCTGTTTATTACCGTTAATGTTAATCGGTAAAAAATTAGGAAGACTAAAAGGATTTATGCTATTTAGTACTTATGTAGTTTACATAACACTAGTTGTAATAGCATCACAAAACTAATTGGATTATAGTCCCATAATTACTACAATAATCCCCATAATTAAGGTAACACCAACAATTCCTTTTGTAAATTCATACATATTCCACTTGAAATTAACAAAGTAAAATAATAGCATGTTGGGTAACATGGCAAAAATTGTAATATCCATTTTATCACTAGATGAAATGTAATTACTAATATATTGACCTAAAGAAATGTTTTCCATTCCCATAGTTCTTATGAAATAAGATAATAAAAACCCAACAATAGGTAATGTTAAACCTAAAATTAAGCCGTAACTCATCTTGTCATATTTTTCTGTAAAGCTCATAATTTTTATTTTAAATCCCATTCGTTTAATTCACCAATTAAGTGATGTGCCGTCATGTCAAATTGTGTGGGTACAATTGAAACGAAATTTTGTTCTAGTGCTGCTAAATCTGTATCATCACCTTTGTCTAATACTGTGAAATTTCCAGTTAACCAAAAATAATCATTTCCAAAAGGATCCTGTCTTTTATCAAAAGAATCTTCCCAAAATGCTTTGCCTTGTCGGCAAATTTTAACGCCTTTAATTGTTTCTAATTTTCCTTTAGGAATGTTTACATTTAAGCAAGTTCCTTTAGGTATGCCATTTAATAAAACTTGCTTACTAATTTTTGTTGCATAATGAGCGGCAGCATTAAAATCTGCGTCTTTATCAAAATCTAATAATGAAAAACCGACTGATGGAATACTTTCAATTGCCCCTTCAACTGCAGCAGACATAGTTCCTGAATACAAGATGTTAGTCGCAGCGTTTGAACCATGATTAATACCAGAAACAATCAAATCAGGTCTTCTTTTTAGAACTTCATAAATAGCTAATTTAACACTGTCTACGGGTGTTCCTGAACATGTATATGATTCGATTCCGTCAAATTGATTTGATTTCTTTAACCGTAAAGGCGTGTGTATTGTAATGGCATGACCCATTCCACTTTGAGGACTTTCAGGTGCTACAACTACTATTTCACCTAAAGGTTTCATTGCTTTTACTAAAAAACTAATCCCTTTAGCAGTAATGCTGTCATCATTAGTTATTAAAATAAGCGGTTTATTTTCCATATTACAAATGTACTAAATTTAATGAAGGGTGTTTTTATATTCGTTCTATACTTAATGCTATAAGTGTAAATATTTCGATAATTGATGTTGACTATTTCTGTCGTAAATTCTTAATAAATAAACTTCACATCCTTAATGTCGTAATAGTTAGTTGTATTATCTAATAAACGTAATTCTAATAGTCCAATATCTGATATACCCATGACTAAGGCTTTAAATTCAGATTTTTCATCTTTAAATATTCCGATTTGATTATGCCAAAATAGATGCTTGTAATAATGTTGACGTAATAATTTAAAATTAGATTGAATTAATAGATTGTAATAAAAATCTAAGTATCCGTAAATTTGTATTAAAACATCCTCAATATCAACAGTTATGCCTTCATTTATAATAGAAGTTGCATTTAATTTTGAGTTAAATGTAGATTGATTTATATTTAATCCAATTCCAATAATGGATTGATTAATTGAGTTACCATTGATTTGATTTTCTATTAAAATCCCACCTATTTTTTTTTGATTTACTAATATATCATTTGGCCATTTAATTTTGGCAGTAATGGTTAAGTCTGATAATGCTTTTTGAACAGCTAATGATGCAATAATATTTAAATAGAATGCATATTTAGCTTTTATGTTAGGGTAGGTAACTATTGAAAACGTTAAGTTTTTACCTTCTTCTGATTCCCATCTATTTCCTTTTTGACCTTTGCCTAAAGTTTGATTTTTAGCACTAACTAGTGTTCCGTTTTTCTGTTTAATTTTTACATTTAAGTCATGTAAATATGAATTAGTAGATTCAATTTGATTTAGTTTTATATGCTTAGGAGTGAAATGCTTAAAAATCATTATACAAAAATCGTTAAATTATCTCAAATATATGTTTTATATCAAAGAAAACGGTTATTTTTGTAAATTCAATTTTATAAGACAACATGATTAAGACTATTTCAGAAAAAGAAGCTAATACAAAGGAATTAATAGATTCAATAGTTGAGGGTATACAAGAAGTAAAAGGTAAAGATATTTCAGTACTTAATATTTCGAATATTGAAAGTGCAGTTTGCGAATATTTTATCATCTGTACAGGTGATTCTTCAACACAAGTAAGTTCAATTGCAAGTTCGGTAGAAAAAACTACTAGAAAAAACATAAAAGAAAGACCTTGGCAAAGAGAAGGTTCTGTTAATAATTCTGAATGGGTATTATTAGATTATGTTAATGTAGTTGTACATGTTTTTTATAGAGAAACAAGAGATTTTTATAATATAGAAGGACTTTGGGCTGATGCTGAAAGAACTGATGTACCAAATATTGATTAAATATGGCAAAAAAACCACAAACACCCAAAATTAAATTCAATTTTTATTGGATTTATGGAATTATAGCAGTTGTTTTAATTGGCTCAATGCTTTTATCTAAAGGAGGTTCTTCCGTAGATGCTAATGTTGAAGATTTTTATGAATTAGCAGAAAAAGGTTATATTGAAAAATTAATAGTTATCAATAATACTGGAGATGCAGAGATATATTTAAAATCTGAAAAGATTGAAGAGGTTCAGAAAATTGAAAAGTTTAAAAGACTTAAAAAGCAAAAAGCAACTGCTTTTAATCCAGTAACGCCGGATTTACAATTTACAACACCTCCTGGTGAAAGTTTTAGTAAAAAATTAGACGCTATTGAAGCTAAATTTACTAATGATACTGAATTCTCAATTTCTTATGACACTAGAAATGATGTGATTGGAGATACATTAAGTTGGTTGTTATTCCCTGCAATTATGATTATCTTTTGGATATTCATGATGCGTAGAATGGGTGGTGGTGCTGGAGGATCTGGCGGTGCTGGTGGAATTTTCAATGTTGGAAAATCTAAAGCAAAATTATTTGAAAAAGGACAAGGGATTAATACAACCTTTGCTGATGTTGCCGGATTAGAAGGTGCAAAAGAAGAAATTGAAGAAATTGTAGACTTTTTAAAACATCCAAAAAAATATACTGAATTAGGTGCTAAAATTCCTAAAGGTGCATTACTTGTAGGACCTCCAGGAACTGGTAAAACATTGTTAGCTAAAGCCGTTGCAGGTGAAGCTAAAGTACCTTTCTTTTCTATGTCTGGTTCTGATTTTGTTGAAATGTTTGTTGGTGTAGGTGCTTCTAGAGTAAGAGATCTATTTAAGCAAGCCAAAGAGAAAGCACCATCAATTATTTTTATTGATGAAATTGATGCTATTGGTAGAGCAAGAGGTAAGAATGCTAACATGGGATCGAATGATGAACGTGAGAATACATTAAATCAGTTATTAACTGAAATGGATGGATTTGGTACTAACTCAGGGGTTATTATTTTAGCAGCTACAAATAGAGCAGATGTTTTGGATTCAGCTTTAATGAGAGCAGGTAGATTTGATAGACAAATTTATGTTGATATGCCTGATCTTAATGAGAGAAAAGAAATTTTTCAAGTTCATTTAAAACCTATCAAGGTAGAAACTGAAATGGATGTAGATTTCTTAGCGCGTCAAACGCCAGGTTTTTCTGGTGCTGATATTGCAAATTTATGTAATGAAGCTGCTTTAATTGCTGCACGTAAAAAGAAAACAAGTGTTAATAAACAAGATTTTTTAGATGCTGTTGATCGTATAGTTGGTGGTTTAGAAAAGAAAAATAAAATTATTACGCCTAACGAAAAGAAAACAATTGCTTTTCATGAATCTGGTCATGCGACTACATCTTGGTTATTAGAACATGCTTCTCCTTTAGTTAAAGTAACTATTGTTCCTAGAGGAAAATCTTTAGGTGCTGCTTGGTATTTACCAGAAGAAAGACAAATTACTACGACTGAACAGTTGTTGGATGAAATGTGTTCTGCTTTAGGTGGAAGAGCTGCTGAAGAAATTATGTTTGGTAAAATATCTACTGGTGCTTTAAGTGATTTAGAAAAAGTAACTAAGCAAGCTTATGCCATGGTATCTATTTATGGATTAAGTGATAAGTTAGGTAATATTAGTTATTACGACTCACAAGAGAATCAAGGATTTACAAAACCATATTCTGAATCTAGAGCACAATTAATTGATGAAGAAGTATCAATTATGATTGAAGCTCAATATAAAAGAGCTGTTGAGATTTTAACTGAAAATAAAGATAAATTAATTATGTTAGCGGAAGCTTTGTTGGAAGATGAAGTTATTTTTAAAGCTAATTTGGTTGAAATTTTTGGAAAAAGACCTTGGGATAAAGAAGAAGAGAAAGTTGTTGAAGATACTAAAATTGAAGAAGTAGTAGAGCCAATAGCTGAAACTGAAACTGAAAGTACAAATGAAATAACTCTTGAAAATGAAAATAATTCAGAGGATACAAAAACTGATACAACAAATAGCTCAGCAGAATAAAAAGAACCCTTCAAAAGCAATGATTTACTCAACAAGTCAAGAACATTTGGCAAATTTGTTGATGGCGAAATTAAAAGCTAATGATATTGAAGCAAGTATGCTAAATCAAAAAGATAGCATGTATAATGCATTTGGGTTATTTGAAATTTATGTGAAAGCTAAAGATGTTGTTCGTTCAAAATATATAATTGATAAAGACAATGAGTAATATTTTAGTAAGAGCAATTACAGGGTTTTTCTTTGTATCCTTTATTATTTTAGCTACTGTTCTAGGTGGTTGGTACTTTCAAGTTTTATTTGGACTTGTAGCTGTATTGACATTAAATGAGTTTTACACAATATTTAAGAATGCGACAGTAAAGCCTAACTTAAGTCAAGGTTTAATTATTGGTACATTACTTTATCTATTGTCATTGTATAGTATCAATCAACAAGAGTTAAATATATATTTAATTGGTTTATTAGTTTTACTCTTTCCTTTAGTAGGGTTTGTTGAACTGTATCGAAAAAATAAAACGCCTTTTCAAAACATGGGAGTAACTCTTATTGGGTTGTTTTATGTTGTTTTACCATTTATACTAATTAATGTCATGAGGTTAAATTCAGATAACTATTGGCCTGTATTAAGTATTTTTATTTTAACTTGGTTTAGTGATACTTTTGCTTATTTAGTTGGTAGAAAAATAGGAAAGCGAAAATTATTTGAACGTATTTCTCCTAACAAATCATGGGAAGGATTTATTGGTGGATTAGTATTTAGTGTATTAGCAGGATTAGTTATTGCTTACTTTACTGAAGATAGCTTTGTTAAATATACTTTGTATGGTGTTATAATTTCTAGTTTTGGAACCTTAGGTGATTTAATTGAGTCTATGCTTAAGCGTAGTTTAAAAATTAAAGATTCTGGAACAATTTTACCTGGTCATGGTGGGTTATTAGATCGTTTTGACGCGGTTATATTTACTATTCCGATTATTTACTTTTTGGAATTATTTATTTTTTAAGACCTAAGCTGTAACCTTTTAAAAAAAGAGAGGTATATAATAAAAAACATTGTCAACAATAATTGGTTCTTTGGTTTAGATTTATTTGGTTAACAATGTTGTTGATAAAAAAAGAGTTTCGTTTAAGCGAAACTCTTTTTTGCGTTATAACGTTTTTTTAGTTTCCCTATCTATCCTTAGTATAATAAATAACTCATTTATTACTGTTTTAGTTACTGTAACTGTTGATTTATTTAAGTTTAAACGTTTTAGTAACAGATTTGTCTATATCCTTTAAAAAGGCTTTAAATAGTTTGTCAATTTGCTTTTGATTTGCTTTATAAGCTGCAAATGACTCATGTAAATTGTTTTGAAAAGGTATTCTTTCTCCAAACTGATGAAGAATTAAGTCAATACCATCTTCATACTTATATTTACTTAGCCAATCATTTTTTCGCATAGACTTCATTAATGGCACAAATTCTTTTGGTAAATTCTCTAATTCATTTTCAGTTAACTTATAAGACTTTTGAATAAACTTATTTAGGGACTTTGAGCTAAATTTTTTCCAGTGCTTAGCTAAGTAATGGTCTAATAAAATATCTGTTGCTATATATGAAATTCTTTTAATTCCACTGTTTTGTAATAAATGCGCTGCTTCTTGAATTAAAGGTGAGTTATCGGTAGTTGAATCAATAAACCTATGTATTTCTACACCTTTTATAATGTGTTTAGGTGTTTTTGTAAAATTTGATAAGCTTCCTTTATAAAAATCTCCAGCCAAATTCCCTGGTATTAGTTTTTTATTATGTCTTGTTAAATAGCAATGTCCTAAAAAATTCATCTGTTCTATTGTTTCTTAATTGGAATTTATTTGTGCTTGTCAAGTTTAAATGTAAGCTTGTTTACTTACGTTATCAAACACTTTATAAGATTACAAAAAATCTAGAAAGAAACCTAATTTCAAGCCTGGCTTATTCGTGTTTGTCTTTTGAATAGAAAAACTTGTTTAAAAGTGAATAAGGGCTTTTTGACTCCCCGTATTGAAAATATGCGAATTAGGATTAACAGTGACTCTCCTTTGGTTATGCTCTTGTTCTAATTCAAAACTTACATAATCGCGTTGATTATCCATTTCAAATCCTATTTTTTTGAACTTCTCTCCAGTTGACCAATCTAAATCAATGTATGTCATTAATGAATCAATATGGTGAATTTTAGTAAAGTGTTTTATAAGCTTACTTAATCCACCATTAATATGATGATTGTTTTTAGTGGAAAACTGTAGTAATTCAGCAGAGTAGGTATCGTCTCTGAATTTTCGTCTTTTGGCAAATGAAGCTAAAGCAATAATTTCATTGTCTATTGATAAACCAATTCTTTTATAACCTATAACAGGTTGATTTAGGTGGTTTTTAGTAAAGAATTTTTCGCAGTCTGATTTGTTTACCAATTCAATAGTTGTTTTCCTTGCATGCAGTTTGGTTGACAAGCCAAAAAGGTGTGTAATTTTAGACAGAATAATGTCTTGTTTAGAGTGCCATAGATCAAACCATATAAAGATGAGTAAAGCGTTGAAGTTTGTGCTTTCAAAGCTTCTTTTTTTTATAAAATCAACATACGTATTTTCCTCATTTTCTAAGACTAGAAAAAATGAAAAATTATAATCTTTGAATCTGACAATATTTTTATCTAGAGTATAATTTATAGTATTTAAATCTAAAAAACTAAATAGAGCCTGATGAAAAGGTTTAGACATTATTTGACGTCACTTTAAAATCAGAAGTGAAGTGAAATGTAATATCTGGATAATCTTGTTGCGCCATTTGTAATAAGAATGGTGTTTCAGCTAAAAATACATAGTTGTCATCTTTATCTTTCGCAATATAAATTGTTTTGGCTCTAATAAATTTGTCTAACTGTGCTTTATTGTCTGTAGTCATCCAACACGCTTTATAAAATCGTTTTGGAGTAAATGCACATTTAGCAGAATATTCGTGCTCTAAACGGTATTGAATTACCTCAAACTGTAATTGACCAACAGTACCAACAATTTTTCTATTTCCAGGTTGCTGTATAAATAATTGGGCAACCCCTTCATCCGTTAATTGTTGTATTCCTTTTTCTAATTGTTTAGATTTCATTGGGTCTCTATTCTCTAACTCCATGAAAATTTCAGGAGAAAAACTAGGGACACCTTTATATTGTAATTTTGCACCTTCAGATAAAGAATCTCCGATTTTAAAACTACCTGTATCATATAACCCAATAACATCACCAGGATAAGCCTCATCAATAACTGATTTGTCTTGTGCCATAAATGACGTTGGATTAGAAAATTTAATTTTTTTAGCAGATCTTGAATGGTTGTAAAATTTATTACGCTCAAACTTACCTGAAACAATTCTTAAAAAAGCAATTCTATCTCTGTGTTTAGGATCAAGGTTAGCATGAATTTTAAAAACAAAGCCAGAAAAATTTTTATGCTCAGGTTCTATAAATCCAATATTAGATTCTCTTCCAACAGGAGAGGGTGATATTTCTAAAAAGGCTTCTAAAAGTTCTTTTACACCAAAGTTGTTAACGGCTGAACCAAAAAACACAGGTGCTACATTTCCTTTTAAATATTCATCTACATCAAATTTATCATAACCACCTTCAACTAGTTCTAATTCTTCTCTTAATAATTCTGAAGCTTCTTCTCCAATTATTTCTTCAACTTCAGGAGAGTTTACATCAGCAATTGAAACTACGTCTTCACTAATTCCTGTTTTGTTTGCTGCAAAAAGGTTTAACTCTTTATTAAAAATATTATAAACACCTTGAAAAGTATGTCCAATACCAATAGGCCAAGACAATGGTCTTACTCCAATTTTAAGATTTTCTTCTAACTCATCTAATAAATCAAAAGCATCTCTACCTTCACGATCCATTTTATTAACAAAAACAATAACTGGTGTTTTTCTCATTCTACACACTTCCATTAATCTTTTTGTTTGCGCCTCAACTCCACTTGCACAATCAATAATTAGAATAACACTATCTACAGCTGTTAAAGTTCTGTAAGTATCTTCAGCAAAATCTTTATGTCCAGGTGTATCTAAAATATTAATCTGTTTACCATTATATTGAAATGCCATAACAGAAGTTGCAACAGAAATACCCCTTTGCTTTTCAATTTCCATGAAATCGGAAGTCGCAGTTTTTTTAATTTTATTATTCTTTACGGCACCTGCAGTTTGAATTGCACCACCAAATAATAATAATTTTTCAGTTAAAGTTGTTTTTCCAGCATCTGGGTGAGATATTATGGCAAACGTTCTTCTTTTTTCTATTTCTGCTTGTGTACTCATCTTAATAGTAATATTGTTTAATGTTGTTTATCAAAGCTTTAGTCTAAAATAAAGACGGAGATAAAACAAAAGTACTTTATTTTACCTAACTTTGTAACTATGAGTGCAAGGAATACCAAAAAAATAGTTTTATTTTTGGTTGTAATGTTTTTATTTGGAGTGAATAGTCACGCTACAAATACTAAAGTAATGAAAAACCCCGCATTAAAAATGTTAGAGGTTGATTCTGTTTACAATCAAGCCAAATCAAATTTTAATAAGTTTACTTTAGCGTTGTATCGTAAGACCAATGCTAAAACTTTAAGTTATGAAGCGTTTAAACAAGGTGTAATTGGCTATTTGAATATGATGAAAAGTAATGAAGTTAAAATTGAAAGATATTTAACAATCATTGATTTCTCTAAACCTTCAACAGATGATAGATTGTTTATTTTTGATGTTTGTAATCAAACCTTAGTTTATAAATCTATTGTGTCACATGGAAAAAATTCTGGTGGCCTATATGCCACAAAATTTTCAAACGCTTCTAATTCTCGTCAATCTAGTTTAGGGTTTTATAAAACCTCATCAACTTACCAAAGTTCTAAATATAAACTAGCGTTAAGGTTAGACGGTTTAGAACATTCAAACAATAAGGCGAGTAGTAGAGGTGTTGTGATGCATGGTGCAAAATATGCAACATATGATTTTTTACAAAAAAATGGTTCATTAGGGCGTTCTTATGGTTGTCCTGCCATGCCTTATGAAAATTTTGATAAAGTAGTCTCTTGGATTAAACATGGGTCTTGTATGTATATTTATTATCCTAGTAAGTCTTACCAACGCTATTCAAAATATTTAAATAGAAAAAACTATTTAGAAGATTTTATAGAAGCTTAGTTTTATTTTTTACTTTTACTACATTAATTGATTCATCAACTATGACAAAGAAGAAAACGAAAAACCTTTTTGGGAAACTTATTATTGTATTATTAATCATTGGTCTAATTGTCGGGGGTATTTCTGGTAAATACTGGTACCTTAATTATAAAGTTATAAATATTGAATTTGAAGGAGACGCCGTAAAAATATTTATTCCAAAAGGTTCTTCTCAGCAAGATGTTTTAACGCAATTAGTTGATTTAAAAATGGTTTCTAATAGTGAAAGCTTAACATGGTTGGCTGATCAAAAAAATTATAAAGGTAAGCTTGTCGTGTCTGGTAACTATATAATTAAGAGTGGTTGGACAAACAATCAATTAATAAACCATTTAAGAGCAGGTAATGGTAGAATTGACGCTAACATCTCATTTGCTAATGTCAGAACACTTAAAAACTTAGCCGAATCAATTTCTAAAGGTATCTTATTAGATTCAGATGCTATTTATACTTGGTTAATGTCTGATGCTAATATTAGAAAATATGGATTTAAAAAGGAAACTATTATCTCAATGTTTATTCCTAATACCTACCGTGTAGATTACGATATTACTGTGGCTGACTTAATGAAGAGAATGGCTAAGGAGTATAAATCGTTTTGGAATGCAGAACGAATTTCTAAATTAAAAGCAATTAAATTATCTCAGTCAGAAGCGACAACCTTAGCATCTATTGTGTTTAGTGAAACAAATTCTAAAAAAGACATGAAAACTATTGCAGGGGTTTACATGAATAGGATTAATAAAGGTTGGCCTTTACAAGCTGATCCAACTTTAATTTTTGCATTGAATGACTATACTATAAAGCGAGTTTTAAATAAACACAAAAAAGTTGACTCCCCTTACAATACATATATGTATAAAGGATTACCTCCAGGACCAATAAATATTCCACCAAGTAAGTATATAGATGCTGTATTAAATTATGAAAACCATAAGTTTATGTTCTTTTGCGCTAAGGAAGACTTTTCAGGCGATAGTAATTTTGCTAGAACGTTAGCTGGTCACATGATAAACGCAAGACGTTATCAAAAAGCATTGAATGCTAGAAGGATTTATGAGTAGATATAATGTTTTAGTAGACTTTTGAAACTTAAATAAATTGGTATTATTCTTTGATTGATGTCCTTACTGTTTTGTCTGAAAGTATTAAGCCTATCGATTATCTTAAAAAAATTAGAAAACGAGATAAAGAACTAAAAATCTACATAGAGACAAATTGTTTCCAAGTAACAATGCGAACCACATCAGATAACAATAGAAAAATCCTTACAGGTAACTCTAAAGATATATTTTGTATTGTGCTTTTTCATTAATGCTAACGTTTAGTATATGAAGCGTAGTGACCGAAAGGGAACTATGATTTCATATACATTGTTATCACCTTTTTTATTCACATTCAGCTTCAATGAAATCTTCTTTTTCCTCATTATATTCAAGACATTTCTTTTCAATTAAAATCATTTTGTTCTTTACTACTTTATATGTTGCATTCATATGACTTCTCCCAGCACAACACTGATTATGCTCGTAAATGAGTTTAGAGTCATTGTCAAATTTTAAAGAGGTCCCACTAAAATTACTTTTTAAATATTTGTCAGAATTAGGATTTCTAAGAATGTAAATACTTGAAGTATTAGGGCCTGCATGACTTGTTTCAAAGACTGAAAAATCCTCAATGTCATCAAAGTTATAATCTCCAACGCTTATGTTATCTATACCAGATAGTTGACAATCTAATTTGATCGATTGAATTAACTTATCTGTTTTTTTTTGAAATATTTTCACACCAGATATTCTTGCATAAAAGTCACCTTTTTCTTTAGTTATAATAGTTTTGAAATAATGTTCCTTCGTAGATTTTGACTGAAGTAACTCCTTATTTGTCAACTCCAAATTGTCTCCGTAACCAATGTCAAAATCTTTTTTCAATTTAATCTGATAAGTTTTTGAGTCAACAGATTTTATCCATTTCCCTTTAACTTCTTTATTACTTTCTTCAAAATTTTCAAAAACTAATGTTGCAGAATTATTTCCATTTTCATCTTTTTCAAAAAGTTTCAATTCTCCTTTTTTAAGATTTCCATTAATTATTATTGGACTATCATAATTACCATAAGAATAATAGGCTAATGAAACTCCATCACTATAATGGTACATAACTAATGTAATCGGAAATTTCCCTAAATAACCAGAATAACTAGATTGGCTTTTTCCAGCTATTGAAAACAACAGAAATAATATTAATATGTTCAATCTCATTTTTTGTCAAATTGGTGCTAACGTTTACCTATGTTTAGTACGAATTTACAAAGAGAGAAACTCCCATCCCGATAGCTATCGGGAACGCACATAGCCTAAAGTTAATATTTTGTTTTTAAATTATTCTTGTTTTAAACACCAAATTTAAGTTTTGGCGGTTCCGATAGCTATCGGAATTCTATGAAATACTGAACTTTCGCTTAAGCGCTGAACTCCGTATTAAATATAGAATTTGTTGAACTAATCCTCATTATCATTCGGAGGCTTTAATTTGCTTAAATATAACTAGAATTATTCTTTTTGAGTATACACTTAAAAAGATATGATTAAAAAAAAAGAAAAACCATTATTGAATGTGCTATTGAAGAGGTACCAAATTTTGGAGAATTAAGTCAAAAAATAGAGCATAGTTTTGTAATTAATGGAAGAGCAAAAAGTACGTATACTAATTATGTAAGGTGCTTGGCACATATCGGATTACATTTTAAAATTAGTCCAGAAAAGTTAAGTGTTGAGCAGATTCAAGACTATTTATTTCATTGTAAAAATTTGCATAACACGCCATCTGAGAGTTTTTTTAAACATACTGTTTTTGGATTAAGAGTGGCTTATAAAGTTTTAGGATTAAAGGACAAACGTGTGGCTTTACCAGAATTAAAAGCACAAAATAGTTTACCAGTTGTTTTGAATAAACAAGAAGTTAAGCAACTTTTAAAAGCGCCCAAGTTTTTACGACACCGCTTAATTCTGGGTATGTTGTATGGCTGTGGTTTAAGAAGCTATGAACTCTGTAATTTACGATTAGCAGATGTTGATTTTGATAGAAAAACCGTATTTATAAAAAAACAGAAAGGCAATTTTGACCGTTATGTACCTTTAAGTAAATTGATAATTAAAGGTTTAAAAGACTACATTTCTACCGAATCACCAGTTGAGTTTTTGTTTAATAGCCAAGTGACTTATGATGGGAACCCAAGAGGAATTACTAGAAGCACAATCCAATGGCTTATTAAGGAAAACAGAACCAAAGTTAATACCCATAAGCACATTACCTCTCATGTTTTAAGGCATACTTACGCGACACATTTATTGGAAGAAGGCTTAAATATTATGGCTGTTAAAGAACTTTTGGGACATGCCAGAATAGAAACTACTATCATTTATTTACATGTTACCAATACTGGTAATTCTATTAAATTTAGTCCATTAGATACTTTATATAAATAGTGAAAGCGGTTTATAAAGTAGCAGATGTTTTAAGTCAAGAATCAGAACGTTTGGATAAACTATGCTTAAATAGTTGGCAAGAGAGAACTTTACATGCTGTTCGAAAATGTAGAACACAAGCATTAGGAGGTCATATTGATGTATGTAATTGTTGTAAAAAAACACACATTAGTTACAATAGTTGTCGTAATCGGCATTGCCCAACTTGTCAAGGTCATAAGCAAAAACTGTGGATTCAGAAACGAATGACTGAACTTTTACCGGTAGGTTATTTTCATGTTGTATTTACACTTCCAAGTGAACTTAATGAGGTGTGTTTACACAGTCCAAAAGCGATTTATGCCTCATTGTTTAAAGCAGCTTGGGCAACGCTTCAAAACTTTTCAGACAGTCCTAAGCATTTAGGTGCAAAAATGGGAATGATAAGTATTTTACATACTTGGGGTCAAAATATGAGTTTGCATCCTCATTTGCATTGCATAGTTCCTGGAGGTGGAATTACAAAAAGTGGAAAATGGAAACAAGCAAATAATAAAGGTAAGTTTTTGTTTCCAGTCAAAGCAATAAGTAAAGTGTTTAGGGCAAAATATGTGGCTGAATTACGAAAACAAATCCCCGGTTTACCGCAAAGTTTATATGATAAATTATTTAGTAAAAAATGGGTAGTTTATGCTAAAGCGCCATTTTCTAAACCAGAGAATGTTGTAGAATATTTAGGCCGTTACACAAATAAAATAGCCATAAGTAATCACCGAATAAAGGATGTTAACAAAATTAATAAGCAGGTTACGTTTAATATAAAAGACTATAAACAAGGCGGAAAAACAAAACAACTCACTTTAAGTAATGATGAATTTATAAGGCGATTTAGTTTACATATTTTACCAAAAGGTTTTACACGAATACGCCATTATGGTATTTTGAGTAGTAGTTGTAAAAAGGAAAAACTACCCAATTTACAACTTAAGTTAGGTGGGAATAGTTATGTTAATCACTTACCAAAATTAGAAGAGAAAACACATTTAAAACGTTGCTTCAAATGTAAAAAAGGAATCTTAACTACTTTAGAGATTTTTGACAAAAGAGGACCTCCAAAAAATTGGAAAGTGCACTATAAGTCACGTATTAAGTCATAATTCAGAATCTCTGTATTTAGGGAATAAGAAGAACTATGCTCAAAAAATAGAAAATTGACACAAAAACAATTAAAAGTGGTTGTTTTATATCCAAAACAAGATGAAAAGTATAAGAATCTTAGAAAAGATGACAATAAAAATTAAAACTCATTAGGAAAAATATAGAATTGTAAGCAACTCAAATTGAGCTTTCCCCATAGCAAATTATTGAGTGTTCTGATAACCCGGATCAGTCAACAGAGTATTCAGTTTTGGCCTATCGGCAAACCGAATACTTAGTTGTTAGGCACTGGGTTTCTTAGTTCAAATTTCGATATTCTGAAGGACTAAGACCAACTTTACCTTTGAATAATTTGCTAAAATGTTGTGGATATTCAAATCCCATGCTAAAAGCTATTTCACTAAT
>Ga0308005_10000254_pt1 | contig 20836 bp, 16 predicted proteins | sample Neamet67_FD_203142 | JGI IMG/M metagenome (GOLD analysis project Ga0308005, IMG submission 203142) | Marine microbial communities from water near the shore, Antarctic Ocean - #67 | ecosystem: Environmental > Aquatic > Marine > Unclassified | place: Southern Ocean | collected 2014-06-07 | reverse complement strand
CTGGCGGGACACTCATCTTTCCATTGAGGGTCCGGGGGCAGCAGCTTGTGATCAGTTTTTCTAAGAGACTTGGCAAAAAGTGGGCGGAACTTCTCCCACAGAGACGGGGGCGTATCGGAAGGATGAGGCTGGTCCGTGGGAGAGTGATCTCCTCGTAGTGGGTGGGAGCGGCTTTGGAAAGCGGGGGGCGATTCGGCGGCTTTATTCCACCACGTTTGAAATGGCGCAGAAGGATGTTGTTCTCACGGTGCCTTACTTTGTTCCGCCCCGCCGCATGCTCAATCGCTTGCGGAAAGCGGAGGCCCGTGGCCTCGATATCGATCTGTTAGTGCCCCGGAACTCAGATGTTCCGCTGGCGGATTGGGTGCGCGAAGGGCTCTATCCTTCGTTGATGGATGCCGGGGTGAAGGTTAGAGAATACACGGGATCGGTTCTGCATGCGAAGTCGATGGTCGTCGATGATCGCTTGGCCGTGGTGGGGAGTGCCAATTTTGACATCCTTTCGATTTCGATGAACTGGGAGCTCTCGGTCGTGATCGAAGACGCCAAGATTGTGGAGCAACTGCGGGTGCAGCATGAGAAGGATCTCGAACTCAGCGAAGAAGTGACACTGGACTGGGGGAAAACACGATTATGGTGGCGTCGCTGGCTGGGAGCACTCGGCGCGAGTGTGTTACGGAAGCTTTAAGGATTGTCAGGACCTCGAATTGCGCTGAGCATCCTGCCGTGCTCAACAAGGAAGATTTGACCACCTTTTTTAAAGGTTTTGCGATGGGGGCGGCCAACGTCGTTCCCGGTGTTTCCGGAGGAACCATCGCCTTCATTACGGGGATCTATGAACGATTGATTGAGGCTTTGAAATCCTTTGATCTGGAAGCTGTTAAACTGGGTTGCTCATTTAAGATATCAGAGCTGTGGGCGAAGATTGATGGTCGTTTTTTGCTCTCACTGGGCCTCGGGGTGATCACGGCGTTTGCGACTTTGGCTCGCACCTTGAAGTATGGTCTGGAACATCATCCGACCTTGGTTCTCTCGCTCTTCTTTGGGCTAATTGCGGCGTCGATTCCCTCCGTGGGAAAGATGATTCGGCACTGGTCTCCGGGAGTGGTCGCGGTGTTTTTGGTGGGCTTGGCGATCGCGGTGTCGATGGCTTTCATGACTCCAGCGAATGAGAACACGAATCCAATCTACTTAGGGACATGCGGGGTGGTGGCGTTATGCAGCATGATTATTCCTGGAGTGAGTGGCTCCTTCGTGTTGCTGCTTCTAGGGAATTACAAACTCATTATGCTGGATGCCTTGAGCGCTTTCTTTTCAGGAAATCTCGCTGCGTCCTTGCCGATTCTGATTCCCGTAGGGATTGGTGCGGTGGTGGGTTTGCTGGGACTTTCGCGCTTTTTGAGTTGGTTATTTCGCACGCATCACGACAAGGCAGTTGGGGCGATTACGGGATTCGTGGCGGGCTCGCTGATGATTATTTGGCCGTGGAAAACGGAGCTCACCCAGGAGTTCTTGAAAGACGGGGAAACGAAAACGAAGACGATTGGCTACGAGAACTGGAGGCTCCCGGACTTTTCGCAAAGTGGAGTGTGGTTTGAAGTGGTCGCTGTTCTTGTGGGCATTGGTCTCATTGTGGCGGTCGAGTTTTTTGCGAAGAAGAAACCAGAAACAGAAGAAGAAAAATGACACCGGCAATTGGCATTATCGGAGGGAGTGGCGTCTCGGGATTCGACGGGCTCGAAAAAATGGAGCGTCGGAAGATATCAACTCCTTTTGGAGATCCCTCGGACGAATTGATCGGGGGAGAGTTTGAGGGGCGACAAGTCTGGTTTCTTTCGCGGCACGGACAGGGTCACACCATTTTGCCCACTGAGGTGAATCACCGGGCGAATTTTTGGGCGTTGCGGTCGGTGGGAGTGCGTTGGGTAATCTGTGCGACTGCGGTAGGGAGTTTGAAGGAAGAATACCCGCCGCGTTCAATCGTGCTGCCCGATCAGTATTTTGATCGGACGAGCCAGCGCGCGAATCACACTTTTTTTGGGCAGGGCCTCGTGGCGCACGTTGATTTTGGTGATCCCATTAGCGCTGGATTGCGGGCGATCTTGCTGAAGGCAGGGCAGGCCGAAGGAGCGGAGATTCACGATGGGGGAACCTACGTCTGTATGGACGGGCCTGCTTTTTCGACTCGGGCAGAATCTCATTACTATCGCCATTTTGGCTTCGATATAATCGGAATGACAAATTTGCCGGAGGCAAAGCTGGCCCGGGAGGCTGAAATCGCCTTGGCAACCCTCGGAATGGTGACTGATTACGATTCCTGGCGTGAGGAGGATGAGTCGGTCACGGCTTCCTCGGTGGTCGAGCATCTCGCGGCCAATGCTGAGATGAGTGAAAGGGTGCTCAAAGGAGCGATTCCTTTGATTCCGACAGTCCCTAATTGGCCTGAGCATACTTCGTTGGATTCAGCGATTTTCACCCCGCGCGAGAGCTGGTCGGAAGCGGCACGAGAGCGTCTCGGGGCAATCTTGAATGGGCGCTGAATCAAGCCGTGACATGAGGGTGTAAAAAGGGTAGAATTCACTCCGTTTATGAAACGCCGCGATCTTCTCCAAATGACCCCAGGTGCAGCCTTGGGACTTTCTGCGTGTTCAAGCAAAGACGCGTTAGCGTCTCTCGTGAGTTCGTCTGCTTCTGGGCGTGGGCAATCTCCGTCCCAAAGCGTCAAGATGCCGGCGAATACCCAGTATCGTCCGCCTGCTTATGCGAATCAGGGATTGCGGAATCCGAACATGAATCTGCCGACCGCTTTCTCGGGGAGTGCGATTTCCTACTCACGTGGATCTTCGGCTTACGCCAATGTGGCAATGACCTTCGACGACGGCCCGCACCCAACGAACACGCCGCGTCTTTTGGATATGCTTCGGAAGCGGAATATCCGGGCTACCTTTTATGTCATCGGCGGAAATGTGGATCGCTATCCGCATATCGCCCGCCGCATTGTGGCTGAAGGTCACGAGATCGGGAATCACACATACACTCACCGGAAGCTTACCTCACTGAGCGAATCCGAAGTTCGTAAGGAGATGCGCCGCACTCAAGACGCGATTGTGCGAGCGACCGGAGTGAAGCCTCGCACGATGCGCCCCCCTTATGGAGCGCTACTTCAGCGACAGCGACAGATGCTTTTTTCCGAATTTAACTACCCCACGATTATGTGGTCGGTCGATCCTCAGGATTGGAGACGCCCAGGACCATCAGTGGTCACTTCACGGATCCTTTCTGGTGCTAATAATGGCGCGATTATCTTGGCGCACGATCTTCATGCACCGACGGTCACGGCGATGCCGGCGACCTTTGATGGACTCCTCTCACGGGGATATAAGTTCATTACCGTTTCCCAACTGCTCGCGCAGAAGGGCTAGAGCAAATTGCTCCTACCAAACTAAAGTTTTCACCCCTGATGTTTGGCGAACGATACTTCGCAACGCGACAACGCCTCACGGACGTTGTGGTGGGCGTTCGCAAATTAGGCGAATCTTGCGGTGCTGACGTATCAGCTCTCGCCGATGAGGGTGAGTATCTCAAAGGGCTGCGCAGCCCTTTCCTCTTTGTCGTTTGTGGTGAGGTCAATGCCGGGAAATCGACTCTCCTGAACGGCCTTTTCGGTCAGGATCTTTGCAAAACAAATGTCCTTCCTGAAACGAAAAAAGTGCATTGGTATCGCTGGGGCGAAACGGAGAGAAATATCGATGTCACCGACACGCTGCAGGAGCGGCACCGGCCGATTAAGTTCCTTCAGGATTTTAATATCGTTGATACTCCAGGCACAAATTCGGTGGTCAGAGGGCATCAGTCCATCACCGAGCGCTTCTTGCCGATCGCGGACCTTTTACTTTTCGTCTTTCCTGTAAGTAATCCCTGGGGTGCGGCCACTTGGGATTTCATCTCCAAGTTGGGTGCGGATAATTTGGAGAATGTCGCCTTCGTGCTGCAACAGGTCGACCTTCGGGATGAGAGGGATGTGAATTTAATTATCGAACACGTCCGCTCGCTGGCGGTTCAAAAAATTGGAGTTCATCCTGATGTTTTCCCTGTTTCGGGAAAGATGGCAAGCAATGCCAAGCATACGCTGCCTTTCAGCGACAACCTTTGGCGCAAAAGCGGATTTCCAGCCCTTGAGAATTTTATTTCAAAACGAGTCTCTGAAAATCCAGGGAGGCGTCAAGTGCTCTGTGAAGTACGTGACTCGACTCAGGTCGCGCTCCGCCGGATCGAGAAAAAGATTGAAGAAGACACCATTCAGCTGGATCGTGATCAGTCATTCTTGCGAGAGCTTGAGACGGAGGTTGATCAACGGTGTGAAGGTCAGGCGACCAACTTTTCCTCCAAGTTTTCCGGTCTCACCGATGTCTTCATGAACGAAGCCCGTGAAGCGGTGAAGATGCTCCGAAAGAATATCACGATTCCACAGAGTTTTCTTTCTCTTTTCAGATCGGAGAAGATTCCATCGGAGTTGGAGGCTGGTCTTACGGAGTCGGTGAAGGTTGCGGTGGAGGAACGTGCGAATTTCGATGGCCAGGAGCTCGTTGAGAATTGTCGCAGTCACTGGACCACAGTGGTGCCTCGCATCAAGGAACGACTCGAGGTGCCCATTCCAGATTTCGACAAAGAGACGGACTCGCTGATGGACACGCGTGAGCGCTTTGTTCGGCGCTTGGGGCGTTCTTCCAAGCAAGCGGTCGCCAACTTGAAGTTGCGTGGAAATCTCGACCTTCAGATGGAGGCACGCCGGAGCGTTCTTCGGCGTTTTCTTTCCGGAGCACTTTGTAGTGTCATTGTGGCCGGGATCCTCGGGGCGCTTGGTTCGCATCCCTGGCCCTTTGTGGCCATCGGGATCAGCTTTCTTTTTCTAGCCGCCGCTGGCGTTTATGCCGAGAAGTCGAAAAAGGAACTTTGTCAGAATTTCTCGGATCGTATTGAGAGCTACCGTGATCCCTTTGCAGATGCCCTCAGTAATGAATATAAAGATGGCGTGCGGGAATTCTATCTCGAATACGGGGGGCTTTTCGAGAATGTCAGACGTCATATTGCCAAGCACAAACTCGCTCTTAAACCTCGTCTTGAGCGGTGGAATGATCTTTTCTTAGAACTGAAAGGAATCGAACAGGAAATCTAACAGGATCCTGTTTTTGGATTTTTCGCATTTTAATCTTCACTGATGACACCTCCGACCTTTTCTTTTCCACCGCCTCCCCTCGAAGCGGTTCTTGATGGAGATTTACTGCTTCGGGTTTTTCGGTCCATGCTGACGGCGCGGACTCTGGAGAATAAATTGTCGAGTCTTTACAAGGGCGGGAAGATCGTCGGGGGTGTTTATTTGGGGACTGGTCAAGAAGCGTTGAGCGCTTCACTGGGTGCTTCTTTGACTAAAGGAAGAGACTACTTTTCTCCGCTGATTCGTGATCAGGCCGGACGCACCGCCTTTGGCGAGGATATGCTGGATGCCACGCGGACCTACCTCGGGTCGGCGAAAGGACCGATGCGGGGCCGAGACGGGAACATTCATCGGGGTCGACCTCATCAGGGAATGCCTGCGATGATTAGCCACTTGGGGGCCGCTGTTTCAGTGATTTCCGGCATGCTCATCGCAAAGCGGATGAAAGGGGAACTCGACGGAATTGTAGGAGCGACCTCAATTGGTGATGGCGCGACGTCGACAGGATCGTTTCACGAAGGGCTGAACATGGCTGCGGTTGAAAATCTTCCTCTCGTGGTTGTTATCGCGGATAATCAATTTGCTTATTCAACGCCACGGAATCGCCAGTTCGCGTGTGAGAGTCTTTTGGAACGGGCCGTCGGATACGGCGTGGGGGGGGTGGAGGTTGATGGAACCGATCTCAAAGCAACTCTTGCCGGGATCCAGCAAGCAGTCACATCGGCTCGTCAAGGATTTGGTCCCCAGCTTGTGGTGGCTCGTTTACTGCGGCTCTGCGGCCATGGAGAGCATGATGATGCATCGTATGTCCCGCAGGAATTACGAGATTCTTTGATTGGCCGTGATTGTCTCGAAGTGGGAGCTAGTCAGATCATTGAAGATGGTTTAACAACTGCGGAAGAAATCGAGGCTTGGAGAAAAGAGGCGGTGGAGGAGGTTCAGGAAGCCGTCGCCACTGCCCAACGTGAGCGTGGACCTGATCCTTACAAAGAGGATTGGCGAGCGACATCGGTAGAAGGGATGCAGTAAAAAAATGAGTGTTACCTATATCGATGCCATTCACGAGGCGCAGCTAGAGCTTCTTCGCGAAGACGAGCGCGTCTTTCTTTACGGTCAGGATATTGGCAGTTTTGGAGGAGCCTTCAAAGCGACCAAGGGATTTAAGGAAGAGTTCGGATCACGCGTGCTTGATTCTCCTATCAGTGAGGATGCGATGGTCGGAATGGCGGTAGGAGCTGCGATCAACGGGATGCGTCCCATTATTGAAATGCAGTTTGCCGACTTTTCCTCGGTCGCTTTCAACCAGCTTGTTAACCAAGCCGGAACCCATTTTTATCGCACTGGAATTCCGATTCCGATCACGGTGCGAATGCCCTGTGGAGGAACTCCGGGATCGGGGCCGTTTCACAGCCAGATGATCGAAAGTATCTATGCCCACTATCCCGGGCTCGTCGTGGTCACTCCGGCCACGGTTTCAGATGCTTATCAACTCTTGAAAGAGTCGGTGGAACTCGATGATCCTGTCATCTTTTGTGAACACAAATTTCTCTACCGCTGGCTCAAATCAGCAAATCTTAAGGGTGATGCCCTCCCGTTGGGAAAGGCCCGGCTCACTCGTGCGGGCAAGCATGCCACCGTGGTGACATACAGCGCGATGGTGCATGAAGCAGTTCGCGCCGCTGATCGCCTCGCGAAAGAGGGTTGGGAAATCGAAGTGGTGGATCTTCGCAGCGTGAAGCCGCTCGATATCGACACTGTCCTTGCTTCGGTCGCTCGCACCGGTCGACTGCTAGCCCTGGGAGAAGGATTTCCCTGGGGTGGAGTGACCTCTGAAGTGGTTTCGCGGGTGGTCGCGGAAGGATTTCATCTTCTCGATGCCCCTCCTTTGCGCTTAAATGCCAAGGACACGCCCATTCCTTATCATCCTGATCTCTGGGCTGCTCACCGCCCGACTCCCGAGTCGATCGTGGAGAAGCTTCGCGAACTTTTAAATCTTTAACACGTCATGCCCCAGGTTCCCATTATCATGCCTCAACTCGGCGAATCGATCGCTGAGGCCCGCATTGTCCGACTCCTTATTGCAGTGGGGGATACGGTAGTCGTCGACCAAGAAATTATCGAGGTCGAGACGAACAAGGCCACGATGGGAGTGACCACTCTCTGTGGCGGAACGATCACGGAACTCCGCGGGGAGGAAGGCGAAGACTATGCGGTAGGAACTCTTCTCGGAATTCTTGAGGCGAGCGAGGAAGAAATCGAGCGCACGGGCTCTCCTGTCTTGGGCGAGCGAGAGGAAGACACCGAGAAGGAATCTTCTAAAGACGAAGAGAATCTTCACTTCCGTTCCAATGACAGTAGCTACGAGGAGCCGGTTCTTATTGAACCAAGCGTGCGTGGTTTGCCTGTCCCGGCGGGAGTCAAAGGAGCGCATTACATCTCTCCACGGATGCGCGCCCGGATGGATGAACTTGGCCTTCAAGCCGCTGATATTTCTGCCATTGCGGGAAGCGGAGCGGGTGGTCGGGTCACGGTTGAAGATCTCGAAAAGTTTCTGGATTACATTCAAGAATGGCCGCGCAGTAGTGCGTCACCCATGCGCTTGGCTGTCGCTGACGCGATGCGTCGCAGTTGGACACGCCCTTTTGCTTCGGTGGGTCTCCCTATTCCAATGGACAAACTGTTAGAGTATCGCTCGAGACAGAATCCCAAGCCCGGTCTCACTCTTTACGTCTTGCGGGCCTTTGCGATCGCCTTGTCGGAAGAGCCCACAACCGCTGGCTTCCTGATCGGCGACAAGGTGGTTCATCCCCGTGCTTTCGATTTGGGAGTAGCGGTGCAAGTGGAAGACGGGGTGATGGTTCCCGTTCTCCGAAACGTCGATCAACATCGAGTTTCCGAACTCTCGCGGGAATATGACGAGCTGGTTAAAGCGGGCCGTGAAAGACGCCTCACTCCCGAGAAAACATCCGGCGGCATTGCCACGGTCACTAACTTTGGCACCTTCGGTTTGAAGTGGGGGACGCCGATTCCGCTTCCGAACGAAACGCTCATCCTTGGATTGGCCGCCGGCATCAAGACGCCGAAGTGGAGTGATGAAGTGGGTGCCTTTATCCCCGTCACTGAGACGGAACTTTGCCTGACATTCGATCACCGGGTAGTTGATGGCGGTGGGGCTGGAATGCTTCTTCAGCGGGTGGGCCAACTTCTCCAGGAGCCTGAAAAACTGTAATCGATCTAATCGATGAAGGTCCTGCCTAGAAAACAGCAAAAAGAGCGTCCGAGGTTGATGGACGTCTCGCCGAGAAAGTCGAATGCTAGGATTTGACGCCGCCGGCTACTGGAAGATCAAGTAGAGCTAGCTTTCCTGCTCGCCTTCCTGATCCGCCGTCTCCTTAATGTCGGTTAGGGCGTCAATGAAGTCGCCTAGGATCTCGGTAGGCACCATAATGGTGTCTCGATTTCCGCCGACGTCCTCGGTGATTTTGACGACTTGGCCTCGACGGTTCTCCTTAAGATCGAGGAAAAATGTTTTCCGATCCGAGATGATTTTTTCGGTATGTAAAATGTCCTGTTCCACCTTTTCTTTCCGTTATTACCCTTAAAGGGTCTCGCTTGGCGTAGATGAAGTCAATGGGAAACTTTGAAGGGTTGTCTTAAAGGAACTGAGAGAAGCCGCAGAATAACTTTGAATTTTCAGGCGGGAGTTCCGGGGCCGGGTCGTCGTTTTCGAGGAACTCCCGGCAGATGGCAAAAAACTCCTCGCGGGTTTTTACTCTCCGAATGGCGAATTCGAACTCGGGCACGTGTCCCTGCACGATGTAAACGAGGCAGCGCTTCATTTTCTGGACGTGCTTGTGCTCGATGAAATCGCTGTGCTCTCGGGCGGTCTCGTCATAAAGCATGGCGATGTAGTCGAGAATCATGCGGCCGGTCACCGAGGGGATTTTTTCTCCTAAAAAGGAAGCTCGCAGTTTAGCAAAAATCCAAGGATGGCGAATGGCGCCCCGACCAATCATGAGGCCGGCGGCCTGGGTTTCCTTGAGGTAGGCCAGTCCACTTTGGAGGTTGACGACGTTGCCATTCGCGATGACGGGGCAGGAAAGTTCCTCGACAGCTTGGCGGATTTTTTCGGGATGAACGGGCGTCTGGTAGCGCTCTTTCACGGTGCGACCGTGGATCGTGAGTAAATCAATAGCGTGTTTTTTGAAGATACTCAAGAGGTGGCCGAATTCATCGGGTGACTCAAAGCCCACGCGGGTTTTGACGGTAAAAGGAAGGTCGCCGCAGGCCTCCCGAAGCGCACCGAGGAGTTGGTCAATCTTCTCAGGCTTTCGTAGGAGGCCTCCGCCGGCGTCCTTGCGATAGACAACGGGAGCAGGGCAGCCGAGGTTGAGGTCGATTCCCGCGACGGGGTAATTTTTGAGTTCGTTGACGGTTTGGACGAGCGCTCCTTCGTGCTGCCCGATCATCTGGGCGATGATGGGACGGTCCGTGGGATTCTCTGTCACGGATCGCAGGATGTAGGGATCGAGCTTCGAGTTCTCGTAGACGCGAAAATACTCGGTGACATAAATGTCCGCGCCGCCGCATGCCGCCATCACCCTTAGGAAAGGGAGGTCGGTGACATCCTGCATCGGTGCCAGGAAAAGGGCGGGGCGATCAGGGGGAAGCATGGCGCTATTTTTTTGGAGCACCTGCTCCTTTTTCATCGAGGCCACCGGTCATCTTGGATGCGTTCGCACCCTTGGGAGCTTGCGGCCAGGGAGTCGTTCCGGGGGCCCAGGTTTGCGGCTGAGTGGCGCGCACCGCAGCGACCTTCTTCTTGAGCCAATCCGGGACTTCCGTGTTTTCAGCTTTGCCGTAGACGTAGGGAAGGGGAGGTTCCATGAGGAGCGGTTTGTCTCCAAGCGGAGGACGTTCACGCGCGGCTTCAGCGAGACGGGATTTGAGCTTTTTGACGAGATCGGGATTTACCGAGGAAAGGTCGGTATTTTCGCCCGGGTCTATTTTGATGTTATAAAGGACATCACCCATGAGCTTGTAGTCGCCGCTTCGAATGGTCGGGAGCCGGACGCTCCCATCGACCTCGAAGATGATCTCGCTTCGCGGGCTGGGGGCATCGCCGAAGAGGGCGGGGGCCATGTTGAAGGAATCTGTTTTGAGCTCTTGCTTGGTGGAAGCGCCGGCGACCTTGATGAAGGTGGAGAACCAATCGGTGACAAAGGTAAGGCCGTCTTTTTTGCTGCCGGCCTTGGTGTGCTCGGGCCATCGCACGAGGCAGGGCGTGCGCACGCCGCCTTCGAAGGTGGTATTTTTTGTGCCCCGGAAGGGGTGGCTCATTTCTTCGAGCACCGGACCGTTGTCATTCGTGAAAACAACGAGGGTGTTTTTGCGCATTCCCTTTTGGTCGAGCGATTTTAGAATCTTCCCTACGTTTGTATCCAGATTGGCCAACATGGCGTCTCGGATCGCGAGGGGATCGGAAGCCTCGCCTTTGAAATTGGGAGGAGGATTGAGCGGTCCATGGACGGCATTGAAAGCGACATACATGAAGAAGGGTTTGTCAGCGCTTTGCTCACCGATGACCCGGCTGGCTTCTTTTGCAATGAGGTCGGTGGCGTAGCCTTCTTCTTGCAGGGGCTTTTGATCGCGGTGCCAGTCATAGACCGCAAAGCGGGCGGGTGCGTTGTGGACGATCGTCTTGGAGTAGTAGTCAATTCCCCAGGCGTAGTGGCCATATTGATGTTGAAAGCCCTGACCCATGGGGAGATTTCCCGGGAACCACTCACCGAGATGCCATTTTCCAATCAAGGAGGTGAAGTAGCCCGCATCGCTGAGCGCTTCCGCGATAGTGCGTTCTTCGGAGGGGAGGGCATGGATGCGACGGGTCTCCTCGCCGTCCGCTGTCCGGGCGAGGGTGAGGCCGAGCTTTTTGAGATAGGAAGGTTTTCCAAAATCCTCCGAGCGCCAATCGCTCCAGTGTCGGAAGGCGTAGCGACCGGTGAGGAAAGCGCCACGGGTCGGGGCACAGACCGAGTGGGTGTAGTGCTGAGTCAGACTCAGTGATTCCTTGGCGAGTTGATCGAGGTTTGGAGTGAGCTCTCTGGGGTTTCCATTGAAGCCCGGTTGGGCCCAGCCCATGTCATCGGACATGATGAAAAGGATATTGGGTCGCTCAGCTGCGGAGAGCGTGAAAATGCCGAAGGCAAAAAGAAGGAATAGAATTTTCACAGGTGAAGATTGCCCGATCCCGAGAGACAGACCCACAAAAAAATGAGGAAGGGAACCCTTCCTCACCTGATCATTCTATTTGAAAAATATTGTGCCGTTACACGGTGCAGATCTCGACGGCTTCTTTGAGGGAGGTGAGAGGGTCGAGCTTGGGCCGGAATTCCTGACCGAGATATCCGGTGTAACCGGTGGCGGCGAGGGCTTTGGAGATACCACGATAGTTGAGCTCTTGATTGTCACCAATTTCATTTCGGCCCGGAACACCTGCGGTGTGGTAGTGGGAGATGGCGTCCTTGTGCTTGGTGAAGGTGGCGATGCAGTCGCCTTCCATGATCTGCATGTGGTAGATGTCGTAGAGGAGCTTGAAGCGGTCGGAGCCGACGGCGTTGACGAGATCGACGCCCCACTGGGTGCGGTCGCACATGTAGTCTTTGTGGTCCACCTTGGAGTTGAGGAGCTCCATGGAGATCGTGATATTGTGCTTCTCGGCGAGAGGCATGATGCGCTTGAGGCCTTCGGCGCAATTTTTGAGACCTTCGTCATCGTCCATGCCACCTCGGTTTCCCGAGAAGGCAATGAGTTGAGGAACGTTCCCCGCAGCTGCGGCCATCGGAATGCCTTCCTCGTAGGCTTTGAAAAGAGCGTCGTGATTCTCCTTCCGGTTGAAGGAATTGCCGATGCTGCCGATTCCCCCGGGAGTCTTTAGTCGGCCCATGGCGCACTGGAGTCCGTGCTTGGCCACGACAGCCCATTGGTCGGGAAAGAGGATTTCAATGGATTCGATTCCGATTTTTTTGACCTCGGTGCTAAATTTGTCGAGCGGGATTTCTCCAAAGCACCAGTGACACACGGAGTGTTTGAAGTTTGAAGAGGGACCGGCGGATTCTTCGGCGGCTTTGATCTGTGATCCCAATGCGGTGAAGAGGGCGGCAGTTCCCGAAGAAAGGGTGGCGAGTGACTTACGACGATTCATAATTTTGTTTATTCTACTCTTTCTGAGACGTTCTTTTCGAGAAAAAAGATGGATTGCTTTGGGAAGTAGACATCACTGAGAAGCGAGATGATACGATTCGATTCTTAATTTAAGGAAGATTGACCTCTTTTCGACAAGCTCTTAGGTGATTAAGGATTCCGGATAGTAAACATCGTTTTTGTTTAATTGGCGGGTGATGTGTATTTCTGAGATTGTTTTTAGGAGGCTATTTCTTCAAGTTATGTCGCTCACCTGCTGCATCGACTCATCCCACCCCATCCCAATCAATGAAACCCCACTTCCCCTCTCGTCACGGCGCTGGGAACTCTTCTCTCCGCCCATGGACAGTCGATTCTTGTTGATTGGACACAGACTTGGAATTTTATGCTCCCATCCACCGGTGTTCTTCCGTCGGAATCTGGAATCACGACTCCGCACCCGGACGGGACCACTCCTTGGTTTTCCAGCGAGAGTGAATTTAACGCAAATTACAGCGGTCCTTCATTTTCGGTGTCAAGTGCAGACTTCGACGCTGGTTCGGGAGACGGACCATTTGGGTATGGAACGATCAACTACTTTGGCGACCCGCTTCCAGCGCCTGCAGAATTCACGGATGTGAGCACCGTGCTTGCAACGCCGGAAGATGGAGCCGGGCTGATGATGGGTAATGTCACGCGTGACTCCCTGCTCGATCTGGCTCCGTGGATTCGTGAGGCGGTTTCGGATGCTTCATCATCGGGAGACAGTCCGCCGGTTTGGTTTGCGATGATTTTTGGCTGGGCTGGATTACTGGTGATCTTGATCGGGCTGTTTTCGTTGGGTTATCGGGTAACCCTTTCGAAGCGTCACTCGCGGCTTCATCTGGAGCGGCGATGGACGATCTTTGTGGTGAACTCGCTGTACGATGGGAGCGAGTTTACGGAGTTAGAAGTGAAGCAGAATGGGCACGTGAATGAGGAGCCGCGATACCGGCTCAGCGGATTGCTGAGAGGCGGGAAGAAGGTATCGCTCGCGCGCTATGCCTCGGCGGAGGATGTGGGACAGCTTTATGCCCGGGTGGCGGAGATGATGCCGCGGGAGTCGCGGTGATTTTTGCTTGTCCTCTGGTAGCGGACGGGACGTCTATTCTTCTTATTCCTAGTTTGCGACGATATTGACGAGCTTGCCGGGAATGACGATGACTTTGCGCACGGTTTTTTCGGCGGTGTGGGCGGAGACGTTATCGTCGGCGAGGGCTTGTTTCTCGAGGTCCTCTTTTGAGATGTCGGCGGGGACGGTGAGGCGGGCGCGGAGCTTGCCGTTGACCTGAACGATGATCTGGATTTCGGATTCGACGAGGAGAGATTCGTCGAGGACGGGCCAGGTTTGTTCGCTGAGGAGTTCGGTTTCTCCGAGGGCGGAGTTGATTTCTTCGGCGAGGTGAGGCGCGAAGGGGCTGAGGAGCTTGAGGAAGGTGAGGAAAAGGTCGCGTGGGACTTCTCCTGCACTGGTGTAGGCGTTGGTGCACTCCATCATGGCGCTGATGCCGGTGTTGAAGCGGAGGGTGTTGATCGCTTCTTCGACGCGCTTGATGGTTGCGTGAGTGATCTTGGCGAGGTCGTCGTTTTTACCTTCGGCGATTTTTCCGCTGAGCTGCCATTTGCCTTCGGCGTCTTCGGAGCAGGCGACGCGCCAGACTTTAGCGAGGAAGCGGTGGACGCCTTCAACGCCTTTCATGGCCCAGGGTTTGTCCTGGTCGAGGGGGCCCATGAACATTTCGTAGAGGCGGAGGGAGTCGGCTCCGTAGAGCTCGACGACGTCGTCCGGGTTGACGACGTTGCCGAGGGATTTGGACATTTTTTGTCCGTCCTCGCCCATGATGAGGCCGGGGGCGAAGTATTTCTTGAAGGGCTCGGAGGATTTGACGTGGCCGAGGTCGTTGAGGACTTTGTGCCAGAAGCGGGAGTAGAGGAGGTGGAGGACGGCGTGTTCTTTACCGCCGACGTAGAAGTCGACGAAACCGTCGTCATTTCCCCAGTAGTTTTCGGCCTCGGGGCTGATGAAGTTCTCGGTGTTGTCCGGATCGCAGTAGCGGAGGTAATACCAGCAGGAGCCCGCCCATTGGGGCATGGTGTTGGTTTCGCGTCGGAGCTTGTCGGAGTAGTTGATCCAGTCGGTGCAGTTGACGAGGGGACCGCGGGGGTCGCCGGTGGGCTTGAAGTCCTCCATCTCGGGTTGGAGAAGGGGGAGCTCGGATTCGGGGACGCCGGAGTGTTGGCCGGTTTCCTTATCCCAAAGAAGGGGGAAGGGCTCGCCCCAGTAGCGCTGGCGGGAGAAGAGCCAGTCGCGGAGTTTGAACTGGATTTTCTTGGAGCCTTTTTTGTTTTCGACGAGCCAGTGGATGATCTTCTTTTTGGCGTCTTTCGTTTTGAGGCCATCGAGGAAACCGGAGTTAATGGCGGTGCCAACTCCGACTGTGGCCGCGACCTCTGGTCGCGTGGCCGCTGAATCTGGGTTGGCTTCGCGACCAGAGGTCGCGGCCACGGTAACGACTTGCTTGATTTCGATATCGAATTTTTTCGCGAAGTCGAAGTCCCGCTCATCGTGTCCAGGCACTGCCATGATGGCTCCGCTGCCGTAACCCATCATGACGTAGTCGGCGATCCAAACGGGAATTTTTTCGTCGTTGACGGGGTTGATGGCGAAGGCTCCGGTGGCGACGCCGGTTTTGTCTTTGTCGAGGCCGCGGTCCATGTCGGACTTGCTGGCGCAGGCTTTGACGTAGGTTTCGACGGCCTCTTTGTTTTCAGCGGTCGTGATCTTCGCGACAAGTGGGTGCTCGGGCGCGAGGACCATGTAGGTGGCGCCGAAGAGGGTGTCGGGTCGGGTGGTGAAGACGGTGATGTCATTGCCTTCGACATCGAAGGTGACTTCGGCTCCTTCGCTGCGGCCGATCCAGTTGCGCTGGAGGGACTTGATAGACTCGGGCCAGTCGAGGGGTTCGAGTTCATCGATGAGTCGCTGGGCGTATTTCGTGATACGGAGCATCCACTGCCGGAGCGGGCGGCGCTCGACAGTCTCGCCTTTTTTCTTCCACTCTTCGACTTCCTCATTGGAGAGGACGGTGCCGAGGGAGGGGGACCAGTTGACGGGGGCTTCGTGGATGAAGGCGAGGCGGACTTCGTCGATCTCTTTCTGCGCCCAGCCTTTGGCTTCGAGCTCGGAGACGGGCTTCGCTTTTTGGTCTTCGTCGCAGAAGTAGGAATTGTAGAGCTGGAGGAAAATCCACTGGGTCCAGCGAACGTATTTGGGGTCGGTGGTGTTGATCTCGCGGTCCCAATCGTAGCCGAATCCGAGTTCCTGGAGCTGGCGGCGGAAGTTCTTGGTGTTGGCCTCGGTGGTGACACGGGGATGTTGATTCGTCTTGATGGCGTATTGCTCGGCGGGGAGTCCGAAGGCGTCCCAACCCATGGGGTGGAGGACGTTGAAGCCGTTCATGCGCTTGTAGCGGCCCATGATGTCGGTGGCGGTGTAGCCCTCGGGGTGGCCGACGTGGAGGCCGGCACCGGAGGGGTAAGGGAACATGTCGAGGATGTAGTATTTCGGCTTTGAGGGATCGAAGCCTTCGTCACCGGGACCGGGGGTGCGGTAGGTTTTGTTTTCGGCCCAGTGGGATTGCCATTTGGGTTCGAAGAGGTCGAAGGGGTAAGGCTTGCGTTTCTCAGACATGATGTTGGCGGGAGGGAAGCTGGTTTTCAGGGGGAAAACACGCAAAAAATGGCTTTTGGAGTGAGGGAAAACCACAGACGGACACAGATGGATGGGATGCCGGGGTTGAGGGAGAGGGGGAGGAGCCACAACCGTAGCGAAGTGGGGATAGCCAACCACAAAACTTACGAAAGGGACGAAACTTGCTTGGGGAGGCTTTCTCCTTTGCTCTTCGAGCTACGGCGCGACAATTGCCCCAGGTTGGGTATGTTTAGCCCCTGTGGGGTGTTTCTTGCGAGATGGAGGGGAACCAAAAGCGAAACTTTCGCTACATCGGCTTAGGCGATGATTTCTTTGATGGGGTCGGCGCCTTCGACTCCGACTAGTTTTTCATCGAGGCCGGCGTGGAAGTAGGAGAGGACGTTCGGGTCGAGTCCGAGTTGGTGGAGGACGGTGGCGTGGAGGTGCTTGACGTGGAATTTGTTTTCGACGGCCCGGGAGCCGAGTTCGTCGGTTTTTCCCACGCTGATTCCGCCTTTAATTCCGCCTCCGGCCATCCACATGGTGAAGCCGGCCGAGTTGTGGTCGCGGCCGGTGCCTTTGGCATACTCCGCAGTAGGTTGGCGGCCGAATTCACCGCCCCAGACGACGAGGGTTTCATCGAGGAGGCCGCGGACTTTGAGGTCTTTGAGGAGTCCGGCGATGGGTTTGTCGGTGCGGCCGGCGTGGCGCTCGTGGTTGGTGACAAGGTCGCCGTGGGCGTCCCAGTTGTCGTCGTTGTGTGCGCCGCCGGAGTAGAGTTGGATGAAGGGGACGCCGCGCTCGACGAGGCGACGGGCGAGGAGGCATTTTTTGCCAAAGTCGGAGGTCACTTCCTGGTCCATGCCGTAAAGGGATTTGGTGGCATCCGATTCCTGTGCGAGTTCGATCGCTTCGGGTGCGGTGGACTGCATCTTGTAGGCGAGTTCGTAGCTGGAGATGCGGGCGGCGAGGTTGGAGTTGCCGTAGCGGTCTTCGAGGTGGTGCTCGTTGAGCTGGTTGAGCGATTGGATGAGGCGGTATTGCTCATTGCCGCCCATGCCGTTGGCATTTTTGAGATCGAGAATGGGGTCGCCTTTTGAGCGGAAGACGGTGCCTTGGTAGTTGGCGGGCATGAAGCCGGAGGACCAATTTTTCGCGCCGGAAATGGGGCCGCCGGTTTTGTCGAGCATAACGACGTAGCCGGGGAGGTTCTCGTTGATATTGCCGAGGCCGTAGTTGACCCAGCTTCCGAGGGAGGGCTTGCCGCCGACGAGGGAACCGGAGTTCATCATGAGCATGGCGGAGCCGTGGATGGGGGACTCGGCCTGGAGGGAGTGGATAAAGGCGATGTCATCGACGCACTCCGCAAGGTGTGGGAAGAGGGTGGAGACTTGCTTGCCGCACTGACCGTGCTGGTGGAAGTCCCACTTGGGTTCGACGATGCGGCCTTCGTTCTTTTTTCCTCCACGTCCGAAGGTTTTGACGGCGATGGTTTTGCCATCGAGGCCTTTCATCTTGGGTTTGTGATCGAAGGTGTCGATGTGGGACGGGCCGCCATACATGAAGAGGAAAATGACGCTCTTTGCTTTGGCTGGAAAATGCTTCTCAGGAATGCCGGAGGCGAGGGTTGCGGCTTGGGCTTTGGAAAAGAAGCCTTCTTTGGCAAGCATGCCGGCGAGGGCGACTTGGGTGAAACCTCCTCCGACAGTGGAGATGAATTCGCGGCGGTTGGTGCGGTGACAGAAAGACATTTGAATTATAAGATTTGAAATTTAAACACGAAGGGTGAGCGACTTGGTTGTTGTGCGATAAGGCGATTGCCGTTGGCTATCTTCGCTGTGCTTCGGTTGCCCGTCCTTGGGCTCGGTTGGGGAGGTTGATCCGCAGATTTCACAGATTGACGCTGATGGTAGAGGGGGATTTGTGAGAACCCTTTTAATCTAGATGGATGGTTTCGTTGAGGTTGAGGATGAGGAGGCAGAGGCGGGAGAGGATTTGGTCGTCGGGGACTTGGTGTTTGGTTTTTAGGTCTGCGACCAAGGTGAGGAGGTTTTGCAGCTCTTCTGTCTTTGGAGCCCGGCCGGTGGCGAGCTGGAAGGCTTCTTTGATTTGGGTTTCGAAGGGGCCCTGGAGGCGTTTGGCGAAGGAGAGTGAGATCTCGTTCATGAACTCGCTGTTGAGCATGGTCAGGGCCTGGGTGGGAACGATGGTGGCAAAGCGGGAGGGACAGGAGATGTCGCGTTCGGGGGCATCGAAGGCGGAGAGGATGGGGAGCTTGATGGAGCGTTTTGCGTGGATGTAGACGGCGCGGCGATAGGGATTGCGGTCCTTGGTTTCGCGCCACACATTGTGGGGTTGGGAGGAGGTGGCGAGGACGGCTTGAGGCATTTTGGGGCGCACGGGAGGCCCGGCCATTTCGAGATCGAGTTGGCTGGTGAGAGTGAGGTAGCTGTCCCAGATTTCTTCGGCGCTCAAGCGGCGGGCGTTGTGTCGCCAGTGGAGCTTGTTGGTGGAATCGACCTGGAAGGCGTCTTCGCGATGCGCGGTCGACATTTGGTAGGTGGAGCTGGTGAGCATGAGCCGAAGAATGTGCTTTTGGCTCCAGCCTGATTTGATGAACTCGGCAGCGAGCCAATCGAGAAGGGGTTGATTGGAAATGCCGGTGCCGAAGACGCCGAAGTCGTTGGCTGATTCGACGAGTCCCTTGCCGAAGCAATATTGCCAGAGGCGGTTCACTTGGACGCGGGCGGTGAGTGGGTGCTCGGGATTGGTGAGCCAGGTGGCAAAGGCGAGGCGGCGTCCGCTGGTGCCGGTTTTGGCATACTGCTCGTCGTCAAATTGAGGAGAAGGCGACTTGGGGAGGAAGGTGGGGAAGTCGACGGGCACGGGGTCGCCGGTGGCGTGTACATTTCCGCGCTCATGGATGTGTGCGGGCGCGATGTTACGGGCCTCGCGGACTCCGAGGTAGTTGATGCCGTGGATAGGGCGGCTGTAGTTGACGCGCGCATTTTGAAGCGATGTCATCTTTTCGGCGAAGGGAGCGCCGTAGAGGTCTGTGATGAGAGTGGGGGTGGTGAGGGCGAGTTCATCGGGTGAGATGTCGCTGATGGGTGCGGTGTAAACTCCGAGGTCGAAGAGGAGGTTGTTCTTCCGATTCGTTTCCGCGATGACGCCGATGACGTTGCGGCCGGTGGTGAGTTGCTCGAGACCGGTGCGGGGGAGGGGGATGAAAAAGGTGCCGTCGGTTTTGGGCGGAGCGCCATCGTAGACAGTGGTGCCATTGAGTTCGATGCGGAGGCGGGTGAGTTCGCCTTTGGCATAGATGAGAAACTGGGAGGGGATTTCTTGAAGGCCGAATTCTTTGCGGAGGACGAGTTTTTTATCGAGTTTCCAGATAGTGGAGTTTTCGCGGTTGAAGTTCCCTTTTCTTTGGCTGAAGGGGGCGAGACCTTCTTTGAATATGGTGCCATCGTATGAAGGGAGCGACCAGCCGGGGTTCTTCGGGATGGTGAAGGCGTGCTGCCAGGGTTCGCGGTGGTTCTTATCGCTGAGCTTGAAGAGGGGTTTTTCGGTGGGAGATTTTTTAAGAAAGGGATTGAGGAGCGACTGATCGATGGTGGACCAGAACGTTTTGATCCCGGTAAGGTTACTCGCTTTTTTCTCCTCGTGTTGTCGCAGGGCTTCGGGGTCGCGCCAAGTATGGTTGGTGCCTTTGAAACGGTCCTGCTCGATGCCATCGAAGAAAGACATCATGGAAAAGTAATCGGCCTGGGTGATGGTGTCTCCTTTGTGATCGTGGCATTTTGAGCAGTTCATGGTGGAGCCCATGAAGGCTTCACCTGCGACGTCGACAATGTCTCCGATGACGTCGGCATGAGCTTGTGGTTTGTCGGCGGGGTCGTCATCGCGCTGCATGAGGGCCATGAATCCAGTGGCGATGTGGGAGGCGAGATTTCGGTCGGGAAGCTCGTCTCCGGCGAGCTGCTCGAGGAGGAAACGGTTGTAAGGTTTATTCTGGTTGAAGGAATTGACGACGTAATCGCGGTAGCGCCAGATTTCGGGTTTTTCGCTATCGCGCTCGAAGCCATTGGTTTCGGCGTAGCGGACGAGGTCGAGCCAGTGGGAGGTCATTTTTTCACCGAAGCGCGGGGAGTCGAGGAGCTGGTCGACGAGGTCGGGCCAGGATTGATCGGTCGCGTTTAACTGAGCTGTGGTAGGAGGGAGGCCAGTGGTGTCGTAGTAGACGCGCCGGATGAGGTGGTTTTTTTGCGCGCTTGAATTGGGCTTGAGATCGTTTTCCTGGAGGCCCTTGAGGATAAAGGCATCGATGGGGTTGGTGATGAAATCATCTTTGAGGGCCGGGGCCTCGGTGGGCTGGAGGGGCTGGTAGGCCCAATAGGGAGCGGTATTTTTGGGCTTCTCTGCGGTGACGATGGTCGGCAAGAGCATCGCGAGAAAAATAGGGAAAAAGTGAAGAAGACGACTCATGTAAGGACAGTATACATCTTTATACGGTGAGAGTTAGTGAGTTTTTTCTCTCTTCTTAAGAATGATTTAGGTGTAGACTATGTAAATACATGAATCCTCAGCAAAAACAAACACTCTATACCGAGGTGGCAAAACTCATCGAAGCGGGGTTTGGAATCAATGATGCGGCGGAGGCATTGCTTGAAGCGGGTCAGGAGAGTGAGATTGAAAAGGTGTTGGTA